>Ga0213829_1001405_pt1 | contig 17240 bp, 20 predicted proteins | sample MC6MC0896MG_FD_180665 | JGI IMG/M metagenome (GOLD analysis project Ga0213829, IMG submission 180665) | Enriched soil aggregate microbial communities from Iowa State University, Ames, United States - MC6-MC0896-MG | ecosystem: Environmental > Terrestrial > Soil > Unclassified | place: USA: Iowa...
TTTCTCATTCTCACTTCAGTCTACAAAGACAGGCCCATTGATCCAAAGTTGGAGAACGATTCTATATTTGTCCACGGTTTGCAGGCCATGGCACAACTGTTACATTACGACCTTCACGAACTAAAGTCATTTATATACAATAAACAAAACCAAGGGAAAACATACGGTCAGGCCATTTATGGCTATAGTCGGAGTCAGGCCGTTCTTAATATGGAGAATGTCAAGGGCCGTAATCCGCAAAATGATCTCGAAAGGGAAACGGCAACATGGTTGACGGCCAATAATATTACTTTTGATAATCCGCGATGCCCTGAAGGATTCGAATATTTTCAGAATTGTCCCGAAAAGCATGCCTATCGTATGATCAGAGGAGACACCATCATTCTCTATTCCACGGGTGGAGGGATGCAGTACAATCTCCGCCGGCTCAAGGAAGCTTTTGCCGAAAAGGATTTCAACGTATTCAAATACCCGCTCTATAATCAGGGGGACGGGAACGTTTATGTTCAGTTTATGCGAAAACGAACCTTCCTATTGCGCAATGACAGCCTGTATCTATACGACGACTATGATGAAAAGAAAGCGATGGCAGTCATGAAATACCTGAATTCAAATCCTAGAGAAAAATTCTCAGATGCGGAAATTCAGGCAGAATTGAAGAAAATAGAAGCACAGGACTATGGCTACATACCACAGTTTAAATTGATATATTTTAAGGGCATTTTTAATAATGGAAATACCTATCAATTTTCTAAATCACAAAACTTTCGGGAAGAGTCCGTCTCACTCAAATCAGAATGGACAGAGGGATACAAAAAATACTATAAAATCGATTTGAAGACATATACTGCTGGAACTTATATTATTGCAGACGATTTCTCTTTTATCAATACAGATAAATGTGCCCTATTATGACCTCTACATAGTTAATGATCGATGGATTGAAATACGCTCATTTCCTGCTTAAGTTCTTTCACCACATTTATTAATTTTAGGGGAATTTTAGTGATATAAACATTTTTTATAATGTTAACATATAACTTTCGGATACTTTTTCAAAACCATACTTACTGAAAAAATGATGCGCTCCATGATTATTTACACCACTTTCCAGCATAATAAAACTAATATTCCAATTTTTGGATTCCTGTATTACACCTTCCAACAGTTTGCTTCCAAGGGACTGGCCTCTGACAGATCCGTCCAAAAGCATGTCTTCTAATACCGCATATTTTTTAAAAGGGCTGTTGATCACAGTAAGAACAAGCATTCCCACGATTTTTCCGAGGTCGTTTTCTACAATCAAAATCTTAAGCTGGGAAGTCCCGCTATAATCATAATCGTTCATCAACTGTTCTGTAAATACAGCTCTGAGATCAGGGTTCCAATGCTTGGAATCGATAGCTCTGCCATACATGATTTCACTGTGTGAGATATAAGAATCTGTTTTGTGGGCGATAAAAAAATCGACAAGTTCTTCAACACGTGTTTTATCCGTCAGCCATTTCGTTGTGTAAGTCATGCGTGTATTATTTTAAATTTCTTAATTCTTCCAGAAGACTGTTCTGTTTATTGATGAAATGATCCAGGCTATCTTTTTGTAAAGGATGTGCCTTTTGGTATTTTTCAATTTCAGGGAGCGTTTTTCTGATTTTAAAAGCGGTATAGCGGCTTGTCAAGGTCTCACTATTTTTGTTGACTAGATCCATCCGTTCCTTTATATTTTTTACTTTAAGATCGTATTGGTCAGAACTGGCCGTAATTTCCTTTTCTACCTGTTGCCTGACTAATGAATCTGTGATAGATTTTGTCTGCTGATGAGCATCCTGATAATAAGAAGTAGAGGTGTTAAGTATATTTCTGTAGACGGCTAAAGTTTTTTCGGTTTCCTCGAAGGTGTTTTCTATTTTGGTATTGAGTGCCGTTAGATTTTTATCATTTTTAATCAATTCAAAATAGATACGGTCTACGGTCATCTCGTCGCCCCGATAACTTTTTAAGGAACCGGAAACTAATGAACCTGCATTATCTATTACGTTGTCTACAGGGGAATGATCAGCTTTATTTTCTCTGCAGGAGAGAAGAACTAAGACCATGACAGAAGCAAAAAATATTTTTTTCATGTTATATTTTTAGTGGTTTGCAATTAAACATATCCCATTTACTAAAATTAATCATTTCAATTCGATCACTGCTGATTAAAGGATATAATTTTATTTAATTATCGCATTTTGCGGGCGGTTAATGCGGTAGTGAAATTTATTAAAATAACTTAAATACCCATCATCTGTTTCGATTAGTGGTCAAATAGGAGTGATAATTTTTATTTTAAAAGATAAATAAAAGGTCTATATTTGGTTGTGAAGACAGGTTCAAAGTAAACTGTATACTAACCTGTCGCCATGTGATATGTCTGAATTCTCCATAGGGACCTATTTAAGCAGTAAATAGCAGAACTGAGTGTACCAAATCCAGACATTATTTTAATTATCGCTTTACGGGTAGCATTCAAAAGAACAGATGAAAAAAATATTATTAGTATTAAATACACTGTGGATTCCATTGATAGGGTCGGCCCAATTACAGGCAGTTTTTAAAAATAAAGTAGACTCGATTTACGAAAGAAATAAGGATGCCATCGGAATTATTGTTCATGTCGAAGCACCCAAGCAAAATATTTCATGGAGCTATGCAACAGGAATCGCAGATAGCAAAACAAATAAACCGTTAAATGACCAACAACCTGTTCTGATAGCGAGCAATACCAAACCTTATGTAGCTGCAGCAATACTGAGATTGGTCGAAAAAGGCAGCTTATCCATCGATCAGCCGATCAAAAATTTATTATCGGAGAGAATACGTCAACTATTTGAAAAAGATGGATATCATCTGGACGCAATTACGATAAAGCATTTATTGTCTCATACCTCTGGAATTCAGGATTATGTGGACCAAGATTATTTTGAATTTGTAAATCAGCATCCGACATACAAATGGAAAAAAGAGGAGCAAATCGAGAGATCGATTGAAATTGGAGATCCTGAATCTGTAGGTGAAAAATTTAGTTACGGAGATATAAATTACTTACTCCTAACCGAAATTATTGAGCAAAAAACACATCAGCCATTTTATGCAGCTATTCGGGATTTATTGAAATACAAAGAACTCAATCTAACCAAAACCTGGTTTATTGATTTGGAAAATTATCCTGCCAACACCCTGGCACTTGCTCATCAATATGCAAGTGAGTATAAATGGGATTCTTACGATATTAATCCTTCCTGGGATTTGTATGGCGGTGGTGGAATTGCCGCGACAGCCAAAGAATCAGCCCTGTTTTTCCAATATCTATTTGATGGAAAAATCATTCAGGACAAACAGATTCTGGAAGCCATGCATACCTACGTTTTGCCTTCAGATCAATCCAAATACTGTTTGGGACTTTATCACTTTGATATGGGATTCAATGCTTACTACCATGGCGGTTGGTGGGGGACTGATGTTATTTATTCTCCGGAATCTGATGCTACAATTACGGTTTTTACGTTACAAAAAAACTTTCAACATTTTATTAATCCTGTTATAGGAAAGGAATTTCAAAAGTTATTGATTAATAAAGCAGCGGTAGAATAAATTTTTTTCTGCCTAATACTTATACGGTTACAAACTTTTCGGTAGCTCCTGTATACCACTTACAAACACGATGTTTTTATCAGATAGGCTCCGTAGCAGCCATACTTTTGCTATACACATAAAAACACAAGAATATGGCAAATCAATGTATATATTTGAGTACTAAAAAGGTTTAAAGATGATAAAATCAAAGAGAACACAAATTATTACCATCGGAATTATAATAATAATGATTTTAAATTTGTTTGGCTGTTCTGAACATACTAAGCAAAACAATAATAAGCCATCAATCCAGAATCCACTAACCGAGCAAATTATTGATACGACTTCAGATGATTTGTTATTAGACATCGTTTATGATAATCTCTATCGTAAGTTATCGGCAACACATGATAAAGAATATGAAATTGTCTTGTCTTGGAACAAATCTAGACAAGCAATATATATGATCAGCCAATTACAAGCAGAGGTAAATAATGGTGGTTATAATCAATTTTATTTCAATTCAAGCGGTCAATTTGCTGCTGCGCTGCCAGAAGCGTTGAAATTAGTCGGCGCTACTAAATTTGCTGATCTGACCGAGCGAGCAAACAGCACTTTTGAAAAAGAGAAATCGAAAATAACTGAAGATCAGGATGGCACGGTAGAAGGTTTTAGTAAATCCTATGAAAACAATCCGTTGAACAAATTTGACGAGGAATTCTACAAACTTAATGACGCTAAAAACTTGCAAAAAATTCAGGTTGACTACATCCGAAAGAACAAGAAAGAGTTTATTGATTAAATCCTAAGTTGGCCCTATGCTTTACAATCCTTTTGAACAAGTCACCAAAAGTCCTTTTCCTGAGCTGCTTATCTTTAAACTATTTTATTTCTAAAAATAAATATGTCAAAATCTCATCGCCCCGATGGTTGTGCAGCAATTGCTGTTTTATCGGTTGCCATTGTTTTTTTTATAGGAATTATCCTTTTTCTTACCCAAAAATCATATTTAATTAATTATTTTGGAGAATCGTCGAATGGCGAAATTGTAAGAATAGATAGTATTCACCGAGGATATCACAAATATGAATTTCAATACGGTATAAGACAATCAAATGGAAAATTTGCACTTGTTACCGAGGGAAATTATAAAAATAAGACGCATCAATTAGGAGAAAAGGTAAAAATAAAAACGTACAAAAATGAATCAGATTTTGAAGCCCAATCTCCAAATTTGTATATGTTAATACCTTTACTTTTGGTGTTTGCTTTTTTTGTACGAGTGTATTTTGTTTTCAGATAAATTCTAAATCATATTATGTATGGGACGATGAATTATATGCGTATGTTGAAAAAATTATGAAATAATAGAGATGAAGATTTATAACCCTAGATTTCAATACAAGATTAAAAATAAAACCATAAAGACGTGTAAATGGAAATATATGTAAACGACAATGAAATTCCCGATCTGCTTCCGATAAGTAGAATGGAAGAAGAGCATACCTCTGTCCTTGGAACAACCTCGGACGGTAAACAATTTTGGGGATATGAGACTTTTGCCTATTTAAAGCCTAAAAAGGAAATACTAGGCAAAGATTGGAAGGATTTTAGAAGGGAATATATTGTACTTCACTTGTTTGACATTTTAGGGAATCACTTAACTACGAAATACTATTCAGGGGGGATGGCGTCAAATTGTGACCAAGGGGCCATGGATATGAAGTTTAAGCAATGGATTGACGAACTTGGGAATTTTGAGTTTGGTGATATTTTGATAAAATTGTTTCAAACTGAAATTGATGGTATTGTTTTTGGTTTGGTCCCTGCTTCGGATAACAGTAGCGTAGAACTGCAACCAAGTTCTACAATAGCATTTATGCCACCGTGGGACGGAGAATACTATACCTAAATTCTACGAGAGTGGCCTAATAAATCAAAAGAGACATTGAGTAATCGATGGATAATCGTAAAATAAAGTCATTGGAATGTTCATTAGGTAATTTAAGTGCAGGTTGTGTAGGGATTAATAAAACCTTTCCAAATCATATCCTATCTCCTTGGACAGTTCATAATAGCTTTTATCCGGATCAATAGCCAAATCCGCAAATATTCTATTTCTAAGTTCGGGGTTGTAATACAGATCATTATCTTTCAGATAAGAAGGTCTACGGATATCTTCGGGAATCAAATCCCTTCTTCCCTGAAAGTCTAATGAAGCGTTTGCTACGGTTAGCGGCACACACATATTACTTTTATAATTCATATTTTCCGATTCATTTTCCTTTATATTGGTTCTAAGTGACAGTTCACCCCGGTCTAGGAACCGGACATTCCCTGATAGATTTAAATTTTCAGGGAATTCTATTTTTGTATAATCCACCTTATGATTGGCAACTATTCCCCATTCTAATACATTTCTTTTTGAGTCTATTGCTTGTGTCAATACCCGTGGGATAATAATTTTTTGATCGTTAAAATCATCTATATTGTCATATATTCCATCATACATTTCAACCAACTGACAATCCGAATAAAACATCTTTAAGTAAGGAAAATAGTCCGAGGGTAAATTATTGACATTTACGGTCTTTTGATATTGTTTTTTAACATCAAACAGAACCCTGCCAAATACATAGCTTTCCTGGTCTCTTATCTTGAGATAAAATACATCACCTATTTTTAATTTTCTATTCATATTTTAAATCCATGCTCGGTATCCTATAACTGTACAAGTGACTATACCACCAAAATGAAGCATATATGTATGGCTTGTTGCCATCTTTCCTTTGTACAAAAGTTGTTGTTCCTACTATAACATAATTCTCTTCGTCCAGCCCGGAGTTTGATACATGTTTACCATTCAGGTTTAGACGAAGTCCTAATGCGTTTTTCATTGCTTTCTATGCTAATATTTAGATTAATGTGGGGTACTCATTTCTTTCCCTGAGCCACTGTTTTGATTTCATCCATCTTGATTTTGTAGTTGCGATAAAACGGAACAAAATTATTTGTTAAGATGTCATTTAAGAATCCAAGTTCACCGTCAAAATAGTTAAAGATTTGAGGTATATAATTGGGATTGTCAACGATAAAGCGATTCGCATTTTTTAAAAATTCATTTTCCAATTCAAGTTCAATATCGATATTAACAATATTTTTGAGTTGATAAAGGCCCAAAAGAAATATTGGAACGGATTTATTCAAATTCGCAGCTCGGTACCACCCCGAGGATAGCCATTGGCATCTACTATACAACTGTTCCATTTTTGCAAAGTTAGTTTTGCATAGCATGTAATCTTCTGTCATCATTCCGTATAAATATTCTAAGAATGCCTTGTCAAACTTTGATGAAACCTCTCCAATGAATTTTGAATATTGTTCGAGGGTCTGAGTTTTCAAATCAGGATTGATCAAAATTGTTCTGAGTAAGTTTTTGCTCAATTGAAGCACTGGATCATATAGTACATCTGTATTAAACCCTAAAGACTTGGGATATTCTACATCTTGCAGTACGATGTCATTGCTGACTAGACTTTCGACCACGATCCAGTCAGCAGTTCCAGGAAGATATGCCCTATGGAGCAACCTCAAACGCGAATAAGTGAATACGCCATTTAACAAATGCCTATAATCGTTTTGAACAATAGCATGATAAATTGACAGATTTAATATCCCCAGTATTACCTCATTGTTTAGGTTCATAAAGAACAATTCTTCAATGGACAGTTTATGATACTGTCTCCCCCAAGCAATGGAATTCAACAAATCTCGATAACCATTCCGTGATGCAGTCCGAACCCGATTTAAAGATTCTTTTAACGATCGCTGTATTTCATCAAAATTTTGATAGATAGCATTACTAAAATTCTTTTCAATCTTTTTCATCTAGCCAAATTATTTATAAGTGTTTCGAGTTATCACGCTAAATGTCCCATTTCACTTCTTTTGTTATCCAGTTGTAATGAAATAGCAAGGACATTGAACATATAGAACTGATCGAAATGATAGTATCTTAATTAAATATATACGATAATTCCGGGATGTTCCGACATCATTTATTATTCGCCTCTGATGGCTTTATATTCGTTGTCCGTCTTACTCTAATCAGAATGGCCAGATCGGCATAAGAGATACTATAAAGTCAATCTGAAAACATATACTGCCGGAACTTTTATTATTGCAGAAAGCACTGAATGTTAGTTAATATTTAATGTCTCTCCATTTAATGCTAGTATTGCTATAGAAGCCGTTCCGATCAGCTGCACATTGAGCAAGGATGATATTTCAATGCTCGTATGTTTTGACAGGCGATTGATGCTGAATTCGACGATAGCGGCCTGAATCTGAGGAAGCAGTATCTGCCCGATTTTTGCACCATGTCCGCTAATAATCACTTTTTCTGGATTGACAATATGTATTAGAGTTGCAATACCTTTTCCAAGCATATAGCCTATCCTAGAAAAGGAATTAATCGCCAGTTGATCGCCATCTATAGCTGCTTCCATCAATTGGTCAATTGTGATTTTTCGTTCCAGTTGGTATAGCTTGCCGAGTATTGACACCTCTCCAGCATCAAGTTTCAAGCTAGCACACTCAATAGCAGCGAGAAGAGATGCTTCAACCTCTAGGCATCCCTTCTTGCCACAGGAACATAGTTTATTTTGATCCGACAGCGGAATATGACTAAACTCGCCAGCGAATCCAAGACTACCTCTAAATAGTTCATTTTTTAAAATCATGCCCATGCCGACCCCCCAATTGAGATTGATGACCAATGCGTTTTCAGTATCCATGGCTTTACCATAATTATGCTCCGCAATGGCGATAGCTGCAGAATCATTTTCGATATAAGCAGGGCATTTCAGATGCTGTTGAATAATATCTCTTATATTAAAAAGAGGATGTTGTTCAGAATAGGATGTATTTATACCTTTAGCCGAATTAACGAAACCGGGCATAGTAATTCCCACAATTAATATTTTTGCAGCCAATTGATCCGCTAAATAATGATCGATTCGTTCTAAAATCCTTACATGTAGATTGCTGCTGTCTACCTGTAGATTTATTGTTTCCTGTAAGGATTCTTTTACGATGTTGTTTGAAAGGTCCAATAAAGTGATGGTGAAGCTATATTGATCAATGGAAATAGCCAATATAAAAGGTAGATCCTTTCCGTTCAACGAATAATTAGTCGCTCTACGTCCGCCAGTTGATGGTGCAAGGCCTTCACAGGTGATGATGTTTTTTTCAAGAAGATACTGGATACTATTGGTGGTATTAGGTATGCTTTTTCTTATATTCTTGCTGAGTTCCGTAATGGACATTGAGCCTGAAAAATAGAGTGTTTTAATGATGACCTGATGTAATGGATTCATAGTTAACTTTCGGTAAGTGATTGTATTTAGCATTGAATACCTATATGGTTGTAAATGCGCATGAGTATGATAAATTCTAGTTGGGCGAACCAATTACGCTATAGACAATAGTAAATAGGAATCTATTTATATTCAGTATAACGTAGATCTCATTGTGGGAGAAAACAGGTAAGACTATTTTTAGGAAGCTCAGCAACATAAATCAAATAAGTTTTAATAGCTTGTCGAACTATTAAAAGAATCCTTCAAACATATTCTATCCGAAGTCAACTATAATGCCAAGGCCAAAAGGCCGGTTTAAAGCATATTTCCTATGTTTTTTTCTATTAGATGTCCGAAAACGGACATGAGCACTTTTGAATCGTTCGATAATGATACACAATGATAAAAGTAGGCGAACTCTGTTGTGGTGACGATGAGCCTGACCAGGTTCAAAGGGAAATAACCAAGTAACGTGGATAGTATGGAAAGGGTAAAGTTTATCTGAATTGACAATCGAAGAGTTACTAATAATGAACTTGTATTCGATACTGTTTAATGTCAAAAGTCAGAAAAATACAACGAATAATAAATAAACCCCTACGAATTGTGAATGGCAGACTTTAATGCTAAGCTTATCTGTATTTTAGCTGTAAGAAAATTTTAAATAAATTTAATAGACACCAGCGTATATCAGCTCTGGACTAAAATGGCCTGCCTAAGGAAGGCCGGAAACGTTAACTGTAAATTTGAAAAACCATTAAACGAATAAAATCCCATGCATACAATATTAACAATTATAAGTATACTCTTCGTTGTCCTCGTTTTCTTTTATTTGATTAAAAAAAATCAGAAAGGACGAACAACGCACAGATCGTCGGTCAACGATATGGATCAATTTATGTCTTTACAATTTTCGCTCGACCACGCAGAATTCACGCTAAATCAAAGCGAAAACCTATATCCCTTTGCAATGACAATGTCTAACAATGGCGGAGATACAAACTTTTATAATTTTGAAAACAAAGAAATTTCGATTGACAGCATCCAGGCTCAATTGAAGGAAAACGAAGCTGATATTGACTTGGTTTTTATCATTTCCAATGATGCAAAGGATTCAAGACTTGAAATCCAGCGCTTTTTAAAGGGAGCACAAAAAAGTCAACTTTTCAATATGAGTTACCAAATTGTTGGGAACAAATATCAACTTGACAGACAAAATTTAAAACCTATAAAGTAACCTGATATTTGCTTTGACCAAATTCGTTATTTTTACTATCAGATATTACCCGGCCTATATCATATAGAAATCAATTTGGTACTGTGTCCAAAGTTTATCACATTTTATTGTATAACAGAAGTTCCGTAATATGAAACAAAGAATAACACATGTAGCCCTGACCGTAAAAGATTATGACGAAGCCATCAGCTTTTATACTGAAAAACTGGGATTTCAGCTACTTGAAGATACGAAGTTATCTGATGATAAAAGGTGGGTATTGATCTCTCCCCCGGGAGAGGGTGAATGTAGTCTTTTGCTGGCGAAGGCTTCCAATGATTCTCAGCTGGCAAGCGTTGGAAATCAGACAGGGGGGCGGGTTTTCTTATTTTTGTACACGGATGATTTCTGGCGGGATTATCATAACATGTTGGACAGAAAGGTAAACTTCATAAGACCTCCAAAACAGGAAGATTATGGTATCGTCGCTGTATTTGAAGATTTATATGGAAATCTATGGGACCTGTTACAGCCAGTAGAACTTCATTGATCGTATCTCCCACATACCGCTTACATACACCTTGTTTTCCTCGGATTGCCACGACCCCAGCCATACTTTTGCTATACACATAAAAACACAAGAATATGGCTATTCAATTTTTAGTTAAGGAAACTGTCAATTTTATCGTTGTCTGTTTCGATATCATTATGTAAATTTATTACGCCATAGGCCGTATACCATTTTAATTTACATGAAGACCATATTTGTTTTTTTAGTCTCACTGCTATTCGCTTATCCATTGTTTGCGCAAAGTGATAAATTGTTAGGTAGATGGATTTTAGACTTTGCATTGACTGAAGACAATTCGCTTGTTCCTCTAGATAATCCCTATTTTTCCAACGAGGTTATCTATGAAATAAGTCCGAATAAGATGAAGATATCAGCTTTTACATTTGACACGAAATATATTGGCGATAACGAGATCGACCTGGGGCACATGAAGCTAAGTTATACATTCAGCGATGGTTACTTGACAGTTGTCGAGAAGGGTTCCAAAATCAAACTCTATTTTTTAAAGAGAGACGATTTTGTTAAAAAATATCCTGAATTTGAAGAAAAACGGATACTTAGTGAGGGTAGAGAATTATATGTCGCTAATACGCTTTCCAAATTAGTGTTTGATAATGGCACAATAGATCCCAATTCTTTTATCACTAATGGGGCACCACTATTGAAAAAGAAAACATCCAAAAACTATTTTATGAAGGCAGCGTTTGTACTTGACCAGCACAATCAGATTTCAAATATTGTTGTTTCAAACATTGAAGAGGATGACATCAGGGAGCAAGTCATAAAATCCATACAACGTTGCGGCAAATTTTATAAAAATTATACGGGGAAAGATTTATTGATAACACTTCCTTTTAATTTTTTTAAAATGTATCAGTTTTTTGATCCTGAAACCAACAGAATTTATCGGGCCTATCAACAGGGCGAAGAATGGTTTGGAAAATCAGAATTTGAAAAAGCAATCTTTGAATACGAAAAGGGTATTGACACAAAAATTGATATGGAGCGGTACGGAAATACGTTTTACCACGATTATATTATCCACCTTGGAATTGCGTATTTAGTGACGGATCAAAAGGAAAAAGCTGCATCAACATTTCGAAAGTTGGGCGATGAGACGAATTTTAAGATTCGGAACTATTTACGCTTCTATTGTCGATCTTAAAGGATAGAAAATCTAGTATAAAAAAATTGGTATAACTGGTCGTCGCTATAATAATGAGAAAGGTCAAATTTGAATACTCTTTTGCGGTATTCCTATACGCATATTTGATACAGATTGATTTATCCTTAGACAGGAGCAGGTGGATGCCCATTGATGATCTGAGAGATTTTTATAAAAGTCAAATTTCACCAAAACAAGTGTCCGATTATCTCGTTGCTAATTTACAGCTGAATGTTAAAAGATTAAATCTGTTGATATTTATCGAAAATTCATCTTTTTGGACTCGAATTAAAGATATGTTGCGGTCATGTTTTGGAAAAGACATCCTTCTGGAAGAAGATCAATTAATTTATCTGTGTCAGAAATTAAGTCTTTTAAATAAAATATTAGAAGCCGATGAACGAGTGCATCCATTGGAAATCGAGAAATTAAGAGTCGAGTTTTCTAAATTAACTTTTGGTACCATTCAATATAAGCTTACAGGAAAAGATCGTATTAAAGCGCAGAAAGTAGAACATTTTTTGCAAAATGAAATTTTGAGCACATGTAACATTCGTGAATTTAGTAAGGATTATTTTTGAGAATATTAAGTTTTATAAACAAAAAAATAGAGCCGATATTAGTGATTATATTTTATGTTATACTGAATTTTGGCCTTTTACTTTTGTCAGCCCTGTATCGCCATGGAGATTGGATTTTTAAGCGATAATGCAGCGTGTATCTGTAAGGTTGGGGAGTATAACGGTCGTGGCTGGAAATGATTAAGTTTAACATGGAAAAACTAACGTACAGATTAGTTTCTTTTTTCTCCATATTGTGGTTTTTATACCTATTATATACCATTGCAATATCTTTTTCTGATCTAGGGAAAATGAAACAAATAAATTGGATCGATGCTAAAAATATAAGTTCAATATATAAAGGATATAAAGCTACTATTATCACAAGAGCTTATCAAAAAGATAATACGATCATTAAACGTGAATATGGATTCTTTGGACAAGGTCTCAATATTTATCTATCGGGTATAGATAAAAATAAAGAAAATGCAGACATTAATTTTTTTGTAAAAGAGAAAGATTATAATCTATCGGATAAGAATGGTAGTAAGCCAGTTTCTGTCCCTTATTTTGCATTGAGAAACGTAGATTCTCCGGCTAATCAGTTTTTTCTTTGGCTTGATATATGGAAATATAACTATTCGAAGATTATTGCCTTTATTGTGTTATTCTGTCCGCTGCTTTTTGTTTTTCTTTATCTAAAACTTACAGGTAATAAAGAATTCAAGTTGGAAGATTTTGATACCAAAAGTAAAACTGTAAACTATATATATATTCTATTTGTATTGTGTTTGCTAATTAATTTTATTGTCTAACGAAAAGCTATATTAAAACAGGTAAGGCTACGTTCGGGGACATTGTTTTATTAAAAATATTGAAATAACACTTTTTACTAAAAATATTAGTATAAATATATTTGTTTACTTATATTTGTGTTGTTAACCAATTTAAAAACAACATATTATGAGTGAATTGAAGCAGTCTAAATATATCGATATCACGACAGATTATGGCTTTAAAAAAGTTTTTGGATCAGATACCAATAAAGATCTTCTGATCGCTTTCCTAAATGAACTTTTTAGAGGGCGCAAGGTCATTGCTGATTTATTTTATAACAAAAATGAGCATGTCGGAGATACAGAGGATATCGGTACCGTTATTTTTGATCTGACCTGTACGGCAGACAATGGCGAACGTTTTATTATTGAAGTGCAGCGCACGGCGCAGGATAATTTGAAAAAGCGCATGCTTTACTACAGTAGTAAATTGATAGCGGATCAGGCGCCCAAAGGCAACCGAAGGGCTTGGAATTATGCAATTAGTGAAGTCTATATCATTGTATTGATGGATGGATTTACGATGCCTGATCCCCGTGAGGACGGGTGTTTTTTACACGATATTTGTCTGTGTTATCGGGATCACGGTAAAATATTTTACGAAGATCTGGGTTTTATATATGTAGAATTGGTTAACTTTGTTAGAGCTGAGGCAGAGTTAGATAACGATTTGGATCGTTGGCTTTATATACTCAAAAACATGTCCTCGCTAAAGGGACTTTCAAAATATCTGCGGAAGCCGATATTTGAAAAGTTATTTCAGTTAGCAGAGTATAGCAAACTAAAACCGGAGGAACGAGAGATGTACAATGTAAGTTTAAGGAATAAATGGGATGCGGAGAGTATCCGAAGTAGTCAGGAAGAGCAATTGAAACGGGCGCGCGAAAAAGCAATGGCAGAAGGAAGAGCAGAAGGAAGAGCAGAGGGGGAAGCTAAGGGAAAAGCAGAAGGAGAAGCGAAGGGAAGAGCTCAAGGAGAAGCTAAGGCAAAAGCTGAGGTAATAGAAAACCTTTTGTCTTCGAATAAGTTTTCGAATTCGGAGATTGCCGAACTATCGAACGTCACTGTCGAATTTGTAAATGAGGTCCAGGCGGAGATGGCTAAAGGAAAATAAAGCATATAACGATATAGGGTTTTACGGCCGCCTGGATACTGTCCAAGCGGCCTTTTTCTTTTTATAGGATAAGTTTCTCTGCTTTGAAGTTGCGCAATGCTGGTTTGATTTTCATTGACAGGGAAAATCGGCCCCTTTAAAAAGCTAGTATTCCAGCTGAATTTCTCCATATAATTTTTTCTCCATCGACTGTGTCGAATCCTCGAGAACCTTGCGTTACCATTTGCTGGAGAACATTGTCGAATACCTGCGAAAAGGTATGTACATGACCATTTTTTGCTCAAAATGACCACGTTTTAAGATCGCCAATATCCTAATTTTGAAAAAAAAAGGATATGAAAAGGTTTAAGTTGATACCCGATTTTCGAAATAGACAGAAGCTATCCGTCTGTTTTAAAATAGTTCTTATTTTGTGTTCCTTGTCTACGGCAACGGCACAGCAAAAAGTGGAATATGTACTTCCTAAGGCAGCCTTTAATTCAACGGAAGCTTATACAATGCTTGATGAAGGAAGCAATACCATAACGGGCACTATCTCATTTAAAAAAAGGGGATATGTCAACTATCCAAGCTATCAGTCCAAAGTTTTATTATATCCCGTAACAGCTCATCTTACTGAATTTATTGAACTGAAAAAGAAATACAACAGTAAGAAAAAGCAAGCAGCGATGACAAAAGAAGCGGCCATGGGCCGTATTGAAACAAAGACAATAGATGACAAGGGAAATTTTGTGTTTACCAACCTGAAACCTGGAAAATACTATGTGGTGAGTCTAGTGATATGGGAAAAAGTGCGTGGTAACAAAGTCCAATCTGGGCCAGTCATAGCCAACTATAATATGCTCGGAATACAGATGGGAGGAGGTTATGTACCCACAGAGATGCGCTATGAATCAAGTGCCTATGAGGAAGAAGTTGGTGACTACATTGAGGTAACTGCTGATAATAAGCCCAATGTAATCAATATCGCGAAATAAAGCGAGTAATCTCAACGCGCATCCCTCTTTATGGAACTAATTAAAAAACTAAACAGATGAAATCAATTGCAATACTTCTCATAAACCTGTCCCTTTACTTGGCTGTTGTTGATCTGAAAGCCCAAAGCATCAACTTTCCGGATGAGCAATTCAAAGCAGCTCTAATCGCCCAGGGGATTGATGCCAACGGAGATGGAAAAATCCAAAAATCCGAACTTACGCAAATTAAAAAGCTTCATGTAAATAATGCCGATATCTCCTCATTAGGGGGTATTAAAAATTTTATCAGCCTTGAAGAGCTTGCATTCCTGAATAACCATTTAACCACTGTTGATCTTGAAGGGATGCAAAATCTTAAATATGTTTATGGAAACAACAATAAGATTAAACGACTCCTATTGAAAGGCTGTACAAACCTAGAGGTGATTTTTATGAATCAAAATGAATTATCTGTCTTGGATCTTTCTGGGCTCGCAGCGTTAAGGGATATACGGATCAATGTAAATAAGCTGACATCAATTGATCTGAGCAAAAAAACTAAATTGGAGCGTGTAAACCTTTTCAGAAATCAGTTGACGACATTCAAAGCCGAGGGATCTTTTGAACTTAAAGAGCTGGACCTTTCTAATAATCAAATAACCGAAATTGATCTGAGACCTTTTTCCCAGCTTAAAGATGCTGATCTGAATGGTAACCCACTGCAAAAGATCAATGTGACGGGGCTTGCAGCATTGGAAAGACTCTATTTTGAACCACCAATCTTTAGGGCAAGTGCGATTACTCAATTTAATACGAGTGGACTTATAAACTTAAAAGAGTATAAATGGTAAGTCAAACAGGGGCACCTGAGTCGGAGGAATAATAAGAGTAAAAGTCGTTATTTAAAAAAGGTGATAAGTGTGTAAAAGAAGACCAGACGGACATTCAAGATGAAATTAAAAGAAAGGGAAAAATTCCTTGAGTTTGAAAAAATACACTAAACTTTTGGGGATTCACTTTATTTAAATATTTGAATATATAATTCTGGCATAATATCTGTTGCCCTAGCTACATATATTCATGTAATGGTCCTAATTTTAGATAAATACGCTTAATAATGATAAAGAACCTTATTGTTTTTTTACTGTTTTTAGTTACAACGGTATTTGCAAACGCGCAATCGATGAAATTGACTCCCAATGACTTTGTAGATGCTGCAGACGAAACTAAGAACTATGTCGTCCTGAATTTTGCTGGAAAATCGCAAAGTGATTTGTACAAAGCAGTGCTGAAATTTGTGAACTCATATTACAATAACCCGGAGAAAGTTGCGACAAAAATTGAAGGTGAGCAGATTGTCGTCGATGCGATGGCAGAAAAAGCAACGGCTTGGGGTAGAGGTAATGATCTTGATTTTTTTTATAAGATTACCATGGACTTTAAGGATGGACGGCTGCGGTTTTCTCCAAATTATAAATACCTCGAAAACTACAATGGAATTGAGTATCCATTGGTCAAAAAAAGTAATCTTTGGGTAAAGACAGCCCTTTTCAATACAGATGGTAAAGTAAGGCGAGAAGCTGCGAAGCAGCAATTGGAAAAGTTTATCAATAATTATATTATCGCGATTACAAATAGTATAAATACGAGCAAGTCGAATGACAATTGGTAAAAATATACCAAATAATATGATGAAAGAGCCTCCATTGGAGGCTCTTTTGTTCAATTAAAAGCTATTACCACTCCATTTTTTCTAAACTCACAGTTCCACTCATATTAACATTTGATAGGTGGGTGTAAGAGCAATCTAACTGTTTAAGTTCTCTTAATCCATACACATTAAGATC
>Ga0213829_1001410_pt1 | contig 17189 bp, 10 predicted proteins | sample MC6MC0896MG_FD_180665 | JGI IMG/M metagenome (GOLD analysis project Ga0213829, IMG submission 180665) | Enriched soil aggregate microbial communities from Iowa State University, Ames, United States - MC6-MC0896-MG | ecosystem: Environmental > Terrestrial > Soil > Unclassified | place: USA: Iowa...
AAAAATCTTTATTTTTGTGATACCAAAGGCGAATATGAGCCCAGGTGGCGAAATTGGTAGACGCACCATCTTGAGGGGGTGGCGCTCGTATGGGCGTGGCAGTTCGAATCTGCTCCTGGGCACTTTAGCAGACAACTCTTTAAAATTGAGTTTTGTCTGCTTTTTTTTTGAATTTGATTCGTTGTTAATCAAATAGATATAATGCAAGAAATGGCTAACCCTATTCGTTCGAAAATTGTCCATTGAGCCTCTTGCTGTAGCTAATACTCTTTGTCTTTCTTCAAGCTTATTAATTTCACAAGTATATTTGAATTATTGTCCTTTTAAATTTATTAAAAATGTTAATGGATATGATGAAGTCTGTGTGTTAAATTGGTTTTTATTAGAATGTTATTTTTTTTGGAGCGTTATCTAGCTGAGTAAAGTAAGGATATATTTTATGGCTCATGCTGTCCCTTTCTGTAAGGCAGTAATAATTTTGAGCTATTTTTTCATAAATATAAGGAAATCGGCTATAGTTGATATATTTGGTCAAATGGCAGAATTGGGATATGAACTAAAAAAATGGGGAAATGAATTACTTGTTGTGGTGATTTTTTTATTGAAAGAAATGAATAGGGATAGATAAAAAGAATAGGTCCTTCTCTTAAAAAGCAAACACTATAGTACATACAAACAATGATCAAACAAGAATTAAGATATTACGAAGGGAATGAAAATCTGAAGGTAAATATACCCGTGAAAAATGATTATTATACTGTTTTAATTTGTTTCAAAGGTTTTTCTTCTATTAAAGTAGGTTTTCATGTGTTTGAGTTGAACCCTAGGAAAATTGCTATTATTCCACCAGATACGATATTCTCAACAATGGGCGTTTCAAATAGTTTAGATGTCAAACAAGTGTTTTTTACAAAAACCTTTTTACAAAAGATATTTTTAAAGGAAGGAGTTATTGATGAACTTCTATTGCTCAACAACAACTATCCTCCTGTGTATGATTTAAATTCAAGATTTCAACCTGTTTCAGATAAATTTGAAGCAATTAGAAATGAGGTCAATTCTCAATATGCTTACCATCTAGATATTATTCGATTAATACTAATGGAAATTCTGTACGAATATAACCGTGCTTGTGAATTCTGTTTACTGGGATTTGAAAAAAATATGAATCGAAATTATCAACTCACCTATGAATTTAAAAAACTAGTTGATCAATCTTTTTCAACAGGGAACTCTATTGGTCAATATGCTTCCAAACTCAATGTATCGGCAAAACACTTAACTGAAGTTGTCAAAGAAGAAACAGGTCATACTGCTCTTCAAATCATCCATGAACGACTATTATTGGAAAGCCAGTACCTTCTTAAACACACAACAAAATCAATAAAAGAATGTGCTTTGATACTAGGTTTTGAAACTGCCTCTTATTTTTCGAGATTTTTTAAAAGTCATATGAGTATTTCTCCAAATGCTTATAGAAAAAAAGTATAGCTTCTTTTTTTCGTTGAAAAACGAGTATAAATTTAATATCAATATCCAATATTCGGAAAAAATTGAATTTTTTTCCGAATATTGGATATTGTCACATATTTCCTTCTTTGTGAACTTTGCAAAATAATTTTAATTATTCAAAGAAAAACAAGATGGAAGAATCTACTACACATGCGCAAGCTTCTTGGTTAATTCTCTTTTCAAAGGGGAATGGCTTAAAAGCAATTGTACTTGCTTTAGGCGTAATGTTACATGCTACAAATGTTTATTTAGCGACAACTATTATGCCCTCAATTATAAAAGAAATCGGAGGAATTCAATACTATGCCTGGAACACAACTATATTTGTTGTTGCCTCAGTTATCGGATCTGTCATTTCTGCAAACCAAATGAGCAAATATGGTCCTAGAAAAGCCTATCAAATTGCAGTTATACTTTTTTCAATTGGTACATTACTATGCGCGTTTGCTCCTACGATGTATATCTTGCTACTAGGTCGATTTATTCAAGGTTATGGTGGTGGATTGCTCTTTGCCTTATCCTATGCAATGATTCGATTAGTCTTTACCGAAAATCTATGGTCAAGAGCCATGGCTTTAGTTTCCGCTATGTGGGGTGTTGCTGCTTTTTCAGGACCTTTTATAGGCGGGATATTTGCTGAACATGGGCACTGGAGATGGTCTTTTGGTATTTTACTCTTCTTTTGTTTATTTATCATACTTGCTGCTACGGTTATAATTCCTCAAAAACACAAGTCACAAATAGCAAACCCAATTCCAATAGTAAAGCTCTTATTACTTACTTTGTCTGTGTTAGCAGTTTCTATAGGTAGTATTCAGCAAAGCTTAGGAAAAAATATCTTAGGTATTGTTGTTGCTTTTTTATTGTTATCAGGAATAATCTACTTGGAAAAGAATAGCAAAAACAGATTATTACCAACAGGTGCATACCAAATATCTTCAACACTTAGTTCAACCTATGCTATTATGGCGTTGCTAACTATTGCTACAGCTATAGAAATCTACGTTCCTTATTACGCTCAGGTAATCAATGGATTTACGCCTATACAAGCTGGATACTTAACTGTTTTAATAGCATTAGGATGGACTATATCATCCATTTTATTCTCTGGTTTCAAAGGAAAAACTATTCGCAATATTATCCTATTAGGTGCCTTACTTATGTTTGTTGGATTATTGGCTTTAAGTTACATTAGTTTAAACAATACATTCTTCCCTACTTGGAGACTTATTTTGAATTGTATTTTTCTTTTTGCAATAGGAGCGGGTATCGGTATGGGATGGCCCCATTTATTAACTAGAGTATTTGCTTTAGCTCCCAAAGGAGAGGAAAACTTAACATCCTCATCAATAACAACTGTACAGCTTATCGCTACCTCATTTGGAGCTGCCCTTGCAGGGGTGGTGACTAATTTAGGTGGTATTACGGACTCAACAGATATTACAGCAATTACTAATTCTTCTATTTATCTATATTCAATTTTTGCAATATCACCTTTATTAGCTATTGTAATGTTGATACTTGTTAAAGACAATAACAAGTAATCTATTCGCCCCTGGAGGTTATTTTCGATCGAATGTAAGAAGCTCAATCCAGCGAAAACCGACAGCGAATTTGCAGCTGATAAAAAAAAATACCGGATTTAATAGTTAACTAAATGTAAATCCAAATAGAGGATGAAAATTTCATGAAAAATTCTAAGTTAAGGCCTGCAATAAATTCTTTAAATCTTACCCCGAATAGAGTAAAAAAGTATGCTGACCGGCACTTAAGGAGACACTAGATAATAGTGGTCTCCTTTTTTTGCAATTTTGTTACCTGTTTTTCGCTCTTAGTTGTCCATAATGTAAGCACATTTAATTGGTGATTAAAAAAAAAAGCAAAATCAATGTAACATAAATTAGATATACCTAGAAATTTTTGTTGTTCTTTGGCAGATCGTGGGACAATTGTGTATCTTGCGCCCTCGGATTTTAGAATAATCTGAAGACTTTGCATCTAGTCATGAAAAGAGAGAGCTTGTTTCTGTTGAAGATCTTTTTTATTGTTATTTGTTTTATTTTTCAGATTACATATTGTAATGCTGCCAGGAAATCTATTGATAGCCTTAAGACGCGTCTTTCGCAAGCGCATACAACAGCCGAAAAAGCCGAAGCCATTTTAAAACTTTCCGAATTAACCAGTGATACCGATAAGCGACTGGCCTTGGTTTATGCTGAGGAGTTAATGCTATTGGCCCACAAAGTTCAGTTGGATACGCTGATACTCAAAGCGCAGTTAAATTTGGCAAAAGTCAATCTGTTGATTGGAAACTATCCGCGTGCTCTAGACCTTTATCAGGAAGTAGCGCAAAACAAGACCGGAAATACGGACGACCTATTAAAAGCTTACAATGGAATTGGTATTATCAATTACTATCAGCGGGATTACAAAAATGCTGAGGTTGCCTATAAAAAAGCATTAACCTTTGCCTCATCTTTGAAATCGGAAAAAGCCAGTGAAAAAATCTTGCAGCAGGGTTTACTCAATAATTTGGGAATACTTTATGAAGAAATGAAGAACTATCCTGAATCCAATTATTATTATGATGAGGCACTGAAATTATCAAGGCAGATCAATGATAAAACTACTATCGCACATGTGTTGACCAATCAAGGTCGATTGTATCATAAGCAAGGAAAGGATGATCTGGCGCTACAGCATTATGAGGAAGCACTAAAGATTAGACAGGAAAGAAATGATAAAAGTGGTGTTGTACTTTCCTACGATGGGTTAGGTGAGTTTTATCTGGAACTGAAGAACTATACGCTCGCTGAAAAATATCTCAAACAAGCTATTGAGCTAGCGCAGCAGACAGGAGATCTGCTGACGGTTAAGCGTTCTTCTGAAAATCTTTATAAGCTATATCAGAAGCTTGAAAAATATAAATTGGCCTTTGATGCATTGATGCTTAATAAGCAAGCTAGTGATAGCTTGTTTAATGACGAAAGGGCCAATAAAATAAGACAACTGAAAACTGAATTTGAATTCGAACGAAGACACAGCGAAGACAGAGCACGGCAAAGGGAGAAGGAATTGACCTATTTAATGATTGGAGTTGGTTTGGTGCTGTTGTTGATTATTGTCAGTTTGTTGTTCTTTTTGCAACGCAATAAGATCCGAAGATCACTGTTGGAACAGGCGCATCTGACTTTGGAAAAAGAAAACCTTGAAAAGGATATCAAATTAAAGGACAAGGAGCTTACGACAAGTACGATTCATCTGATGCAAAAGAATGAGCTTATTGATGATATCTCAGACAAATTGTTGAAAATTAAACCTAATATGGATGTAGAATACCAACAGGCGATTCAACGGGTCGTAACGGATCTACAGTCCAATTTAAGACCGGAGCTCCTAAAAGAGTTTGAGTTTAGATTTCAGCAGGTGCATGAGGAGTTTTTCGATATACTGAATGCTAAGTTTCCCAATTTGACTCCCAGTGAACGTAAATTGTGTGCATTTTTAAAACTTGGAATGACCACAAAAGAAATTTCTGCGATTACCTATCAAAATATCAAGGCAATTGAAATAGCGAGAACACGCTTACGTAAAAAGTTAAACCTAACCAATCAGGATCAAAATTTAGTGACCTTTCTGAGTCAGCTCTCACACAGCTAGTATTACTCCGTATAACCTTATTGCTATTCGATAGATACTTTGCCCCAAAAATGGACATAATTTGAAAAGTAGTGGTGTTTTATGCCCAAAAACGCGGTTTGTAATGGTTTTGTAGTGGTGTTTTTTTTCTGTTTTTTTTGTCTATTGCTCATATTTGCTCAACAAACATAATCCTAACACAAGAATGAAACCTCTACTGATGAACCCTAATTTTGGAACCGCTTGCATTGGTCACAGTGCTCGGTTGAAGAGATCTGATTGTAGCATAATTGCTATTAGTCACTGTTATCAAATTGCTCTGCTGATGTGTAATGAAACTACGTAAAGAAGGAATTCTACGGTTATTTAAGATCTACAATCTAATACTTATTGACTTAATAGATTCCAAATGAAATGTAAATTATACCATCTGTTGGGGATGATTGGTACCGTTTGTATTTATCAACAAAATGGATATGCATCCCTTTCACAACAATCACAATCCGCAGTCATTGATACAACTAGTCAAGTAGTGAAGAAAACTATTTGGGTAAAGGATAAACTAAGCTCTAAAGTGTTGGATAGTGTGCGTGTGACTTTGGGGCAAGAATCGAAGTATACGAACCAAGGGCTTGTTGAATTTTATAATAATCCTGATTCGGTCATTATATTGGAAAAACCAGCATACTTACGAACTGGTAAACGGGTTCCTTCCAGCGAAATTACTGTTCGCTTGTTGAAGAGGACAAGCATGGATGACAATTTTTCTTTCGATCCTACAGTCAAATCCGAGCAAATAAGTAATACAGGTTTTCGTATGATTACGGGAGATAATCTGCGGCAAGTAAGTACACTTTCCATTATGGATGGTCTACAGGTGTATATTCCTTCGATGTTTGTCAATCGCGATCCCGCAGCAGGTAATAACCCAAATGTGCTTGCTCCAATGTATTTACGCGGGATGAATAGTTTTCCATTTGCTCCCTTAGGTGCAAATAAAAATGTGCCTATGGGTACACAGGTCAATCCTTCATCGGGAGATTTTAGGGCCTATACCATTGTGCAACCGAACAGCCCTATTTTTCTATTGGACGGTGTTCAGGTATCGGCGCAAGTTATTCAGGATATAGACATCAACAGGATTAAATCTGTTTCACTCCTTGATGGTGCAGATGAAATTGCGGGATATGGCCTAAGGGGCGGTAATGGTATTATTGCGGTATCTACAGAAAGACCAAAGGGGAAATTTCAGATTTCATTTACAGAACAAGTGCAACTGGTGACACCAGATATCCATCAACTTCAGATGTTGAATGCAAAGCAAAAACTGGAACTGGAAAAATCTGCTGGTTTATTTGATGATTCTGCCTGGCAATCTGTATTCCAAAAAAGATATGAACAAGCCTATACCAACAATGTAAATACAAATTGGCTGGAAGTGCCTTTAGGGAATCAATTGGGGACAAAACATAGCCTGTCAATGAGTGCAGGTAATGAAGATATCGTTTATGGATTAGATGCTGGTTATAATGATATCAAAGGGGTAATGCAAGGATCAGGACGTAAAATATTGGATTTAGGGGCATATTTTGCGGGACGTATTGGTTCGGTGACCTTTAACAACCATTTTACATATCTAGGTGTAGATGCGACTAATTCACCTTACGGTACTTATGATCAGTATCAACAAATGAATCCCTATTGGCAGAATACCGACCCTATAACAGGGAAACTGCAAAAAATAGTTGAGTCGGATACGATCAACGCTGTGCCTGTGAACTTTACAAATCCAGCATTTAACACGAGTCTGTCTACCACGGATAAATCGAGCTATACAAGATTTAGCAACTTGACGAACCTCAACTGGATTATAGGATCAGGTTTCCAGCTGAATGGAATGGTTAATATCGCACGACAAAGTGATGATAGTGATTATTTCTTACCACCAAACCATACCGTATTTGCAGATATTTCGGCCGAAAATCTTTTTAAAAGAGGGCGATATGATAAGGTCAACAATGCTTTTTTTGATGTTCAGGGGGGGCTGCGGTTAAAATATCAGCATGATTTCGGCAAAAACAATATCATTGTCAATTTGGGTCAATTTATCAATCAGACATCCAGTACTTCTGAAGGTATTGCCGTTAGCGGATTTGCTGTAGATCGACTTGCGGATATTTCTTTCGGAAATGCTTATGCGATCGCTAAACCGGTCAGTGGGAAAATTATTTCCAGATATGCTTCATCGTTCGCTAATGTAGTCTACAGTTATGATCAACGTTATCAAATCAATGTAGCTGGGACAGTAGATTATTATTCTGGATCAAGCCGTTCATCGATTTCTAATAGTATAGGGGCTACCTGGAATCTTCACAATGAAAGCTTCCTAAAAGGAATGACATGGTTGAATCTGCTCAAAGTAAGAGGTAGTGTCGGAAGTTCGGGCAATCAAAACTATTTGAATTATCTCAACCGTAATACCTATAATTATTATACAGATCAACAGTATATCCCTACAGGAAGCAGTATGGGGACTATTGGACTAGGCTTAGGTGCTTATTTAACCGGCATTGGAAATGCTCAGCTCAAATCGCCGACGGTGTTCAAAGAGGATCTGAGCATAGATTTAGCATTGTTCCGTAATCGCTTAGCGTTAAATATCCTGTATTTCCATCAATCCAGCAAGAATCTAATCTTACCTGCACTATCTGCTTCAACTTCGGGCTTTCAGGATTTTTCCTATTATACCAATGCGGGAAAAATGGAAAGCAAAGGTGTCGAATTTAACCTATTGGGCAGAATTGTGGACAACCCGAAGACTGCCTTTCAATTCGATATTATGTTGAATGCATTTCATGGTACTGATAAAATCACAGCATCTGACCCTTATATCCAAAAATTGAATGAGCTGTATAATCAGGCCGATCAGAGGATACTGCAGCCCCAATACCTACAAGGGTATTCGCCAAATGCGCTATGGGCAGTTCCATCACTAGGAATAGATCCACAAACTGGAAACGAGTTATTCCGAAAAAAAGATGGGTCAACGACGATGATCTGGGATGCGCAGGACAAGATATATGCAGGTGATCTAACGCCCGACTGGAGAGGTTCATTGGGATTCAATGTGCGCTTTAAACAGTTTTCTTTCGCAAGCTATTTTCGATATGCTTTGGGAGCTCATGTATATAATAATTTGCAGTCTGGTTTGGAAAATGCAAACATACAGGACAATCTGGACATGAATGCACTAAGCGATTTGCGTTGGACAGCTAATCGTAGTGATGCAAGTTACAAAGCCATGTTTCATTCACCCACATACGCTACGACTCGCTTTGTAGCGAAGGAAAATAAGCTTCATGGCGCTAGTATTTCTTTTGGCTACCAATTTTCGCAACAATTGTTAGAAAAAGTGAATGTGAAACAATTGGGTATCCGATTTATGATGAACAATTTGTTTGATATCAAGAATACCGGATTGACACAACAATACTTTCATTATCCGGAGCAAAGAAGCTATTCATTTATTTTAAATGCAACCTTTTAATTTTTTAATGATGCAAAAATTTAGACATAAGATTATCGTTATCTGTGGACTGATAGGGGTAGTTGCACTCAATAGTTGCAAAAAATGGGTGAATGATACTGAGCAGCCTTTGGAGGTTGATGAATCTAAGGTTTTTTCTAGTGAGAGGGGATTTCGGGAGGCTTTAAATGGTATCTATTTACAGATGGGGGCGGAAAAATTATATGGTAAAGAATTAACTTTCGGTGTAGTGTCATTGGCCGGTAGAAACTACGATAGTGTATCCATGCAAAAATCGGGTGAGTTGTATTATCAGTCGGCTACCCTAAATCTAAATGCTCCTCCTGTAAAAACGTATAGCTCAACAGTATGGACGAAGATGTATTCCGCTATTCTTAATGCGAATAACGTCTTGGAGAATATTGATGGGAAAAAGGAAATCTTTACAGCGGATAATTATCGCAACTTGAAAGGGGAGGCATTGGCGTTGAGGGCTTACCTTCATTTTGATCTCCTTCGCTTATTTTCCAGCGTCGAATTACAAGATCGAGGCGTGCCTTATGTAACCAAAGTAAGCCATCAATCCACCGATGCGGCAAGTGTCGAAGTGGCTTTAGATCATTGTATCAGTGATTTGAATGAAGCAGATTCCTTATTGGTCGCTGATAATCCGACGACTTCGCAATTAAATAAATGGGCAGTCAAGGGGTTGTTGGCCCGGATCTATATGTATAAAAATGATCGAACGAATGCTTATAAGTACGCCGCTGAAGTGATCAATAGCGGAAAGTTTGCTTTAACAGTTAAGTCAAATGCCGATTTATTTTTTACAAGCGAAAGCCTGTTCAAGCTATACATTTATGCGAATAACTACAATAGCTATTATAAATCTTTTTTTGGAATACCAGCGCTGATTGGATTATCTGTTTCTAGCCAAAATGCCTTATTTGGTAGTCCCACAACAGATTACCGTCGTAATTTTATCGATGTGACAACTGGGTCCCTCTCTGGAATACCAATTCTTCCCAAAAAATTCACGGCGACAGGCGCAAATATTTTTCCGATGATCCGTTTATCCGAAATGTACCTTATTGCAGCAGAATGTAGTAGTGACATAACTCAGGCTTTAGGGTATATCAATTTGGTTAGGGAAGCAAGGAATCTGGCACCCTTGACAGAGATAGATATTGCTACTGCGGATAAACTTTCGTTTCAACTTCAAAGTGAATATCGCAAGGAGTTTCTTGGTGAGGGGCAGAGCTTCTTTTATTATAAACGTAACAGGACTCCTTTCAGTTCGCTGCCATTCTATCCAACGACCCCGCCAGTTATCGGTCAGTCTAATTTAGAAGTAGCGGATGAAGCGACTTATGTATTCAGCAGACCGCAATAATGGGAGAAACTAATTTTAAAAGCTAATTATGAAAAGCATTCATTCACAACGATATATAATTGGGTTGAGGGGGAGTTTAATACTACTATTGAATCTCTTTACAATCTTGCTTTTTGCTCAGAATAAAACAATTACTGGAAAAGTAAAAGATGAACAAGGCAAGCCGCTGGAAGGCGCATATATCATCGAACTCGCCAGTAAACATGGTACACGAACGGATAAGGAAGGAAGTTATACTTTGAAGAATGTGGCCCCTAATACGAAGATAAGAGCGACTTTCATCGGCCGTATCATGGAAGAGAAGGAGGTTAAGAGCAATGAAACAACCGTTAATTTTACATTAAAACAGCGCGTCAATTCCATTAATGAGGTTACGGTTAACACGGGACTTTACAAACGTCCTGTAGGAAATTTTACGGGTTCGGCAAAAACCTATTCAGGGGAAGAATTGAAGATGGTGAATCCCCGGAATGCCATTCAGGCTTTGGCAGTGGTGGATCCTTCTGTCCGTATGCTGCAGGATAATCAGTTTGGCAGTGATCCCAATCATTTGCCCAATATTCAGATTCGGGGTGCTAACAATTTGAGCCTCAATCCCGCTGGTGCTTCCAATGGGACACCGGTTTCTAACGGTGATATTATGTCCAGCTATCTATCCAATCCGAACCAACCGCTTATTATTTTGGATGGTTTCGAGACGACCTTACAGACATTCTACGATATTGATATTAATCTGATCGCTAATATTACCGTGCTCAAAGATGCTGCTGCAACAGTAGCTTATGGATCAAAGGCCGCAAATGGAGTAATTGTAATTGATACCAAACAGCCCGCTGCCGGAAAACTGAGAGTAAGTTATTCGATTAATGCCAGTGCCGAGGTTCCGGATCTGACCTCCTATAAATTGATGAATGCCGAGCAACTTCTGGAAGCACAGCGTTTGACCGGTATTTATAGCGATCCTGCAAATCAATATAATGATCTTGCCAAAAAGCAATGGTATGATTACCGTCTGGCGCAGGTGCGCAAAGGCGTAGATACTTATTGGTTGTCTCAGCCTGTACAGACGGGATTGGGTTTGAGCCATAGTCTGTCTCTGGCTGGCGGATCTGGACCATTGCGTTATTCTTTTGGTCTGAATTACAATACTTCCGAAGGGGTGATGAAAGATTCTGGGCGTGATAGATATGGTATGACCTATAACTTTTCTTATGGAATCAAAAAGCTGAAACTTAGCAATGCAATTGCAGTTGGATATACACGAGGCAATAATACGCCTTGGGGGGCATTTGATTCTTACATCAAGCTGTTCCCTTATTTTAGAAGTGTTGATGACAACGGAAATCCGCTTAAAATATTGGAACCAGATTTCAATGAACTTGGATTTAGTATCAATGCACCTGGAGGGACATTTACCAATCCTATGTATAATGCAACGCTCAATGTAAAAGATTATACCGCGACCCTGAATTTGACCAATAATACCAATTTGGAGTGGTCGTTAACGGACGATCTAAAATTAACGGGCAGCTTGGGCTGGATGTCCAACGCTCCTAATGCTGAAGCTTTTTATCCAGCTGATCATACACGATTTACATCGAGTGCGATCGCGCTATTTCCTAATTTGGGATCCTATAATCATACTTCAGGAAAAAATAGTTCAATCAATGGAAGATTGAATCTGAGTTACCGTCTGGCATTGGGGAGAAATACGATACTAGCGAATATTGGAAGCTCATTTCAAAAAACTTCAAGTAACGCATTGAACGTAAGAGTATTTGGTATACCGAATGATTATTTGGATGAAATGGGGATGGCGAATGGGTTTGACTATCAGTCTACAAAACCAAGCACTCAAAATAATCAAACAAAAAATATCTCCAACTTTTTGAGTTTGAGTTATAATTATGATAACCGGTATACAGCAGAATTCACTGTCAATCAAAGCGGTTCTTCGCAGTTTGGCTCCAATAGCCGTTTTGCTCCTTTTTACGCGGGTGGTCTTGCATGGAATATCGGGAACGAGAAGTTTTTTAAACAAAATGATATCATCCAGTCCGCCAAATTAAATGCAAGTATCGGGATTACGGGCAACCAGAATTTTTCTTCGGATATGGCACAGCAAACTTATCAGTATAACCTGATGAACAACTACCGCTTGATGCTGGGTGCAAATACTTTAAGTTATGCTAATCCCAACTTAAAATGGCAACAAACCTTGAAGAGTAATATAGGTTTGCAGTTGGGCTTGTTGAAAGGACGGTTAAATGCAAATATTGAGTTTTTCCGCGAAACCACCGATAATCTCATTTTACCTTTAGATATGGCGCTGTCGACAGGATTCGAGAGCTACCAAAATAACCTTGGAGCGACCAAAAATGAGGGGTATGAAATCTCATTAACGGCTCCAGTGATTAAGGATGCAAAACGCAATATTTTTTGGACCGTCGGTATTAATGCGGGACATTATTCCAATGTCATTACGGCTTTATCTCCGGCAATTATAGCGATCAATGAAGCATTTAATAAAGGAACAGATCCGAATAATCCACTCAATTCCCGTTACCAGACGAGGCCGCTTCCGCGATTTGAGGTGGGGGAGTCTATGAACAGAATATGGGCCGTACCTTCTTTGGGTATAGATCCAGCCACTGGAAAAGAGGTATTCGTCAAGCTTGATGGCAGCCGCACATTTACCTGGGATGCCCGGGATAAAAGAGCTGTCGCCGATGCAACAGCAAAACTGAAAGGGGCGTTTAATTCCAATTTCAACTATAAGAATTTTATACTGAATTTCATTTTTAGCTACCAATATGGAGGTTATATGTATAACCAAACGCTTGTTGATCGTGTTGAAAATGTAGATTTAGTCACAGGCAATGCCGATCTACGCGTATTCACTGAACGTTGGAAACAACCTGGAGATCATTCTTCTTTTAAAGCTTTGGTCGCTAATGGGGCCAGCGGTTTACAGCAGACTAATGTGACCTCGCGTTTTGTTCAGAAAGATAATTTCCTTGAATTGGCAAGTTTGACAGTCGGCTATAATATCCCTGCTAATGCCAGATGGGTAAAAGCCGCTCGTTTATCTGCTCCCCGTATTATGATTACACAAAATAATCTATTGCGTTTTGGAACGATCAGAACAGAACGTGGTACAGTTTACCCTTTTTCTAGAAGTTTTAACCTTGGATTATCGACCAATTTTTAATGATTATGTTTCACAAAAGAATAACGCACAAAAAATCAATGTTCAGTTGCTTGAACTACAAAATGTTGCTGCTATGCGCATTATTGATAACTTTTTTTGGGAGCTGCAAAAAATTTCTGGAGATGCCATTAAAAGATAAACTTCCACAGGATAATCTGTTTTCAGATGAACAGGGCTTTATGGATGCGCTAACTGGGGTTTATTTGGGTATGGGTAAGACGGCTTCTGGCGCAGATAAGGGACTGTATACGCACGACCTCACGATGGGGATGTTGTCGGTCATGGTCAACAATTATCCCAATGCCTCTACATCTCCATTGAATGATGGTTTGTTTGCCAATGTTTCCAAGTTTGATTATGAGCAAGTAGGAGTAAAGCAGGAAATTCGAAGCATCTGGAGCAGCATGTATAATAATATCGCCAATCTAAATAATCTTCTTACTTATATAGATGCTAAGGAGGGAATATTTACGCGGGACTACTATTACCGGGTCAAAGGTGAATCTATCGCACTTCGTGCATTATTTCATTTTGATTTGGCCCGGATGTTTGGACAGTCACCGGCTATAGGTATGAATGAAAGAGCTATTCCTTATGTGCGGGTTTTCTCCGCCCAGGCAACGCCAATGGTTCCATTAGGTTCAGCTTTGGATTCCTGCATCGCGGATCTGATTCAGGCAAAAGATTTATTGGCAAAAGCGGATACAAGCAAATTAAATGGCGGGACCTCGGATCTATTCTCATCTTATACGCAGAACAGAATGAATTATTGGGCGACCAAGGCACTTTTGGCGCGGGTGTATCTATACAAGGGTGATGTTGTCAAAGCAAAGCAAATGGCTATGGAGGTTATCGGAAGTAAGAAATTCCCACTATCAACTTCAAATGTAGCAGTAGCAACAGCTAGTGTTCGTGATCGACTTTTTTCAGGCGAACTGATTTTTTCATTGTATAGCACCAATTTGAAAACGAATAATGAAGCCTTGTTTAACGTAGGGTCTGGTTCTCCTTTGCAACTTCCTCTTGCGAGTAAAAATGCAATATATGGTACAACCGCGCCATTTGATTGGCGATTATCCTGGTTTGATAATAACAGTAGAGGTACCAATGTACCCTCAAAATATTTTCAGGACGCCAACTTGCCTTATGATCTGCAAAATATAGTGCCATTGATAAGAATTTCGGAAATGTATTATATCGTAGCAGAGTGCGAAAATATAGCGGGCAACCTTTCCGTAGGGGCGAACTACCTAAATCAGGTTCGGATGGCAAGAGGGCTAAATCCTCTTGCCCCAGCCGAAACACAGGATGCAGTCACATTATCCAACGAGATAAGCAAGGAGTACAAAAAGGAATTTATTCAGGAAGGACAGAGCTTTTTTTATTATAAGCGTTTGAATAAGGATTTAAAAATTGAAACAGGAACAACCATGCAGGTGCCTGAAAATGCCTATGTATTTCCAATTCCAGATAAGGAAAATGAATATAATCCATAACGAAAAGAAGTGACTAAAATACTTTTCCATTAGAAACAGAGCTGGGGTGTAAGTGCTTGCTGGGAATGGAAAGTATTCATGGATTCAATTGAAATAAACATGAATGAATAATTATTTAGATATGAAACAAGTAATTTATTTGATCACCATATTATCTGCTTTAGTTTCTCTAATGGTGGGGTGTCAGGAAGATCCCGCGTTATATACTGAAGCGGATGGGGTATATTTTGGAACGAAAGATACCATCGTTAACTATTCTTTTGCAAAGTATCCGCAAAAGAAAAGCGATACCATCCTAGTTCCGGTGAATGTACTTGGAAATGCAGGTTCTTCCGACCGAAATTTTCAGGTAGAAATTGTAAAAGATGATACACTGTATTCCGGAATAGAGGGTGTACATTTTAAGCTAGCCGAAAATGTAATTATCCCAGCCAAGGCGGTTGTCGGAACACTCCCCGTAATTGTCTATCGCACACTGGAAATGGAGGCGGGCAAGGTTGTCAATTTTGCGATAAAGCTGAAAAAAAATACCAATTTTCCCGCAGACGGCATTGCTAGGGGACAAAAGCTGAACATCAATTTGGCTTATATACAGATGCCTGCAACCTGGGGTGAGTTTACAGGTGCAATTACAGGAAATTTTGCTGGTTATAGGGATAATTTTGGTACTTGGACACCAACAAAATACAAGCTTATATTGGGCGCGCTATATGATAAAGAAACAGGAACAACGATCACGGAGTTTCCTGGAAGTCGATTTTCACCACCAATTATTTATAACCAATATGTTGCCGTTGTCCGTAATTACATCAAGACCAATTATCCGGGTAACTATGGCAAGCCAGGGCCGATATTGACCGATCCCGATAACAGCAACTTGCCGATTCAAGTCGGGCCGGCAAACTATTAAAAGATGATTTTGAGTTAAAAATAGATAAGCAATGAAGATCATATTAAAATCCATAATCGCTTTGGTGACTATCCATTTGATTGCGGTAAGTTGTGCTAAAGATAAGGGCAATTATAATTACGTTACCCTAGATGAACTCAAGATCAGCACGGATATGGAACAGGTAGATCCTGCCATATTCATAACCGCTGATTCTATCAACCTGATGCAGGATGATAGTCTAAAAGTTCAGCTTAAAGTAAGCAACTCGAAAGGAGAAAAAAACGATTTTAGCTGTCGATGGTATGTCACGCAATACTTACAATCGAGTGTCAATCCGTCTATCTTTTTATTGGATAGTACATCGGTTCTTCGGACCAAAATTAGATTGAGACCGGACTTGTACCGTCTAGTTGCAAAAGTAACCGATAATGCAACAGGTCTTACGCATTCGAAGGCATTCTCATTAAATGTATCCACCGCGGAGTGGGGCGGAGAAGGTTGGATCGTGCTACAGGAAACAGCGACGGGTGCTGATCTTGCTGTAATCACCACCAGGGCAGGTGAGCAAAAGGGAAATGTATTTCATAATGTGTACTCGTCATTTAATGAACATGAGCTTCCATTGGGTACTTTTAAAATCAATGTGATCGACTATGGAACAGCATTAAGGGCGCAGAAGGTATCGTTGTTGTATCCAAATGGTGCACTGCAGCTTAGAAGTACGGATTTTGCAGATTCATCGCGGGCAGATAGTTGGTTTCTTGGAGCTCAGGGTGCAATGAATATTCAGCTAAATGGTTCTGCAGGAGGATCCGGTGTAGGGTATGAGTATTTGGTTGTCAATAATCAGTTGGCCTACAGGCAATTTGCCAGTACGGCACATATTGCAAATCCACCGCTGTTTTTCCCTCCTTTTGAAGGCCTGACTGTTGCTCCGTTTGTGATCAATGCGGCCACAAGTGACCAGTTTTACACGGTATATGATATTGAAAATAAGGCGTTCAAATTGTTTAATGCATCTAATTCGGTGGTTTCGACCATCCCAAATTATATGCCACCAAAATCCAATCTGGATCCGATGACGGGTCAGGGTTTTGACTTAAATAATATTGGTGACAATCTTTTGTATGCAGAAAATGTACAGCCCATAAATGCCTCCGGCAATATTTATTGGAATTGTTTCTTTAGAGATAGCAAAGGGAGCAACACTTATTTGTTGCAGTTTCCTCGGGGAATTTCTTATGCCAATAACTTCACAACAGGACGCTATCAATTAAGTGAGGAAAATTGTCCGGGCATCAATACAGCATCATTATTTGCCAATCCGACCTTTTTACCTATGCCCAAAGGTGTGTTTTACTATGTCAATGAAAATAAGATCTACACTTGTCAAGTAAAGGAACTGGCGGCCTCAACAGCACAAACTAATCTTACATTTCCCAATGGTACAGTCATTAAGGCGATGAAGGTTTTCAAATCAGGTTACACACTGACTAATATAACCGCCTTGGGAGTTAACT
>Ga0213829_1001414_pt1 | contig 17154 bp, 7 predicted proteins | sample MC6MC0896MG_FD_180665 | JGI IMG/M metagenome (GOLD analysis project Ga0213829, IMG submission 180665) | Enriched soil aggregate microbial communities from Iowa State University, Ames, United States - MC6-MC0896-MG | ecosystem: Environmental > Terrestrial > Soil > Unclassified | place: USA: Iowa...
TACCCTCCCTTCTCATTTTTTAAAAAAAATATTTTTTTGGAGTAGAACCTTAGCTTCTCCGAAACGACATATCTATAAAACAGGCTAACCAAATGTACAAACACCAACGTTTACAAGAGCTTTTTGATAAGTTCCTGTCGGGGACTCTGAACGATTCTGAAGCAAAAGAGTTGGATGATTGGTATGCGCAATCAAACCAACGGAATTTTTTCAATGAGCATTCGGATTATTCTCCCGAGTCTATGCGTCTAAAGTTATTGACCGGTATTCATCAACAACTTGGTTTTCATGAAGGAGAGAGAAACATAGAAAGAAGGAATACTGGAAAGCTAACGTATTATGCAATAGCAGCAAGCTTATTGATCTTTTTATTAGCGGGATTAGGAATATTTTATGGAAAATATACTTCGGAAGCTGATAGCCACCATATCGCTGCCGAACAGGTGAAACCGGCACGGGATAAAGCGCTTATACGATTTTCAAATGGAAAGACAGTAGATCTTGATAGCCTGAAAGTAGGTAATAGCATCCAGCTAGGTGGTATTAAAGTGCAAAAAAATAAAATCGGAGAGATCGAGTACCAAACAGATAACGACGGAACACTAAAAGCTGCAATGACTCAGATAGAGACACCAAAGGGTGGTAAAATTAGTTTGATATTACCCGAAGGGACTCAGGTGGAGTTAAATGCGGGATCCAAACTCCGTTTCTCGCAGCATATTGGCAGTGATGATGTGCGTCGTGTTGAATTGGAAGGCGAAGGCTTTTTCCATGTCGCCAAAGCATTAGCCAATGGAAAACGAAAGTCCTTTATCGTCCATACGTCTACTCAGGATGTGGAAGTTTTGGGGACAACTTTTAATATTCAGGCTTATGCAAATGAGCGACTGTCGAAAACAACATTGGTAGAAGGAAGTGTCATCGTATCTTTTGAAGGAAGATCGAAGCAAGTCTGTCTTAAACCTGGTTTTCAGGCTGTATGGAATAATAGTAAGAAAAGCTATGAAATTCAGCCTTTTGACAAGGATATCGAATTGGATTGGATCAACGGAGATTTTGTGTTTGAGAATGAAGCGCTAACCAACGTACTGAACCGCGTCTCTCGCTGGTATAATATAGAAATACAGTATGTCAATACATATCCTAATATGACCTTTTATGGAAATGTCTCCCGTAAAAATAGTCTTGCTGAAGTACTGAATCTATTGAAAAAGAGCGCTAACATCAGGTTTCGCGTTATGATGGACAATCAGGGGGGTAAAACTTTGGTTGTGGAATAAAATACCGATCGCGTTACATTATCTATACCTAACTTAACTATGAAAAAACAATTACCTAATTTATGGACGGCAAGTCCAAGTAAACCACCTACGGGTCGGTTGATTCGAAAAGGAATGTTGGCTATGTATTTTTTGATTCCCTCTTTCTTTCCGGGAATCGGATGGGCAAATGGGCAGTCCATTACATTACACAAACAACATGGCAGGTTATCCCAAGTCCTGGAGGAAATAAAAAAACAAACAGGATATGATTATATCCTAACAGGTGAACTTGCTAGAAAAGCCAAGAGCGTTGATGTGAATCTGGATAAGGCGAATATCAAAGAAGCGCTCAACATTATTTTTGAGGAACAGAATCTCGATTATCTATTGGATGGTAAATCTATTGTGGTTGTAGCGAAAAGGGAGCGAAGCATACAGCAGCAGACAATCAGTGGTGTGGTTAGAGACGCGGCTGGAAAACCTCTGGCTAATGTGACTATACGTGTCAAGGGAAAACCCAGTATACAGGCAATCAGTGGTGCCAATGGCGAGTTTCATATTGCCGCCCTAAAAGGGGATATCCTATTATGTACATGTGTTGGCTTCAGCTTGGTCGAACAGCGTGTAGATGGAGGGACAATACAGCTTAAAATGACCGCTTCTGCCAATGTCATAGATGATGTGGTGGTCGTAGGTTATGGAACAACAAAACGATCCGATCTAACAGGTTCGGTAGCCTCTGTCAACCCTTCGGAGATCAAAAATGTACCTTTCACCAGTATAGATCAAGCCTTGTCTGGAAAGGCTGCGGGGGTACAGGTGGTGCAAGCCGATGGTTCGCCCGGTGCCGTTGCGCGAATTCGGATCAGAGGCGGAGCTTCATTGCTGGGGACAAATGAACCCCTATATATTATTGACGGTATACCTGTCAATGTACAAAATCGTTATGTATCAAGTACTGCAGAAGTGGTCAACCCTATGGAAAGCTACTACGGTAATGATATGAGCAGTATGGTCTCTGGATCTTTTAATCGGGGATTAAATAGCTTGGCGGGTCTGAATATTAATGATATTGAAAGCATAGATATCCTTAAAGATGCCTCAGCTACGGCGATCTATGGTTCTAAAGCTGCAAATGGGGTCGTGATTATCACAACGAAACGAGGCTTGGCGGATAGTAAACCCGTAATGGATTTTAACTACTACACCGGACTTACTTCTCCTTTTAAGGAGAAAATACTGAATGCGGAGCAGTATAAAATGATTATGAAGGAAGCTGCTCATCATCTAAATACCGAGCGTGCGCGATTGGGCTATTCTCCTAATCCTACATCGACAAAAATTGAAAATGATCCAACCTTTTTTGGTAATAGCAATACGGATTGGCTGGACTTGGTTTTACGGAATGGTATATTGCAAAATGCAGATCTTTCCATCCGTGGTGGCGGAATGAGTACCAAATATTATACCTCACTCGCTTATAACAATCAAAGAGGAACGATCATTGGGACGGATTTTAATCGCTTATCCGGCAAGATTAATCTGGATGCTACAATAGCTCCCCGTTTTCGGATGAACACGAATATCGATTACAGTTATACAAGCAATAATATTACCAATGGAGCCTATACACAGGCGTTATTTGCTCCGCCTACCGAATCGCCCTATAATGCTGACGGATCTTTCTCTAACTTTGGTTTATTACAGGCAGAATATCAGGGCTATCAAAATCCCTTAGCGATGGTTTCTGGGATCAATCGGGGTAAGACGGGTATGCTCCTGGGATCGTTAGCAGCAGAATGGGATATTCTGCCAGAATTGAAATGGCGTTCGGTGGCCTCCATTAACTACAGCAGTTATAATCAATTGAACTATGTCCCCAGTTATGTAATGATGAGTGGATTCTATGGAGCGGGTGATTCAAACGGTGGAACAGGATCTCAGGCGCATACAGAGTCGATCAACACCTTTATTGAAAATACCTTGACTTGGGACAAACAGTTTAATGAAGACCATCGTCTGAATGCTATGATTGGTACTTCCTGGGAAAACTATAAGATGAACTTTTTCTCTGCAACAGGGGCAGGGTACCCGGATGATGATTTCTTAAATAACCTCAATTCGGCAGCAATTCCGGTGGCCGTAAAAGGTAGCAGCCCAGCACAGACCAATGCCTTACTGTCTTATTATTTGCGGGCTAATTATACCTGGAAGGACCGTTATTTATTTACATTCACAGGTCGTTCAGATCGTTCATCGAAATTTGCACCGGCCAATCAGACGGGGTATTTCCCTTCTGGTGCAGTGGCATGGAAGCTCTCGGAGGAGGAATTCTTGAAAGATGTACAATGGATCGATGAACTGAAGGTACGTGTGAGTGCGGGTAAGACAGGGACCCAGAATATCGGAAGCAATCTCTACCGAACTCTTTATTCACCGGTTAGCTATGCTGGTAAAAATGCTTTTATTCCGACGCAATTAGGAAACGACAGGATTAAGTGGGAAGCTACGACACAAAAAGATGCTGGCCTGGACTATGCTTTTTTCAAAGGACGATTGCGCGGGTCTATCGGATATTATGAAAAGGTAACAGATGGTCTATTGCTTAATATTGCAACGGCTCCTAGTTCTGCCTATCCAAATGTGGTGCTTAACATCGCCAAAATCCGAAATAGAGGTTTGGAGTTCGATATCCGTGGCGATATTATTCGCAAAAAAGACCTAAACTGGAATTTAGCACTTAATATTTCAAAAAATAGAAACAAGGTACTGAATATCGACGGAGGTCCATTTTCCAATCCAAATGACCGAAACGGTTTAAACTTAGGGACAAGCATAGTGAAAGAAGGCGAACCGCTTGGCCTTTTATATGGCTATTTAGGTGATGGTCTGATCCGTACAGCAGAGGAACTGAAAGCATATCAAGCAAGTTTTCCATTTTTAGAATATATGGAAGCTTATGTAAATGTAGGCGATATGAAGTACAAATTGGATCCAAATGGTATTGGAGAGGGTGAACCATTTTACAAACAGGATATTATTGGCAATGCTACTCCCGATTTCTTTGGCGGGATCACAAATACACTCAATTATAAGAATTTTGGATTGACAACACTGATGACCTTTTCCTATGGCAATGATCTAATTTATCAAGCGGATGTTGCAAACGGAACAGCAGACAATTTAGCAAATCGCGGGGTTAGTATATTGGGACGCTATAATGAGGATAATTTGAATGCTACAAGGCCTAGACTTCTTTATGGTCCTGGAAGTCAATTTAGACCATTAGCTGATGTAAACGTCTTCGATGCATCCTATCTGAAACTTAAATCCGTCACATTGTCTTACAGTTTTGGCTCTGGACTATTGAAGAGTCTTAAATTACGGAGCGGGTCAGCTTATGTTTCGGCAACAAACTTATTTACAATAACAAGTTATCCGGGCATGGACCCAGAGGTTTCGGATGATCCGACCTCGGTGATCGGCGGTGGACGTGATATCTCGGCTTATCCGAGCAACCGCATGTTTTCACTTGGTGTACGTTTTGGATTTTAATTATAAAACTAATATGAAAAAGACTTTTCCACTTTACCTGTTTGCGATCGCTTTACTTGGATTGCAGACTTCCTGTGATAAAACATTGAATGCTCTACCGACACAGGAGAAAGTTGATGATAATGTTATTGTTGATCAAAAGAGTGCTGAAATCGCATTGAATGGGGTTTATTATTTCTTTGCGAATGTGAGCGAAAATAGAACAACAGGCTTACCAGGCACGACCTGGGCTCCTACTCATGAGGTCCTGCCTGCGCAATTCGCAGGTGTTTTGGAGCATTATCAGGGGCCTAGTCGGCCTGAGATGCATACAATGACCGCACGGGAGGAACGGGAGGTGCTGCCTATTTGGAGTGAGAATTATAAGTTAGCAAATGCTGCTAATGGAGTGATAGCTGGTATTGAGGCGCTGAGTGAAGGGAAACTTAAAGGGGACAGACGTCTTCAGATCCTTGGCGAGTCCCGTTTTTTACGTGCCTATGCCAACTTTAAGTTGTTGGCTTACTATGGCGAATTTTTTGATTCCAATAGTAAATTTGGAGCGATGATACGTACTAAACCGGTAACAGTATCTACCATTGCCACAGGTCGGAAAAGTGTCGCTGAAACCTATGCTTTTATTTTAGAAGATATCGACTATGCAATTGCAAATGCACCTGCGGAGAATCCAAATTATTATGCAACAAAATGGGCCGCAATGTTGTTGAAGATGCGAGTCTTGATGTTGCGTCAAAATGCACAAGATTATTCACAGGTCGTGACGCTGGCCAATCAGCTGATCGGGCAGTCCCCCTATACACTGGAATCTCATGTGGAGGATATTTTCTTGAACAAAGGACTTGCGAGCAAGGAGGTTATCTTAGGGACGAAAGCATTTGCCAATCAGATTGCTGAAATGGAGAAGTACTATTACCGTAATACCTATAACTACAACGCCACACCATTTTTGCTGGATCTTTTGAAGGACGATCCAAGAGCGAGCTGGATGCTCAAAACCGTGAAGGGAAAGCAGGTATTTGTGAAGCATATGGGGGCTCAAGCTGAAGCTAAATTTGCGTTTCGCCTGACAGAGGCTTATTTACTAAAAGCGGAAGCGCTCGCCCGATCAAAAGGAAGTATAACGGAAATCAAAGATCTCCTAAAAACAGTCAAATCAAAAGCAGGAATAACAGATTTTACGGCATTAGATGCGCTGAATACACACGATCAATTGACGATGGCGGTTTTTAAAGAAATCATGCGAAATCTGATTGCTGAGGACGGATCGGATTGGATGGCATTATTGCGCTGGCCTCTCGAGACCGTGAAGCAGTTTAATCCCAATATGAAAGAAAAATGGCAATATATATTGCCGGTTCCTTATTCTGAGTTTGAAAGAAATCCGACTTTTGGAGCACAGAATCCTGGATATGGCTGGTAGAGAAATAATAAGGTTACTGAATTCACAATTTGTTAAGTCATAATGAAAAATATACTAAAAATAGCAGTTTTGCTGGCACTTCCACTGACTGGAATGGCCCAAAAAAAGTTTGTTCTGGATGGTCTGGCCAAAGAGACAGGAGTGAATAAATTATACTTGTTTTATGTCGATGAGAATGGGAAAGATGTACTTGATAGTACAGCGGTCACAAAACAACGCTTCCAGTTTAAAGGAAACTTGTCACAGCCAACACGAGCTTTTCTGACACAAAAACGAAATATGATGGAAGCAGGTGAAGGGGATTATATCCAATTATATCTAGAGCCTGCAAAAATGAAATTGGAACTGCAGGGTAATGGCTTAAAGGATTATGTCCTTGTTGGATCGAAAACAGATGCGGAATATAAGCAGTTGGAAAATGATAAAAGTGCTATTAACCTGGCTATGGAGCCTTTAAGCAAAGCTTACGCTGCAAAGAATAGGGAATTTAGTATGGCATCACGGGAACTGGAGGCGCTCGAAAAAAAGGTGCAGCTGCTTGGAGAAGAAGCCGCAACGATCAAAGAAAAATTTGAGCCTTATCAGGTGCAAATGGGCGATAAGGATATGGCATTTATCAAGAGTCACCCAAACTCAGTTATAAGTCCTTACTTGCTTATGTTTAGAATGAATGGTATTTCTGTCGCGGAAACGGAGGCTTTATTTGCCAGTTTTTCTGACGATGTGAAAGCAAGCCGTTTTGGCAAAGAAATTAGCACAAGTCTTGATGAGCGTCGGAGCGGAGCTGTTGGGAAACCTGCACCTGTATTTACAACAACAGATATTGACGGAAAACCATTGAGCCTGGCGGATTTTAAAGGGAAGTATATCCTTTTGGATTTTTGGGCAAGCTGGTGTGTACCTTGCCGTAAAGGCAATCCTCACCTCATCTCATTGTATCAGCAGTACAAATCAAAAGGTTTTGAGATCATTGGTATTGCCGATGATGATACCAAGCCTGAGAAATGGAATAAAGCGGTAGAACAAGATGAAATTGGCATTTGGAGGCATGTTCTTCGGGGATTAAAATACGATGGTAAAAACTTTGACAAAAGCCAGGATGTGACAGAGGGGTATGGTGTAAGTTCGCTTCCTACCAAAATTTTGATCGATCCGCAAGGGATTATCATTGGTCGGTACGGTGGCGGGAGTGATGGAACTGACGCCGAATTGGATGCCAAGTTAGCTGAGGTGCTGAAATAATATCTTAAGAATTAACACCAACCTAGGTGTAATGAAGTGCTTCAGGATTATGAATAATAAGCACGAAAAAGGGGTACTGCAAATCTTGCAGGCCCCTTTCCTTATTTTCTTGATGTAGATCTGATTTCGTATTGAAGCCGACAGGCACGGATGTAGGCTTTATGGGATGATTATTGCAGCACAATCTAGCAATACGATCTAAGATGTTAAAATTTGTACGAACGTTGTTAGATTAAAAGGTTTGACCATGACCCCATCAAACTGATGTGTCTGCCCTTGAGGGCTCTGTACGCTGACCTGTGATTCATCTGACGTTAATGCAATTACTTTGCTGTTCGGACCATGGATAGTATTGTTTCCTTTGACAAAATTCAAAATATCCCAGCCACTTGGACCGTTCATTTTAAGGTCAGTAATGACAATATCACTGGTATTATTTTGAAGATACTCCATCGCCCGCAGCGAATCCTGAAAAATCTGTACGTCTTTAAACTGTTGCAGAGCCTGCTTAACAAATAAGTTATTGATCGCGTTATCATCGATAACGACAATGCGTGAGTCTAGCGGTAGATTGTCCTGTGAGACTACCTGCTTCAGGCTTTTCTTTTCATCAGCAATAGGAACGACTAATGTAAACGTCGACCCTCGGCCTTGTTTACTACGCACGCTTAAAGTCCCATTTAGTTGCTCCGCCATAAGCTTGGAAATATGCAATCCCAGTCCAAAGCTATTTTTGGATCTGAGGTCAGTCATATAATATTGCTCAAAAATATGTTCTTGGTCTTTAGTCGAAATCCCTTTTCCGGTATCTATAACCTCTATCTGTAAGGTTTTCTTTCCTTCCGGATTGATGAATGCCTTAATCTCTACCTGACCTTTGTCGGTATATTTAATGGCATTACTTAATAGATTGGATACGATCTGACGCAAGCGATACGCTCCACTCTTAATTAGTGTATCTTGTTCTATGGTAATATTGCTGACAAGCTTAAGCCCTTTTTTATCCGCCTGGCTTTGTTGCATTTTTATCAGATTGGCAAGTAAGTTGGCCGGTGAAAAATATTCTTCTTTAATTTCCAGCATGCCTGATTCTAATTTGCCAAGATTGAGTATGTCTTCAACAGTATCATTGATTACATGAATATCCTGGGTAATGGAATCCAATAGTGCAGGGTTAACACGATTGTTGGATGTGTTATTCTTTAAGAGGTCAATGACGCTGACAAGCGAATTGACGGGTGTACGTACATCGTGGCTCACATTGGCCAATATACTGGTCTTTTCTTTGGCTGTACGCAATGCATAATCTCGCGCTGCTGTTATTTTACGCTCGTAAATGATGGTATTGTAATGGTAGGACAGAATTAGCGTCACCATAATAATCATCAAGATGATTGAAGCAATAACCTGCTTTCCGAAGATGGCAGAGTTTTCCTTATACAACGTGAAGTCCTGTATCTCGGCTGCTCGCAAGGATTCATCTTCTTGTGTCTTTATCTTGAGCAACGCGGTACTTATTGTACTGAACAGCGCATAATTTGATTGTAGGAGCTGTCTTTCCTTATCTTGGAGTTCGACAAAAGAACGACGGATTTTGCTGAAATCTTGTTTATAAAACGATTCATTCTGTTCAATTAACGTCTGGATCTGGCTGTGGATGGCTTTGATCTGATTGACATTAAATTGTTGTTCTAGCTTGTCGGCAACTAATGTGTCATTTTTTGCTTTGAAAATCCGAGAGAACAGTTTTTCCTTTTTTCTGACAATTGTATCTTTTTTGCGGACTGTTAAGGCGGTATCGCGTAATATTCTACTGACAACTGAATCCGCATCTATCCGGTTGGTTGTTGGGCGTAATGTTCGACTGGTTTTTGTTAAAAGGGAAAGGGAGTCTTTTGCCAGGAAAATCATATTATCAACGGTTTTCTTGACGCGCGCGAATTCATCAGAGAGATGTATGTTTTGTTCCAACGGTGTATTGGTTGAAAACGAGATTCCTTTTTTGGAAGAGAGTGTAGAAAGAGAGTCAATATAAAAGCGGAGACTATCTAGGTTTTTCGTATAGTTCGCCAAATTTTCAGCACTGAAATCTACTGTATATGAACGGAATGCATTCCCCGCAGCGTTATAAGAGGCAAACAGCTCATAAAATAAACTTGTCAACTGATTTTTGGAACCGTAGGCTTTATTTAGACGGGCTTCGGTTTTTTGATATTCAATATATTGATAGGTAAATATCGAACCGATATACACCAAAGAAAGAATCAGGAAAGCAATCAAAATTGTCCTGAAAATAAATATTTTTCTATTATTTTTCACGTTGTTATTCTTTCAACCAATAAATTAATTACAGCCTCTTTGTTTCGTATGGAACTCAAATTTAAGACTTAAAAATGAAAGCTGTTGGATATCACTGTCAAATAATCGCTACTTTTTAAAAAACTTACACAATCGTTTGATTGAATGAACGAGTCGGTAGTCCAATTTTTATTTTCTATTTTACCGATGGAAACCTAAATGAGTCAAATTTTGACTTAAAATATTTCATCTCCATTAAAAGAGCAAATTGTAAAACTGATGAAAAAACTGTTTATTTCAGCGATGTTGTCCTTAATTATCGGACAGGTAAGCCAGGCGCAATCTATTGTAAATGTTATTCCAAAGCCACAGGAAATCACTTACGGGGATGGTTTATTCCAATTAGATAAACACACGACCATAAGTTTTGAAAATTGTCGTGTTGAAGATGTGGACCTGTTCATTAAGCAATTGCGGCAAGCAAGTCATTATCCAATGATGGAAAAAAAGCAATCAAGCAATACGATAGCGTTTATTTTGGATAAAAAACTGGATCTACCTAGTGATGAGGGGTATCAATTGGATGTATCAGCCAAGAAGATAACAGTGAAAGCAAAGACAGCACATGGTCTTTTCAATGCGTCTCAATCGTTACGCCAGCTCCTACCTTCCGCAATTGAAACAACGAATAATGTCGCTAACGAATCCACTTGGTCCATTCCTGCTGTCGTGATCAAAGATTATCCCCGATACCACTGGCGGGGATATATGAAAGATGTAAGCCGTACATTCTATACGATAAATACTGTTAAGAAGTACCTGGATGCAATGGCTTTATATAAAATGAACACCTTTCATTGGCATTTGACGGATGATCAGGGATGGCGTATCGAAATAAAGAAATATCCAAAGTTAACGGCGGAGAATGCGACTGTCTTCCATCGTACCGAAAAACAGCCGGCTGAGCGCAGCGGTTTTTATACACAGGAACAGATAAAGGAGGTAGTTCAGTATGCTAAAGAACGAAATATTACAATTGTTCCTGAAATTGACGTACCGGGACACTCCTGGCCAACGATATTAGCCTATCCTACATTGGGGGTGAACAAAAATTCTTACCCCAATCATATCTTTCCTTTTGTATCGTCATGGGGTTATTGGGGTAACCAGTTTACACCAAACACACTTGATCCGACAAAAGAGACAACCTATCAATTTTTGGATGATGTGTTTACAGAGATTGCCGCTCTGTTTCCAGGAAGCTATATTCATTTTGGAGGGGATGAGGTCCGTCATGATTTATGGGAAAAGGAAGCCCATGTGCAGGATTTTATGAAGCAGCATCAGATTGCAGATGTCAAAGCATTGCAAAGTTATTTCGTACAGCGTGTATCGGCTATCATTGTTCAGAAAGGGAAAAAACCTATTGGCTGGAATGATATTTTGGCCGATGCTAAGAATCTGCCTAAAAGTACCGCTATTATGAGCTGGCTTGGAGAAGAGGCGATTAAGGAGGCGGCTAAAGATGGATTTAAGGCTGTGGCGACACCAGCCTCGCATCTGTATTTCGATATTACCCAGGCGGACCGCAATGATGGCACAATGACCGACCTGGCCTATCCGCAGATTAATTCCCTACAAAGGGTTTATGACTTCGATCCATCAAATGGATTGACGGCCGCGGAGGATAAATTGGTGCTGGGGGTACAGGGTAATATGTGGTCGGCGATAGCCCAGGATATCAAGGATATGAATGTGCAGAATTTTCCGCGCTTACTCGCTGTCGCTGAAATAGGGTGGGCTTCTAAATCAAAGAAAGATTATGCGGAATTCTGCCGTAGACTGGATGCAAATCTTCCACGGTTGGATTCCATGCGGATTGATTACTATCATACCGGCGGTTATATTGCAGGCAGCTGGAAAAGTGCGGATATTAAAGAGGAGTATAGTACACTAACCTTTGATGTGACAAAAAAGATCTACGACAATGGACGGGCACAAGCTGGTTTTTTCTTTGTAGATGGTAAGAATTTTCTAGAGATAGATGCTGTCCAATTGCTGCAGGATGGTCGTATTATTGATGAGGATGGACATCATGCGCTTGCGGACAAATTTAGGGGAACGAATAAGATTAAACCTTTTTATTACAATTTCACCGTTAAAGATTATAATCCGAATGCGAAATACGAAATCAAGGCTCGCGTCAGGGGTGCTGGTGGAGTAGATTCAAAAGGTAATTTTACATTTAATCTTTCGCCAACGCTTCCTTTCAACAAAACGGAGAAAAGATAGTATATACAATCATCTTTCGATTGAACAAAAGCAGCTGCCTCGGTAGCTGCTTTTGTTGTTGGAAAGAACCCTTCTGCAGTCTAAAAACCTGCTCTTTTTAGCGTGAATAGCTCCTACTAGACCAGTTTTTGAATAAAACAACTGGTTAATTATTCTAATAACCCGCCGATAAAACATCAAAAACAATCTGTTCTTCAGTTTCTTTTGTTCAATTTCATTTTTATTTTCAGATTCTTTTATTTAATTTCCTATTAGAATCAACTGTCTTTTGTTATTTTTTCATAAAAGGCACAATACCAATAAACCTTTTAGTAATTGTTTGTAAACTATTATCTAAACACCTCCATCTTTAATTATGAAAAAGAATTATCTTTTTTACAGCAAAGCCAGGCCTTTAAGTCTTTTAGGCCTTAGTCTTTTATGCTCGTCCCCTAATTTATTTGCGAGCAATTTGAAATCGAAATTGAGCTATTTTCATGTCGAACAGCAGCAAATTTCGGGTAGTGTAAAGAATGAAAAAGGCGACCCGCTCGCTGGCGCTACGATTACCGTAAAAGGTAGTACGGTTCAAGCAGCAACTGATGCCAATGGTAGCTTTTCCATTCGCGCCAAACAGGGCGATTTTCTGGTTATCAATTATCAGGGTTATGCGCGACAGGAGGTCGCGGTAAGTAGCGGAACGATCGCTGTGACGATGATTAGCAATACAGAGTCGTTAGAAGAGGTCGTTATTGTGGGCTACGGTAAGCAGAAAAAGGGAAATCTAACCGGGGCTGTCGCAGCTGTAAACTCCGAACAACTGAAAAATATCTCACCATCCAATCTGTCCAATACCTTGGCGGGAAGGGCTGCTGGGGTGAATGTGACCAATACCTCAGGGATGGCCGGAGCTTCCTCTTCCTTACGTATCCGTGGAGCTGCTGTCGAACCGCTTTATGTGATTGATGGTGTGGTGCGTGATAAAGCCGCTTTTGACGCCCTGGAAGCAAATGAAGTCGATCAGATGAGTTTCTTGAAAGATGCCGGAACCGCCGCTGTTTATGGTACGAGAGCGGGTAATGGCGTTGTACTGGTGACGACAAAAAAAGGGACTGCCCAGGCACCGGTATTCAATGTGCAGAGTAATTATTCTTTCAGTGCACCTACACAGACTCTATTGGCCAATCTGACTACCGCTACGGATGAACTAATCTATCAGAATCGAGTTTCCCAATTTCGTTGGGAACAGGGAAAGAAAAGTGAACCGTGGGTGGCTCCAAATGGACAGCGCGAATTTGACTATTTTAAAGACAAAAATTATAATACCAATGATGTTATCTGGCGAAATCCTTTCAGCCATAGGCAGTCTATTGCTGTTAACGGTGGCGGCGACAAGATTACCTATTATGCCTTATTGAGCTATCGGAAAGAAAACGGATCTTATAAATCGCTGGATCACGAAAAATTTAATCTTCGCAGCAATATTTCGGCGAAGATCAGTGACGCATTTAGTATGGATTTTAATATCTCGGCCAATCAGACGAATTCCAATAGATTTTTCTGGCCATTTAGTACATCCGCCAGTGATGATGATTTTGATGTTTCGGATTTTTACCGCGTTACATTTAATTGGCCCAAGATGTATCCCTTTTATCTGACCGCGGACGGAACGCCGAGCAATACCCCAACGGCTTATCCGGTACAGACCCCGATGGGAAGCTGGCAGGCCTGGAATGTGATTGACCAGGTCATCGGCGATCGGTACATTGATCGCAAAGTACGCCAGGTAAATCCGATTATGACCCTTAATTTAAAATTGGATAAACTGTTAGAGGGACTTTCTACAAAATTGGTGGGAAGTTACGTAGCCGAAGACTATATGCGCAAACGCTATATGAGTTTCCAAAAGAACTATACATTTACTTCGCTGAATCCAAATGGGAACCGTTTCATACCAGCTCCACCGTCAGAGGATAGGACAAATGTATTCACTTTTAGCCAAGCCCAACCTTTTATGGACTATAATCCACAGCGGAAATGGCAATACCAGGTGGACTGGTTTCTAAACTACAACCGCAAGTTTGGCAAACATACGGTGGATGGTTTAGTTGTCTACGAACAGTTTAAATCGGGTAATACGAACATTACGTCGCGCGCAGAAAATCCAATTATCCCATTGGATCAGATGTATATCTATCCGACAGATAGGAGCATGCGATCAACAGATGCTTTTGAATTAATGGACGCACGACGCGGAGTAATCGGCCGGGCGAACTATAACTATGCGGATAAGTATATTGCTGAGTTTTCTTTCCGTTACGATGGCTCGCCTTTATTCCCAAATGACAAGCGCTGGGGATTTTTCCCTTCGATGTCCCTGGGCTGGCGCATGTCGGATGAGAATTTCTTTTCGTCCATCAAAAATACAGTCAGTGATCTAAAACTACGTGCATCGTACGGAAGTTCGGGCAACTTTGTGGATGTGGAGGGCTATTCGATATTACCCTATTCGTATATGGAGAAATATAGCTCGATCATCACTTCGCGAACAGGAAGCAGAACACCGGTGCCCGGATATATTTTTGGCGATAGCTATTACACTGGGGTAACGTACCTTGATAACCCGACCACGAACCTTACCTGGACAAAATCAAAGAGTTATAACGTAGGGATAGACTTTGGGTTTGTTCACAATAAACTGACGGGTAGTTTAGATGGCTTTATCCGTAAAGAGAGCGATATCCTCGGAACGAGGGGGATTAAGGTTCCGGATAATTATGGCAGAGGGCTGGCACCGGAAAACTATGCGGCGCGAAGCTTTAGAGGGGGCGAACTCTCACTCAACTGGAATGACAGGGTTGGTGAAGTTTCTTATGGTTTGAATGCGAATATGGGGTATGCAAAAGACCGATGGGATATTTTTGACGAGGAACCTTCCTACGCCGCAGGAGGAAGGGAAAATTTTCGGTCCAAGGTAGGACGTCCTGAAAATCGTATTATTGGTCTGGAAGCTTCGGGACTGGTTCGCACGCAGGCCGAAGCTGATGCGCTGAAAGGAAAAGGTTTTAAAACCTATGGACGTGACCCTTATCCGGGCATGATTCTGTATAAAGATATCCGTGGGCAAAATTATTCTGACCAGCCTGATGGCATTATCGATGACAATGATATGCAGTTGCTTTCGGAGAATAATACACCGCGCATTAACTATGGATTTGGATTTAACGCCAGCTGGAAGGGTTTCTATGTCTCTGCTTTATTTCAAGGCGTATTGGCTTATGATCGGGTGATCAGCAATCAGGAAGGGGCAGGAATGCGGCAACATGGGGATACCTTTAGACCTTATTATCCGATCTGGACTTCGGATGTCTGGACTCCAGATAATACGGATGCTAAGTACCCGCGACCTGTAGGTTATAATTGGCAGGAATCAGGGGCAGCCTCGTCGACATTCTGGATCCGAAATGGAGCTTATATGCGACTGCGGGATTTAAATATTTCCTACACACTGCCGCAGGCCATGATGGAAAAAATTAAAATGAAGAGTGTCAACGTATTCTTAAATGGTACAAATCTATTTGTTTTTTCACCGATGAAGGAATTCCACGATCCGGAGCAAAAGATGTACGATTCCTATCCGGTGATGAAAACGTTCACAGTGGGTCTTGATGTTAAATTTTAATTGATTTTTAATGATGAAAAAGATATTTTATCCGCTAGTTGCCTTGTTGCTGACAACGGCTTCTTGCAAGAATGTATTGGATATTGAGGATCTCAATTCGGTAAATGAAGATAAGGTGTGGAATGACCCCAATCTTGTCAACGCTTATCTGGCTAATTTATATACCTTATTCGGCAATTGGAACAGCGGCGCAGACAATAATTCGCAACAGCTTGCTGGAATTAATTTCCCTTTGAATGCGGTGACGGTCAATAATACGGCCTACAAAGCTTGGGATTATACAACCATGCGTAAGATCAATACCGCTATCCAAAAGGTGTCCGGAAGTACAGGATTAAATGATGCGACAAAGAAATCCATCTTAGGTCAGGCACTTTTTATGCGTGCTTATATGTATTTCAATATGGTCAAGCATCATGGTGGGGTACCCTATATCACAAAACCACAGGATCTGGAAGATGATGAATTGAAAGTTCCGCGGAACAGTACCAAGGAATGTTTTGATTTAATGATAAAAGATTTGGATGAGGCGCTGACTTATTTGCCGATGACCATAGCGAAAGGTGCGGCTGATTATGGACGTATTGATGGTAATTTTGCCTTAGCCTTTAAAGCTAAAGTATTGTTGTATAAAGCGTCGCCACAATTTAATCCTTCCAATCCTTATGGTAATGCCTATTGGGTAGAAGCAAATGCGGTGAATAAAAAAGCCTATGAGCAATTGAAGGCACAGGGCTATAACCTGACCGCTGATTACTATAATATTGCATTGGTGGAAAAAGGCCCGGAGGTGGTCTTTGCTGTGATAAACTCGTATCCCAATAAAGTTGCTAACTGGGACAATGGGGTGCGCCCGGGTTCCGAAAGCCGAGGGACTGCCAGTGCTGTACCAACTTGGGATTTTGTGAAAGAATTTCCAATGAAAGATGGTAAGTTATATACAGATCCGACGGGTAAATACCATAAAACAGATGAACAGTTCCTACAAAGCTATTGGGAGAACCGTGATCCACGTTTTGATAAATCCATTGTTTGGAACGGGAAGGTCTATGAGGTTTCGGGTAAAACGGGGAAAAGACAATATACCTCACTGGGCATCGCGGATGCACTGGACAATTTTGGAGAAAATCCAAAAGCTGGAACAACCTCCTCAAATAGAGACCGGTATACAGGCTTTTTTATTTTGAAGAATTCAAAACTCTCTTTACGACAAACGCAGGTGGAGACTCAATATGATGTGGATTTTGTACTGATGCGCTATGCGGAAGTGCTATTGAATTATGCTGAAACAGCAAATGAAACAGGGGATTTGGCTACAGCAATGTCCCTTTTAAAACAGATCCGGATGCGTGCAGGTATCGAACCGGGGGGAGATAATAGCTATGGTATCGTTGCGGGTAATAAATCCGATATGCGGGAAGCTT
>Ga0213829_1001423_pt1 | contig 17092 bp, 14 predicted proteins | sample MC6MC0896MG_FD_180665 | JGI IMG/M metagenome (GOLD analysis project Ga0213829, IMG submission 180665) | Enriched soil aggregate microbial communities from Iowa State University, Ames, United States - MC6-MC0896-MG | ecosystem: Environmental > Terrestrial > Soil > Unclassified | place: USA: Iowa...
CAATGAAGTTCTCTTAAAAACTCCGGGGCGTAACATCGCCTCCATACCAAACAACTACACCCCGGAGCACACCATCATGAAACGCCAAGTCCTTCTCAGCATCGCTTTCTCGGTTTTTGCAGTGAACGCTTTCGCCGCTACTTCTGCTCACCCGGTAGTTGCTGAAGGCGGCTCGGATCGTCTGATTGAAAGCCGTGTGGCTGAGGGTGGTTCGGATCGCTTGATCGAGAATCGCGTGGCTGCCGATGGTTCGGATCGCTTGATCGAATACCGCGTTGCTGCCGATGGTTCGGATCGTCTGATCGAAAATCGCGTCGCTGCCGATGGTTCGGATCGTCTGATCGAAAATCGCGTCGCTGCCGATGGTTCGGATCGTCTGATCGAGAATCGCGTTGCTGCCGATGGTTCGGATCGTCTGATCGAGAATCGCGTTGCTGCCGATGGTTCGGATCGTCTGATCGAAAATCGCGTTGCTGCCGATGGTTCGGATCGTCTGATCGAAAACCGCGTCGCTGCCGATGGTTCGGACCGGTTGATCGAAAATCGCGTTGCCGAAGGTGGTTCCGATCGCTTGATCGAAAGCCGTGCGGCGTAAATGAATGGTTTTACCGCGACACTCAACGAAAAACCCGGCATCGTCTGCCGGGTTTTTTATACCTGCAATAACCCGAAGTTCACACACAATCCCTGTATACAGCCAGATTGTGGAAAACGCTGAACCTGTAGGAGCCGGCTTGCCGGCGAAAGCGTCTGCATGGGCGCCGCAAGGCTTGAGACTGCCTTCGCTGGCAAGCCAGCTCCTACAAGGGATCACTGGTGTGCAGATGGATTGTGGTCAACACCGAACCCTTGTAGGAGCCGGCTTGCCGGCGAAAGCGTCTGCATGGGCACTGCAAGGCTTGAGGCCGCCTTCGCTGGCAAGCCAGCTCCTACACGATCACCGGCGTACAGATGGATTGTGGTCAACACCAAACCCCTGTAGGAGCCGGCTTGCCGGCGAAGGCGTCTGCATGGGCACTGCAAGGCTTGAGGCCGCCTTCGCTGGCAAGCCAGCTCCTACACGATCACCGGCGTACAGATGAATTGTGGTCAACACCAAACCCCCTGTAGGAGCCGGCTTGCCGAAGGCGTCTGCATGGGCGCTGCAAGACTTGAGGCCGCCTTCTATGCTCATTCAGGAGAATCGCGTTATCGTTTACGATCATCGCGAGCAAGCTTGCTCCTACCGCCCCCCACCCGTCGGAGACACCCGTGCCAGCGCTTACCGCCCGCGAGGTTTACCAGTCATTGCGCGACGCCGCCCTGGGCATTCGCCCTTTGCAGCGTTTCGGCGAACAGTCCGGGACGGGCCTGGTGCAGGTCGATATCGAGGGCTGGCGATTGACCCTCGATGTCGATGGCAAATACCTGCGTCACTGTCAGCACTGCCAGAGTCCGGACGGCCGCGAGGGTGTGTTCGACAGCTGGCAACGCACCGACCCGGTCACTTTGCTCAGCACCTGGGAGCTGGCGCAGATCGAGCGCCTGTTGACCGAGCTCAAAACCGCGGTTTGACCGCCTTCCACTCCGGCTTGTAACGCTGCATCTGCTTCACGTCGTCGCGCTGGCGAATGCCGCAGGTCAGGTACTGGTCATGCAGTTTGCCCAATTGATCGTGATCCAGTTCCAGCCCCAACCCCGGAGCGCGGGTGATCTTCACGCAACCGTCGACGATCGGCAGCTTGCCGCCCTTGATCACCTCTTCATCCGGCTCCTGCCAGGGGTAATGGGTGTCGCAGGCATAATCGAGGTTGGGCACTGAAGCGGCGACATGCGCCATGGCCATCAGGCTGATGCCCAGGTGCGAGTTGGAATGCATCGAGACGCCCAGGCCAAAGGTCTGACACATTTTCGCCAGCGCCTGGGTGTCGCCCAGGCCTCCCCAGTAATGGTGGTCGGCGAGCACGATCTGCACGCTGTTCAAGGCGACGCTGCGGCGAAATTCATCGAAGTCGGTGACCACCATGTTGGTCGCCAGCGGTAGCCCGGTGCGCTTGTGCAGTTCTGACATGCCGTCCAGGCCAGGTGTCGGGTCTTCGTAATACTGCAGGTCGTCGCCGAGCAATTCGGCCATGCGAATCGAGGTTTCCAGCGACCAGTTGCCGTTCGGGTCGATGCGCAACGGGTAACCGGGAAACGCTTTTTTCAGCGCCTTGATGCATGACACTTCATGTTCGGGCTCCAGCGTGCCGGCCTTGAGTTTGATGCTCTTGAAGCCATAGGTCTCGATCATGCGCCGGGCTTGGGCGACGATCTGCTCTTCATTCAGGGCTTCGCCCCAATTGTCCGGCTTGTAGGGTGAGTCGACGTGCTGGGCATATTTGAAAAACAGGTAGGCGCTGAACGGAATCTGATCGCGGATCGCACCACCCAGCAAATCCACCAAGGGCACATTCAACGAGTGCGCCTGCAAATCCAGGAACGCCACTTCAAACGCCGAATAGGCATTGCTCACCGCTTTACTGGCATGGGACCCCGGGGCCAATTCCGCACCGGCGATGCTCGCAGGCTTGTTCGCCGCCACGGTGGCCTGGACGATGCTGCGCAGTTGATTGAGGTTGAACGGATCGAGGCCGATCAGTTGCGATTGCAGTTGCTGCTGGATCGCCAGCGCCGGGGCATCGCCATAGCTTTCGCCCAGCCCGATGTAGCCATTGTCGCTTTCGATTTCGATGATCGAGCGCAGCGCAAAGGGTTCGTGAATACCGCTGGCGTTGAGCAGCGGCGGGTCACGGAAGGCGATGGGGGTGACGGTGACTCGTTTGATTTTCAAGAGGCTGCTCCCTTTGCATCAGGTTTCATGACGGTGTGATTCAAAGCGTGTTGTGGGGTCGCGTTGTCGGCGGCTTTACCGGTCAGCGCGCGAAAGACATCGCCACGGGGCGCCGTGCGGGCGAAGAAGATCACCACCGCCGCCACCAGCGAGGTGCCTGCCAGACCGTACAACCCCCCTTCGATGGAACCGGTGGTCTGCTCCAGGAAACCGAACGCGGTCGGGGCGACGAAGCCGCCAAGATTACCGATGGAGTTGATCAGGGCGATCACTGCCGCGGCGATGCGCGCATCCAGATAACCCTGGGGAATCGGCCAGAACAGCGCCGAGGCGGCCTTGAACCCGATGGCGGCGAAGCAGATGGCGACGAAGGCGAAGACCGGCCCGCCGGTGGTCGACATGAACATGCCAAAGGAAGCAATCACCAATGTCACCGCCACCCACGCCTGCTGGTGTTTCCATTTGCTGGCCATGGCGGCGAAGCCATACATCGCAACGATGGAAATGATCCACGGGATCGAGTTGAACAGGCCGACCTGGAAGTCGCCGAGGTTGCCCATTTTCTTGATCATGCTCGGCAGCCAGAACGTGGCGCCATAGATGGTCAGGGCGATGGAAAAGTAGATGAAGCAGAACAGCGCGATCTGCCTGTCCGCCAGCAGCTTGAACATCGAGGGCTTAACGGTCTGCACGGCTTCGCGAGCCTGTTGTTCCAGGGCGATGGCGCTGACCAGCGCGTCCTTTTCTTCCGGGCTGAGCCATTTCGCTTCCCGCGGATGGGATTGCAGCCAGAACCAGACAAACCCGCACAGCACGATGGAGGCAAAGCCTTCGATCAGGAACATCCACTGCCAGCCGTGCAGGCTCATCCCGCTGACGTTGAGCAGCGCGCCGGACACCGGGCCGGAGATCACCGAGGCAATGGCCGAGCCGCTGAGGAAGATCGCCATCGCCTTGCCGCGTTCGGTCGAGGGTAGCCATTGGGTGAAGTAGTAAATGATGCCGGGGAAAAAACCGGCTTCGGCCGCACCGAGGATGAAGCGCAGCACATAGAAACTGGTTTCGCCGCGGACAAAGGCCATGGCCATGGCCGCCGCGCCCCAGGTGAACATGATGCGCGTCAGCCAGGCGCGGGCACCGTAGCGTTGCAGCAGCATGTTGGAGGGCACTTCGAAGATGGCGTAACCGATGAAAAACAGCCCGGCACCCAGGCCATAGGCCGCCGCGCCGATGCCGAGGTCGGTTTCCAGGTGACTGCGCACGAAGCCGATGTTGACCCGGTCGATGTAGTTGACGATGAACATCACCACAAACAGCGGCAGTACGTGGCGCTTGACCTTGGCCGCTGCGCGGGCGAGCACATTCGGATCCGGCGGACTCTGGAGGGTATTCAAGGGGCGACTCCCGATCATTGTTTTTTTAGGGACGAGCCGATCATGGACGCCGACATTGATCCCGTCTAATCTAACTTGGCATTCGATTGATACCTGGATTAGATCAATGTTCGAACTGACGCAATTGCGCTGCTTCACCACGGTGGCAACCGAACTCAACTTCCGTCGCGCCGCCGAACGCCTGAACATGACGCAACCGCCCCTCAGTCGACAGATTCAACTGCTGGAGCATCATTTGGGCGTCGAGCTGTTCACCCGCACCACCCGCAGCGTCGCCCTGACCGCTGCCGGGCGGGCGTTTTTCATCGAAGCGCAAAACCTGCTGGAGCGGGCGCAGCAAGCCGCCGTCACCGCCCGGCGTTTTGCCGAGGGCGATATCGGCTCGGTCAATATCAGCTTCGTCGGCAGCGCGGTGTATGAGTTCCTGCCGAAGGTCATCACCGAAGCCCGCCTCAAGCAGCCCCATGTCAAAATCGACCTGTCGGAGATGAACACCTACCAGCAGCACGAAGCCTTGCGCGCGCGCCGGATCGACCTGGGTATCGTCCGCGCGCCCTTGCTGGAGCCGGGCTACGCCACCGAGTGCCTGGTGCGCGAGCCATTCGTCCTGGCCGTTCCCGACAAGCATCGCCTGGCCACTGCCGACTGCGTGTCGGTCCAGGACCTCGATGCCCAGCCTTTTTTAATGTATTCCCACGCTGCCTATCCCCCGTTCAACGAACTGCTGACCGGCATGCTGCGCTCGGCCCGGGTGGCACCGGAATACGTGCAATGGCTGGGTTCATCACTGACCATCCTGGCCCTGGTCAACGCCGGCATGGGCCTGGCCCTGGTGCCGCGCTGCGCCACCAGTGTGGTGTTCAAGAACGTGGTGTTTCGCGACATCGACCTCGGGGCAGGCGTGCAGAGCGAGCTGCATCTGATCTGGCGCGAGAACAATGACAACCCGGCCTTTGCGATGTTGCTGGAGGGCATTCGGCGCGCGGTAAGAGAAGGTTGGGGGACATGACCCCGTTGTAGGAGCCGGCTTGCCGGCGAAGGCGTCTTCATGGTCGCTGCAAGGCTCGAGACCGTCTTCGCCGGCAAGCCGGCTCCTACAGGGGTTTGGCGTTTTCCACAATTGCGCGTCAGCTTTGCATGGCCGTCATGCGCATATTCTCCTTCAAAAAACCCATCAACTCGGCCGCCGCAGGCGACAGGCTGTGGCCTTTGCGGCACAGGATACCGATCTGACGTTCCACTTTCGGCTCCGAAAGCGGCAGAAACACCAGCTGTTCATTGCCCTGGGGAAACGCCAGGGACGGCAGTGTCGTGATGCCAATGCCTTGTTCGAGCATCGCGATCAGCGAAATCATATTGGATACGAACAACAGACTGCTCTCCAGCAGCCCCGCCGCCGCGGTGCCTTCGAGCAACCGCGAAGTGCCATTGCGCACCAGCGGATACGCCTGCAGGCTGGACCAGTGCAAGGCCCCGCCCGTCTCTACCAACGGGTGATCATGGCGGCAGACCACGCCGACCTGATCACTCAGGATTGGCAGAAAATCAATGCGCTCATCGGGCATCCAGACACTGCTGATCGCGAAGTCCACCTGCCCCTGGAGCAACAGTTGCTGGACGCTGTCGGCATTACCGTCCTGAATGCTGATCTGCAGCTTCGGATGCTCGGCGACAAATCCCGCCAACAAATGCGGCAGCAATCGACTGGCCACCGACGGCACCGTTGCAATGCTGACCTGACCGATTTCATGCCGCGCCAGCAAACTCACCTCTCGCGCAATCCGGTCGTGATGCGCCAGCAGGTCCTGGAACAGCGGCAAACAGTGCTCGCCAAAGGGCGTTAATTCGGTTTTACCGCCCTTTTCGAAGAGGGCCTGGCCGAGCTTCTGTTCCAGTTCCCGCACCGCCAACGACAGCGCCGGTTGCGTGCGATAGGCCTGTTTGGCCGCGCCGTGGAAGCTTTTCAGCTGCGCGACCAGCACGAAGTAGCGTAATTGGGTGATCTTCAGCTCGGGCAACACGGTAAGTTTTCCTTATCATTTCATTTTTATTATTAATTTTTGTTTGCAGATTAATACTCTCATGATGGGAACCACGCAATCGGAGGTTCCCATGGCACTGCAACCCTGCAAGAACTACATCGCTGGACACTGGTGTGAAGGCCAGGCCGTTATCGCCAACCACAGCCCTTCGGATGTCGAAGACATCGTCGGCCACTATCACCAGGCCAGCGCTGAACAAACCCTGGACGCCATCGCTGCAGCCCGTGACGCCCAGCCACTGTGGGCAGCCACTGGCCTGGAGCAGCGCCAACAGGTGTTGATGGCCATCGGTAATGAATTGATGGCGCGCAAGGACGAGCTGGGTGAGCTGCTCTCCCGCGAAGAAGGCAAACCGCTGGCCGAGGGCATCGGCGAAGTCAATCGCTCTGCCCAGTTCTTCCATTATTACGCCGCCGAAGTGCTGCGGCAGATGGGCGAGACGGCCGCGTCGGTGCGCCCGGGCATCGAGATTGAAGTGCAACGCGAACCGGTCGGCGTGGTCGGCATCATCACCCCGTGGAATTTCCCGATGGCCACCGCGGCCTGGAAGATTGCCCCGGCCCTGGCCTTCGGCAACGCCGTGGTGTTCAAGCCCGCCAACCTGGTGCCCGCCAGCGCCTGGGCCTTGAGCGAAATCATCAGCCGCCAGGCCCTGCCGCCCGGCACCTTCAACCTGGTGATGGGCACTGGCGGTGTCGTGGGCGAGAGCCTGATCCAGTCGCCGGATATCGACGCGCTGACCTTCACCGGCTCACTGGCCACCGGACGCCGAGTGGCGGTGGCCACGGCCGGCAACCTGGTGCGCTGCCAGCTGGAGATGGGCAGCAAGAACGCGCTGGTGGTGCTCGATGACGCTGACCTGGAAATCGCCGTGGAATGCGCGTTGAACGGTGCCTTTTTCGGTACCGGACAAAAATGCACCGCCTCTTCGCGACTGATCGTCTGTGACGGCATCCACGACCGTTTTGTCGAGGCACTGATTGCACGCATGCGTCAGCTGAAGGTCGGCCACGCCCTCGAACAAGGGGTGCAGATCGGCCCGGTGGCCGAAGCCCGGCAACTGGAGCAGAACCTTCAATACCTGCAACTGGCCGCGGAAGAAGGCGCCACCCTGGTCGAAGGCGGCGAGCTGCTGGCGCTGGAGCCGGCCGGGCATTACATGCGTCCGGCGCTGTTCATCAACAGCCATAACGGCATGCGCATCAACCGCGAAGAAGTCTTCGGCCCGATTGCCTGCGTGATCCGGGTCAGCGACTACGAGCAGGCCCTGGCGGTCTTGAACGACACCGAGTACGGCCTCACCGCCGGGATCATCACCCAGTCGCTGCGCCATGCCAGCGATTTCAAGCGCCGCGCCCGCACCGGCTGCGTGATGGTCAACCTGCCCACCGCTGGCACCGATTACCACGTGCCGTTTGGCGGGCGCAAAAACTCGAGTTTCGGCCCGCGCGAACAAGGGCAATACGCCCGCGACTTCTACACCGTGGTCAAGACCACTTATGTGCGTCCCTGAACCGGAGATCACCATGCACGACTTATTGATGATCGATGGCCTGCAATACTCCAACTGGAACGAAGAGATCTTTCGCCAGATGCAGTCCGGCGGCCTGAGTGCGGTACACGCCACCATCGCTTACCACGAAAACGCCCGGGAAACCCTGTCGCGAATCGGCGAATGGAACCGGCGGTTCGAGACCTGGCCCGAGCTGATTCGCCCGGTGCGCGAGGCGGCGGATATTCGACTGGCCTATCAGGAAGGCCGCGTCGGGATCTTCTTCGGCTTCCAGAATTGCTCGCCCATCGAAGACGACATCAGCCTGGTGGAAATCTTCCGCCAGCTGGGCGTGCTGATCATGCAGCTCACCTATAACAACCAGAGCCTGCTGGCCAGCGGCTGTTACGAGACCGAAGACAACGGCATCAGCCGCTTCGGCCGCCAGGTGATTCGCGAAATGAACCGCGTCGGCATGCTGATCGACATGTCCCACAGCGCCGAGCGCAGCACCCTGCAAGCCATCGAGCTGTCGAGCCGGCCGGTGATCGTGTCCCATGCCAACCCGTCGAGCTTCCACGCCGCCAAACGCAACAAATCCAACGCGGTACTGCGCGGCATCGCCGAGTCCGGCGGCCTGCTCGGTTTCAGCACCTACCCCTTCCACCTCAAAGGGGCGTCGGGCTGCACCCTCGAAGCGTTCTGCGACATGGTCGCCAATACCGCGGACTTGATGGGTGTCGAGCACATCGGCATCGGCACCGACCTGTGCCAGCAGCAACCCCTGGGGGTACTGGAGTGGATGCGCAACGGGCGCTGGAGCAAGGACAAGGATTACGGCGAAGGCTCGAAGGATAACGCCAGCTGGCCGTCACCCTTGCAATGGTTCCGCGACAGCCGCGACTTCCCGGTCATTGCCCGGGGCTTGCAAGCCCGCGGCTTCGCCGACGACGAGGTGCGCAACATCATGGGACTCAACTGGCTACGCCTGCTGGAAAGCGCCACCACCGCCCAACACTGACGCCTGATCACAACCGTGAGGACAGCATGGAAAACAACAACAATAGCGTCCCGTTCATCTCCCCACTCGGCGATGGACAGCCTCAAGCGCGTATTTTGGAGGCATCATGAAAACCACCAGCACCTTGCAAGTCGACAGCCAGCCGCTGAACCTTGCCAAGCCGAAGAAAGACATCGACTGGCCGCTGTTTCTCATCAGTGGCGGCTTCCTCGGCGCGTTCCTGATCGCGGCGCTGATCGACATCGATGGCGTGTCGCTGCTGGTGAACACGCTGTTCGCCTGGTCGACCCGGTTCTTCGGGCTGTACTGGCAGATCCTGATGCTGTTGACCTTCGCCGTGAGCCTGTTCATCTGCTTCAGCAAATGCGGGCGGGTCCGGCTCGGCGGTGTCGACCAGCGCCCCGACACCAGCACCTTCAACTGGATCGCGGTGATCATGTGCGCCCTGCTCGCCGGCGGTGGCGCCTTCTGGGCCGCGGCCGAACCGATGATGCACTTCGCCAACCCGCCCCCACTGTTCGCCGGGGTGCAAGCGCACACCGAAGCGGCAGCGCATGCGGCGCTCGCGCAGTCCTTCGTGCACTGGGGTTTCCTCGCCTGGGCCGTGCTGGGCAGCCTGCTGTCCATCGTGTTGATGCACCTGCATTACGACAAGGGCCTGCCACTGGCACCGCGTACGCTGCTGTATCCATTGCTCGGCGAGCGCGCGCTCAAAGGTCCGATAGGCACCCTGGCGGACGCCACGTCCATCATCGCCGTGGTCGCCGGCACCATCGGCCCGATCGGCTTCCTCGGCCTGCAAATCAGCAGTGCGTTGCATTCGGTCTGGGGCATCCCCAATGACCTGACGGTGCAGTCGATCACCATTGTCCTGGTCACGGTGATGTACACCACCTCCTGCCTGGTCGGGCTCAAGGGCATCCGCTTCGTCAGCGAAATCAATGTCTGGCTGATGATCGGCCTGGCGATCTTCATGGTGGCGTTCGGGCCGACCATGTTTATCCTCGGCGGCTTCCCGTCGGCATTCGCCCTGCACCTGGAACAGTTCATCCCGATGACGCTGTTTCGCGCCGATCCGAAATGGCTCGACTGGTGGACGGTGTTCTATTGGGGCTGGTTCATCGGCTATGCACCGATGGTCGCGCTCTATGTCGCCAAGATCTCCCGTGGCCGGACCATCCGTGAAGTGATCATGACCCTGTCGATCATCGCTCCCATCGTGACCATGTTCTGGTTCACCGTGGTCGGTGGCACCGGCATCGGCCTGGAACTGCAAACCCCAGGCATCGTCACGGCCAATGGCGCACAACCCGAAGCCCTGTTGTTGGGGGTGACGCAAAACCTGCCCCTGGGTGGCCTGGTCTCCGCACTGTTCCTGTTCCTGAGCTTCATCTCGGTCGCCACCAACGGCGATGCCATGGCGTTCACCGTGGCGATGGCCATGTCGAGCAATGACAAGCCGAAAAAATGGCTGAGGGCCTTCTGGGCCATCGGCATGGGCCTGGCCGCCGTGGTGCTGATCACCATCGGTTCCGGCGGGGTCACGGCCCTGCAATCCTTTATCGTGATTACCGCGGTGCCGGTGTCGCTGTTGATTCTGCCGTCGCTCTGGGATGCGCTGCGAATCGCCCGGCACATGGCTCGCGAACAGGCTGTCTGATGATGAATAGTTCAGGAATCGCAATGATGTCTCCGTCCCGCACCGACGCCGAACCACAACCGACCCTGCGCCCCGCTGCGCAGGTCATGGACCTGGACCGGCTGGGCAGTCACTTTCAAAGCCGGCTGAGTTTCGTGCGCAGCAGCATGCGGCGCATGATGAACGAGCAGTGGCGCATCCAGCGCACCGGCTTCGACCTGGATGCCGAAGGTTTTGGCACTGCCATCTACCGCATCGACACCGCCAGTGCGCATTATCACTGCGTGATTTTCTCGAATGACCTGCCGCCGGAAAAACGCAGCGACCGGGTGATCGCCGATCAGTGGGATGTCAGCTTCGCCCTGCTCGCCGGGGATGTCGATGAGCAGCAGCTGGCCGATCTGCGGCGCAACGTGCCCTTGCAGGAAGCCGGGCGCTTCGATGCCCGGGTGCTGGTGCTGTCCCGGGCCAACCGCAGCCTGCGCAACTTCGAGCGTTTTCTCGGGGCGCTGGCCGAAGGCTGCCAGCCAGACCCGCGGCAACTCGCCGAGGTGGGCTACCTGTATCGCACCACCGCCGTGTATGGCAACGGCAAGTTCGGCATCGCCGACTTCAGTTGCCTGCAAGGCAATGCCGACTTCACCCAACCCTTCAGCGCGCAGATGTTCACCGTGTACCTGCTGCGGCACTTCAGCATCGAGCAAATCGAACACATGGCCCGGGCACGCAATCCGCAACGGGCGGTCGGGTTGGACATCGCCCTGCAACGCTACCTCGGGGTCGGCAATTCCACGGGGCTGGGCATGGCGCCGTTCCTGATCAATCACCCGCAGCTGGTCAATCAATGGCTGTGGGCCAGGGAAACCGCCCTGGCCCGGGTCCTGGCGCAACCTGCCGATCTGCCCCGGGTACAGCGTTTCCAGGCGCTGCTGCAACGTGCTTGCCAGCACCTGGCGCAAACCCGCACCGACGACCCGCGGCAAAGCTCGATCGATCAACAGACCCTGACAGATCTTGGGCAACTGGTCGAGTGGTTCGACGGGCAACCCGTCAGTATCGACCTGTGGCCACGGGCGCAGGCCTGGGCCGAGCGGCACGGCGGTAACGGTTGCCAGGAATTGCTGGTCAGCCTGCTGCTGGAGCTGTACCCCGAACAGGTCGATCCGCTGGCCGAACAGATGTCGGTCAAGGAAGGCTTTCGACTCAATGCCGAGATGCCGCTGGATGAGTTGTGCGAACTGATAGAGAGCCGCTACCGCTGGGCCCTCGACTATGACCTGAGCGTCGCCGAGGCCAACCATTTCTTCTGGTATCGCTCGGCGGAAAAGGAAGAACCCCGTCTGGGCGAGCGCGCCATGGAACCGGGTGCCGAGAAGGAAATGCAGCTGGGCATCGCGCACAACATTCAACGCTGCCACCGCGCCTTGTTGGTCTATCGGGAACAGCACCCGCAGCAACTGACCGCGCATTTCCTGCTGGCCCAGCCGCAGTTCAAGGGCACCGTCTGCCGCTTGCAGGGCATGGACCGCTGCGCCTATGGGGAAATCCGCGCCAACCTGATGGACCGCGGCATGCTGCCGATCCACCTCCTGCGTTGCAAGCTGGCGTTCTTCGGGGCCGGCAAGTTCGATCCCAAGTCCAGTCGCTGGGTGCGCATCACCTTGTTCCAGGGCGCGCCGCTGGTCAGCGAGATTGGCCAACCCTTCGACGATGACTGGAATTTCGCCGTCATGCCCCCACTGGCAACCGCTGCCGGAGAACTCTGATATGCGTGTCTCGCTCAATGAAATCCAGGTGATCTGCCGCAAGGCCTTCGAAGGCATCGGCTTTGCCCCGGGCGATTGCGACGACGCCGCCGAGATGATCGCCTGGCTGCAATTGCAGGGGCTGGACGGTATCGGCGCGCTGAAAAAAGCCCTGGTTTTTCTCCACGATGAAGTCGATCGGCCGTTCGACACCTGTTACGAAGATGCCGCACAACTGACCCTCGATGCCCACGGCCAAAGCGTCTTGCGCTGCGCCGCCCAGGCCATCGAGCTGGGCGTGAGCAAGGCCCTGCGCGGCGGCAGTGCGCAGGTCCGGATCCGCCACTGCCACAACCGCATCCTGCTGCTTGGCTACCTGGCACGCTGCGCCGAACAGGGGCTGAACTTTTGCGTCTACTGGCGCGACGCCCGCCAGGAACTGGTCGCCACCCTGGCCGCCGGGCAAAGCACGCCGTCCTTGCGGGTGTACGAGTTGCCACCCTCCGCCCGCAGCGACGAGCAGAGCATCAATGTGTTGATCTCGCGGCACTTCACCCTGCTGCCATGGCTCAGCGCCGAGGACGCGGCCCCTGTCGGCCCACCGCTCCTCGCACGCCCGCTCGCCGCCGGCCTGGAGGTCGACGACGAAGTCTGGGTCATGTTGAAAAAACTGGGCGAACAGGTGCTGGTGGAAAGCACCGAAGAGTCCCGACGCCGCGGTGCCGGCGAAAGCAGCGACGCCCGCTGAACATCATTCAATCAAGCCTGTTTCAGGAAATCATCGATGAAATACGCCATCAAGACCGACCTCTTCGCCTCGCGCGCGCCCCTGGAATGGGCGGTGGTCGGCAACGGCACGCTGTACACCGCGCAGATCCCCATCGACCGCCAGGGCCAGGTGGTCCCCGGTGGCATCGAAGCGCAGGCCCGCCAGACCCTGGACAACCTGCGCCATACCCTGGAGGCCGCCGGCAGCTCGCTGGATGCCGTGACCCAGGTGCTGATCTACGTCACCGACCGCCGTTACCTGGCCACGGTCAACGCGCTCTACACCGAGTACTTCCAGGCGCCTTACCCCAACCGCGCGGCCGTGGTGGTGGCCGGGCTGGCCAGGGAGGAGATGCTGGTGGAACTGGTGGTCTACGCGTGCATGGATTGAGCAGGTTCGGCGTCTTATTTGGGGCGCCGAATCGCCCTCACCTTGCCACTGTTGCCACCGCCGCAGAAAAACCGGTCGCCGCCATCGGATTCCAGTCCCGACACCCCGACGCCATCCGGTAGCTTGAGGCTTTGCAGGACCTCGCCAGTGTGCGGATCGACGCGGCGCAATTCACTCTCGTCCTCTTCCCAGGTGCCATGCCACAGCTGCCCTTCGACCCAGGTCACCCCGGTGACAAAGCGGTTGGACTCGATCGTGCGCAAAATCTTCCCGGTTTCGGCATCGATCTGGTGAATTTTGCGATCGCGATAGCGACCGACCCACAGCGTGCCTTCGGCCCAGGTGAGCCCCGAATCATTACCGCCCCCCGGTGCCGGGATACTATTGAGCACCCGCCCGGTCTGCGGGTCGATTTTCTGGATGCGATCGGCGGCGATCTGAAACAGGTACTGGCCGTCGAAGGCCGTGCCCGCATCGGCGGTGACATCGATCGAGCGCAGGGTCTTGCCGCTTTCCGGGTCCAGGGCGTTGAGCTTTTCGCCGCTGGCGAACCAGACCTGGCGGCCGTCCCAGGTCAGGCCATGGACGGTGTCGACACCGGGAAACGGGCCATATTCACGCAGTATTTCAGCGGTTGAGCTTTTCATGCTGGCTTCCTCGTTTGCGGGTTGATGGCGTTCATCCTAATCACTCGGCAGTGGCGCCGGGAGTAACAAGGTCGTCGCGAAACCCGGTATCGGCGGGGTCATCCAGCGCCGCGCCCGCCCACGCCCGAATGCCTGCACCCTGCCGGCCGCCGCCAGCGCTTCGAGAATGCGCTGCACGGTGCGCTGACTGGCGCCGAGGGCCAGCGCCAGGGCAGAACTCGACCATGACTCGCCATCGGCCAGAAAGGCGAACACCGCGGCAAACTTCTCATCGACCGGTGGCGCCAGCACTACCACGTCGGTTGAGACCAACGGCACCAGGGCAAATCCGCGCGGGGTCGCCATCACACCGGCCAAGGGTTTGAGCGCCGCCCTCAGCCGGCCGATTTCGACACGCAAGCGGGCGCGATGGGATTCATCCGTCAGTTTCAAGCGAAAGGCCCCGGCGATCAGCGCCTCGCGTGACACGCCGCCGGGCCAGGTCTCGGCCATCATTCTGGCCAGGGTGAACAGCACCGGACGGGTGGCCAGGGACACCGACATGCCGGCGCCCCGTACGCTGTATCGACACGCATCCACCACCAGTGACGTTGAGCTCAGCAGCGCTTCAACCTCATCCAGCAACAGGGGCCGTTCTTCATCATGGACGATCAGCCGCGCGGCGGGCGTGTCGAGGATGAGCGCGGCGTTTTCGACCTCCGCGGTCAGTGCCGGGATAGCGGCCAATTCGGCAGCATGCCTGGCCCGCGCCAGGGCATTGTGCGCCGACTGCGATTGCAGGCGGCGAATGGCAATCCCCGCCACCACCAGTTCATGGGCGGCGCGCAACACCGGCGGTAGCGGTGCCGGGTCGAGCGCGGCGAGCAAGACGTCAGCCTCGTCGAGCCGGCCGATCAGCAGCAAGCGCCGGATCTGCAGGTAGCGCGCGTGGGCCGCGTTGACCCGATCGCCGTGAGCCTCGAGCGTCACCCGCGCCGTATCAAGCGCCTTCACCGGCCAGCCCAGGTCCCGCGACGCGAGGGCGATCTCGGCCTCGGCGACCACACACCGCGCCCGGGCCACCGCCTCTTTCGGCCCAAAGGCTCGCGCCGCACTTTTCACCAGCGCCCTGGCCCGCACCAGGTCGCCAAGCTGCGCCATGGCGATGCCCCGCAGGGCGAGCGCCGACGCGTCGCCACGCAACGCCACCCGGTCCAGCGCCCCGAGCGGATCACCCGCGGCCAGTGCGCGTGCCGCCGCAGTGATCAATGAATCCATGTGTTGTGCGCCATAGCTGTCACTCCCGACGAGCGATACCTGGAGTCTGATTCACGGAGTAAAGCATTCGCCGATCCGCTCTATGCGGTTTTTATTGTCACGCTATCAACCCGTACACAAAATCCATGCACGCCAGCGATCAAATGTAGGAGCTGGCTTGCCAGCGAAAGCGGCGTGCCAGCTGCAGTGATGTCGCCTGACACTCCGTCTTCGCTGGCAAGCCAGCTCCTACAGGGGATCTGCGGCGAACACTGGATCCGTGCACGACAGCGATCAACTGTAGGAGCTGGCTTGCCAGCGAAGAGGTCCAGACAGTCGCTACACAACCAAGAGTCATACGACCTCCTGCGTAACAACCCTTTCCCGTCGCAGCCAACAACCTCCTACACAATCCAAAACCCACAGCTATCCCTAGGCACCCCACCCTTGCCCCGCCAAACCAAATACGGTACAACCGCCTCAAGTTGTACGACAACCCAATAAAAAACCCGTCCATCCCCAACGATGGCAAATACCCTTCGAGCCCCTGCCATGACCCGCCTCACCAACACACAAACCGTCCCGCCCCCCTTCCCCCGCCACCTCGCCGTACTCATCCTGCTATGCATGGGCTGCGCCTTCGCCGGCAACCATGTGGCCGCCCGGGTGGCGTTCGATGACGGCGCCGGCGTGTTGCTGGCGATCCTGATGCGTTCGGGCGCAACCGTGCTGGTGCTGGCCGCGCTGGTACTCTGGCAGCGCCAAAGTCTGCGCCTGCCCGCAGGCGCCTGGCGCTGGCAGCTGCTGCTGGGTTTGCTGATCACTGCGCAGAGCTTGTGCCTCTACTCCGCCGTTGCCCGGGTGCCAGTGGCGCTGGCACTGCTGGTGGCCAACGTCTTCCCCATCCTGCTGGCATTGCTCACCTGGGCGCTGGGCGGGCCACGACCGACCGCGCGCACCGCGTCATTAATGGGATTGATTCTGCTCGGACTGGTGTTCGTGCTGGACGTACCGGGACGCCTCTCGGCCAACAGCAGCGCCGGCCCGCAATGGCTGCTCGGCGTCGCCCTCGCCTTCTGCGCCGCCAGCGTGTTCGCCTGCGCGCTGTGGATCACCGATCACAAACTGTCCCAGGTGCGCGGCTCGGTGCGCAGCCTGCTGACCATCTTCATCGTCTTCAGCAGCGTCAACCTCGCCGGCCTGGCCGACGCCCTCCCCGGCGGCCTGAACCTGCCGGCCACTACCACCGGCTGGCTGGCCCTCGCCACGCTGGTGGTGCTCTACGGCACGGGGTTTATCGTGCTGTTCATCTCGGTGCCGCGCCTGGACATGCCGCGCAATGCACCGGTGATGAACATCGAGCCGCTGGCGACCTTGTTGATGGGCTGGATCGTGCTGGACCAGATGCTGAGTGCGGGCCAGGTGATGGGTGGGGTGATCGTTGTCACGGGTATTGTGCTGCTGACGTATCGCAAGGCGGTCAGCAAGGTCGAAGTAAAAGAGCCGGCCTGACAGCTTTATCGCTCGTCCGTCGCGAGCACGCCTTTCTCAGAGTCGTGCTCGACGGTTTCACTCACCCGAGGCAATGAGCGATTGATTCCCAAGGCTCATTTACTCCGCTTCTTTTGCGCCTTGAGGACCGCCTCATCCTTTTCACTGAGAAAAACTGCTGGGGCAAGGTGAACCCCCGCAGCTTCAGCAACGCCAACGGCCCTGCGCCCAGTTCCGTGCGCAGGTTCCAGGTCAGCTCCAGGCCGTCCGGGGCCTTGAGCTGCAGACGGTGCAGGCTGTCGCTGTCGTTCAGCGGGGTGACCCGGGCTTTTTCCAGCAGGCGAATCAAGCCCCAGGTGCCTTCGTAGTCACCGAACAGCCGTTCGCTGGCCTGCACGCTGGTCCAGGTCAGGC
>Ga0213829_1001424_pt1 | contig 17091 bp, 8 predicted proteins | sample MC6MC0896MG_FD_180665 | JGI IMG/M metagenome (GOLD analysis project Ga0213829, IMG submission 180665) | Enriched soil aggregate microbial communities from Iowa State University, Ames, United States - MC6-MC0896-MG | ecosystem: Environmental > Terrestrial > Soil > Unclassified | place: USA: Iowa...
CGAATTAAATAAACTTGAGCCGTATTTCCTAGGTGAATGGCTTCGGTTAATTCTTCAAGAAAATCCGCTATCATATATCGTTGTTCGACAAGCAGGTCAATGGATGTCACCATCGGTAGAATCCGTTCAATAATTTCAAATTGTTTTTCACGCGTCTTGAAATAATGGTAATAATAATTTTGCGTTCGCAAAAAATGGTTTTGGACATCCCGAAACGCAATACTTTTCGCTTCTTCCAGCAAGCGGGCCGTTTCAATGATTTCTTTTCCCACCCAGCGGCTTTCATTGGTCCGAAGGTAGGAAATCATTTCTTGAAAGATTGTTCGGAAGTTTTCTTCTATTTCCACTTGATATTGTTTCAATTTGGCATCAAGGCTTGGCATGTAAAAATTGACAAGAAGAGCAACGCCAATTCCAATGAAAATAAGAGCGATCTCGTTAAATATAATTTCAAGCGTGATGTTTTTGCTTGTGTAAAGATGAAGAATAATGACCGAACTGGTTACGATCCCTTCAGATACCTTAAAACGGACGGTAACAGGAATAAACACCAAGAGCAGTAATCCAATCACAACCGGATTATAGGCAATTGTTTCAAATAAGATAAACGAAAAGACTATGGCAAGTATACAGGCGAAAAATCTGGAGTATGCAGCCTGCAGCGATTTCTTTTTGGAATTCTGTACACATAGGATGGTGATGATTCCTGCGGAAGCAAAGGAATTCAAGCCGAAAAATTGAGCAATACTAATCGCTGCAGCAGCCCCGATGGCAGTCTTGATGGTTCGATAACCGATTTTTAATGAGAACATATCATACCTCTAATTTATGTATATCTTTACATAGTATATAAAAAAATACCGATCCCATCCACAGGAGTATCTTAAATAATGAATGGATATTATTGTCTTTATAAACTGATTGACAGTGGGTGTAATAATGGGTGGGATTGAAATCATATCATCAACAAGCAAAAGAGGGTAAAGTGGCTCATTAATAAACATTTAATTGTTGTTATGTTATGGTAACACATTCATTAATTATCATTGGAAAGTTCAATTTATCTTAGGTGCTTCCAATTCTGTAATTGTGGCAAATAAACCGGCGGAAGAACGATGGAAAATAAAAAAACTTTATCTGATTGCTATCAAATGGAAAATGTACTCACTTAACAATCTGATTTACAGTGTGTGGTTAGTTTTTCTATGCTTATATTAATTACTGCAGCTAGGAAAGTATGCTTTATCCTTCATCTAGGGAAAAAACTTCACACAGAAACTGCGAAAAAAATTCAGAAGGAGATAGATGAATTGCTTGGCCATGTGTATGAAAAATCTGATTCAAATGTTTGATCGAATTCTGAAAATAATTAAAAGATTATTTTTGCTGATGTATCTAGTTTTTCATCCACGTTGATTCATATATTACTTTTGAAAATGTATACGTATTATAAGTTACCGTATCACCTCAATAAATATCCCAACAACACAGTTATTTAACAAAGCCCTATGATAAAATAAATCATAAATATAAGTGCGGTCCACAAATGATGTTGGAGTTGAAAAGTATGGGTAGTATATTTGCGAAATCGTACGACTTTTTTATGAAGCCATTGGAAAAAAAGAAATTTAATCAGATTCGATTGGAACTTTTAGCAAATGCTACGGGGAGTGTCCTTGAATTGGGATCGGGGACTGGAGTAAATTTCTCTTTTTATGAGACTGCCGAAAGAGTAACAGCGATTGAACCAAGTTTGCATATGATAGAGCGTTCAATTCCAAAACAAAAACAATCGCTTGTTCCAATTGAAGTATTTCGGGCAGGTGCAGAAGATTTGCCATTTGAATCCGATACTTTTGATACAGTTGTAGCGACTCTCGTCTTTTGCACCATCCCAAATCCGGAAAAAGCAATCTTGGAGATGAAACGAGTTTGTAAACCAGGAGGGAAAATCCTCCTATTTGAACATGTTAAAATGGAAAATCGTTTACTCGGAGCTCTTCAGGAGTTGTTAACACCTGTTTGGAAAAAAATTTGTGATGGATGCTGTTTAAATAGAAAAACCATTGAGCTTTTGGAGCTTAATGATATTACGATTACGAAGGTTCAAAATTACTACAGTGATTTATTTGTGTATATCGAGTCTGTAAATAAGAAATGAAGAATAATGAATACAAACAGAAGGAAAATCCAATAAAGAAAATGATTCAAAAAATAGAAAAGGGGTGGCTGTAAAATATGGAAGTAAACAAGGTTAAGTTTGAATCAATTGATGAATACATTTCCCAGTTTTCTGTTGAAATTCAGGAAATCCTTGAAACGCTTAGGAATGTTATTCAAGAATCAGCGCCAGATGCAATAGAAAAGATTAGTTATCAAATTCCAACTTTTCATTTACATGGAAATCTGGTACATTTCGCTGCCTATAAAAATCATATAGGCTTTTATCCAACTTCTAGTGGAATCGCTGCTTTCATACATGAATTATCAGAATATACAAGTTCAAAAGGGGCAGTTCAATTTCCATTAGATAGGCCGCTGCCATATGAACTAATAAGCAAAATTACTAAATTTAGAGTTGCTGAAAATATTAAGAAAGCAGAAGAGAAAAAGAAAAAGAAGAAATAATTTCAAAGCGGTGTTTGTCAAGATGGATGTCTCCTTTTCCTTGTATTCTAGTGGAAAAAATTATTGAGTTACTATCGCGCTTCGCCATAGTGACCTTTGCATAAAAGAATAGAAGGGGAGCTGTGTTGGAGACTATATATCTGAAAATTTACATACGCTGAGAAACAGACCTTTGATTTCTTCCTGGCTTAGAGAATGCGAAAAGGCAGTCCCAAAATTCTATTTTATTGGTCATAAATATAATGATCGTGTCTTTGTCGCTATTGATATTTTAACAGAAGTACCGCTTGATGTAATAGTGTATGACCCAATAGCTTTCCCACCTAAAAAAGGAGAAATCGCTATGGGGACTCTTATCCCATTAGGCGGAGGATTACATTTCCCCATTGTTGATTTTTATCATTTCGATTACGATGCAAGGAAAGCTATTGCTAGTTACTTTCATCACTACTATGAAAAACACTTGAAATCATCTACCATGTATGAGGCATTTATCCACGTACTTTCTGTTATGCTGCAAATTGAAAGAATCATCTTCATGGAAAATCAGGGAAAATCTTCTTCAAAATAATTTCTTCCATTTTTCAAATAATATTTCATATACTCTTCATTCCCATTGACCTATTAAAAATAAGTAAATTTAATCTAATATCATTACATAAGGATGAGTAATGATAGGAGTTTGTAATCAAAAACAAGGGATTATAGTAAAAATTTTCCGAATCTTCCGTCCTTTTGATAAAATAAATTTGAAACATGTTAATATGAGGGGGAGAAAAGGATGAGGCTTTTTTGGAAAGGTAGGATTGCAGTTGCAGTTTTATTAAGTGTCCTCCTGATTGTCGGGACACTGCCTTTTAGCGCTCAAGCTAAAGGAAAAAAAGTTGATTATGAAAAGTACAGCCAGGTTGCCATAGGAAAGGATGGAATGGTTGCAACCGCGCATCCTTTGGCATCAGAAATAGGGGCTGAAGTATTAAGAACAGGCGGGAATGCGATTGATGCGGCAGTAGCGATTCAGTTCGCTTTAAATGTTGTTGAGCCAATGATGTCTGGCATTGGCGGAGGCGGCTTTATGATGGTTTATGATGGAAAAACAAAAGAAACAACTATAATTAATAGCCGGGAGCGAGCGCCTAAAGGAGCAACTCCGGATATGTTTTTGGATCAAAATGGACAACCAATTCCATTTGCTGAACGTGCAACAGGGGGTAAAGCGGTTGGGGTCCCAGGTACATTAAAAGGGCTCGAAACAGCATTGGAAAAATGGGGAACCCGCCCGATGCAGCAGCTGATTGGTCCAGCAGTTAAGCTTGCAGATAAAGGCTTTCCGATTGATTCGGTACTAGCAGATGCTATTGCTGAAAACAAAGAAATGCTATCGAGGACTGCAGCCAAGGACGTCTTTCTTCCAAATGGAAAACCATTGCAAGAAGGAGATACACTTGTTCAAAAGGATTTGGCAAATACATTTAAATTGATTCGTTCTAAAGGGGCAGATGGCTTTTATAATGGACCGATTACGCAAGCGCTCGCAAGCACAGTTCAGAAATTTAGCGGTTCTATGACCGCAGAAGATCTCAAAAACTATCATGTTACGATTGATAAACCAATCTGGGGTGACTATCAAGGATATCAGATTGCAAGCATGCCTCCTCCAAGTTCAGGCGGAGTGTTCCTTTTACAAATGCTAAAGATTTTGGATGATTATCATCTTTCACAATATGATGTGAAATCATGGCAAAAATACCATCTACTTGCAGAAACAATGCATCTTGCCTACGCAGACCGTGCGGCATATGCAGGTGATCCAGAATTCGTGAATGTGCCGTTAAATGGACTTTTACATCCAGAATATATTAAAGAACGTCAAAAGCTAATTAGTCTTAATAGTGTAAACAAGAATCCCAATGCAGGAGACCCATGGAAATACGAATCCATTGGAGCGAATTATCAGCTTACAAAACAGCCTGATGATCGAAAATATGGAGAGACTACTCATTTTTCCGTTACGGACAGATGGGGAAATGTCGTTTCCTATACGACAACAATTGAACAATTATTTGGTACAGGAATTATGGTACCAGGGTACGGTATTCTTTTGAATAATGAATTGACTGACTTTGATGCAGTTCCTGGCGGTGCAAATGAAGTACAGCCAAATAAGCGTCCATTAAGCAGCATGACGCCAACAATTGTATTCAAGGATAGCAAACCAGTTTTAACAGTTGGGTCACCAGGCGGTGCAACCATTATAACATCAGTGTTACAGACGATCCTATATGCAATTGAGTATGATATGGAACTAAAGCAAGCGGTAGAAGAACCAAGAATTTATACTAATAACTTAAACTCTTATCGTTACGAATCTGGTATTTCTAAAGAGGTTATTAATCAGCTAAATAATATGGGACATAAATTTGATTCTAGCCCAGTGACGATTGGAAATGTTCAGAGCATAGTAATTGATCATAAAAATGGAACGTTTAAAGGAGTAGCTGATTCTAGCCGCAATGGAGCTGCAATTGGCATAGATTTAAAGGGGAAAAAGAAATAAATTGATGGATTCTTTGGAGTCAGGTCACTATTGGTGTCCTGACTCTAATTTGTGTAATAAAGAAAAAAATAAAAGTTTTTAATAAACATAACATGGGGGAGAAAAAGTGTCTTATCAACTTAAAGAGAAAATGTTTACATTAAATTCAAATAGAGAGCTTGCAAGTTAGATGGAAAACATTTTTATGAAAAAATTTATGTTCATTCTTATTTTAATAACTTGTTTGTACGTTTGTTTCCATTTACAAGCCTACTTTCTATTTAATATCAAAATGGGACTACTTCATTAAGTGTTGTAGTCCCATTCTTATTGCCGATATTTCAATATTATTAGAAGGATATATTATAAAATTTCTAATATTCCCGCAATAATAAATGATTTTTGTCTTTGCTTAGTTTCTCATGCCTTTTTTCCCATTAAAAAAATAGCAGGCAGGACTCCGGAATCATTTTTGTCGGAATTTTCGTGAAATTTGTGTTATTAGAAGGAATTTCCAGTATTTTTGAAGTATTCTTTCAATTATCAAATTCTAGGAGGTGCAGTTTTTTGTCGTTTTTGCGAAAAAAATCAAAGAGAGAATGGTTTGCTATACTTTTGTCACTATTAATCCTGTTTTCCACGTTTGCGCCGCAGGCAGCACTGGCAGAAGCAAAGACATCCTCTTTTTCCAAAGAGGAGCTTCAGTTGGAAAAGAATCGGGAGCAGGAGGCCAGGGCTGCTGAACCGAAACATGAAGAGCCTGAAAAAAGTGAGGATTCCGACACGAACGAACTTACAAACCTTTTAACAGGCCTTGGAATTAAGCCGGCACCGCTTGAAGAAGCAGTAGACAAAAAAGAGAAATCGGAAGCAACACTGCAGGAAGCGTTCAAGAAAAACAGTGAAGTCGACGTCATCATCAGGATGAAAAACCAACCAGACCTCCAGGCAATTTACCCCCAGATGAAACAGAAGAAGAACCGCACCGAAAAGATCACAACTATCAAAGATCACCTCACACAAAAAGCCGACAACTCGCAAAAAGGAATTCAACAGGCACTAAAGGCGATGGAATCAAAAGGAAAAGCCAAGAAAAAGGAAACATTGTGGATCATCAATGGTCTTTCCGCTACAGTGACGAAGGAAGCATACGAAGAGCTGAAGCAGCGGGATGATATCGTGGAAATTACCTTGGATGGAATTGTAAGCTTGCCGGAAATCACGGTGGAGAATGATCCGCCAAGGCTTCCCGAATGGGGCCTTGAGAAAATTTTCGCACCAAAAGTCTGGGGGCAATACGGGCTTAAGGGCGAAGGAATTGTAGTAGGCATCATGGATTCCGGAGTTGACGGAAATCATGAATCCCTAAGAAAGAATTACCGCGGCCGTGACGGCAATCAGCAATATTCCTGGATCGACCTGTCAGGTCAAAATTATTCAACACCAAATGACGGGAATGGCCATGGTACCCACGTTGCCGGGACGGCAGTTGGAGGCGGCGAAGGTGAGCCAATCGGCGTTGCTCCTAGAGCTGAATGGATTGCAGCCAAAATTTTCAACGACAACGGGAATGCCACTCTTTCGGGCGTCCACCAGGCATTCCAATGGTTCCTTGCACCTGGAGGAGACCCTTCCAAAGCACCACACGTTGTCAACAATTCTTGGGGGAATTCGAATACATACACTCTCGAATTCTATGAAGATGTGAAAGCATGGATCGCAGCAGGTATTTTTCCTTCCTTTGCTGCAGGAAATGACGGGCCGGGGTCCCAGACGATCGGATCACCGGGCAGCTTCCCGGAAACGTTTGCCGTCGGAGCCACCGATATGTATGACCAAACGGCCTCATTCTCTAGCAGGGGCCCGGTTTACTGGGAGGATGGCAATGGCGAAAGGAAGCGGATCATCAAGCCGGATATTTCCGCCCCGGGCCACCGGATTTATTCGGCATGGCCAGGTAAATTAAATAAAGGAAAATATAATACGATCAGCGGGACATCAATGGCCACTCCGCATGTAACCGGAGCGATTGCGCTTCTTTATCAGGCAAACCCGGAGCTGACGGTTGATGAGGTTAAAAAAATCCTGAAGGATACCACCCGCAAGGATCCTCATATGGGAACCCTGCCAAACGATTCCTATGGCAGCGGGATCATCAATATTTACCAGGCGGTCACCGAAGCGGTTTTTGCCGGTGAGTTGAAGGGGACTGTTAAAAACAAAAAGGGTGAGCCAATCGCAGCCAATTTAAACATAGATGCTGAAGGCCTCTCCTACCAAATCACGAAGGATGGCAGCTTTTCTTTTAAAATTAGGGAAGGCTCTCATAAAGTAACGGTTACTTCCTTTGGCTACAAGACATATCAAGGAACAGTCACGCTTAAGAAAGGCGAAGTAACGAATGCTAACTTTGTCCTTGAAGACGCGGAGGCCTACACCGTCAACGGAAAAGTCTTTGATGAGACCGGCAAACCGGTTCCTTATGCGTTTATCCGAATAAAAAACACGCCTCTTTCTGCCATCCGGACAGACGAAGGCGGTAATTTTGAAATCAAGCGGGTTCCGACAGCGGCCTATGAAATGCAGGTAACAGGTGAGGACATTAAAGGCAAAGCGGAGGAACTGACTGTAAACAAAAATATCACGCTCGAACTGAAGGTCCAAAGGCTTGCAGCCGCACCAAGCAAACAGTGGGGCATGGCAAATGGGAATGCCCAGCGGAATGCTGTCTCTGGTAATGCGATTGATGCAGCTTCGCTTGAAAAAGGCTGGGAATACAGTACAGAAGGGAAAGGCGACATCCTTTTCTCAACACCTGCCGCCGCTAATGGGTATATGGTTTTAACAACTGACAAGGGCTGGGTCGTTGGACTTGATTCCAAGTCAGGCAAGGAACGATGGTCTGTCAGGATTGGCAGCAAAAACCGCTCGTCGCCGACCATTGAACAAAACACAGTCTACCTTTCCGGCGGCCAGGATGGGAAGATTTATGCGCTTGACCTCGCATCAGGAAGCATCAAATGGAGTACAACGGTGGGGGCAATGGCAATCTATGAATCTCCAGTTTACCATGAAGGCACCCTTTTCGTATCCTCGGACCTTACGGAAAATGCCCATTTGCATGCATTGAACCCTGAAACGGGCAGTAAGCTGTGGAACGTAAAGCTTGGCGCGCCGACCTATTTTGGGCCAAGCATCGGGAATGGCTTGATTTATGTTGGCAGCTATGACAACCAAATGATTCGTGCGTTAAAAATAAAAGACGGCACTGAAGTGTGGCAGAAAAAACTATCCGGAGAAGGGATTGCCTCCAAACCGGTGTACGACAACGGAGTCCTTTACTTTACCGGCATCAATTTCGATACGGACGGCGGCACACTGTATGCGGTTGATGCAGCGACAGGAGCAGATAAATGGAAGGTTCCCGGTATCGGGGATACCCAGGCGGGATCGCCGATTGTCTATGAAAATATGGTCATCATGGGATCAGCAGTGCAGTCCAATCTGCGCGCATTCGCTAAGGATACGGGGAAAGAATTGTGGAGCAACACGTCGGTTGGAACAACATTAAATAGTGGCTCGGTAACGGCGAACGGCCTGCTGTTCTTTGCTTCCACGACTGGTTCCGTTTCGGTTCTGGACGTTTTCACCGGGGAAAGGCTGAAGGATATCATTCTTCCGGAATACAGCACATCGGGAATTCCGATCCTTCCCGGCCAGTTGATTCTGCCGTATTTAAAAGGTATTCAAAGCTATCAGTCTCCCGGCATTCTTACCGGGTCCTTTAAGGACGCGAATGGCAAGCCTGTCAAAGGGACGCTGACGGTCGAAGAAACAGGGGAAACAACGGCAGCGGAGGCGGACGGCAGCTTTGTGGTGAAGCATGCTCCGGGTGAATACACGGTCCTCATTTCGCTTTATGGAAAAAAGCAGATCACCGAGAAGGTTCAGTTTGTTTCCGGCTATAAGCTGGCAAAAGACTTTCAGCTTGAGGATGCAAAGAAAGGCTCGCTATCGATTGCCGTCAAGGATAAACGGACAGGAAAACCGCTCAATGGCGTAACGGTCGACATGAAGTCTGCCGGCATTCACGGCGCGACGGATGACGCCGGGATGTTTACCAAAGAAGACGTCTTCGAAGGTAAATGGGACATTGCATTTTCGCTGGGCGGCTTTAAGGACAGTACCGCTAAAATTACGGTCAAGCCGGGTGAAAAAGCAGCACTCACCTTTGAGCTGCAGCCAATCGATGTGGCGGTTCTGAACGACTATAAAGGAGACATCACCAAACTTCTCGAAGCGAGCGGCTATCATGCGGAAGAACGTGGCTGGGATGTTATTAGTGATATCGGCCGCTACAAGGTGTTATATCTGAACGGCGCATATGGCACTGATGGAGTAATACCAACGGAGAAAGAGGTTACGAAGCTAATCAATGAAGCGAAAAAGCATGATGTGAGCATCATTTTTACCGATCAATGGGGCCAAAGCTATGGTTCCATCCACCAGCTGAAGGATTATTACCAAAATCCAAGTGACCTTGGCCACAGCTATAATGAAGGGGAGGTAACCCTGAAGGTGGAGTCCGAGCATCCGATTGTAAAGGGGTACAAGGCAGGGAGCGAAATACCGCTGCTGGTGCATAATGCGGACTTTGCCTGGTTCAATAACTACACAGGCCGGACGCTTGGCAAAATCGGCACCGCGAAAATTGGCTATGTTGGTTCCGGCGTTGCCTATCAGGCCGTCTCGGAAAACAGCACCCACCTCTTGTTGTCGAATTTTGCTTCCGTACCATGGGAAACAGCCGATGACTGGATGCTTGGACAGAAACAAATTCTGCTGAATAGTCTTGACTGGCTATACAGCTCCCAGTTTGGAAAAGTATCCGGAACAGTTCTAAATGCCGCCGGCGAACCGGTCGAAGCGAGTATTGAAGTAGTCGAAACAGGTGTGAAGGCGAATAGCAGCGCAAACGGGGAATTTGAATTTTTCCATGACGAAGGCACCTTTACCCTTGAGGTACGCGGCAAAGGCTTGGGCACCTATACTGGAACGTTCACGTCAGAGAAAGGCAAGCCTGCCCAAGTCGCCGTTAAGCTTGGAAACTCGGAACGAGGAAGCTTGTCTGGCTTGATTACTGATGCGTTGACGAACCTCGAAATCGAAGGAGTGAAAGTGGAAGCCGCAAATGCTGCCGGGGCAATAGCTGCCGAAACTCGGTCTGTTGAAAACGGCCGTTACCAGCTGACAGGACTTCAGGAAGAAACGTATACACTTACCTTTAGAAAAGAAGGATATATTGTCCACTCGGAGAAGGTGGATATTGCCCGCCATTCAGGCGACATCGATGTGAAGCTTCATACGATGCCATCGGTTGCCGTCGTAGGGGACCACTATTCGAGTGACACCAGCTTTAAAGCACTGCTTAAGGAATACGGCATCTCGGTTGTCGAGGTCCAGCCTGCCGACCTTCCGAAGCGAATCAGTGAATTTGATGTTGTGTTCATTAACGAGCCGAGCACGATTGGATTTACCAAAACCGTTTTTGAAAATACTATGAAAGCCGCCGACCTAGCGGGAACGAGCGTGATATTTGGTGATAACTACTGGAGCGGTTCAGGCCTCAACCACCTGGTAAACTACAGGAAGGATCCTGAATCTCGGACAACGGTCCGCAGTACGACACAGGCAGCTGTATACAAAATCCTGGCAGAGCATCCAATCTTCGACGGAGCGAAAGCAGGGGATGCGATCAAGATTTTGACTCCGGCCGCAAGCACCTTTGCCTATTTTAAAAATTACAGCGGCTATCCGCTCGCGGAAATCGGCCTTGACGGTTCATCCGCAACAGACGGGCTTGGAATCGCGTATAAGCCAAGGACCGAAAACAGTGTGGAACTGATAATGGGCGGTCATGGATTTTCGTCGTACCATGGTTCAAAGGACTATACTCCGGAAGGAAAGCAGATCTTGCTCAACGCCATCCTTTGGGCAGCTAATGTAAAATTTCCTGTTTTGAAAGGGACCGTCCTCGATGAAAACGGCGAACCGCTAAAGGCTGATATCAAAGTAAAGGGCGAGCCTTTTGAAACGAAATCCGATTCTGCCACCGGCGGATTCTCGATTGCTATCCTCGATGGCACGTATGATATGAGCATTAGTGCCTATGGGTACAAGACGAAAACAGTGAAACTGAAAGCAGCAGTAGATGGGGAAGCACAGACGATTTCAATGGAAGTGGCCGGTGATGTGGGGGCGATTGCTGGAACAGTTGAGAACGAAAAGGACGGGAATGCGATTTCAGGCGCCATGGTGTCGCTAATCGGTAAACCGAGGTCCGCCGTATCCAATACCCAGGGGCAGTTCAGCCTGTCGAAAATCGAACCGGGAACCTACACGGTCCGTGTGGAAAAAGAAGGGTTTGTCCGCAAGGAAGTTTCAGTCAAGATCGCTAAAGGGGAAAAGCTTGCTTTAAGTGTGAAACTGAGTCCTTCACCAACGATTGGGCTGATTGTCGACCTGACAGCATCTGGAACCAGCTTTAAACAATACCTGGAGGAACGAGGCTATAAAGTGGTATACCTCGACTTCAAAGATATTGATAAGCTTGATGGGGTAGACCTTGTGTTCGCGAACTCGGATTATAAGCCGGAAGTGGTCCCGAAAAAAGCAGACTTCAAGGCATTCCAGGAAGCATTGGACAAAAAGCGCAAATCGGTCATCTGGACCGGCCAGGCCGGCGGCCGCGGCTCGATCCGTTATCTGTACGAGTATGATGGAGAACCTACGTCCATATTTGACGGTACGAATAAAACCGGATCAAAAGGCATCGTCACAGAAGATCATCCATTGGCGGAAGGCTTTAAGGCCGGAGATGTAATCGACATCCCGGGCAAATCCGGTTACTATTACGGATTCAATGGCTATTCCGGAAAAACGGTCGTCGCTTTTGAACAATCACAGACCGGCGAAAAAGGTTCGATGGTGGCCTACAAGGGGCGAACAAGTGAATCAATGGAGATCCTGCTTGCGAATATGACCATCAGCCACGTTTTCCAACCAGGCGATCCGGCACTCTTTGACGCCGGCAGGGAAAAACTGCTGATGAACGCCATTGATTGGGCTCTTGCCGAGAAGGCCCCGCTTGTCGGAGAACTGTACGGAACCATCCAGAACGAAAAGGGCATCAAGGTAAAAGGAGAGGCGATTATTAAAGAAACGGGCAAAAAGCTTATCTCCGATGAACAGGGCAAATTCTTTACCGCGCTTGAAACTGGAACCTACACGGTTTCGGTAAAAGCTTTCGGCCATCACGAAAAAGAATTTACTGTTTCCATAAAGAATGGCCAGGTGTTGAATGAAACCTTCACGATTCAATCTCAAAATGCCGGCATCCTGAAGGGGAAAATCAGCAATGCGGCAACGAAGAATGTGATTGCAGGCGCTGCCGTTGAAGTACTAGGAACTCCTGCCGCGGTAAAAACCAGTGATGCAGGGGAATACGAGTTGACGTTGCCGAATGGCTCATATGAGGTTCGCATCAGTGCATCAGGCTACAAGCCAATATTTGAAACAGTTCAGATTGCCGAGGGGCAAACGGCAACACTCAATGTATCGATGGTTGCCTCTCAGAAAATTGCTGTCCTTGCCAATCCGTTTAATGAAGCGAAAATTGTTTCATTCTTGAAGGCGTACGGCTATGACTTTGATTTTTATCCATACACCAATTTTGAGCCGCTGATTGAGAATGTAGGAGATTACAAGCTGATTATTGCCAATGATATTTCAGGTACGATGAAGGACCGTTTTAAGGTATTGGTCGAAAAAGCAAACGAAAATCAGACCAGCATGATTTTCCCAGGCCAATACGGTTCCGGTTCCATAAGCGAGCTTTCAAAGGCCTATGGCGACCCGGAAAAAACAACGTCAAATTATGTGGATAAAGAACTTAACATCCGAGTCGACGAGAACCACCCGATCTTCCGTGGCTTTGAGGCGGGAAAGGAGTATCCCCTCCTGCAAAATATTAAGGGAGCAGTCCAATATTCCAGCTTTGAAAATTACAGCGGAACGACCCTTGGGACCTTGACCAATACGGTAAAAGGACCGGCCGGTGCATCTGTCGCCCTGAAATTCAGTTCGTCAAACAGCGTACACATTCTTTTGTCGGCACTGCAGATCGGCAGCTACGGGGACCCTGAAGACCGCTGGACAAAAAATGCGGCGCAGCTATATCTGAATGCCATCGATTATGCATTGATTGCAAGCCAGGGTGAAATCAAAGGGGCGGTGAAAGATGCACAAGGCAAGCCGATTGCCAATGCGCTTGTCTCGATCCCGGGCACAAATGTCAAAACCACGACGAATTCCGCCGGCCTTTACCGGATTGGCATCGGAACCGGCAAATACGATGTGAAGGTGCAGGCACGAGGCTTTGCTGAACAGACGAGTCAAGTGGAAATTATGGAAACCGGCAGCAGCGTTGAATTGAATTTTGTGTTGAAAGCAATCGAGGGATCCAACCTTAAGGGTATGGTCGTCAACAAAAAAACAGGTGCGCCGGTCGCCGGTGCTTCAGTAACACTTATTCCAAAGGATGACCCGAATTTCAAAGGGAACGCAGCAAGCGGTTCGGACGGATCATTTGTATTCGAAAACCTGCTCCCGGGCGAATACATGATCGAAGTGGTCCACGATGGCTATCTGCCGGCAAAGACTGAAGTCACAGTCGGGGAAGAGGATCTGACCGTGAAGCTTGAACTGAATGCCATCGAAGTGGCAGTCCTCGGCGACCAGAACGGGGCGCTAAGCAAGTTCCTGAACGAACAAGGAATTTTTTCGGAAGAAAGAGGCTGGGATCTCCTTGGCCAGCTGAATAAATACGAAGCTGTGGTGGTCAACACGAACACCGGCACGAAGGAACAGGTTGACCAGTTGATAAAGGGAAGTGATGAGCATAAAGTCAGCTTAATCTTTACCGGGACATGGGGAATGAAAGATGGCTCGATCCAGCTGCTGCAGCAAGCCTTGGGAGCGCCGGAACAAGATCAGCAGGGCTACAATGAAGGGGCAGTTTATCTAAAAAGCTTGGCAGACCATCCGCTGTTTGCAGGTATTAAAGCAGAGGAAAACGGTTTGATCAAGATCCATACGGAAAAGAGCCCATATGCCACATTCAAAAATTACAGCGGAACCCCATTGGCAGGATTGAACGTCAATGGGCAGGACAAAGGAAATGCGATTGCGTATGAATTCAGGGGCAAAGACCATATGCACTTGCTGCTGTCCTCGTTCACCGCAACCAATATTATCGGTCCGGAACATGGCTGGACGGCAGACGGTAAACAGCTGTTTGCTAATGCGGTCCGCTGGTCGATGAATGCGGAACAACAGCTTCCAAATGCACCAGCCTGGGATGTTGATAATCAGATGGTAGAAAGCGGAGGTGCCATCGTTTCTGGAAAAGCGGATACCGGAACAACCGTACATGTGTATGAACAAGCGGGCAATAAGCGGAACCTTCTCGGCACTACAAAAGCGGCGCTTGACGGTACGTTCTCGATCGAGCTGAAGCTTCCTAACGGTGCACATACGCTCATCGCAGAGGCTGAAAACTTCGCTGGAAAAGCCAAGTCCACGTCCACCATGAAGCTGATTGTCACCAGAAAACCGGAAAAGAAATAGAGAGAAGAGAGCTACGGCTTTTTGGCTTCCCTTAATGGGGAGCCTTTTTTGTGCGGTCATTTCATAATAAAAAAATTGCCTTCCTGTTTTGGAAGGTTAATCATTTTGCAAAAAAAAATAAACCAAGTGATGGAAATAAATTATTTCAAACAAGAAGTAAATATAAAGTTCGCGCTTTATCTGCAATGATCAATTGTTTTTTACGAACGAATCAGTTTAGTGCAGAAATAGAAATAAATGAAGCTATTTGTAAAAGAGAAATAAATAGCTTCATTATTTAGTGAGTTTAACTCAAAAGTGCTTTTAAGGATTTCTTTTTCCAGAAAAATTGATGATAAGAAGATTGAGCCAAGAAATTGACGATGAACGCAATTGGATAAGCTAGCCATACACCATTTAAGCCCAGTCTTGTGAAATGTGACAAGAAGTAGGCTGCCGGAACTTGGATCAGCAGAATACTTATGATTGTAAATATTGTTGGCCATAACACAGTACCTGCTGCTCTCATTGTTGCTGAGATTGCCTGAGTGTGGCCCAAAATAACGTAACCCCAAAATGAGATTAGTATAAGACTCTTTGCTATATTAATTGTTTCGGTGTTGTCTAAAAAGAGTACTAATATAGGGTTTGGTATAAGGTAAAGAATCAGAATGAGAATACCACCAAGAAGATAATTCAGGGAAATCGCTATTTTCTTTATCTGTTTGATTTTCTTAATGTTCCCAGATCCTACGGCTTGTGCAACAAATACTGAAATGGCGATTGAAATACTCATTGCTGGAATTTGAACGTAGCTTGCAATTTGATTCACGATTCCATATGCAGCAGTTGCATTAGACCCATAATCATTGACAAAAGTGATGACTGCAATTTCTGACAACGCGATTGAAACCATACTAATACTAGTAGGAATAGCTAATTTCAATAAGGTTTTTAACACAGAACCTTTTAAGTTAAGATGTCTCAAAATATCAGAGTCTAATTTGAGTATATGATTTCTTTTGTGTAAGTACCCTAATAGAATCACAAATGTAATAAAATTGGCTAATCCTGTAGCATACGCTGCACCATTTAATCCGAACTCCGGTAAACCCAACCAACCGAAAATAAGTATTGGTAGAAAAGCAATATTTAGGATAACACTAATCAATAAAAAGTAAAAAGGTGTTTTTGAATCACCAACACCTCTCATAAAGGTTGTATAGCACATATATAAGAAAGTGATGGGCAATGTAACAAATAAAATACGTGCATACTCTGCGCTTTTAATCAGTATATTCTCAGGTGTTCCCATCCAATTTAGAATATCTACTGTAAAGAATCCTCCGATTAAGGCAACTGCAACAGAAATGATGAAAGTAAAGCTTAGCGTAACACCTACGACTTCCTTCATTTTTTGGATATCACCTCCACCGTATGTTTGCCCAACTAGAATGGAACTTCCAGAGCCAATTCCGATGATAAAGGATATAAGGAAAAAGAGTAGAGGAAAGAAGGCAGAAATAGCTGCTATAGAATCTACTCCAAGTGTTTGCCCAACTACGATAATTCCAAATACTTGACCCAATGATTGCAAAACACTTGCTAAAATGATAGGAATGAGAAAAACAATCATCGGTTTTACTAATGACAATGTTTCATTAAAAGATTTATTCATTTATTTTAACTCCTATAAGTTTCATATAAAAAACAACTATAAAGATTTTCGTTTCAAATGAATCCCTCTTCTAAAAAGTGAGGGAAAGATTAATAATAGAGTCATAACATTTAAATCATAATCCACGATTTATCATTGATCTGATAAACTTTTAGACAAGCTGATAAAATAAACCGAATTGAGTATCATACCATAACAGTTTGCCATGTTTTCGTTTCGGGATACGTGTTTGTAAACTCCATTCGGGATACTGTTTAATAATCTGTACTTGGTCACCTGTAGCAAAAGCAATAAATGAAATATAATTTTCTTTTGTCATACGATGCCCGCTAGATATTAACCATTCATTATCAATTTCTGAAATGGTTAGTTTTTCATCGTCTGTTGCTTTCTTCGCTACTAATGGTTCTAACTTTCTTCCGCAACAAGATATGGTCATATTTCCAGTTGCTAATACAATATTATTACAGGACGGACAGACGAAATAATTAGACTTTTTCATATTTCCTCCTACAAATTCATTCGACGATAATTCACCATCTAAAATATATTCGATATTTACCCCAAGGAGGGTTGATAAACT
>Ga0213829_1001427_pt1 | contig 17065 bp, 15 predicted proteins | sample MC6MC0896MG_FD_180665 | JGI IMG/M metagenome (GOLD analysis project Ga0213829, IMG submission 180665) | Enriched soil aggregate microbial communities from Iowa State University, Ames, United States - MC6-MC0896-MG | ecosystem: Environmental > Terrestrial > Soil > Unclassified | place: USA: Iowa...
TGGCTACAGAACGAGCGGATATCGCGCGCATGCGAACTTCTACGAACCTCTAAATTGTCGCTTTCCGAAGTGGCAACCGCTTGCGGATTTACTGACCAGAGTCATTTCACACGCGCGTTTGCGAGCGCGCTCGGCACCTCGCCAGGCGCGTGGCGGCGTAACGCCTGAGCTTCTACACGTCGACATCCAAACGTGCATGCATCGGCATCGCCTGCGCGTACCCTTGCCTTTTGGTTCTGGACGCCCGCACTGCCAAGGGGCAGGTCATTGCCGCAACCATACTTGCGTATGGTCGCCTTAGATTGAGAGCTATCACACCTGTATTTCAGTTGAGTTTCGACGCGTCTGCGTGACTGGCACAATTTCGGCCAGTAACTGCTTCACCAGCCGTATCGGAGACCGACCATGCATTTAGAGAACGCCTTCGACCGGTACGCCTCTAGCAATCTGGCGAGCTTGGGTGCCGATGACGCCGAGCGTCGTTTATCGGAAGCAGGGAATCTTGGATCGGCAGCGCTGGCCGATATAGCTTCAAAGTCTACGATGGGGGGATTGGCGCCGTGGCAGATCAAACGGGTCACCGACCATATCGAAGCGAACATTTCCGAGAAACTCTGCCTCGATAGGCTAGCCGCCCTGGCCAGATTGAGCACGAGCTATTTCACTGCAGCTTTCAGGCGTAATTTCGGAATTTCGCCCTATGCCTACATTACCAGGCGTCGGGTGGAATTCGCCAAGCGACAGATGGCCGAGGGCAGCCTGCCACTCTGCGAAATCGCTCTCGAATGTGGTTTTGCCGACCAGGCGCATCTTTCACGTGTTTTCCGGCGTGTTACCGGCATGACGCCGACCGCCTTTCGGCAAAGACTCAAGCGTCGGGACCTCAATCGCGCAACGCCTAATCCCGTGCTCATCTAACTTGTCAATTTGGTTTGCCACGGCTGTCTTTTAGGCGCGGATGACCGGCCAAACGATTGCACACAGCCGGTGCATCTCGTAAAATTCAGTCAGGTGGCGGCCGTCGAGGACGCCGCTGCGCGGTTCGGCAAGTTTTCCTGGCTCGCTCCGCCCTGCTTTTTGACCACATATTCGCGAAGCTTGTCCGAAAGTTAGTTTGGGCACTCTTGCTGCCGACCCTTATCATTTCCAGATTCAGCCTGCTCATATCGGTCGTGAACTCCGCCCTTGCAAAATCTGCTGGCCAAAAGAGTCGAATGCGGGGAAATTGAACGTGCCTTCCAGGACCTGAGGATTCAGTGTTTTTCGCCATCTTTGGAAATCTTGCTGCCATGTGAAACCTGCCCTCAATGCCGATAGATGCGACGCTAAACGCGGACTGGAGTAACAGAGCGGGCCATAGTCTGGGCGCCACCGGCAAACCGGCAGAAGGGGCCGAACGAGGTACTTAACCCGCCGGAATTTGTTCCCCAGATCGATCGCAAAGGCGTCATCTCAACAAACCCGACCCAATCCAAGGGATTGGTGCGGCCGTCCAGAGTCGATTGACTCGCGCTTGGTGGAGGTGTTGTCTGTGCCGACATCAATCTCTGCGGAATTGGTGCCATCCGGCGTTGGCGCAAGCCAAAGCTTACTTGGGGACGTCGACACCAGGGTAAGGGATCAAATCACACTCGATTTTCCCGCCGCCGGAATTTGGCATCGCGGATTGTCAATGCAAAGAACCGCCCCCACACAGACAACATGTCCATGGCAGGGGCGGTCAGATCCGCTGGTGAACGTCAACCGATCGAGAACGGGACTGTCACGAAAGTCTTGTCTTCGCCGCGTTGGATAAGAAGCAGCACGGCCTTCCGGCCGGCCTTTCCAGCATCCGCGACCGCGGCTTTGGCTTCGTCCGCAGACTTCACCGGCTGCTGGTTGACCGCGACGATAATATCGCCAGGTTGAAGACCAGCGTCAGCTGCCGGCTTGTCAGGCGAAACGCTCTCGATGACGGCGCCCGTTTCCGTCTCTGGCAGGTTGAGTGCCTGGCGAACGTCATTGGTTATATCTGCAAGACCAATGCCAATCGTCGGAACCTTGTGGGCTGCGGGACCCTCCTTGCCGGCTTGGGCAGAGTCCTGCTGATCTTGACCGTTCTCACCGATCGTCAACCGGAGATCTTTCGTTTGTCCGCGACGCCAGACCGTAACCTCCTCGCGATCGCCGGGCGCGAGATCAGCGACCATACGAGACAGATCGCGTGGCGATGTCACGGCTTTGCCACCGAGCGCGGTAATCACGTCGCCGGTCTTGATGCCGGCCTTTGCGGCCGGCGTATCCCCGTTGACGCCCGCGACCAATGCGCCTTCCGGTTTGTCGAGACCAATCGCATTTGCAACATCGGCGGTGACCGGTTGGATCTGCACACCGATGAAGCCGTGTTCGATCGAGCCGCTCTTGATCAGTTTGGCAACGATAGCCCGGGCCTGATCGGAAGGAATGGCGAAGCCCACACCGACGCTACCGCCGTTCGGCGAATAGATCGCAGTGTTAATGCCAACCACCTTACCGTCTCCATCGACCAGAGGTCCACCGGAATTGCCGTGATTGATCGGTGCATCAATCTGGATGAAGTCGTCATAGGGGCCCGAATGGAGGTCGCGGCCACGGGCCGAGACGATGCCGGCGGTCACCGTCGTGCCGATACCGAATGGGTTGCCGATCGCAAGGATCTGGTCGCCGAGCTTCAACGCGTCGGAATCCCCCCATGATATGGTCGCCAGCGTTTTTTTTGCGTCGATCTTGACGACGGCCAAATCGGATTTCGGGTCGGCGCCTATCAGTTTGGCCGGTAGTTCGGTCCCGTCATCAAGGGTAACCTTTATATCCATGGCCTTGTCGATGACGTGGTTGTTCGTGACAATATAACCGTCCGGGCTGATGATGAAGCCCGATCCAAGTGCCTGAGACCGCTGCCTCTGAGGCTGCTGAGGCGCCTGGCGAGGCGTGGGCATGCCCTGTTCGCCGAAGAACTGCCTGAACTGCTCGTTGAATGGCGAGTTTTCACCAAATGGAGATCCGCTCGCCGCAGCGACAGGCTCCGCCTTCGTGGTCGAGGTGATGGTGACGACAGCAGGTTTGTCAGCGGCGACAATCGAGGCGAACGAGCCGGGGCGCGCGACGATACCGCCGACCTCGGGGGAGGTGGACGCGGCGAAGGCGGTCTTGTTGCCGACGATAAGGGGCGTTGCCAAAGGAACAGCGATCAGAGCTGCTCCGACCAGTGTCAGGATTCTGTGTCTTTGAGTGATGTTCGACATAGGGGTTCACTTTCTGTTTGATCTAGACAAGAAGGGCCTTCGCCGCGGTTGGGCGGGGTGCTCAGGCTCGGTTGGTTTTCCGCAGGGGCGGCGTTAGCCGGTGGTCGTCGACCTAGTTGCAGACGCGCGTTCGATACATGCCGCCCGATCTGTCCTGATGCCAAACGACATGGCATGAGGGGTAGTAGGAAGCGACCGGGGCCGGGCCGTAGACGTACGTCGGCGGGCCATAAGGCGCGGGCGCAGGTTCGGGTGGACCGTAGTCGTGTGCGTGACCGGCGCCGGCGAGCAACGTGCCGCCTACGACTGCACCTGCTATCCCGGCGGCAAGGCCGCGGCCGAAATTGTTATGTGCTTCAGCCTGGGAGGCGGTGACAAGAGCCGTGCCGGCGATCGTCAAGGCGACCAGACCCGTGGTGACGAACTGACGTGTCGCAGTCAACATGGTCGTGATCCTTCGTTTTTCGGTTACGGCCACGCGTACTTCGCTATGTCCGTGAATAGTACACTAGCCGGGGATTGATTACCGCTGGCTATCTGGGCGGTTAAACGTTCGTAATTTTTGGACAATCCGATTGTCGCAACAACCGAACAGGAGATGTGGAGGGGCCGAATTCGTCAGTCACCACTTATTTCCGGCATCCCCAATCCGGTTCAAGCAATGTGCCTGTGGAGGTGTCTTCAGGCACACCCGGAATGGCCATAGTCGACCCGACTCCTGTCGGGAGATGCGATCTATCATCTGGGGCGTTCCGCTTCGTCTCAAAGGTATGAAGCCCGATGCCAAGACCATGCGAGACAATAATATTGCTGAACTGACCAAACGATGTGGGTCGGCTTCGTCCCTTAACCTCAAGGGAAATGTCTGATCCCTGTGACTAAATTTGCTGGCGCGGAAGGTAAAAGGGAGCCAAGACGGGCACCTCGCTCAGCTTGAAGAATGAACCGATTTTCGCGTGAGGTGGATTGTGACACCTGAGCGATGAGGTTGGACAGGTTTATTCAGGCGCACTGACGAACGCAAACGAGGCGGTTATGCCAATTTACGACAGGATGCCGGTCCTCCTCTACAAGAGTTAGCACGAGTATGCTGTGAGGGTCCTTCGACGGAATTCTCGCTTTGCAGGCATGGAAGTTCCTCTCAGATCTCGTGGGATCGGACGGACGACGCAATCAGGTCCGCGTAAAAGTCGGCACAGGAGGATGCGCCGACATTGCTTTGACGTGCCGAGAGAGGATGCGGGCAGGCATGCATAAATGCGCCGGGATCCTTGATTGCGCCTTTGCGAACGAAGTGCGACCAGAGCTGGCGGGAGATGTCGAACTCGACGTTGACTTCGAGGGCTTTGTCGATGTCGATCGTTCCGTCAGCGCGTTGAGGCGTATAGTTGAGTTAGCAATTGGCAGCGTGGCCAGTGCCGGCATTGTTCCATCCATGCGAGTTTTCGAGCGCGCAATCGAACAGCGTTTCAAACGCGACCATTGAAAGGTTGGGTTCCAGCTCCCTCAGCGTGGTTGCGACGGCCGCGCTCATGATACCTGCACCGCAGCAACGTGGTTTTGCTTTTGGGCCATCTGGTGTGCGGATAACCTCGCTGTCGCGTTCTGCGGCTTGGAGGCAAAAGGATCACTGTAGGATGAGAGATCGTCGCCTATGGGCAGGAGCTCGACCGATTTACTATGCGGTAGGGATCGGCGACGAGCAGATGGAACCGATACGATGAGGCTAGTCTCCTAAACGTACGTATGGGTTCTGCGATCCAGTGATGAGGATTACGGTCTGGCAACTCAAATGTTTTCGCCCGGCAGGGGTGGGAGAGGTCGAACCATGTACGAAGACTCCGTCAATAACTTAGCCGAAGCCGGCGCACACAAGGCGCAGGTCGTCAAAACCCAGTTCTTCGCATTTCTGATCGGCGCTGCAATGGCCGGCGCCTACATCGGTTTCGGTGATGTGCTGATGTTTACCGCTGGCGCCCATGCCGACCCGGCCTGGTCCCATCTGGTGATGGGTGTTGTCTTTTCCTCCGCCCTGACGATCGTCGTGTTCGCCGGTTCGGAATTGTTCACCGGAACTGCAATGTATATGCCGCTCGCCGTACTGACCCGCCGGGCCGGAATTGGCGATATGATCGCCGTCTGGTGTGCGGCGTGGGTTGGAAACCTCGTCGGCGCCGTGATCCTTGCCGGCCTCATTTATCTGGCAGGTGGTGGTGTTATGCTGGGTGATGGAAGCGCGGCGTTCTTTACCATTGTGTCGGGCAAGATGTCAGCCGGTTCGCTTGCACTGCTCGCGCGCGGCATTCTGTGCAACTGGCTGGTCTGCCTAGCCATCTGGATGGCAGGCAGGACAGATAATGCTGCTGCCAAGATCATGTTGATCTTTTGGCCAATCACGATCTTTGTAGCTTCCGGTTTCGAGCATTCCGTCGCCAATATGTTCGCCTTCTCCCTTGCGCTCATTGGCGACCATCCGGCTGATGTGACCTTCGCCGGTGCAGCTCATAACCTTGTTTGGGTGACGCTGGGAAATATCCTCGGTGGCGCCATTTTTATGGCCCTGGGCTATTGGGCGCAATTCTACAGTAGCGGCCATGTTTCCTTCACGCCGGAAGCCATGCCTGTTCGCATTCGCGCCAATGCCGTCCCCAGCGACAAGTGAAATTCAAATTAATCCGTATAGCGAAAAAGGAACGATCATGAATCCTCTGTCACGACGTCATATGCTTGCCCTTGGTGCCGCCGGCGGCGCCGCGCTTGCTGCTACTGCCGCGAGCGCATCGAGTTTCGGTAATCCCGACCACCCACTGGAAGGTGCGATCAACGCCAACCCGGGCTCCCTGACGGACCCTGGTCCGAAGAATCCCGCGCTGAATGAACAGTTTCCCTCTTTTCAGAATCCGCCGGCAACAGATGTTGGTGACATGCAGCTCTTCTGGGCCTCTTTCAACAACGCACCGAAGCGCATTCAGAACGGCGGCTGGGCAAGGCAAGTGACAAAGGCGGACTTCGCGATTTCGCAGGCCGTGTCGGGAGTCAATATGCGCCTCAGCGCCGGCGGTGTTCGCGAGATGCATTGGCATCGCGCAGCCGAGTGGGCCATCGTGACGAATGGGCGCTGCCGGATTACAGTGCTCGATGCTAAGGGGCGTGCCTATATCCAGGATGTCGGCGTCGGCGACCTCTGGTATTTTCCGGCAGGTTTCCCGCATTCGCTTCAGGGCCTCGGTCCCGATGGTTGCGAGTTCGTGATCGTCTTTGATCAGGGGGACCAATCCGAATACGGGACATTGCTCCTGACAGACTGGCTGGCACATACTCAGCCAGAGCTGTTGGCTAAAAACTTCGGCATGCCGCAGGATGCATTCAAGAGTATTCCACTCGATGACCTGTGGATTTTCCAAGGAACCGAACCTGGTCCTTTGTCGATGGATCAGGAGGCGGTCGCTTCCGCCGGACTACCCGAATACCCCTTCACCTATCGTCTCACCGCCTCCGCACCAATCAAGGAGAGCGCTGCCGGCATGATCCAGCTTGCTGATAGCAGCGCCTTTACCGTGTCGAAGACCATCGCCGCTGCCATCGAGACAATCAAGCCAGGTGCTGTACGTGAGATGCACTGGCATCCGAATGCTGATGAGTGGCAATACTGGATCAAGGGGGAGGGGCGCATGACGGTGTTCGACGCCGGTCCGAGAAGTCAAACCGCGGATTTCCGCGCTGGCGACATCGGCTACGTCAAAAAGAGCCAGGGCCACATCATCGAGAATACCGGAAAGACTGACCTACAGTTCGTCGCAGTGTTCAAGGTCCCTGAATATCAGGAGATCGGTCTGTCGTCGTGGCTGTCGCATACGCCACCCTCGCTCGTTGCGCAGCATCTGAATATACAGCAAAGAGATATCGCGAAAATTCCGCGCGATCAGCCTGGCATCATGCCCTGAAAATTATCGAACCACCAGAGCTGCATCACGCGCTGCGCCTGGGGTCGGGCTCATCTCGACTTGAAAAGGTTCGAGTGCGCTGTCTGTGAAGCAATCCAGCTTGACATTTTAATCTGACAAAGAGCGAATTATGACGACCTTCATGCAAAGCGCCGAGCCCAGCCATGTCGGCGGCCGTATCATGGAATATTTGCCGACTGTGGATGATCTTCGGTCGCTTTCCCCTACCGCGCGCCACGACATCATAATCGAACTGGCAGCTAGGCTGGATGAGATTTCCCGAACAGCCCATGAGCGAGAGAGGGACGATCTGGAGGCCATGTTGGCCTATCTCTCCATATCGTTGCGTGAATCAGCCATAGAGATTGCGTCGGAGTGCTACGGTCCATTCCTCATCGAGCGAATGTCGGCTTCAGTGAAGCGGATAGAGCAGAATTTCGAAAGGTGATAAAGCCAAGAAAAAGGAAATCTCGTCACGTAATTCGTGCCTTCAATCAAAAAGGGGAATAACTGGCTCCACAACCATGTTGTGGGGCTCTCTTTGTGTTTGATGGTGCATCTTGTTTGCCGCTCCGAACGTCTAGATCTGGCGACACCTAAGTATAGTTCCGCTACCGCGCCGTCGGCAGTAGTCTCCATCTCGTACCTCGATCGCCGCCCCCCAACGACGAGGTCGGTAGCAAGCAGCTACCCGTCCGGGTTTCCCCTCCCCCCGGACGATCTGCGGATCACCGCAATCCGCGAAAGGCCGTCTTCCTACCCTCGGAAGACGGCCTCTTTCTTGCGAACCGATTGTCTCGGAAATGCACCAGACAGGATCGTCATTAAGTCGATCAACTAGACCATTGTATAGGTCCGGCAAGAGGCTCGAACCGGTATCCTTGATCTATAATATTTGGAACCGACCATGACACAGGTGCTGGAAGTGAGATTGGCAAGGCAAGGCGCAGGTAGTCACGACTCTATCTTCGGTGGGGCGGCTCTGTTCGTCGCTTTAACGGTGTTTGCCGTCGACACCTTCACGGAGATCGAAGGCGCGATCGCCGTCATCTATGCAATATCACTGCTTCTGGCCGCGGAAGCGGTCAACAGGCTTGGCCTCATCTTGCTCACCGCGCTGTTCATGGTGTTTTCATTGGCGTCGTTCTTTTTCACGCACGCGCCTGATCCTGATTTCCCAACATTCTTACGCCTTTGCGTCGCGCTTGCGGCGCTCGCTGTGACAGCAGCGCTGCTCTTGCGCAATGAGAATGCGCGCAGCGCCCTGCTGCGGACCAATGCGGCCCTGCTCGAAAGCGAAGAACGCTATCGCTCGATCTTTGATCGCACGCGTGTCGCATTGTGGGAACGCGACTACTCGAAATTGCTCCAATACATCATGGTACTGAAGTCTGCCGGCGTGACGGACATGAAGGCCTATATCAAGGATCATCCCGACGCTCTCGATGAATGCATTGGAAAAATCAAAGTGGTCGATGCCAATGATGCCGCTGTGGAACTTCTTGGATCGTTTACTTCGGGTGAGCCCGGTGGCGTTCTGCATCGCATAATACCGAAGGACAGCGACACTTTTGCCTCTTTGCTGCAGGCGATCATGGATGGAGCGACCTATTTTGAGGACAACGCCGAGGTATTTAACGAGGCCGGCGAACGTCGCGTCGTTCTCTTGGGCATTAGCTTTCCGACTGACCCGCAAGCCTTCAATCGTGTCATCGTGAGCATGGTCGACGTTACTCAGCGAGAAGAGGCGCGCATGGCGCTGGCTGAGGCGCAAGCGGAACTGAGCAGGGCATCCAAAGCCGCTATGATTGGCGCTCTTTCTGCATCGCTTGCTCACGAACTCAATCAGCCGCTTGGCGCGATCGCTGTCAATTCGCAGACCCTCGTCAGATGGCTTGAGCGCGACCCGCCAGATATCGACGCTGCGAAGCGCTCGGCCGAACGGATCTTGCGCGATAGTAATCGCGCCAGCGATATATTCAAAAGCACCCGAGCAATGATGCTCGCAACGCCAAAGGAGAGCGAGCCGATCGAACTCGAGACCCTTATCAGCGACACGCTGACACTGATGGATCATGACCTGCAGCGTGATCGCACCGAGGTGCAGATCGTCCGCAAGTCGATAGTCCCTCCCTTCAAGGCGGCTCGCCTGGAGATGCAGCAGGTCTTGATCAATCTAATCTCGAATGCGTCCCAGGCGATGGGCGCATCGACGACGCAGAAACGGCTCGTAACGATTATTCTGGATGCCCCCCGTGATCGTGATCACATTTCCATCGCGGTGAGAGACAGCGGTAACGGTCTGGGCACCGAGGCCAAACAGAATTTGTTCAAGCCCTTCTTTACTACCAAGGATACGGGCATGGGAATTGGTCTTTCGATTTGCAGAAGTACCATTGAAGCCAGAGGCGGTACGCTCGACGGAAACAATCATCCTGATGGCGGCGCAATTTTTGAGATCAAATTACCCAAGGAGACAGCCGATGCTTGAGTTGAAGTCCAGCAAACGGAACCTCGACGCCCCTGTTATATATATCCTCGACGATGACCTTTCCATGCGTGAGTCCCTCGTCGATCTCTTCCTGTCTATGAAATTTGAGGCTCAGGCTTTCGCTAATCCCAATGAATTCATGAGCCTGGCAGATATTACCCGCCCGGGATGCATCGTTCTTGATGTGCGCCTGCCCGGCATCAACGGCCTTGATTTTCAGACCCAGCTCGAGCGTTCGGGAAGCCTGCTCCCAATCGTGTTCATGACGGGCTATGGTGATATCTCGATGAGCGTCCGTGCCATGAAGGCGGGAGCAGTCGATTTTCTCGCTAAGCCATTCCGCGATCAGGACATTCTGGACGCGGTTCTCGCCGCGGTGGAACGCGATGCGGCACGCCGGCGCGAAATGCGTCGCCACCTTGAAGTCACGACACGCTTCGAAACCTTGACGCTGAGAGAGCGGGAGGTCATGGAGGCGGTGGTCGAAGGCCTGATGAACAAGCAGATCGCGTTCAGGCTTGGTATTAGCGAAATCACGGTGAAACTGCATCGTGGCAACGTGATGCGCAAGATGCAGGTCAAGTCGGTTGCGGAACTTGTGCGTGCCACCGAGCAAGCCAACGAACATCTGGTAAGGTCAGCAAAGCCCGCAATTGTGCGCGTTGCGTGAGCACACAGCAAACTCATGAAAGTTGGAATAAGTGCCTGATACCCCTCTCATCGCCATCGTTGACGACGACTTGGCAATCCGTGAAGCGCTCGATGACCTTGTGAAGTCGCTGGGTCATAGAAGTAAGCTGTTCGAATCTGCAGAAGCGTTTCTCAGATTTCAGCCGCGCGCATCTATCGATTGCATGGTTGTCGACGTCAAAATGCCAGGTCTGAGTGGTATCGAGCTGCAAGGGCATCTGAACCAGGATGGCGACCGACCGCCGATGATTTTCATGACGTCCTATCATGACGACCGGACGCGAACGGCGGCCTTGGATGGAGGGGCTCTGGCGTTCCTTGGCAAGCCAGTAGATCTGTCCAAACTGATCGAGTATATCGACGTGGCATTGGCATTGCCAAAGCGAACATAGCCGTTAGGGCGATTGAGCGGGCGATCAAGGTACGTTCTCGTATCTCATACGGCAGGTATTTCGAAGGGCTCATAATTTGCGCGCCCTTGAGCCGCGGTGACCTTCACGATCCAGTTCAACCGCCGGTAACGCTCATGTGGCGACCAACACTCGGCCGATTGTGCCCACGGTCGATAATGAAGTCGTGGCCTTTCGGCTTGCGGGTGATCGCGTCGTTGATCGCTGCCTGCAGACCATGATCGCTCTCACCCGCTCTTAGCACCGATCTCAGGTCAGCGGCCTCTTCCTGACCGAGGCACATATATAGCGTACCCGTGCATGTGAGGCGCACGCGGTTGCAGCTCTCGCAGAAATTGTGGGTCATCGGCGTGATGAAGCCGAGACGGCCACCGGTCTCTGCAACCTTTACATATCGCGCCGGTCCCCCTGTTCGATAGTCGAGGGAACGAAACGTAAATTGTTGCTCGAGCTCAGTTCGCAGCTTCGAAAGCGGCAGATATCGATCGGTCCGGTCTTCGTCGATCTCTCCCATCGGCATGGTTTCAATGACTGTAAGATCCATGCCTCGGCCATGGGCGAAACGGATGAGTGCCGGCATTTCTGCCTCGTTAAAACCCTTGAGCGCCACGGCATTGAGCTTAACTGCAATGCCGGCGTTCTGAGCAGCGTCGAGACCATCCATAACCCTGGAGAAATCGCCCCAACGGGTGATCTGACGAAACTTGTCTGGGTCGAGCGTGTCGAGAGAGACGTTGATGCGACGAACGCCACAATCGAAAAGCTCCGCGGCGTGGCGTGCAAGCTGAGAACCGTTTGTTGTCAACGTTAACTCGTCGAGGCCATCACCGATGTGTCTGCTGAGCTGGCGAACCAAGTGCATGATGTTCTTGCGAACGAGTGGCTCACCACCAGTAAGACGCAACTTGCGCACTCCCAGTTCGATGAAGGCCGAGCAAAGCCGGTCCAATTCGTCCAGAGTCAGTAGGTCCTTTTTAGGAAGGAACTGCATGTACTCGGCCATACAATAGGTGCATCGGAGGTCGCAGCGGTCGGTTACGGAAACCCGCAAATAGGTAATGGCGCGTCCGAACGGGTCGATCAGGCCATTCCTAGTTGTCGCAGTGAGAAGGTTAGCTTTGTTCTGGGCCGCCATCTGCATTATGTTTCCTTCCACGTTGGCTCATCAATCTCGCAGACGAAGCGACGGGACAACCATACAAACGTATAGGATGGGACTATGGGACCCGTTACACACAGCAAGAGGTGACGGGTTGAAAATGCGCCTTATCTTATCGGTTCCCAGTTCGGCGGGCTTCCTGTTGAAGCAATAAGCGCCTTCGCGAAGGCCTGAACTTTGGCACTTGGGCGCGGTAACGCACGAAGCAGATAGATGCCGGCAGGATCATTGTTCCAGTGGTCATGGCCGCCGAGGACCTCGATCAGCTTGCCTTGATGGACATCAGGACCCACGACCCATGTGGGTAGAAATGCAATGCCCATCCCTGCTTCGGACGCGCCGCGCAGTGCCTCGAAATCATCACAGCGGAATGTTACTTGTCCGTGCCCGCTCTCGCCCGCCGGTGAGCCAAGCACTTCGGTCCAGCCCAGAAGATCGGCTCCGTGAAGCTTGTCGAGCAAGCGATGGCGGTTGAGTTCCGCTAAGGTTGCCGGTGTTCCTGCCTTTCCGAGATATTCCGGACTTGCGACGAGAAGCCGGCGGAAGGGCGCTAGCTTGGTCCCGATCAAAGTGCAGTTGGGTAAGATACCCATGCGAATGACCATATCAAGGCGCTCTTGTACCGGATCGGCGAGCCGCTCCGTTAGCTCCAGTTCGATTTTCAAGGCTGGGTGTTCAGCCTGCAGGGCAGCAACGACCGGCAAGACATAGCGCTTGCCGAACGTGGGAAAGCAAGCGATCCGCAATGTGCCAGACACCGATCCGCCGAAAGCCGAGACCTCGGCGCGCGTGTCGGCTAGATCGCTAAGAAGCCTTAGGGCGCGCTCGTGGAGTTTTTCACCTGCATCAGTCAGGGTGAGTGCCCGCGTCGAGCGTATCAGCAGCGCGACGCCGAGATCGTCCTCGAGCATATCGATCTGTCGCACGACCGCAGACGGTGTGACGGCTCTCTTCCGTGCGGCTGCGGAAAAGCTACCCGCCTGGACAACGTCCACGAATGTAGAAAGGGATTCTGCTTTCATCTTTGCGCTCCGGGCAAAGCCGCTTTGAGGAAATTTGGGCTTATACGTCGCACGTGCTCGGCGCAATCTCTTGGCTCGCCAAACGGCCACAGAAAGAGGACCAAGACGAAAGGATAGGGCCGAGACCTATCCGTATAATTGAGGCTCGCTCTCCCCGATGCCACTTTGATCCCAGAGCAGACAACGGTTTGCTCAAGACGATCATTATCAGAGCGCCACGAACACTGCCAGCAAAGTCCTGGTTTTTTGGGTGCCGAAATCAGACCGAAAGGAAAAAGCCATGAAAGTTCTCACCGACAAGCTGCTATCGTTCTCCGCTTACTCACACGACATCGACGTCCCGCTAGACCAGATCGACATCGCCGATTGGCTTTTCAATCTCCCAGAAGCAGAATATCAGCGTTGCTGCGCGCCGGACCACGTCGCCTGCGGTGCTACCTTCACCGACGATGGCCGCAAGATGTCGATCAATGTCGAGAAGATTGGGACCGGCCTCGTCATCCAGCACTATGTCGCTGATGAAGCCACCCCGTCCTATTGCAAGATGAACTCGATCTCCGACGTCTTCACCCCGACCGGTGAGCGCACGCAGGTCAACGTGATCTGGGAGCTGAAGGCAGAATCGATCGAGGGCAACCGTACGCGCTACACCAATCAGGTTACATGCCACCCGACCGAGGCGTTCATGGCGTTCATTGAACAGCATGGCCAGTCCTTCGAAGATGCTGCAGCAGCTCGTCAGGCAGCAGGCGGCGATCACAATCACCGCGAAACGCCGAAGTTTGCCGAAAGCATCGCTCGCAAAGCGCTTGCCAAGGCCGCCGTCAAGGTTGCTGCAGAGTGAAGGCGATCGTTTATGATCAGTTCGGCAAGGCGGATGTGCTCCGCCTAGCCGACGTTCCACAGCCGGAGCCACGCCCAGGGGACCTCCTCGTCGAGGTCAAAGCGCTCGGTGTCAATCGCGCCGATCTCCTTCAGCGCCAAGGCTATTACGGCACCTTAACTTATGGAGAGAGTGCCTTGTTGGGATTAGAGTTGTCGGGGGAAGTCGTGTCCATCGGTTCAGATGTTACTGGCATCGCGCCGGGCGACCGGGTCATGGCTATCGTGGGCGGCGGCGCCTATGCCGAATACGCTCGGGTTGATCGCTATATGGCTGTGCCGGTTCCCGAGGGATTCGGTTTCGTCGAAGCTGCGGCGATCATGGAATCCTTTGTCACGGCGTGGGAAGCGCTTGTCCATTTGGGCGAGATTGCTCCAGGTAACTCCGTCCTAATCCATGCCGCAGCAGGTGGCATTGGTTCGGCGGCCGTTCAGATTGGAAGCGCGCTTGGAACCCGTGTGTTTGCGACTGCGTCGGCATCGCGCCGAGCAGAAGTCGAAGCGCTGGGCGCTGGACGGGTCTTCGACTATAATTCGGAGGACTTCGAGCAGGGTATTCGCGAAGCAACGGACGGCCAGGGCGTAGACGTGATCGTCGATTTTGTGGGTGGCCACTATCTCGGTCCAAACCTGCGCAGCCTTCGTCCAGGTGGGCGATTGGTCCAGGTCGGTCTGCTAAGCGGACAGGATAATACCGATATTTCGCTCGGGCTGGTCCTCCACAATCACTTGAAGGTCATCGGTACAGTGATGAAGTCACGCAGTGCCCAGGAAAAGCGCGCAATGGTGCAGCGTTTCGCCAAAGATGGTCTTCCAATGTTCGAGGATGGTCGCTTGTGTCCGGTCATCAGCCAGACTTTTCCGCTCGCTCGCGCTGCTGAAGCGCACCGCTCGATGGAAGCGGGTGGCGGCTTCGGCAAGATCGTCCTGACTATTGACAACAAAGACTGATTTCTCCGGCAATATCTCATGCGGTGGAGCCTATCTCACGGGTCCGACCGAGCGGATGTGGTCATCGCATAAGGATAAACGAGGGTAGATATGGACGCCTATAGAAACTACGCGGTCAAACATGGCCGCCCTGTCGCAGATGCGGTTGCCGATCGCTACGGAGAAACTGACGAGCAGGTTCGGACCGGCAATGTCGTAGTCGATCACATGCTCATGCATCGAACCATCAGGCGCTTCACATCAGAGCCGGTCGCGGAAGCCGACATCGTGACCGCGATCGCGGCTGCCCAGTCAGCGGCGACATCATCGAACCTGCAGAGCTGGAGCGTTATCAAGATAAGCGATCCCGCGCACAAGCGCGAGGTCAACCGGCTATGCGGTAACCAAGGGCAGATCGAGGAAGCGTCGCTCATGCTCGTGTGGCTTGCCGACCAGAGCCGCAATTATGCAATCGGTCAGGCCTACGATACGCCCCTCGAGGCATTCGACTATTTCGAATCCATGATGCTGGGCACAGTTGATACCTGCATCGCTGCGCAGAATGCAGCATTGGCCTTCGAAGCGCTTGGCTATGGCACTTGTTTCATCGGCGCGGTGCGCAACAATGCTGCCGTTCTTGCGTCACTGCTGCAATTACCAAAGCGCTGTGCTCCGGTGACGGGTCTTGTCGTCGGTCGCCCGCATCCGGCACATGATACGGACATCAAGCCGCGGTTGCCTCAGGATGTCGTGGTTCACGAGGAGGTCTATCGGATAGCAGGACGGCAGGAAATCTCTGCCTATGACGACGTCATGAACCAGTTCCAGGGCAAGCAGGGCATGGCTCCTGTCGGCTGGTCCAGTGCTGTTGCTGCCCGCCTCGGTACAAAAGGAATTCTGCATGGCCGTGACCGATACATGGAATTTCTACGCGGCGCGGAAATGGGTGTGCGCTAGGTGCAACTGATGCACAACTCGCGGAACTAACCCGTTCCAGGTCCGGTCTACATGAACCCAAAACGCTTTGGGTTGGTCGTCTTCAGAGGCCGCCAAGATCAGGCAAATCCGCCGGTATGCCAGAGACAGATACTGCACGTCGTTGCGCGCATATCCTCAGCATAGCCTGCGGGTTCTGGGCGGGCAGGTCGTTACGCCATCTCCGAGCAAACCATCTTCGCGACGGTTGCCCCGTCAGCATGCCTCATGATCTGCGAGACTGCCGACATGTCCATCGAACTTGAGTATGATTTCCTGATCGGGCTGCTGATGGCCGTCCTCGGACTGGCGTTGGCAGCACGTCGCCTGCGCTTGCCGCCGGCCGCCGCCTTCATCGGCGGAGGGATCGCCATCGCCTTCATCCCCGGCATCCCCGTCGTTGCCATGGATCCCAACCTCGTGATGGTTGTCTTTCTACCACCGCTCCTGCTCAGCAGCGCGTATCAAACGGTTTGGCTCGACTTCAAACAGTATTTAGCGGCTATATCCTCGCTTGCGGTTGGTGCAGTTGCGTTCACAACCGTTGCCGTTGGCTATGTGGTGCATTGGTTACAGCCGGGTATTCCCTGGTCTGCTGCTTTCGCGCTCGGCGCCATCGTCTCTCCACCCGATGCCGTCGCCGCTAAGGCTGTCCTCGAAAGATTGCGGCTTCCAAACAGAGTGACAACCATTCTGACGGGCGAAAGCCTCGTCAATGATGCAAGTGGGCTTGTCCTGTTTCATTTCTCCATATCTTCCGTCCGCAGCGGTTCCTTTGACGCTCCCGTCGGCCTCGAAACCTTCTTCCGAGTGTCCATCGGAGGTGTGGTGGTCGGGTTCTGCCTTGGATGGGTGGCGCTCAGACTGTTGAGGAAATTCGGAAACAGCGAGTTGATAGTCACCGGCACTCTGTTGCTTGCCGCCGTTTCCTATATGGCCTCTGAACAACTGGGGTTCTCAGGCGTGCTAGCAACGGTCACGACGGGACTGATGCTCGGCTGGCAGCAGCATGAGATTTTCTCGGCTGCGACCCGGATCCGTGCCCAGTCCTTCTGGCGGGTCCTTGTCTTTCTTCTTGAATCCCTGCTGTTCATCCTCATTGGGCTTTCACTGCGACAGGCTCTTAGGCACTTCGAAAACGTCGGCGACGGTCTTCAGACACTCGGGCTCCCGGTGGTTGCTGTCGTCGCAACAGTCATAGCAGCGCGGTTCATCTGGCTCGTGGGCTCGGATGTGGTATGGACCGTCCTCTCACGGCTCGGTATCCGTCCCAAATATCCGCCGTCCCTTCCGATGACG
>Ga0213829_1001428_pt1 | contig 17063 bp, 15 predicted proteins | sample MC6MC0896MG_FD_180665 | JGI IMG/M metagenome (GOLD analysis project Ga0213829, IMG submission 180665) | Enriched soil aggregate microbial communities from Iowa State University, Ames, United States - MC6-MC0896-MG | ecosystem: Environmental > Terrestrial > Soil > Unclassified | place: USA: Iowa...
CGGCCACCGTGCCGACCCCAGCGACGATAAAGGCGATGCGCCAGGAATCGAACCAGGTGATCAGGCCCGCGATGATAATTGCGCCGAATGCGGTGCCCAGCGGCGCGCCGCCGTCGACCAGCGTGGCACCGCGGCCACGCTCGTTAGGCGTCAGCCAGGCACCATTGAGCTTTGCGCCGGCGGGCATGATCGGCGACTCTGCCACGCCCAGGCCAATGCGCGTGACCAGCAAGGTGATCCAGTTGTGAGCAAAACCGCCCAAGGCCTGGAAGGCACCCCAGCCGATGGTCGCGACGCCAATGATATTGCGCACCTGGAAGCGGTCGAGTAGCACCCCGGCAGGAATCTGCATCAAGGCGTAGGACCAGAAGAACGCGCTCAGGATCAAGCCTTCGAGCGCCGGGGTAAGTTCAAACTCGGCAGAAATCAACGGCAGCGCCACGGACAGCGAAGCGCGGTCGATGTAGTTGATCGCGGCCAGTAGCAGCAGGATCAGGAAGATGCGCCAGCGCACGGTGGTTGGCTTGGCGCTGTCGGTGTTGGCAGTCGCCAGGGCGGGCGCGGGGGCCGGAGGGTAAGGGCTGTTGTTCATGCTCATCTCACTTTTGTGATTGTTATGAAATGCTGCGGCGGCGCGGCCCTGCGCCGCCGTCGGGTCAGAGCGTCTTCACCGCGCCGGGTGAGATGGCCGCAGGCGTCTCGCTGATGCCGTTTCGCAGTGGGGCGCCGAACTCCGCCAGGCTGATTTCGAACACATCGCCCTCGACGGCCTTGACCTGGTCGGCAAACGACAGCGTTGCAGTACCGAAGAAGTGGATGTGCACATCACCGGGGCGCAAAAACTGGCTGTACTTGAAATGGTGGTACTCGAGATTCTCCAACGAGTGGCACATGTTGTCCTCACCGCTGAGAAAATCCTTTTCCCAGATCACCTGGTCACCGCGCAGTATCCGGCTGGTGCCCTGCAGATGGCGTGGCAACTCGCCGACACGCAGTTCGGGGCCGAATGAGCAATTACGCAGCTTGGAATGCGCCAGGTACAGGTAGCTACGGCGCTCCATCACGTGGTCGGAAAACTCGTTGCCGATGGCGAAGCCCAGCCGGTAAGGCAGGCCATCATCACCGATCACATACAGGCCAGCCAGTTCCGGTTCTTCACCAGCATCCTCGGCGAAGGCGGGGGGCTGCAAGGCTTGGCCTGGGCGGACGACGATCGAGCCATCGCCCTTGTAGAACCACTCTGGCTGCGCGCCGGCGCTACCTGCGGGGGGACGGCCACCTTCAATGCCCCACTGGAACATGCGCGCGGTGTCGGTGAGCGCCGCCCCGTCATCGATTTTTTGTTGGTGCATCTTGTCGCGGGTGGAGGCACTGCCCAGGTGCGTGAGCCCGGTTCCGCTGATCAGGCAGTGTGCCGGGTCTTCGTGGTCGAGCGGTGGAAGGACCCGGCATTCGTTCAAAGCATCGCTGTAGCGCTGGCCGGTGCTGTCCAGACCGCGTTCGAGCACTTCAGCGGCGAGACTGCGCTGGTTGCGGATGGCAGCAAGGGCCAGTTCTCGCAGATGCGTGGTGTGGCGCACAACCTGAATCAGGTCGCCTTCCACTACGCCGACATGGCGCTGGGCGGGTACGGTTTCAAATTGGATCAGGCGCATGCTGGCTCCGGTTTGTTGTTGTGGGGAAGCACTTGCCAGCCACTTTAAATTTCCATGGCATTGCTGCCTAATGAGAGCTGCGGACTGCCCGATAACTTTTAGTGATCCCCTATGCTGCCATCATTAAGCTCCATGGCTTCGCGCCTTCGTTTACGCCAACTGCGCCTGTTGATCAGCCTTGACGAACTGGGCTCGATACACAAAGCCGCAGAGGCGATGTCGATCACCCAGCCTGGTGCCACCAAGGCGCTTAATGAAATTGAGTCTACCCTTGGCGCAGTACTGTTCGAGCGGACCAGCAAAGGGCTCGAAGCCAATGACCTGGGCCGCTGCGTGGTGCGTTATGCGCGGTTGATTGGCAATGACCTTGCGCATCTGCGTGAAGAGATGCTGGGCATTCTCCAAGGACATGGGGGACGTTTGTCGGTGGGCACCATCATGGGCGCCGTGCCGATCATGGTGGAAGGCCTGGCGCGTTTGCGCGAGAACCAACCGGACTTATCGGTATCAGTGGTAGAGGACACCAGTGATCGCTTGCTCAACCTGCTCGACCAAGGGCGTGTGGATGTGGTCATTTGCCGAACCAGCGTCAGCCCAAGGCCTACAGCCTATGAAAGCCGGGTTAAACATCAGGAGCAGTTGGTGCTGGTGGCAAACCCGGCGCATCCGCTGGCAGCCTGCGCAGCGTTGACGCTTGAGCAACTGGCGCAATCGCGCTGGGTGGTGTTCCCGGTAAACATGCCCATGCGTCTTACCCTTGAGCGTGAGTTTCGCGAGGCCGGCTTGAGCTTCCCGCAATACCCCATTGAAACCTCGTCGACTTTCACGACGCTGTCCATGCTCATGCAAGATCGCGATCTGCTTGCGGTGATGCCGTGGGACGTCGCCAGGATGGCCCTGGACCACGGTATGCTGGTGCGTTTGCCGCTGCAACTCAAGTCGCGCAGCGAGCCCTACGAGGTGGTGACTCGGGTTGGTGTCGAGCTGAGTAAGCCTGCGCAGGTGCTGGTAGACATTTTGATGGACTAAACCCCTTCGAGTATCCGCGAGGCCCGATGAGAGCCAGAGCTTCACTACACAGATCGGACAGCTTGGTACAAATCGATGAGAAACCGCGCACAAAATAAAGCCCGCTGCTAGGCGTAATGCTGTTCACTTAGGGCTGCTGCGCAGCCCATCGCGGCACAAGGCCGCTCCTACCACGACCGCGTAAGCCAATATTCACGGGGCTCACGCGGATACTGTAGGAGCGGCCTTGTGCCGCGAAAGGGCCGCTGAGCGGCCCCGGCGATCTTAAGTGAACAGCATTACGCTGCTAGGTGGGCAAGGTCTATCACATGTAGGGATAGCGATTCGGATCACTGGCTGCAGCCGCTGTCATTTCAGCCAATTTCCCGCCTCTTCTAAAAAGTGCATGACAGCTCGCGAGCGCTCGTCCACGCGTGTAATAAGCGACAATTCGCTCTGCATGTCTGGCTGCTTCAGCTGAAGGGTACGGATGCCTGGCATGCTCAGCTGCGTAAGGGTTTCCGGGAGGATGCTGATCCCGATGCCGGCGGCTATCAGGCCGGGAATACTCATCAGCGACGGTACGTACATGATGTTGGCGGGATGCAGCTGGTACTGCCGGCATAATTGCAAGATGTGCGAGGTGAGGCCGATCCCCGCCGGGTCTTCCAAAAAGATGAACTTCTCTTGCCGAAGGGATGCCAGATCGCCGTTGAAATCCCGCGCCAGCGCATGGTTGTCCGGGGTTAGAAGGACTAACCTGGAGAGGCTGAAACAGTGGGTGCGTAGTCGGTCGGGCAAATGGTCTTTGAAGATACGGGCAAAGCCGATATCGATTTTCCCTTCAAGCAATAAATCGAATTGGGCCTGAATCCGCGCATCCAGCAACGTTACCTTAACCTCGGGATAGGCGCCGAAGTAATGCCGCATCAGTTGAGGGAGGTTAGCTTCGAGCAACGCCGAGTGGTAACCGATCGTGATCTCTCCAATTTCCCCCCGCCTAGCCCGCCGAGCAGCGGCTACCGCCAGGTCACTGGAATAGAGCGCATCCTTGGCGTGGGGTAGGAACGCTGCGCCGGCAGCAGTCAGTTCCACCCCGCGGTTGGCACGTCGAAACAGCGCTACCCCCAATTCGCTCTCCAGGGTTTTGATCAGCTGACTCAGGGCCGGCTGGGCGATCTCAAGCTGCTCCGCGGCCTTGCTGAAATGCTGGAACGTTGCGGCGCAGACAAACGCACGTAGATGACGTAGCTCCATCAAAGCCCCTCTATAAGCTTACCTTATGGAAATCTCCAGAATTCGATAATTATTTTGCAGGCAAAAGCTTCTAAAGTCGACTCAGTACCAGCCCACACCCAGATCGGGCGTATCCCATAACAATAACGACTGAGACCCTCATGAAAACTACAGAGCCCTCTGTTGCAGACAGTCAGATGTCAAAAAAGGCGGTGACCGCCGCCACCATTGGTACAGCGTTGGAGTGGTTCGATTTCACCCTGTACGGTGCTGTTTCCGCGACCGTGCTACCGAAACTGTTCTTTCCCGCAATGGAGCCGACTTCAGGGCTGCTCGCTTCCTTGGCGACCTTCGGCGTAGGTCTGGCAGCGCGGCCATTAGGGGCGATCACATGTGGTTACCTCGGTGACAAACTCGGGCGGCGCAACCTCATGCTCGCGACAGTGACGCTGATGGGCTTGGCTTCGGTGTTGATGGGGCTGCTGCCGACCTACGCACAGGTGGGCATCTGGGCGCCCATCATGTTGGTGATTTTGCGAATCCTTCAGGGTTTTGCTTTGGGTGGGGAGTCCACGGGCGCCCAGCTGATGGCGTTGGAGCATGCACGGCCAGACCGACGTGGACGTTATTCTGGGTTTCTGGGCCTTTGTTCACCACTGAGCCAAATCTTGGCAAACGGCGCGTTGTTAGGGCTGGCGGGATTCCTGAGCGCAGAACAATTTGAGTCTTTCGGTTGGCGGATTCCCTTCCTCTTGAGCTTCGTGCTCGTGGTGGTGGCGATCTTCATTCGGCTCAAGGTCAGCGAGACACCAGCCTTTGTCGCTTTGAAGCAGGACGAAACACCCCACGTTGGAAGCCCTTTGAAAGATGTGCTGAGGATCCATTCTCGTACCATCTTGCGGCTGATGTTCTTTTTCTGCTCACCCGCTGCTCTGTTTTACCTGATCGTGATTTTCACACTCAGCTACCTGGTCAAGCAACTCGGTATGCCGCAGTCCATGGGGTTCATGTCCCTGATGGTGGCTAACGTCTGCGCGATTTTTGGCGCGCTGGCTGGCGGGTACCTCAGTGATCGATGGGGACGCAAGAAAGCGCTCGCCTTCGGCTCATGCATGACCCTCGGGATTCTGCTGGTGTACTTCCCAATGCTGAACACGCAGCAACCCGCCATGATCATGGCCGCCATGGGACTGTTCCTTGGATTCACCCAGTTCCAGAGCGGGATCCAACCCGTTGCATTCGCCGAAGCATTCCCCACCAACGTGCGCTACACCGGCTCGGCCCTGGCTTATACCGGCGCCAACCTGCTGATTGGCGGCCCGATGCCTATCCTCGCCGTGTGGCTGATGAGTCAGACCGGCAATTCGCCATGGTTGCTCGTCGCGATATGCGCTGCGATCAACCTGGTGTCGCTTGCGATGATCCTGATAGGGCCAGAAACCCGCGGAGTCGATCTCAGCAAGTCCGAAACAGCAGAGAACGTAACCTTCAGCAACTCCCCTCAATACCTCAAGTGAACGCGGAGCCATACCATGAGTCGCGCAGTTTATGTCCTGAATGGCCCCAACCTGAACATGTTGGGTCGCCGCGAGCCGGAAATTTACGGCACAACGACCCTGCAGCAGGTTCAGCAAAGCTGTGAGCAGCTTGCGAACGAGCTGGATCTGGTTTGCGAGTTTCGTCAAACGAACAGCGAAGCGGTGATGGTTGACTGGATCCAGGAGGCATTCGACAAGAACGCCGCAGTGATCATCAATCCGGCTGGCCTTTCGTTTAATTCAATCCCGGTGCTCGATGCGCTGAAATTGATCAAGGCGCCACTGGTGGAAGTCCACATTTCGAACATTCATGCCCGCGATGAGCTCCATCGACACTCGATCATGTCCACCGTGGCTAATGGCGTGATTGCAGGATTGGGGGTGGAGGGATATCTGCTGGCGCTTAGAGCAGTGTGTACACGGCTATCCGAACGATGGCCAACAAGCCTTGCTGCCTCGGCCTCGCGCTGAAATCAAGCGTGTGACTGAAGCGCAAGACATCCATAGGAGCTCTTGAAATAACCGTTTTTAAATCAGAGCTCCTTTCGGTCATCAGCGGGACATCCAGCCTATCGTAGCCGCGAGGTCTTCGTCGCTACAGTCACTGCAGAGTCCACGTGGTGGCATGACACTCAATCCATTCACTACGTTTTTGAGCAGTACGTCTTGCCCTTGAGCCAGGCGTGGTTGCCATGCAGCGACATCACCTTTCTTAGGCGCGTTGGGGAGTTGACCGTTGTGGCACATGGCGCAGGTTTTTGCGAATACGGCCTCAGGCTCTTGGCCTGCCTGGGCAGAAGCAATCATGAAGGCTGTAGCGGCAATCAGCAGTGTTTTTCTCATGGATGATCTTCTTCTTGTTGTTCAAAAATTGTCTTTCCACTGGCGCATGGCTGCAAAGCATTCCTCGGCGGTTGTGATGGACAGGCCCGCTTGGCGTTGGACAACCTCAACGATCTTCGCTTCCCGCACACGCAGGAACGGGTTAATTGCGCGTTCAACGCTAATGTAGGTAGGCAAAGTGCACTGCCCGCGGTTGCGGATTTCGCTGACCTCAGCCAAGCGCTCGGCGATTTGCTGATTGCCTGGGTCGACAGCCAAAGCAAAACGCAGGTTGGAGAGGGTGTACTCATGTGCGCAGTACACCCGCGTCTGCTCTGGGAGCACGGCGAGGCGTTCGAGCGACGTCAGCATCTGCAGCGGCATACCCTCGAAGAGGCGCCCACAGCCGGCGCTGAACAGCGTGTCCCCGCTAAACAGCACATCCTCATCAACCAAGTGGTAGGCCAGGTGCCCGCAAGTATGGCCAGGCACCCCGATCACCTTGATGGTTCGCCCCAGTATCTGGATTGAATCACCGTCCTTCAGTGGCCGATCCCTGACAGGGATCGGCTCGTTTGCAGGGCCATGCACGCGGAGATCGAATGCACACTTCAGCTTCTCGACACCGCCCACATGGTCGCTGTGATGGTGAGTGATCAGCACATCGGTGAGCGCCCAGCCGGGATGCTCAGCCAACCAGGCTTGAACTGGCCCGGCATCACCTGGATCTACAACCGCACAGGCCTGGTTTGAGTGATCGAGCAGAAGCCAGATGTAGTTGTCGGTAAACGCCGTGAGTGCGCAAATCTCCAGGCGGTTGTCGGCGATGGTAGTCATGCCGCATGCGTCCTCAGCGCATCGGCAATGTACTCCGCCTGACGAATCGCCAGGCTGACGATCGTCAGGGTAGGGTTCTCGGCTGCGCTGGTGGTGAACTGACTGCCATCTGAAATGAACAGATTTGGCACTTCATGGCTTTGCCCGTATTTGTTGCAAACACCATCGGCTTCCTTGTGGCTCATACGACAAGTGCCCATGTTATGAGTCGAGGGGTAGGGTGGTACGCGGTGGGTCTTCAGTGCACCGACGGCTTCATAGACCGCGCTACCTTGCTGATAGGCGTGCTCGCGCATTGCAATATCGTTGGGGTGGTCGTCGTAGTGCACGTTGGCCACAGGAATGCCAAAGCGGTCTTTGACGTTATCGCTCAGGGTAATGCGATTGGTTTCCCGGGGCATGTCCTCACCGACCAGCCACATGCCAGCCAGATGCGTGTAGTTGTCCATGACGCGGGTGAAGTCGCGTCCCCAGGCGCCGGGGTTGAAGAACGCAGCCATGAAGGAAGGGCCAAGCGAGATGGTTTCCATTTCGTAGCCTCCGACAAAGCCCCTGTCGGGATTGAAGTGCACCTCGTCACCGATCAGGCCGGCCATGATGGTGCCGCGGTAGAAATGCACCGGGTCCTTGAACTCTGCGAACACAGATCCGGTGGTATGGCGCATGTAGTGCTTACCGACCATCCCGGAGCCGTTGCCAATACCATGAGGGAACAATGTGCTGGTCGAATTAAGCAGTAGGCGAGGGGTTTCAATGGCATTGCCTGCGACCGCAACAAGTCGCGCTTTTTGGCGTTGCAGACGCCCTTGCGCATCTGCGTAGACCACACCAGTGGCTCGCCCTTTTGCATCGTGCTCGATCTTTACTGCGTGCGCCTGCGTACGGAGCTCGAGCTTGCCTGTGGCCTCCGCTGCCGGGATCTCGGTGTACAGCGTTGACCACTTTGCCCCCATCTTGCAGCCCTGGAAGCAAAAGCCAAGTTGCATGCACTGAGCGCGTCCTGCGCGGGCACGGCTGTTGATCGCCATGTGGCCGGTACTGCATTTTTTGTAGCCAAGCTTGCGAGCACCGTTGTACATCACCTGAAAATTGTTGTTTCCCGGTAGCCCAGGAATGTCGTTGGTGCGCGTCACGCCCATCTTGTCTTCGGCCCTTGCATAGAAGGGCTCCAGTTCCGCGAGCGTCAATGGCCAGTCGAGCAGGTTCGCATCCTTGATGTCGCCATAGGTCTGCCGCGCTCGGAATTCATGCTCCTGGAATCGAAGGCTGGCACCTGCCCAGTGAGTGGTAGTTCCACCCACCGTTTTGCAGATCCAGGCGGGGAGGTTCGGGAAGTCCCTGGCGATCTGCCAAGAGCCCGAGGTGGTACGGGTATCGCCCCAGGACAATTGCTCGAACGAGGGCCATTCGTCATTGATGAAAGTGGCAGAGGACTGGCGCTGGCCAGCCTCCAGCAGGACGACTGGAATACCCTTCTGGCACAGTTCATTGGCCAGTGTTCCACCACCCGCACCAGAGCCGATGATCACCACTACCGAGTCATCGTCGAAATTGAATGTGGTCATGTACGCATCCTCAGGAAAAGGCGGGAGGGCTGGCTTCGGTAGGGGCAGCAGGTAGCCACTTCAAGTCGTTGAAGCCGCGCATCAGGTAACCGCCTTTGGGGAAAGAGGCACCTTCGTAGCCGAAGTGCTGGTAGGCGAGTTCGTTGCTGTACAGGGCATTGACCGAGACTGACCTGACCAAAGTGAAAAACGGGGTGGTCTGGATGGACTCGAGCACGGCCAATTGGCGCGGCTCATCCAGATTCAGCCAGGCGCTATCAGCTGACTTGTCCAGCGCGTTCAAACCTTGTTCAAGCAGGGGAAGAATGGATGGGTCAGTCACGGCGCGGTCGTCCAAGGCTTTGATCGCAAAGGCGTACACAGCGTCTTCCATCTGATCGTGAGGGTAGATCCGGCGCACTATAACCATCAGTCGTGCGGCTTGATCGTTGTTTAGCATTTTCATCTCAAGCGCCCAGGTTGTACTGGGGGCGAGCAGGGCGATGGGGCCGGAGGTGAAAAGCAACGTGCCCAAGAGAATTCCGCCGCTGCCTTTCAGAAAGCTACGGCGGCTGGCTTGTATATCCTGCATGCTGTTCTCCTTGTTGTTTTTATTAGGAGCCTGACATCACGGGTGCTGCTTTGTTGGGGATTGGCGTTTGCCGCGCAATATTGATAGACGACGCCCAGGCGTCTGATGCTTGTGGCTGCGTTACTGATAGTGGCCGGCGCGCTGCAACACCTCGATCTTGTAGCCATCCGGGTCCTGGATGAAGAAGAAGCGAGCGAGCAGCGCTTCACCACGCTTGAATTCTTTGATGGGGGCAGGAGAGAGCCCTAGTTCGCTCAAGCGAGCGTGATGGTGATCGAGGTCTTCTACTGCGAAGGCGACATGGCCATACCCACTGCCGTGGGTGTAGCCGTCTTGGCCCTTGTTCCAGGTCAGTTCGATTTCGGCACCGCTTTCCCGGTCGCGTAGGTAGACGAGCGAGAAGTCGTCGAACTCAAGGCGGTGGGATTCCTGCAGGTCGAATGCTTGTCCGTAGAAACGCATGGAGGCATCCAGGTCACCTACACGGATCATGGTGTGAAGGAATTTCGGCATGATCAGGCTTTCCTGTGGTGTTGTTATGCCCTCAGGATGGCAGTATGAAAAATTGATGGGTAATAAGTGGCTATTACGTGCGCCCCAAAAGCAAAAGGGACACGTGTAATAGCGGTGTATTACCCATGTGCTGCTTTGGGGCGGTACCTTCAGGCGTGGGCGTATGCCCTCGACGTGACTTAGCCAGGTAAAGCCAGCGGAGGCACCATGTGTGAGCTGTATGTGAAGGCAGACCCGATCCTTTATGAATCGCGCTCGCGCTCCTTGCGCATCCGGGGCGTGGTCACCACCCTGCGTCTGGAAAACCAGTTCTGGGACATCCTGACCGAGATTGCTGCAGCGGATAGCGTCAGCACCAATCAGCTCATCGCCAAGCTGTACGAGGAGGTAATGGACTACCGCGGAGAAGTGGTGAATTTTGCCTCGTTCCTGAGGGTAAGCTGCACCCGCTACCTCAGCCAAAGGCAGGTGACCAATAGGGTGGTGCCACTTTCAATCGCAGCGGGGTAAGCCTGTTGCCCTGTGGAGCTGTGCTGCCATGTTTCCATCGCCGGTAACCGAATGGCCACAGCACATAAACTGATATTGAAATCGGTAGGCTGATCTACCTATCCGCAACGGCGTCTTCGGGCGCCGTTTTCTTCGCCCTCATTCTTGGTTCCTCAATTCAGGCCTAGCTCATAGGATCCATCCTTTCTGGTTGCATTTGCAACTAGCTTGGATTATCCCTATTGCACACCGCATGAGGAGTTTCATGGATGGACAACCTTCGCTTCCAGCGTACCCCTGACACCATATCGGCCGCACAGGCGTGCATTCGCCACATCGAACGAGGCTACACAGAAAGGGACGGGGCGCCGGGCTCACCGCTGGGAACTGCTGTCGATATTCTCAAGCGACTTGAGACCGGCTCCAGCACCCGCGGGCAGTATGGGTTGATCAATGATCGGATAAGCGACCAGTTGAGCACCACTGCGATCAGCGCCTGGCCCCTTTGGTTTAGCGAGCAGTCACGTGCCGCTGAGCGCCCGCTGTTTTACATGACTCAGTCACCCACATCCGCCCAAATGTCGATGCTAACCGCTCAGGTTGCTGAGCGAGGCATCATCCTCAACGACATCGAGTCTTCGCGGTCCCGATGGGCGAAAGGAGCGCATCCCTGGTTACCATTGTGGTTGGCATCCAATCGCCGATGCATACCTTTCGACCCCGCGTGTGGAGATGAAGTCAAAGCTATTTGGGTTGGGGCGTTGCAAGAATTGTACGTGGAAGGAGCTCCTGGTTTTTGCTACATGACCTTGCATGACGAACCAGGGGAAGGGCGGGTATGTGATCGCTCCCAGGCGTACCTGGGAATGTATCGTCTGTCTGAGGGTGTTGAAGAAGAAGTGTCGGTTCGGCTGCTAGGTGCTGGGTCGATGCTTCGCGAGGTATGTGCAGCCGCCGAGCTGCTGCGAGCGGAGTGGGGGGTCAAAGCAGAGGTATGGAGTTGCCCGAGCTATACCAGACTTGCCCGGGACGCAGAAAGGCGAGCTCGTCTTCAACGGTTGCGTAGAGAAGAGAACCTGTCCAACTGCCATCTTCAACTCTGTCTTGGCACGGCAGACACACCTGTCATCGCGGTGACGGGGTACGATGAATTTGTGGCTGCGCAACTTGCTGCACATGTCACTGCGCCGTTCACGGCGTTGGGTGCGGATAGCCTGGAGCCTAGCCAACGCCTCAATCGCCATTGGGTAGTGTTGACCGCACTGCGCGCCTTGGTTGGCCGAGGCGTAGCCGACAGTTCTTGGGTAAGCGGGGCAGTCAGGCGTTACCGACTGGACTAATTAGCACGCCTGTTGGTGCGGGCGTTACGGCTCGCACTTTCCAGGGCCAGCGCAAACGTCCTCTGTTGCTCCTCACTGAACTCCGCTAGAAAAAGCTCCTCGACGGACTGTTTGTAAACCGTCCACATCCGCTTGCGAAGATCGCGACCGCTGTCGGTGATGCGAGCGATCGCACCTCGGCCGTCATCTGCCGCTTTTTTCCGTACTACCAGTCCATCCTTTTCCAGGCGATCAACCAGGCGCGTGAGGTTGTAACGCTCGATGGCCATCACGTCGGCCAGTTCATGCATGCGACGGGCACCATCTTCCCCACTTTCGATCCCCCATAGCGCGTCGTACCAGGCATAAGGCGGCAGATTCTCTTCAGCCAGGCGACGCTCGATTTCCCGGATCAGACAACGATGCGCACGAATGAAGTTGTACCAGAGGTCTGGCGTGGGGGTGGTCATGACGTCTCCAGAACGAGGTTTTTATTGCAGTTGCAATCATAGCTGGATTGAGGATAGATTCAATTGCAAATGCAACAAGGTGCTGGTTGCACAACGACCAGTCGAGCCACATCAAGGAGAGTTATCGATGGCGCACAGCTACCCGCTTCGCGATGAAGATCCACAAGAGACCCGCGAATGGATTGACTCGATCGCTTCGGTCGTAGAAGTGGAGGGGCGGCCCCGGGCGCACTTCCTGATCGACCAGCTTCTCGACTTCGACGTTTCTGTACACGGAGATTTCCATGGTCGAGTGACCACGCCTTACGTCAATAGCATTGCATCGGAGCGCGAGTTGCCCTACCCGGGAGATCTCGACATTGAGAAGCGCCTCAATGCCTATATCCGCTGGAACGCACTCACCATGGTGCTCCGCGCAGGCAAGCATTCAGGCGTGGGTGGGCACATCGCGACCTATGCCTCGGCGGCGGTACTCTACGACGTTGGCTTTGACCATTTCTTCCGAGGGCGTACCGAGCGCTTCGCGGGCGATATGGTGTACATCCAGGGGCATTCGGCGCCCGGCATTTATGGCCGTGCTTACACCGAGGGCCGGCTGACCGAAGAACAGCTGGACAACTTCCGTCGTGAAACTGATCGTGACGGCGTCTCTTCTTACCCCCATCCGCGCCTGATGCCAGAGTTCTGGCAGTTCCCCACGGTCTCTATGGGCTTGGGGCCCATTACGGCCGCCTATCAGGCGCGCTTCATGCGATACCTTGAAAACCGTGGTTTGAAGGAACACCAGAGCCGTAAAGTCTGGGCGTTCCTGGGCGATGGCGAGATGGATCAACCCGAATCGCTGGCGGCGATCTCCCTGGCCGGGCGGGAGAAGCTCGACAACATCATCTTCGTGGTCAACTGCAACCTGCAGCGTCTGGATGGGCCTGTTCGCGGTAACGGAAAGGTGATCCAGGAGTTTGAGAGCCTTTATCGCGCCGCTGGATGGAACGTCATCAAGGTGATCTGGGGAAGTGGCTGGGACGCCTTGCTGGCCAAGGACAAGACCGGGCTGCTTCGTCAGCGCATGATGGAGTGCGTCGACGGTGAGTATCAGACCTACAAGTCCCAGAACGGTGCTTATGTGCGTGAGCACTTTTTCGGCAAGTACCCGGAGCTGCTGGACCTGGTCAGCGACATCAGCGACGAGCAGATCTGGAAGCTTGCACGCGGTGGCCATGATCCAGTCAAGGTCTATAACGCTTACGCTGCAGCAACCCGCCAAAAGGGGCGTCCCACTGTCATCCTGGCCAAAACGGTCAAAGGCTTCGGGATGGGTGAAGCGGGTGAAGGGCAGAACATCAATCATCAACTCAAGAAGATGGGCGCAGAGGCAGTGAAAGCCTTCAGTGATCGCTTCGGCCTGGCGTTGAGTGACGATCAGCTCGGCGAGTTGCCCTACTTGCGGCCCGACGAAGCAAGTGCGGAAGCGCGATATCTGAAAGGGCGCCGCGAAAGTTTGGGTGGTTATGTTCCGGCTCGTCATGCACAGGTAGAGTCGTTGCAGATTCCGCCGCTGTCCGCATTGGAAGGACAGCTCAAAGGCACCGGCGACCGTTCCATTTCAACCACCATGGCGTTCGTGCGGATCCTCAGCACGCTGCTGAAAGATCCGAACATCGGCAAGCTCGTCGTCCCCATCGTGCCCGACGAATCACGCACCTTCGGTATGGAGAGCCTGTTCCGGCAGATTGGTATCCACTCCCATGTCGGTCAGCTCTACATACCTCAGGATGCCGGTACGTTGTCCTACTACAAGGAGAGTGCGGACGGGCAGATCATGCAGGAAGGCTTGAACGAATCCGGTGCCACTTCATCCTGGATAGCGGCCAGTACCTCGTACGCCAACCACGGTGTGATGACCCTTCCGTTCTACATCTTCTACTCGATGTTCGGCTTCCAGCGCGTGGGCGACTTGCTGTGGGCAGCCGGCGATGCCCGTGCTCGGGGTTTCTTGCTTGGTGCAACTTCAGGGCGCACCACGCTGATGGGCGAGGGCCTTCAACACGACGATGGCCACAGCCATGTGATGTCGGCCACTGTGCCGTGCTGTATTTCCTACGATCCGACATACGCTTACGAGCTGGCTGTGATCGTGCATGACGGCATGCGCCGCATGTATGTCGAGCAAGAAGACATTTACTATTACATCACCGTACTCAACGAGAACTACCCTCATCCCGACATGCCTGAAGGTGTGGAGGAGGGCATTCTCAAGGGCCTATATCGACTGCCACTTGAGCGAGAGGTCAAGAAAGATCTGCATGTCCAGCTCATGGGCAGCGGTGCTCTCTTGCCGGAGGTCATCGCCGCTGCGCAGATCCTGGAGCGTGATTATGGCGTGAGCAGCGAAGTCTGGAGTGCCACCAGCCTGACCGAAGTGCGTCGTGAGGCACAGCAAGTTGAGCGTTGGAATCTTCTGCACCCCTTGGAAGATCCGAAAGTTCCTTACCTGACCCAACTGCTGGAGGGTCACGCTGGGCCGGTAGTGGTCTCCACCGACTACATGAAGATTCACGCCGACCAAATCCGCCCCTGGATCGGAAATCGCCGCTTCGTTGCACTGGGCACCGATGGCTTTGGACAATCAGATACCCGCGAAGCGCTGCGTCGACATTTTGAAGTTGATCGGCAGTTCGTCGTGTTGGCTGCATTGAAGGCCCTGGCCGACGACGGTGTGCTTGGTCGTGATGTCGTGGCTAAAGCGCTAGCTGAGATGCAGATTGATGGTGAGAAGGTAGATCCAATCAGCGTCTGACGCGAGCTGAGATGCCAAGATCAAAGCCTTCATTCGTGCCCTCCGACGGCTGACGCCTTGAGCAATGAAGAAGGGCGGCGCAGGAGCGCCGCCCTTCTTGATAAGAACGGGTAGGGCTGATTCGACTAATTTTGCCTCTCAGGACCGATCAATCTGCTGCATATGCATGTCGGACATACGCTCACCATGCACTGTCAATTTGGAATACTGCTGTTCCATCGCGAGGAGGTCATTGCTTGTCAATTCGATGTTCAGCGCACCTAGGTTCTCGGTCAGGTGATCGACTCTGCGGGTGCCGGGGATCGGAACAATCCAAGGCTTCTGAGCAAGCAGCCACGCAATGGCGACTTGGGCAGGCGTGCCGCCTTTAGCAGAAGCAACGCTCCTCAATATGTCCACAACCGGCATGTTCGCCTTCATGTTTTCAGGAAACATGCGAGGGAAGGTCCCTCGGAAATCGGTCTTGGAATCGAACTTGGTATGTGCGTCCATTTTTCCGGTCAGATAGCCCTCGCCGAGCGGAGCCCATGGAACGAAACCTTTTCCCAGTTCCTGGCAGGCGGCGAGGACGCCGTTGTGCTCAGGATCTCGATGGAAGAATGAATACTCTGTCTGGATGGCTGACACGGGCTGCACAGCATGAGCCCGGCGTATGGTTTTCGCGCTGGCCTCCGACAGGCCGAAATGCAGAATCTTGCCTTGGGCAATGAGATCCTTGATCGCGCCGGCGACGTCCTCAATCGGCACATTGGGATCGACACGGTGCTGGTAATACAGGTCGATACGGTCGGTCTGCAACCGTTTGAGCGATTCCTCTACGACTTTCTTGATGTGTTCTGGACGGCTGTTCAAGGCAATAGTGCCGTCGATAGCGAAGCCAAATTTGCTTGCGATCTTCACTTGGTCACGGAATGGCTTGAGCGCTTTGCCGACCAGCTCTTCATTAGTATATGGGCCATATACTTCGGCGGTGTCGTAGAAGGTGACGCCGTTTTCGAAGGCCGTACGAAGGGTATGGATGCCCTGATCGATGTCCGCAGGAGGGCCGTAGTTCGCACTGATGCTCATGCAGCCCGCCCCGATGGCGGAGACTTCGAGGTCACCGAGATGACGCTTAGTCATTTTTTGATCCCCTTTGTGAGGTGTTTTCGAGTCCTGGGCATTGCCTTCCGGGGTGTATGAACCTGCCCATGCAGAAGCACCGACCGCCAACACAGCGCCGGCAAGCGTGGCTTTGGTCACGAACTCGCGACGACCGATTGAACCGAAGATGTCAGAGTTGGAGATCGGCTTTTTGCTGTCCATGAGAATTCCTGGATAAGTCAATAGAGTGACTCGAACTGAATGTGAAACCAATCTAGCAGCGCACCCCACAAATGATTAGGGGGTATGGTAGGAATGGACCTATATCAGCTTGGTATCAATTATGCGGGACACCGTTAATGACTTGGTTGCATTCCTGACTGTCGCGCGCGAGCGCAGCTTCACCAAGGCGGCGGCCCAACGTGAGGTGAGAGTTCGGGCGGAGGGTCAAATGGTCTGTAATACAGTCCCCATGATGCTGAACTTCGCGCTGGCTGGCGTCGGGCTGGCGCATCTCCCGGAGGATGTCGTCCAACAACAGGTTCACGACGGCCGTCTCATACGTGTCCTGGAAGACTGGTGTCCCGTCGTCACGGGGTATCACCTTTACTATCCGAGTCGAAGACAGCCTAAGCCTGCATTCAAACTTCTGCTCGAACTGTTGCGAGCAAATGTCTGACCGATCACATAGGCGCAAGCTAGATATATGGTGGGGGCTGCTGGCCAAGCGCGTCCAGGTGAAACCCGTATGCCCGGGATGCCGAGGGGAGTGACTGAGGCATTTCTAATGATTACCGACGGAGCAGACGATGAACCGCATCAATGAGCTATACACGATTTAACATAATATGCATTATCCGAACATTCGTATTTCGTCACTGCGCCGTGAGTGCCCAGATGTTGAGCTGCACAAATCCCTGATTCATCGAAACCGGTCCTTCCGTTGATCCAGGTTAAGGTTGGTTCAAGTCGCCTTGGTTAAAATGCGGGCTCCGCACCCTCACGGGGAATCTGGCATGACCATCATCGTAACCGGTGCTGCAGGATTCATCGGCAGCAATCTCGTTCAAGCGCTCAACCAGCGCAACGAAACCGACATCATCGCCGTCGACGACCTGACCGATGGCAACAAATTCCGTAACCTGGCCGACAGTGAAATT
>Ga0213829_1001429_pt1 | contig 17061 bp, 15 predicted proteins | sample MC6MC0896MG_FD_180665 | JGI IMG/M metagenome (GOLD analysis project Ga0213829, IMG submission 180665) | Enriched soil aggregate microbial communities from Iowa State University, Ames, United States - MC6-MC0896-MG | ecosystem: Environmental > Terrestrial > Soil > Unclassified | place: USA: Iowa...
CGATCACGTCGTCCTTGTGCAGTTCCATGGTGGCCGAGGCCAGCTGGACCACGAGAATGTCGAAGAAACGGTCGACCACCAGGCCCGGCAGCAGGTCGGAGTCGCCGTAGACCAGGCGGTAGCACGGTTTGTCGAACAGGCGCTCACGCAGCGACAGGGCGACGTTGAGGCGGTGTACCAGCAGCGACTTGTCCAGCGGCAGCTTGATGTCGCGCGACAGCAGGCGGGCGCAGATCAGGTTGTTCGGGCTCAGGGCGACGATACCCAGCGGCTTGCCGTTGGCAGCCTCGAGAACCGCCTGTTGGCCGGCCTGGAAGCCTTGCAGCGGGGTCGCGGTGACATCGACTTCGTTGCTGTAGACCCACAGGTGGCCGGCCCGCAGGCGGCGGTCGGCATTGGCTTTGAGGCGAAGGCTGGGCAGGGACATGACGTCGCTCCGGGAAAAAAGAGCGGGAGTATAGCGTGTTGCCCTGTGAATCGGTGCAGGGCACGACAAAGTGCTGGCACCTGCGCTGGCAAGCATGCGCTCGCAGGGACTCCAGCACAGCCCCTGGGTTAGAATCCCCGGTCCTCAACGAGTGTGTACGCATGTCCCAAGAACTCAGCGCCGAACAGATCCAGCAAGCCTTGCAAGGCATTACCATTCCGCCGCAACCGCAGATCATGGTCGACCTGCAGTTCGAGCAGTACATGCCCGACCCGGACCTGGAAACGATCGCCAAGCTGATTTCCCAGGACCCGGGCCTGTCCGGTGCACTGCTCAAGCTGGTCAATTCGCCGCATTTCGGCCTGGCCAACAAGATCGGTTCGATCCAACGGGCGGTAAACCTGCTGGGCAGCCGTTCGATCATCAACCTGATCAATGCCCAGTCGATCAAGGGCGAGATGAGCGACGAGACCATCGTCACCCTCAACCGCTTCTGGGATACCGCCCAGGATGTGGCCATGACCTGCCTCACGCTGGCCAAGCGCACGGGCCTGCAGGCGGCGGACGAGGCCTACACGCTGGGGCTGTTCCATGACTGTGGGGTGCCGCTGATGCTCAAGCGCTTCCCCAATTACATGGAGGTGCTGGAAGAGGCGTACGCCAAGGCCGATGCGGATACCCGTGTGGTCGATACCGAGAACCGTACCTTCAACACCAACCATTCGGTGGTCGGCTACTTCACAGCCAAGTCCTGGCGCCTGCCGGAGCACATCAGCTCGGCCATTGCCAACCACCACAACGCCTTGGCGGTGTTCCGCGAGGAATCGTCGCGCAACGCCCAGAGCCAATTGAAGCACCTGCTGGCAGTGCTGAAGATGGCCGAGCACATCTGTGCGTCGTACCGGGTGTTGGGCAACCAGGGCGTCGACCATGAATGGAACGCAGTCGGCCCACTGGTACTCGACTATATCGGTTTGTCGGAGTACGACTTCGAGAACCTCAAACAGAACATTCGCGAACTGGGTGGGCATTGATTCATGCCGGAATTACCTGAAGTCGAAACGACCCGGCGCGGTATCGCGCCGCATCTGCAAGGCCAGCGCGTCAGCCGTGTGGTGGTGCGTGACCGGCGCTTGCGCTGGCCGATCCCGGAAGACCTGGATATCCGGTTGTCCGGGCAGCGGATCGTCAGCGTCGAGCGGCGCGCCAAGTACCTGCTGATCAATGCCGAGGTGGGTACCTTGATCAGCCACCTGGGGATGTCGGGCAACCTGCGCCTGGTGGAACTGGGGGTGCCAGCGGCCAAGCATGAACACGTCGACATCGAACTGGAGTCGGGGTTGATGCTGCGCTACACCGACCCGCGCCGTTTCGGCGCCATGCTCTGGAGCCTCGACCCGCTCAACCACGAGTTGCTGTTGCGCCTTGGGCCAGAGCCGCTGACCGACCTGTTCGACGGTGAGCGCCTGTTCCAGCTGTCACGCGGGCGTTCGATGGCGGTCAAGCCGTTCATCATGGATAACGCGGTGGTGGTGGGGGTGGGCAACATCTACGCGACCGAAGCCTTGTTTGCCGCCGGTATCGACCCGCGCCGGGAAGCGGGCGGCATTTCGCGAGCGCGTTACCTGAAGCTGGCCATCGAAATAAAGCGCGTGCTGGCAGCCGCCATCGAGCAGGGCGGCACCACCTTGCGCGACTTTATTGGCGGCGACGGGCAGCCGGGGTACTTCCAGCAGGAACTGTTCGTGTACGGCCGCGGCGGGATGCCGTGCAAGTTATGCGGGACGACCTTGCGCGAAGTGAAGCTGGGCCAGCGGGCCAGCGTCTATTGCCCGCGCTGCCAGCGCTGAAGCAACCGGCCCTGTCGTCGGCAAGCCGGTGACAGGGCCATCGCAAGCCAGAAGGGCTCAGTCCTTACCGGTAATCCGGCGGTACTTGGCCATCAGCTGTTCTTCGCTTTCCGGGTGCGCTTCATCCAGTGGGATGCAGTCGACCGGGCAGACCTGCTGGCATTGCGGCTCGTCATAGTGACCAACGCACTGGGTGCACAGGTTAGGGTCGATCACGTAGATCTCTTCGCCTTGGGAGATAGCCTCGTTCGGGCACTCGGGTTCGCAGACGTCGCAGTTGATGCAATCGTCGGTGATGATCAGGGACATGGGGACTCCGGCCGGGGCTCTCGGCCCGGGCATGTTCAACGCAATGGGCACAATTGTGCCGCATTCGCGCCCGCAGTGCACGCGGGCGCGATAATCAGCAGTCTGGCTTACTTCTTGAAGCGTTCAGTCAGTGCTTCAGCCACCACCGGGTGGACAAACTTGGTGATGTCGCCCCCCAACGCAGCAATTTCCCGGACCAGGGTCGAGGAAATGAACGAATAACGCTCCGACGGCGTAAGGAAGAGGCTTTCGACGTCGGGCGCCAGTTGCCGGTTCATGTTCGCCAGCTGGAACTCGTATTCGAAGTCGGACACCGCGCGCAGGCCACGAAGGAAGACGTTGGCGCCCTGTTCCTTGGCGAAATGCGCCAGCAGCGAAGAGAAGCCGATGACTTCGACATTGGGCAGGTGCTTGGTGACCTCACGGGCCAGCGCTACCCGTTGTTCCAGCGGGAACAGGGGGTTTTTCTTCGGGCTGGCCGCCACTGCGATGATCACGTGGTCGAACAACCGCGAGGCGCGCTCGACCAGGTCGCCATGGCCTTTGGTAATGGGGTCGAAAGTACCCGGGTACAACACTCGGTTCATCGCGTCATCCTGGCTTGGAGTGCGTTGGGGAGTCGGATGTTAGCGCAGCGATAGCGCCCGGCCAAGTCATGCGGCCAGCTGATGGCACTATAGACAGCGCGGGCATTTGTTGTCATGCACTGTGTGCCAGCCGTGCGAGGCGCGGATGGTCGCCCCGGCCTCAGCGGATGAACAACTTGTAGACAAGGCGCTGCAAGGCCTTGCCGTACGGGGGGTAGATCAACCGGGCTGCATTCAGGCGCTGCTTGGCCAGCACCGCCTTGGCTTTGCTGAAGGTCAGGAAACCGTCGTGGCCGTGGTAGTGGCCCATGCCGGAGGGGCCGATGCCGCCGAATGGCAGGTCGTCCTGGGCCACCTGCAGCAGGGTGTCGTTCAGGCAAACGCCGCCGGAGTGGCTGTGTTGCAGCACATGTTCCTGCTCGGCGCGGTCGTAGCCGAAGTAATACAGGGCCAGTGGGCGGGGGCGCTGATTGATGTAGTCCAGGGCGCCATCGAGGCTGTCGTAGGGCACTACGGGCAGCAGCGGGCCGAAGATCTCGTCCTGCATCACCTGCATGCCATCGTTCACCTCCAGCAGCAGCTGCGGCGGCAGGCGCCGGCCTTGACGGGGTTCGTCGGGGTACAGGTCGATGACTTGCGCGCCTTTGTCGCGGGCGTCGTCCAGCAGGCGCTGCAAGCGCTGTAGCTGCCTCGGGTTGATGATGGCGCTGTAGTCAGGATTGTCGGCGATCCGCGGATACAGGCGGCGCATGGCATTGCGATAGGCATCGCAGAAGGCGCCCAGACGCTCGCGGGGCACCAGCACGTAGTCAGGGGCGACGCAGGTCTGGCCGGCGTTGAGGGTCTTGCCGAAGGCGATGCGTTCGGCGGCGCTGGACAGCGGCACGCTGACCGAAACGATGGCCGGCGACTTGCCGCCCAGCTCCAGGGTCACAGGTGTGAGATTTTGCGCGGCAGCCAGCATGACCTGGCGGCCGACGCTGGTGGCCCCGGTGAACAGCAGGTGATCGAAGGGCAGCCTGGCGAACGTCTGGCCGACCTCCACCTCGCCCAGCACCACGCTGACCAGGTCATCCGGGAACACTCGCTCAAGCAGCGCTTTCAGCGCCAGGCCGGTGGCGGGCGTTGACTCGCTGAGCTTGAGCATGACCCGGTTGCCAGCGGCCAAGGCGCACGTCAGCGGGCCGATGGCGAGAAACAGCGGGTAGTTCCACGGCACGATGATGCCAACCACGCCCAACGGCTGATACAGCACGCGCGCGCTGGCGGGCTGGAAGGCCAGGCCGACGGTACGCCTGGCCGGGCGCATCCAGCGTCGCAGGTGACGTTCGGCGTGGCGGATGCCCTGCACCGCAGGCAGCAATTCGGCCAGCAGGGTTTCGTCGGCGCTGCGGCCAGCGAAATCCGCATCAATCGCCTCGATCAGCCGCTGCTGATCTGCCAGCAAGGCCTCGCGCAGGCTTGCCAACCACTGCCGGCGTTGCGCCGCTGGTGGCATGGGGTTGCCTGCAAATGCCTTGCGCTGGGTGGCGAACATGGCCGCCAGTTCGCTGTCGGAATGCATGAGAGGCAGGGCGGTGGGCGTGGTCACGGAGGCTCCCTGGGTGGGCTGAGGACACCTCGAGCCTATACGCTAACTAGCACGATGGTGCGACTTTTTCACCTGTGCGAACCGTGCATCCAGGCCGCTTTACGCCGTAAGATGGCCATTACCGCAAGCCTGCAGACTGGGAGCTGAGCATGGCCCCGCGCATGAAAACCCGAGAGCGCATCGTGCAGAACAGCCTGGAGCTGTTCAACCAGCAGGGCGAACGCAGCGTCAGTACCAACCACATTGCCGCGCACATGGAAATCTCGCCCGGCAACCTGTACTACCACTTCCCCAACAAGCAGGCGATCATCGCCGTGTTGTTCAGCCAGTACGAAGAACTGGTGGACAGCTTCCTGCGCCCGCCACAAGGCCGCGCGGCCACGGTCGAAGACAAGCGTTTCTACCTCAAGGCGCTGCTTGCGGCGATGTGGAACTACCGCTTCCTGCACCGCGACCTCGAGCACCTGCTCGACAGCGACGCCGAGCTGGCCGCCCGTTACCGGCGTTTTTCCGAACGTTGCCTGCATCAAGGCCAGGCGATCTACCGCGGCTTCATCGAGGCCGGGATCCTGGCCATGGCGCCTGCGCAGATCGAATCGCTGACCATCAATGCCTGGATCGTCCTGACCTCGTGGGTGCGTTTTCTCAGCACTACCCGGGAGCATTCCGCCCATTTGGGTGAAGAAGCCTTCAAGCGCGGCGTCTATCAGGTACTGGTGCTGGAGCTCGGCTTCGTCACCGCCAAGGCCCGCAGTGCCGTGGATGCGCTGTGCCAGGAATTCCATGTTCCGTTCAACCAGGCCCTGGAGCAATAGCCCAGGGCCTTCGTGCCATCGATCAGGAGACTGTCATGCCCCTTGCGCAATTGATCACCCCGCAGCAGCTGGCCGAGCGTCTGAACTCGCCCAAGTTGGTGATCCTCGATTGTCGTTTTGCCCTGGAAGACGTGGATTACGGCCAACGCAGCTATGCCGAGGGGCATATCGCCGGGGCGCACTTTGCCGACCTGGAGCGTGATCTGAGTGGCCCGGTAAGCAAGGGCAGAACGGGGCGGCACCCGCTGCCTGATCCGCATGACCTGGTCGAGCGCCTGCGTGATTGGGGAGTGGACAACGACAGCGAAGTGGTGCTTTACGATGACGGCCCCGGTGCATTTGCCGCGCGTGCCTGGTGGCTGCTGGCCTGGCTGGGCAAGCGCAGCGGCGTGGCTATCCTCGACGGCGGCCTCAAGGCCTGGCACGCCGCGCACCTGCCATTGAGCCTGGATGCGCCAGCACGGCGTGAAGGCTCGTTCAGCGGCGAACCGGACGCAAAGTTGCTGATCGACGGCGAACACTTGGCCAAGCAGCTGGGCAAAGCGGAAATGACCCTGATCGATGCGCGCGCCTTGCCGCGATTCCGTGGCGAAGTAGAGCCGATCGACCCCGTGGCGGGGCATATTCCCGGGGCCCAATGTGCAGTGTTTACCGACAACCTTGGCCCCGATGGGCGCTTCTTGCCGGCGGACCAGTTGAAGCGACGCTTTGCCGAGAAGCTGGCGGGGCGGGCGCCGGAGCAGCTGGTGTCTTACTGCGGGTCTGGAGTGACGGCTTGCCATAACCTGTTCGCGTTGGCGCTGGCAGGGTACCCGTTGGGCAAGCTGTATGCCGGGTCGTGGAGTGAGTGGATCAACAACCCCGCGCATGGCGTGGCCACCGGCGAGTAGCAGCTCGATTGCCCAAGGAGCGTGCCGGGGAGCCGGTTCACTACCGGCCCTCGACCAACCACCGCGGAATACGCCGCTCCAGGTAATACCCCGGGTTGCGCAGGCTGCCATCGACAAAGCCCACATGGCCGCCGTGGCTATGCAGTTCTAGGCGGGTCTGTGGGGCTAGTTCCCGGGCGGTAGGCAGGCTATGGCGGGCGACGAACGGGTCATCGCTGGAGTGGATGATCAGCGTGGGTGTGCGGTTCTGGCCGAGGAAGAAATGGCTCGATGAGCGGCGATAGTAATCGTGCACGTCGCGAAAGCCGTTCAGCGGCGCAGTAACCTTGCCATCGAAGTCCCAGAACGTGCGTAAGCGGGTCAGCGGCCCCAGGCGAGTGAGCGTCTCCAGCCTTTCATGCTGCCCGTTGTCGTGGAAGTGCCGCTGTTTGAGTTGCACATACGCCAGCATCTCGCGCATGAAGTGCGCCTGGTACACCTTGGAGAATCCCTGACCGATACGGTCTGCGCAGTGGTCCAGGCGAAATGGCACCGATACCGCCACCGCCGCCTCGAGCTGGCTGGCAACCCCACTCTCCCCCAGGTACTTCAGCAGCACATTGCCACCCAGCGAGTAACCTACCGCGTACAACGGCGCTAGTGGGCGCTGGGCGCGCAGGTGGTTGATAATTTCGGCCAGGTCTTCGCTGGCGCCGGAGTGGTAACTGCGCGCCAGCAGGTTCGGTTCACCCGAGCAGCCGCGCCAGTTCACTGCGACGCTGGCCCATCCACGGTGCTGCAACGCCTGCTGCAGGCCTTTGACGTAAGGCGAATGCGAGGACCCGGTCAGACCGTGCAGCACCAGCACCAGCGGTGCATCCGGCTGGTGCGGCCCATGCCAGTCGAGGTCAAGGAAGTCGCCATCGGCCAGCCACAAGCGCTCCCGGTTGCGCTGAAGTTCCGGCAGCTTGCGCCACAGTGGCCCCCACAGCGTTTGCAGGTGGGGGTTGGAAAGGCCGACGGCCGGACGGAAAGGGGCGCTGGTGCTGGGCATGCTGGGCGACTCGTGATGTGCCAGCCTAGAGTGCCATGAAACAGCGCCCTTGTACCTGCGCTATTGGTCGAGCGAAGGCGGGGTGGGCAACGGCAACTGTTCGGTAACAGGACCTGTGGTGATGAATACCTGTGGGGCACTCAACCACACTTGCGCCGCTTCACGTAGTTCGGCCGGCGTCAGTACCGATAGTTTGTCGAGGAAGGTGGCAAGATGATCCGGCGGTAGGCCCTGGTGGTTGTATGTCGCCAGCGCCACGGCCAGTGCGGCACTGTCTGCCAGGCGTTCGTGCAGCCTTCCGGCAATCTGGTTTACCGCCATATCGCACTCTGGCTGGCTGGGGCCTCGCTCACCCAGGCACGCCAGTATGCCCGACACCAGCGCGCCAGAGGCATCGCGATATTGGGGCGCGATATCCCAATGGATCTGTAACTGGCTGGCGGCGTCCAGCGGTTTCAGATCGGAGGAGATGGCATAGGTCAAGTTGCGTAGCGTGCGCAATTCCTGAGTCAGACGCGATTCATAACTACTGCCAAGAATCGTGTTGAGCAGATGCAATGCGGGGAATACCGGGTCGTGCGGGGACACTTTGGTTGCGAGGGTTAGCGCTGACTGGGTTGCGCTGGTAGCGGCCACGAGGTTCAGGTCCAGTGGCTGATATTCGGGTAGGGGTGGCGTGGTTTGCGCCGCCCAGCCTTGCGGCAGGGCCCGAACCAGGTCGTTGACAAGCTGCTCGGCTGCTTCGCGATCGAGGTCTCCCACCAGGCCGATGTCGAGATTATTGGCCGAGTACGCCTGCTTGTGAAAATCCCTGATCTGATCCTCGCTGATGTTGCCGATGGTCTCTGCGGTGAGATTGGCAGCGTAGGGGTGGCCACTGAAGATATGTGCCGTTGTTGCCTTGGTAATCCGCCATATCGGGTGGTTACCGTACCTGGCGTGGCTGAACACCAGGCGCTCGCCGATCTTGGCCACATCGGCCGACCGGAACGCTGGGCGCGCCACCATGTCGGTGAGCAACTGCATCACGCTGGCACGCAGTGCAGGCAGGCTCAAGGCGCGTAGTGTGATGACGGCACAGTCGTCGCTGATTTTTCTCCCCATTATCGCGCCGAACCCCGCCAGTTCCTCGGCGAATCGAGTTGCATCACGCTGCGCGGTGCCTTGATCGAGGCTGTACAGGACAAGTGCCGCAAGCCCTGGGGTGGTGCCGTCAAGTGCGCTACCTGCGCGAAAGCGCAGCGCCAGGTCGAACATCGGGCGGTCATGGCGTGCGAGGAAGCTGACTTTGCTGCCTTCGGCAGTTTGCCACTGCTCAGGGACAGCTTGCAGGGGCGGAAGTTTGCCAAGTTCCGTACCCTGCGCTGATTGCAGGTTAGCCATGGCCGCGAGAGCGGTGTCTTCAGCGGGGCCGTTACAGGTCAGCGGCGATGGGGCCGGGGAATGTGCCTGGTTCATGCTGTTGCTCCTGGCCGTAGGTAGGTGGTGGTCAACCGCTCGCGCCCCAGATAGGCAAGTGCCACCTGCTGCACCTTCATGCAGTCGAGGTCGCAGATGATTTGGGTATCTTGGTCGATAGCTGCGACGGGTACGCCTGCAGCGGCGGCCGCACCTATCTGCTCGGCCTGGGATGCCAAACCGTCAGCGAACAGTCGGCGTGCGAGCATGCGCAGTTTTGCGCGCTCGAGCTCTGCCATGGGCACTGGCGTAGTGCGCAGCTCGTCCAGGTGCTCATAGACGGCTTGCGCAGCCTGTTCCGGCGAAGTGTTCGTGCTGTTTACATACGCTGAAATGGTCAGCAGCGTGTCACCGCGCACCAGCGGCTGATAGTCGATTCTGATGCTGGTAAGCAGGCGTTTGTCCCTCACCAGATCACTGTAGAGCCTGGCGCTGAAGCCTTCTGCAAGCAACTCGCGGATCAACGCCAGGGCCGGTGCGGTGGCTGTGTCAGCAGCGGTAGCTTTGCCCGGTACATTGAACGACATGAATATCCGGTCGCGTAAGCCAGGCAGGCTGACGGTTTGCATGCGCTCCTGCAACTGCACGTCTTGACGCGGTATGGGTAGCTCCGGCAACGGCGCACTCGGCAAGCTGGCGAAGTAAGGTTCTATCTGCTGGCGGAGCGTTGGCAGGTCGATGTTGCCTACCACTACAAGCGTGGCGTTATTGGGCCGGTACCAGGTGTGATACCAGGTGCGTAGCGCCTCCAGCTGAATATTGGCCAGGTCTGCCGGGTCACCGAAGCTCGGTTGCCCATAGGGGTTGCTGCCATGGGCCAGCGCGCAATGAATGTCGAAAGCCTGTTGATCTGGCTGGTTATCGAGCTTGAGTCGTCGTTCGTCCTCGACCGCTTTCTTTTCCTGATTCAGTTCTGTCTGGCCGAAGGTTGCGCTGTTCATGGCATCGGCCATGATTTCCAGGGCGATTGGCAATCGAGTGATCGGCAGGGATACCTCGTACGCCGTAGCATCTTCATGGGTGCTGGCATTGGCACTGCCGCCAAGCCGAGCGATCACTCGAGAATATTGGCCGGCTGCCAGTTTGCTGCTGCCCCCGAAAATCAAATGCTCCAGAAGGTGGGACAGGTTGCTGTGGCCCGCAGGCTCATGGCTGAAACCCACGTGATACCAGAGTTGTACGGCGGCCATCTGGCTGCTGTGGTCTGCGCGCAGGTAAACGGATAAACCGTTGTTCAGGGTGAAGTGTTGCAGTGGCAGGGGCGCGGCTGAAACCACAGATGCCAGTCCTGCCGAGACCTGATCGAGGTTTAGAGAAGGTAAAGTCATCGCTGAAGTGCTCCGGTTGCAGTGAACCGCAACAGCTTCAGCGATATGCCCATGCAGGCAGCGCTACATAGTTAGCCCCGCTGCCAGAGCGCGTAGTGCACCTGGCCGGTCTTCTTCTCGCGGTGCAGGCGCCAGTTGCCCGGTAGTTGCAGGGTCGACGGTGCCGCTTCGCTTTCGGTGTAGATCCAGGCTTGGTCGCGAAGCCATTGGTTCTGTTCCAGCAGGGTGCAGGTGTTGGCCAGCAGGTCCTTGTGGAACGGCGGGTCGAGGAACACGACGTCGAATTGCTGCTTGGCCGGGCCTTGCAGGTAGCGCAGGGCGTCCGTCTGCAGGATCTGCCCGCGCGGGCAGCGCAGGATTTCCAGGTTGTTCTTCAGGTTGCTGATTGCCGCTGCGTTGCTGTCAAGCGCCACGGCATCTTCGGCACCGCGGGACAACGCTTCAAGCACCAGAGCGCCGCTGCCGGTGAAGGCATCGAGTACCCTTGCGCCTTCGATGTAGGGCGCCAGCCAATTGAATACGGTTTCGCGCACGCGGTCGGTGGTCGGCCGCAGGCCGTCGCCTTCAGGCACCGCCAGGCGGCGGCTGCGCCACTCGCCGGCGATGATGCGCAGGTGACCCTGGCCCTTGCTTTGGCCCTGCTGCGGGCGGGCGGGAGGGGTGGATCTAGGCATTAATGCTCCGGTACGCCGAGCGGTTGCTCGGCGGGTTTGTCAGTGGGGGCCGGCAGCGGTTTCTGTGGCACGCTTGGGCCGACGGTAACGATCACCAGTTTATCGGCTGCCAGGTGCTTGTTCATCGCCGCCTTGACCTGCTCGACCGTCAGCGCCTGGGACTGTTGCATGAAGTCTTCCAGCCAGGTCAATGGCAGATTGTAGAAACCAATGGCGCCCAGTTGCCCGACGATACTTGCATTACTGGCGTTGGACAGCGGGAAGCTGCCGGCCAGTTCGCGTTTGGCATCGTCCAGCTCTTGCTGGGTCGGGCCGTTCTTCAGGTAGTCGGCGAGAATACCCTGGACCAGTTTCAGGGTGCCTTCGCTGAGCTCGGCGCGTGTCTGCAGGTTGATCATGAACGGGCCGCTTACCTGCATCGGGCTGAACACCGAGTATACGCCGTAGGTCAGGCCGCGCTTTTCGCGGACTTCGCTCATCAGGCGAGTACCGAAGGCGCCGCCACCGAGAATCTGGTTGCCCAGCGACAGCGCAGGCCAGTCCGGGTCCTGACGGTCGATGCCCAGTTCGGCCAGCATCAGGTGGGTCTGTTTGGACGGGAAGTCGATGTGGCTGGCGCCCGCCTTCGGCTGAACCGGTTGGGCTGGCTTGGCCAGCGCCGGGCCTTTGGGCAGGGCGGCGGAGACTTGGGCGGCGACAGCCTCGGCCTCTTCGCGGCTGAGGTCGCCGACCAGGGCAATTACCGCGTTGCCAGCCGCGTAAGCCTTGGCGTGGAAGGCGCGCAGCTGGTCCAGGGTAATGCCCGGGATGCTTTCGGCAGTGCCATCACTGGGTTGGCCATACGGGTGGTCGCCATAAAGCTTGGCGAACAGCGCCTTGCCAGCAATTTTGCCGGGGTTCTGCTTCTCGTATTCGAAACCGGCCAGCAGCTGGTTCTTGATGCGCTTGAGCGCGTCTTCCGGGAAGGTCGGCTTGCCAGCGACCTCCGCGAACAGCTTGAGGGCCGGTTCGCGCTTGTCTTTCGCGCTGAGGCTGCGCAGCGAGGCCACGGCCATGTCGCGGTAGGAGCCATTGCCGAAGTCCGCACCGAGGCCTTCGAAGCCTTCGGCGATGGCGGTCACGTCCTTGCCGGCCACGCCCTCGTTGAGCATGGCGTTGGTCAGGGTGGCCAGGCCCGGCGTATTGCCGTCCTGGCTGCTGCCGGCGGCGAAGGTCACGCGCAGGTCGAACATCGGCAGCTCGCGGGCTTCGACGAACAGTACGCGCGCGCCTTCGGCGGTGGTCCAGTTCTGGATGTTCAGCTGGCGCCGGCTAGGCGCTTTGCCGTCCAGGTCGGCCAGCGACTGCAGGGTATTGGCAGGCCGCGCTGCGGTGCTGTCGGCCTCGGAATGGGCCGGGCGCGCGAGGACCGCGGCCACGGCCACTACCAGCGCGATGAGGCCCGTGCCGATCAGGGTGTAGCGTGGTGCGCTGCGGTCACTCATGAGCGGGCTCCTCTGGCAGTACGTGGGCAACGCTCAGGCGTTCGCGGGTGAAGTAGGTGCGCGCGGCGTTCTGGATGTCTTCGGGGGTCACGCGCTTGAGCTCGTCCAGTTCGCTGTCGATCAACTTCCAGGACAGGCCGACCGTTTCCAGCTGGCCGATGGTGGTGGCCTGGCTGCTGATGGAGTCGCGGTCGTAGACCAGGCCAGCGATCACCTGGGCGCGGACGCGCTCCAGCTCTTCGGCACTTGGCGGGGTGGTCTTGAGTTCGTCGAGCAGCTGCCAGACGCCTTTCTCGACATCGGCGAGGGTCTTCTGCTTCTGCACGTTCGGCGTGGCCGAAAGGAGGAACAGGCTGTCGCCGCGGGTGAAGGCGTTGTAGCTGGACGACGCGCCGGCCACCAGCTCCTGGCCACGCTCCAGGCGGGCCGGCAGGCGGGCGCTGTAGCCGCCGTCGAGCAGGGCAGAGATCAGCCGCAGGGCGTGCACGGTGCGTGGGTCCTTGGCGGTGGCCAGGCCTGGCACGTTGAAGCCGTAGATCAGGCTGGGCAGCTGGGTGCGCACGTGCAGGGTCAGCTTGCGCAGGCCCGGCTCGGCCAGTTCCAGTGGGAGCTTGGCGGGCGGCACGCTGCGCTTGGGGATGCTGCCGAAGTACTTCTGCGCCAGGCCTTTGACCTCATCGGCAGTGACATCGCCTACTACCACCAGGGTGGCGTTGTTCGGCGCATACCAGGACTCGTACCAGTGGCGCAGCTCCTCGACCTTCATGCGCTCGAGGTCGGCCATCCAGCCGATGGTCGGCGTGTGGTAGCCGCTGGCCGGGTAGGCCATGGCGCGGAACAGCTCGAAGGCTTTGGAACCGGGCTGATCGTCAGTGCGCAGGCGGCGCTCTTCCTTGATTACCTCGATTTCGCGGGCGAACTCGTCGGCCGGCAGGCGCAGACTCGCCAGGCGGTCGGCCTCGAGCTCGAAGGCAACCGGCAGGCGGTCGCGGGCCAGTACCTGGTAATAGGCGGTGTAGTCGTCGCTGGTGAAGGCGTTTTCTTCAGCACCCAGGTCGCGCAGGATGCGCGAGGCTTCGCCTGGGCCGATCTTGGCGCTGCCCTTGAACATCATGTGTTCCAGGGCGTGGGACAGGCCGGTCTGGCCCGGCGTTTCGTAACTCGAGCCAACCTTGTACCAGATCTGCGAAACCACCACCGGCGCACGGTGGTCCTCACGCACGACGACCTTCAGGCCATTGTCGAGGATGAATTCATGGGTGGGTTGCACATCGGCGGCGAAAGCCGCGAGCGGCAGGCAGAGCGTGCTGAGCAACAGGCCAGCGGCGCGGCGGGCTAGAGCATTCATAAGGTGTTTAACCTGTTCGGCGGCCCGCTGGGTTTAGCGTCGGCGGGCCAGGAGGTGCTAGGATACTGATCCGGTTGCCTGGCGACCATGCCTGTCGCCGTTCTGGCCCACAGGTCTATCAAGACAAAACATTGCGCATGAACCAGCCGGATTCAAAATAGTCTGTTCTGCGTTAAGAGAATTCCCGATGTGCCGCTGCTGGCCCATCGCTACCCTGAGATAGCCGTCTTCCATGTTTGGTTCCAACGACGACAAAAAAGCGCCGGCAGAGGCTGGCGAGAAAAAAGGCCTGTTCAGCTGGTTTCGCAAGAAGCCGCAGCAACCTGTCGCCGAACAGCCACAAGCCCCCGATGAGCAGGCTGCAGAGCCGCTAGCGCCGCAGCCGGCCGTCGAGCAGCCTGAAGCTGCTCCAGCCGAGCCGGAGGCCGCCCAGGTTCCTGCGCCAGCCGCTGAGGCCCCACGCCCCGTGGAGCCTGCGCCGGCGCCCGAACCCGCCCCTGCTCTTGAGCCTATTCCGGCCCCTGAGGCTGCACCGGCTCCAGAACCTGTTCCGACCCCCGAGGTTGTGCGGGTTACTGAACCTGCCCGGGCCGCCGAGGCTGTGCGGGTTCCTGAGCCTACCCTGGCCCCTGTGGAAGCGCACTTGCCCGCGAATGCCGAGCCTGCCGCCCCACGGCTCGAGAGCCCTGCTCCAGTAACCGTAGCCCCTGAGGCCCCGCTGATCGAAGCGGTCGAGCCCCCGGTCAGCAACCTGGTGCTGCCCGTAGCCGAAGAGCCCGTCGCCCTAGTCCCGGACCTGGAATCCAAGGCCCCGCCAGCGATCCCCGAGCGCCCGGCGCCAGAACCTGCCGCAGTCTCAGCGCTTGTCGAGCCAGAGCCGGAAGCCCAGGCAGCCCCGGTCGTTGCCCCCCAGGGCTCCACCGAACAGGCCAAACCCGGCTTCTTCGCCCGCCTCAAGCAGGGCCTGTCGAAGACCAGCGCCAGCATTGGCGAAGGCATGGCCAGCCTGTTCCTGGGCAAGAAGGTCATCGATGACGACCTGCTCGACGAAATCGAAACCCGCCTGCTGACTGCCGACGTCGGTGTGGAGGCAACCTCGATCATCGTCCAGAACCTGACCCAGAAGGTCGCCCGCAAGCAGCTGGCAGACGCCGATGCCCTGTACAAGTCGCTGCAGGACGAACTGGCCGCGTTGCTGCGCCCGGTCGAGCGCCCCTTGAAAATCGAAGCGCAGAACAAGCCCTACGTGATCCTCGTGGTGGGCGTGAACGGCGCCGGCAAGACCACCACCATCGGTAAGCTGGCCAAGAAACTGCAGCTTGAGGGCAAGAAGGTCATGCTGGCAGCAGGCGACACCTTCCGTGCCGCTGCCGTCGAACAGTTGCAGGTCTGGGGTGAGCGCAACCAGATCCCGGTGATCGCCCAGCACACCGGTGCCGATTCCGCGTCGGTGATCTTCGATGCCGTGCAGGCCGCCAAGGCGCGTGGTGCCGACGTGCTGATCGCCGATACCGCCGGCCGTCTGCACACCAAAGACAACCTGATGGAAGAGCTGAAAAAGGTTCGCCGGGTCATGGGCAAACTCGACGCCGAGGCGCCGCACGAGGTGCTGCTGGTGCTCGATGCCGGTACCGGCCAGAACGCCATCAGCCAGGCCAAGTACTTCAACCAGAGCGTCGAGCTGACCGGCCTGGCCCTGACCAAGCTGGATGGCACCGCCAAGGGCGGGGTGATCTTTGCCCTGGCCAAGCAGTTCAATATCCCGATCCGCTTCATCGGTGTCGGTGAAGGCATCGACGACCTGCGCACCTTCGAAGCCGAGCCGTTCGTCAAGGCTCTGTTCGCCGAGCGAGAGCATCCATGATCCGATTCGAACAGGTTGCCAAGCGCTACCCCAACGGCCATGTCGGCTTGCATGAGCTGAGTTTCCGGGCGCGCCGGGGCGAATTCCTGTTCGTCACCGGCCATTCTGGCGCCGGCAAGAGCACCTTGCTGCGCCTGTTGCTGGCCATGGAGCGCCCGACCAGCGGCAAACTGCTGCTGGCAGGGCAGGACCTGGGCCAGATCAGCAACGCGCAGATCCCGTTCCTGCGTCGGCAGATCGGCGTGGTGTTCCAGAACCACCAGTTGCTGTTCGACCGTACCGTTTTCAACAACATTGCGCTGCCGTTGCAGATTCTCGGCCTGTCCAAGGCCGAGATCGCCAAGCGGGTGGATTCGGCGCTGGAGCGTGTGTCGCTGGCAGACAAAGGCGAGCTGTTTCCGGCCGACCTGTCCACCGGCCAGCAACAGCGTGTCGGTATCGCCCGTGCCATCGTCCACCAGCCGGCCTTGCTGCTGGCCGACGAACCGACCGGTAACCTCGACCCGCGCCTGGCCGCGGAGATCATGGGCGTGTTCGAAGACATCAACCGCCTGGGCACCACGGTATTGATCGCCAGCCACGACCTGGCACTGATCGCGCGCATGCGCCACCGCATGCTGACCCTGCAGCGTGGCCGACTGATCGGCGATGGGGAGGCCGGGCAATGAGCACTACACGTACACCCAAGGTTTCCGAGCGGGTTGCGCCCAAGGCCGCCGACGCCGACACCAGGAAAAAACGCGGCGAGCATGACGATGACGGCCCAGACTTCCGCACGCTGCTCAATGCCTGGCTGGAGAGCCATCGCGCCAGCCTGGCCGACAGCCTGCGCCGCCTGGGCAAGCAGCCGATCGGCAGCTTCTTCACCTGCCTGGTCATGGCCGTCGCGCTGAGCATGCCCATGGGGCTGTCGCTGCTGCTGAAGAATGTCGAGGTACTGGGCGGCTCCTGGCAGCGTGCGGCGCAGATTTCGCTGTACTTGAAGCTCGATGCGGGCAGCAAGGAGGGCGAAGCCCTGCGCGAAGAGATCAAGGGCATGCCCGGCGTGGCCGATGCGCTATACGTCAGCCCTGGGCAGGCGCTGGAGGAGTTCCAGCAGCAGTCCGGGTTGGGCGAGGCCCTGCGTGAGCTGCCGGACAACCCGCTGCCTGGCGTGGTAGTGGTGACCCCGACAGAAGTCGACAAGCCGGCCCTGGAAGCCTTGCGTCAACGCCTGGCCGAATTGCCACGGGTAGAAAACGCCCAGCTCGATCTGGTGTGGGTGGAGCGCCTTGCGGCCATCCTCAAACTGGGCGACCGGTTCGTCTTCGGGCTGGCTGTGATGCTTATTTCTGCCTTGCTGTTAGTAATCGGTAACACAATTCGTCTACATATCGAAAACCGCCGTACCGAGATCGAAGTGA
>Ga0213829_1001431_pt1 | contig 17038 bp, 12 predicted proteins | sample MC6MC0896MG_FD_180665 | JGI IMG/M metagenome (GOLD analysis project Ga0213829, IMG submission 180665) | Enriched soil aggregate microbial communities from Iowa State University, Ames, United States - MC6-MC0896-MG | ecosystem: Environmental > Terrestrial > Soil > Unclassified | place: USA: Iowa...
ATTCAACTGTTCGAGCAAGCGATCGACATCCCGTGGGTGCAAACCGGTGGTGGGCTCGTCGAGCACATACAAGGTTGCCCCGCGCTGGTTGCGTTGCAGTTCGGTGGCCAGTTTGATCCGCTGGGCCTCGCCACCGGACAATTCGGTCGCCGGCTGGCCGAGGCGCAAATAGCCCAGGCCGATATCGCGCAGCACCTCCAGCGAGCGGCGGATCCCCGGTTGCCCGGCGAACACCTCGACCGCTTCGTCCACCGTCAGCTGCAACACCTGGGCAATGTTCAAACCCTGCCAGAGGATCGCCAGGGTCTGTGGGTTGTAGCGCGCACCGTGGCAGGTCGGGCACGGCGCGTAGACGCTGGGCATGAACAGCAACTCGACGCTGACAAAACCTTCGCCTTCGCAGGTCGCGCACCGTCCCTTGGCGACGTTGAAAGAGAATTGGCCGGCATCATAACCTTCGGCCCGGGCTTCGGGCGTGGCGGCGTAGAGCTTGCGCACGTTGTCGAACAGCCCGGTGTAGGTCGCCAGGTTCGAACGGGGGGTGCGGCCGATGGGTTTCTGATCGACCTGCACCAGACGCTTGATCGACGCCAGGCCGCTGGTGACCTGGCCGCCGCTGACCTGTGGCGCATCGTCCTCCAGGCTCAACTCCTCAGCCTCGCTGTCACTGGCGGCGCGCCCCAGATGCGCGCCCACCAGCTCCAACAGCGCCTGACTGACCAGGCTCGACTTGCCGGACCCCGACACACCGGTCACCGCGGTGAAACAGCCCAGGGGAAATTCGGCGCCGAGGTTGTTCAGGTTATTGCGGGTGATGCCTTCCAGCCGCAGCCAGTCGGTCGCCTGGCGGCTGACCCGGGGCTGGGCGACCTGCTCGGCGAACAGGTAGGCGCGAGTCTGGGAGTGAGTGACATCGGCCAACCCTGGCGGCGGTCCGCTGTAGAGGATCCGGCCGCCATGCTCGCCCGCTTCCGGACCGACGTCGATCAGCCAGTCGGCGCGGCGCATGGTTTCCAGGTCATGCTCGACCACGAACAAGGTGTTGCCGGCGGCCTTGAGCCGTTGCAGGGATTCGAACAGGGCCTCGCCATCCGCCGGGTGCAGGCCCGCCGACGGCTCATCCAGCACGTAGATCACGCCGAACAACTGCGACCCCAATTGCGTCGCCAGGCGCAGCCGCTGCAATTCACCGGAGGATAAGGTCGGCGTGCTGCGTTCCAGGGCCAGGTATCCAAGGCCCAGGTCGGTCAAGGTGCTGACCCGCTCCAGCAAGTCCTGGGCGATCCGTTGCGCAGCCAGGCGTTTTTCCACCGACAGGTTGGGCGTGTGGCGCACGTCCGGCGCGTTGGCGTGGCCGCTGGCGCCATGGGCCACGCGCTGCTCACGGGCTTCGCGGGTCTGCAGATGCGTCAACACCTCGCCCGCTTCATCGGCCAGTTCGAGGTAACTGTGAGCCGCCACCGGCTTCAAGACTTCAGCCACTTGCAGCAGCGGCATCTGCGACAGCTCGCCGATGTCGTAACCGGCGAAGGTCACCGACAACGCTTCTTGCTTGAGCCGTTTGCCGTCACACACCGGGCATGGGCTGCCGAGCATGTAGCGGGAAACGCGCTTCTTCATCAGCGCGCTTTGGGAATGGGTGAACGTGTGCAGGATGTAGCGTCGGGCACCGGTAAACGTACCCTGATAGCTGGGTTCCATTTTGCGTTTGAGCGCAACTTTTGTTTCTTGCGGAGTGAGCCCGGCGTACACCGGTACCGTCGGCGTTTCTTCGGTGAACAGAATCCAGTCGCGCTGTTTTTTTGGCAACTCGCGCCAGGGCTTATCGACGTCGTAGCCCAGGGTCACCAGGATGTCCCGCAGGTTCTGCCCCTGCCAGGCCATGGGCCAGGCGGCGACGGCGCGCTGGCGGATGGTCAGGCTCGGGTCCGGGACCATCAAGGCCTCGGTGACTTCATAGACCCGGCCCAGTCCATGACATTCGGCGCACGCGCCTTGAGGCGTGTTGGGCGAGAAGTCTTCGGCGTACAGCATCGGCTGTCCCGGCGGATAGCTGCCGGCCCGGGAATACAGCATGCGGATCAGGCTCGACAACGTGGTCACGCTGCCCACCGACGACCGTGTGCTCGGGGTGCCCCGCTGCTGCTGCAAGGCCACGGCGGGCGGCAAGCCTTCGATCGAATCGACGTCCGGCACCCCGACCTGGTCGATCAGGCGCCGCGCATAAGGCGCCACGGATTCGAAATAGCGGCGTTGCGCTTCGGCGTAGAGGGTCGAGAACGCCAGCGAGGACTTACCCGAGCCAGAGACCCCGGTGAATACCACCAGGGCATCGCGGGGAATATCGACATCGACGTTCTTGAGGTTGTGTTCCCGGGCGCCGCGCACCCTGACCATACCGGAAGGAGGGTTGGAGGTGCGCTTGTCAGTCATGGGGCAGCCTCGATGGAGTTGTTGATTGGAAATGCGACCCCCCTGTAGGAGCTGGCTTGCCAGCGAAGGACGTCAACGATGACGCGTACATTCAGGATAAACCCGGCGCCTATGCGTCCTTCGCTGGCAAGCCAGCTCCTACAGGGTTTTACGTTCAGCCGTTTACGTTTTGTGGTCAGGTTCTGTAGTCAGCCATTGAGCACCGCGCGGACCATTTGGGTCAGCGCCTCGGGACCATAGGGTTTGCTCAGCAGATGCGTGTCGGGGCTGAGCTGGTGATTGCGCGAAATAATGTCACGGGTGTGGCCGGAGGTGAACAGGATCGGCACCGGCGGCGTCTGCACCTTGGCCCAGGCGGCCAGGTCCGAACTCTTGATCAGGCCGGGCATGACCACATCGGTGAAAATCAGGTCCACCTCCACGCCTTCCAGCAACATCTGCATGGCCGTGTCACCGTTCCCGGCGGTCAGGACTTGATAACCTTCTTCGCGCAATAACTCGACCGCCGCGCTGCGTACCGCCTCGTTATCCTCGACCACCAGCACGGTTTCGTTGCCGCCTGGCTGCATTGGATCATGCAAAGTCGATTCACTGGGCAACGGGCGCAGGCTGCGCGGAAAATACAGCTGCACCCGGGTACCCTGCCCCGGGACACTGGACATCTCGATGTGCCCGCCGCTTTGCTTGACGAACCCGAACACCATGCTCAGGCCCAGCCCCGTGCCCTGGCCATCGGCCTTGGTGGTGAAAAACGGTTCGAACGCGTGTCCGAGCACCTCGGCTGACATGCCGACGCCGCTGTCCGCCACCGCAACGCAGACGAAATCGCCGGGCACAATGCCCTTGCCCGCACAGAACCGGGCGTCGAGTGCAACGTTGGCGGCACTGAGTTCGATCGTGCCTTCGCCCTGCATGGCGTCACGGGCATTGATCGCCAGATTGAGGATAGCGTTTTCCAGTTGATTGCGATCCACATGCAGATGCCAGGCGTCTGCAGGTGCCGTCACACTGATCTGGATGGTTTCCCCCAGGGCACGCTGCAACAGCTCAGCCAGGCCGTCGAAAATTTGTCGTGGATCGCAGACCGCCGGCGACAACGGCTGGCGTCGGGCAAACGCCAGCAGTTGCGAGGACAACTTGGCGCCGCGCTCGACCGCGGCAATCGAAGCATTGACCCGACGCTGCACATTGGCATTGTCCGGTTCATGCCGCGCCAGCAAGTGCAGGTTGCCGGCGATCACCTGCAACAGGTTGTTGAAGTCATGGGCGACGCCGCCGGTGAGGCCGCCGATGGCTTCCAGTTTCTGTGATTGACGCAATTGCTCTTCAGCTGTCAATCGCGCTTCCACTTCATCGGCGACGCGCTGCTCCAGGTTGCGGGTGAACCTGAGCAAAGACTCCTCGGCCGTCTTGCGTTCGTGAATGTCGATCAACACCCCCGGGAAGCGGAACGGTTCACCCTGCTCATTGAACTCGCAGCAGCCGCTCGCCTGCACCCACAGATAATTGCCATCGGCACGCAGGATCCGGTATTCGGCATTGAAGGGTTCGCCGGTTGCCACCGATCGGCTGACCTGTTCCTCAAGCCAACTGCGGTCGTCCGGATGGATCCGTGCCTGGGCGATATCCGTTGGCAGGTCGGCCAGGTTTTGCTCGGCCGGGTAGGAAAAGGTGCGAGCGAAGCGTTCGTCGCCAGACAGCACATTGGCCTTGATGTCCCAGACGAACGAGCCGAGCAAGGCGCCGGCATTGAGCGCCAGGCGCACCCGTTCATTGTCGGCGCGATAGGCGTCTTCGGCGGCCCGGCGGCGACGTTCGGAAATCACGTGATCCGTGGTCTCGACCACCATCGCCATGACCCCGGCCGGTTTGCCGTCATCATCGGCCACCGGGCTGTAATACAGGTCCAGCCAGACGTCTTCGGGAATCCCGTCCCGCAGCAGCACCAGCTCTTTATTGCGATAGGACAACGTGCCGCCCGCCAGGCAGGTGTCGACCACGTGTCGATTGAACTCCGCCACTTCCGGCCAGCCCAGTTCCACCGGGGAACCCAACAGGTAAGGATGGCGGCCACCGGCGAATGTCGAGTACGCATCGTTGTAGATCATGTAACCGGGACGGCCCCAGAGCATCACCATCGGCAGCGGCGAAGCGAGCATCAACTGCACCGCGCTGCACAGGCTTGCCGGCCAGGTGTCCATCTTCCCCAGCTCGGTCGGGCTCCAATCGAACGCACGAATGCGCCCGGCCATTTCACCGCTCCAGCCGGCACATCCGTGGCTATCGTCTAGAAACTGCATTGGCTGGCTCTTTTGTCCCTGAAATGGCACCTGTTTGCTTCGAGCGCTCGGGAGGCTAATGGTTCACTGAGGTAACACTGATTCACTCTCCGCCTGGTACGCCCATGATTCGCGGGTATCGCTGATTCCCCTGTAGGAGCGAGCTTGCTCGCGATGGACGTTAACGATGACGAGTTCTGCCTGGATAAACGCGGTGCCCTTGCGCCTTTCGCGAGCAAGCTCGCTCCTACAGCGATGGGCGTAAACGATGACGAGCTCTGCCTGGATAAATGCGGTGCTCTCACGCCCTTCGCGAGCAAGCTCGCTCCTACAGTTAGCGGTGTGTCAGTTGTGTGCAGGGTCAACGGAAATCCCGGCTGCGCACGCTGATGCCATCGAGCAACGGGCTCAGGTCGCTCAAGCGTCCGGCGATCAGGTGGCGCACCTCGCCTTCCTTTTCCCAGCGCCCGTCGACCTTGAGCAACTGCGAGCCGACCAGCACCTGTCGCTGCCGGTCGGCCAGGTCGCGCCAGACCACCACATTGACGTTGCCGAACTCGTCTTCCAGGGTGACGAAGGTCACGCCACTGGCGGTGCCCGGGCGTTGTCGGCCGGTTACCAGTCCGGCGACGCTGACCGGTCGGCCGTGCTCGACATCCATGAGCTCTTTCGAACTGCGGCAACGCCGGGCTTTCAATTCACCGCGCAGCAACGCCAGCGGATGCGGCCCGAGGGTGGTGCCGACACTGGTGTAATCGGCCAGCAGGTCCTCGCCCACGGTGGGTTTGGGCAACGACACCGCCTCTTCCTCCTGGCGCGGCAGCCCGGCAAACAAACCGAGCTGTTTCTGCACCCCCGCCACCTCCCAACGCGCCCGATGCCGGTCGCCGGCCAGCCCGCGCAGCGCCCCGGCATCGGCCAGTTGTTCCTGGGCACGGGCATCGAGTCGCGCCCGTTCGCAGAGGTCGGCGATGTCGATGAACACCCCCTTTGCCCGTGCCGCTTCGATACGCCGGGCATCGTCCTCGCGAAACCCCTTGATCATCCGCAAGCCCATGCGAATCGCCGGCTGCGCACCGCTGATCGGCTCCAGGCTGCAATCCCAGTCGCTGGCCCGCACGTCCACCGGGCGAATCTGCAAATGGTGCCGGCGCGCGTCCTGCAGAATCTGGTCCGGGCTGTAGAAACCCATGGGCCAGCTGTTGATCAGCGCACAGGCGAAGGCCGCCGGTTCGTGGCATTTCAACCAGCAACTGGCGTAGGTCAGCAAGGCAAAACTGGCGGCATGGGACTCGGGAAAACCGTAGCTGCCAAAGCCTTTGATCTGTTCGAAAATCAGCGCGGCGAACTCGGGCGTGTAGCCATTTTTCTTCATCCCGGCGGCCAGGCGATCCTTGTGCGGCTCCAGTCCGCCATGGCGTTTCCAGGCGGCCATGGAACGGCGCAACTGATCGGCTTCGCCGGGGCTGTAGTCGGCGGCGACGATGGCGATCTGCATCACCTGCTCCTGGAACAATGGCACGCCCAGCGTGCGTTTGAGCACGGTTTCCAGTTCCGGGGACGGATAGGTCTCGGGCTCTTCCTTGTTTCGTCGCCGCAGATAAGGGTGAACCATGCCGCCCTGGATCGGCCCCGGTCGCACGATCGCGACCTCGATCACCAGGTCATAGAAGGTCCGGGGCTTGAGCCTCGGCAGCATCGACATCTGTGCCCGGGACTCGATCTGGAACACGCCGACGGTGTCGGCATGGCCGATCATGTCGTAGGTCTGCGAATCCTCGGCCGGGATCGTCGCCAGGCTCAGGTCAAGGTTGCGGTGCCTCCGCAACAGATCAAAACAGCGGCGAATCGCGCTGAGCATGCCGAGGGCCAGAATGTCGACCTTGAGCAGCCCGACCGCATCCAGGTCGTCCTTGTCCCACTGGATGATGGTGCGGTCGGCCATGGCGGCGTTTTCCACCGGCACCAGGCTGTCCAGCGGCTGCTCGGAAATCACGAAACCGCCGGGGTGCTGGGACAGGTGCCGGGGAAAGCCGATCAACTGCCCGGTCAGGCTCAGCACCCGGCGCAACACCGGGCTGTCGGGGTCGAAACCGCCTTCGCGCAGGCGCTCCACGGGGGGTGTTTCATCGTTCCAGTGACCGCAGCAATCGGCCAGGGCATTGACCTGGTCCGGCGGCAACCCCAAGGCCTTGGCCACGTCGCGCACCGCGCCGGCCGAGTGATAGGTACTGACCACCGCGGTCAGCGCCGCGCGGGTTCGGCCATAACGCCGGAACACGTACTGCAGGACTTCTTCACGTCGCTCGTGTTCGAAATCGACGTCGATGTCCGGCGGCTCGTTGCGCTCTCTGGAGAGAAAGCGTTCGAACAACAGCGTGGTGCGATCCGGATCGATTTCGGTGATGCCCAGGGCAAAGCACACCGCCGAGTTGGCGGCCGAACCACGGCCCTGACAAAGTATCTTCTGCTCGCGGGCGAAACGCACAATGTCGTGAACCGTGAGGAAATAGCTTTCGTAGCCCAGTTCGGCGATCAGCTGCAGTTCCTTGTCGATCTGCGCCAGCACCTTGGCCTGGCCTTGTGGCCAGCGCCACGCGATGCCCTGTTCCGTCAACACCCGCAGCCAGGAGGTGGCCGTGTGCCCCTCGGGCACCAGCTCCCGAGGGTACTGATAACGCAACTGGCCGAGGTCGAACGTGCAGCGCCGGGCGATGTTCAGCGTTTCGTCGAGCAATGCTTGCGGATACAGATCACCCAAGGCATCGAGGCTGCGCAGATGGCGTTCGCCATTGGGGTGCAGGCGCAACCCGGCCTCGGCCACCGGCAAGTGATGGCGGATTGCGGTCATGGTGTCCTGCAGGGCGCGCCGCCCGCGCGCGTGCATGTGCACATCGCCGCTGGCCACCGCCGGGATGCGCAGCTCGCTTGCCAGCGTCAGCAGTCGTTTCAGCCGGCGGCTATCGTCCTGGCCGCGATGCAACTGGACCGCCAGCCACAGCCGTTCGGCAAAGGTCTGCTGCAGCCAGCGACCGATTTCAACGTCATCGACCGCGTCCGGTACCCACAACACCAACAGTCCCGGCATTGGCTCGCTGAAGTCTTCGCGCAGCACCTGATACTGGCCTTTCTGCGTGCGGCGCCGGGCCTGGGTTATCAGTCGGCACAGGGCCTGGTAGCCCTCGAGGTTTTCGACCAGCAGCACCAGTTTCGGGCCATTTTCGATGCGGATTTCGCTGCCGATGATCAGCGGCAGCTCCACGGATCTGGCTGCTTGCCAGGCGCGGACAATGCCCGACAGGGTGCACTCGTCGGTGATTGCCAGCGCTTGATAGCCCTGCTTTTTCGCTCGCCGGAAGAGCTCGAGGGCACTGGACGCTCCGCGCTGGAAACTGAAGTTCGACAGGCAGTGCAACTCGGCATAGTCGATGGTCATGCGAACCAGCCCTGCAGCCATAACGGGCCGCCCTCACCCACCGCCCGCCAGGCCCAGCCCTGCTGGCCGGAGCGGGTTTCGATCAGGTAGTAATCCCGGCGCACGTCGGCGCCGTCCCACCAGCCGGACTCGATGCGTTCCGGCCCCATGAGAATGCGCGTCGAGCCTTCGTGGACCGCCAGGGGTTCGGTCAGCAGCCAGCCCGGACGCTGCACGCCCGACAACGCCGCACAGGGCTGACTGTCGACACTGGCCTGCCACGCGCACTCCGGCCGGTGATCGGCCTGGAACCGCAAGCCCTGCACCGCATCATCGCCGAGCCGCGCGCGCAGGCGTTCGCGCAGTTGCTCCCAGGGCAAGGACTGCTGCGGGCGGTCGTCGAACAGTTCCTGGTACTGGGGCACGAAGGCCGGCAAGTCTTCGGCGCGCAGGCGAAAACCGCGCACCGGGGCCTCGACCTGAACCTGTTCCAGCCGCCCCCGGGCCAGTTCGAAGAGCATCGCCGGATCGCGCTCGGCGCTGAGCAGGCCGACCTTGATCACGCTGTCCGGCAGCCCGGCGTGTTCCAGGTGCAGGTCAAAGCGCTGCACGCCACTGTCCCGGCCACACAGGAAAGCGCAAAGATCGCTGGTTAAGCGGCGTAACGGAAACAGCAGGGCCTGATGGGACTGCACATCGAAATTGAGCTCGATGCGTACATCGAAGCGGTCCGGCGGCAAGTAGAATGCCAGCGCCAGGCGACGGGTACCCAGCAAGGCATCCAGGTGCTTGAGGACCTGGGCCTCGAAACGCCGGGCCAGACTCTGCCGGGGCAATGCCTGCACCTGGCTCAGGGTGCGCAACCCCATGCGCGACAATGCTATGGCGACGCTCGCCTCCAACCCGATGCGGTCAATGGGCAACTGCCCCAGGTGAGACTGCAAGGCTTGATCGTCGGGCACCACCAGACCGTCATAGGCATTGGCCAATACCCGCGCCGCCACCGGGTTGGGCGCGGCAACGATGCGGTGGCGAAACCCCAGCTCGCCGAGTTCGGTCCGCAAGCGTGCTTCGAAGTGCGGCCAAGGCCCGAACAACCCCAGGCTGGATTCGATTTCAAACACCACCGCCCGCGGGTAATGCACGCTGACCTGGGAACTGAACCGATAGGCCCAGGCCGCGAGAAACTGCTGCCAGTGCTCGATCTCGGCAGCGTCATATTCGGCCGTGACAAAGCCCTTGCTCAGGGCCTGCGCAGCCGTCATCGATTGGCCCGGACGCAAGCCCAGCGCCCGCGCCGAAGCGTTGACCGCCTGCAGCACCCGACGCTGGGCCGGGCCGCTCAGCAGCGCCAGCGGTTCATCGGGATCGGCGCGCTGACGCAGGACCGCGTCCAGCGCCAATTGCGGGAAGAGAATGCATACCCAGCGCATGGCAACCTCAATGCCCCACCGGGAAGGCAATCGGCGCCGAACGCGCCAGCCCGCCCCGGCACTTGAGCACCCGCAACTGCGCGGGCCTGGCATCGATGGCGATGCGCAGGGCGGCGGGTGAAGGGTTGATGGCTTCATGGATCGAGCGGTAGGCGAATGCCAGGGTCGAGCCGGTTTCCGCCGCCACCTGCAAGCGGCGCAAGGCGCGGTCATCGGCCTTGTGCGGCCAGCACAACACCGCGCCGCAACTGCCCGAACGCAAGCATTGTTCCGCCGCCCACAGCGCATCGCGCTCGCTGGCCCGGATGATCGACAACTGGCGCAGATCGACCCCGGCGTTCTGCCACGCCTGGGGATACGGCACGTAAGGCGGCGCCACCAGCACGATGCGTTCACCGGCCGCCGACAACCGCGCCAGCGCCGGCCACACCAGTTGCAACTCGCCGACGCCCTGCCCGGCCAGGAGGATTTCCGTCAACGCCGCTTCCGGCCAGCCGCCCGTGGGCAGTGCCGCATCCAGCGCGGCATGCCCGGTGGGTTGCGGGCTGGCGGCCGGTGGCGCAGGTCGCCCGCGCCAGACCTGGCCGCCATTGAACAGCGTATCCAACGCAACGACGGCGCCCATCACCCTTGCCTCACCAGACCGCAGAACACCCCTTCGATGGCCAGGTCCTGGTCCGCGCGAACGATGATCGGCTGATAGGCCGGGTTCCGCGGCAACAGGCGCACGGCATCGCCGACCCGCTCGAAACGCTTGATGGTGACTTCCCCGTCCAGTCGGGCCACGACGATCTGGCCGTTGACGGCCTCCGGATTGCGATGCACACCCACCAGGTCACCGTCGAAAATGCCGTCCTCGATCATCGAGTCACCCCGGACCCGCAGCATGTAATCCGGCACCCGGGAGAACATCGACGGGTCGAGCAGCAAGCGGCTGTGCACCTCGGCATCGGCGCCGATCGGCGCACCCGCCGCCACCCGACCGAGCACCGCAATGTCCAGCAACTCGGGCCGCGCCGGCTGCCCGAGCAAACGAATGCCCCGGGCCTGATGCGCATTGACCTCGATGAAACCGGCTTCGGTCAACGCCAGCACATGCTTGCGCGCCACGCTGCGGGAGGCAAAGCCGAACGCCTCGCTGATCTCGGCGAGGCTCGGGGACTGACCGTGTTCGGCGATTCGCTCGCGGATAAAGGTCAGGATGGCGGTACGGCGGGGGGTTAGAGTCGTCATGGAGTACATTTGTACTCTTTCTGGTTTTTCCTGGCAAGGTCCGCCAGTCAGCTCAATTAACAGACCTTGTGGTTTCCCCTGTGGGAGCGAGCTTGCTCGCGATAGCGGACTGACATACAACATTGATGTTGACTGTTATGACGCTATCGCGAGCAAGCTCGCTCCCACAGGGATTCAGGAGATCTCTGGGGTGAGGTTTGCCAGGTAGGGCCAGGGATAAATGCCGCGCTCATGGCCATCGCTGAAGACCAGTTGCAGGCCGTAGCCCTGTTGATTGAGCTCAATCACACGGATGCGCCCGTCGACTTTCACTGCCAGCCCTTGCAACCGAAACGCCCGACACTGCGAGCACGGGCATTGCCGGCGCAACTCGGCATGATCCAGCACCTGCTCACGACCATCCGGCCAGTTCAGGCGCAGTTGCTGTCTGCTCCGGGAATTGCCAATCGCTACCGGGTTCATTGCAGCTGACTCAAGGCAATGCGCACGGCCTTGCGCACTTCCGGATCACCGTCGTCCTGAGCGGCCTGCAAGGGTGCGATGGCGCCTTTATCGTTCAACTCGCCGAGGGCCAGCGCGGCTTCCTTGCGCAGGTTGCTGATCCGGTGGCCGAGGGTTTCGATCAACGCGTCGAGGGCCGGGGCGTAGCGCAAGCGGCCGAGGCTGCGGGTGGCGCGCAGGCGCACTTGCCAGTAATCATCGCCCAAGGCGTTCACCAGTGCCGGCCCGGCGTCGGCATGCCCGACCTTGCCCAGGGTGGTGGCCGCCTCTTCGCGCACTTGCCAGGCCTGGTCCTGCAGGGCCTGGCGCAGGGCTGGCAGCACCTGTGCATCGGACGCCAGGCCCAAGGCACCGGTGGCGGCGCGGCGGACTTCGGTATCCGGATCGTCACTGGCCAATCGGGCCAGCGCCGGCAAGGCCTCGAGCTGCTTGAGCCAGCCGAGCACGCCGACGGCTTCGCGACGAACGCTGGCGTCTTCATCGTTCAGCGCTTCCACAGCCGCCTGGGCAGCATCGGGAAACCGCAACTCGCGCAAGGCCCTGAACGCGGCGATGCGCACGCTGATGTCGGCATGCCCGGTCCACGGCAGAATCACCCGGCCCGCCGCTTCGCTCTTGAGCAGGCTGAGGCTTTGCGCGGCAGCGGCCTGCACCGCCTGAGCGGGATCGGTCAAGGCCTGGCACAGTGCTTCGACCACGGGCTCGTCCTCCCAGGCTTCCAGCAGCCGTGCGGCTTCGGCGCGGACCTCGTCGGTCGGGTCTTGCGCCAGTCGATCGACCAGCCACAGCAGGCCATCCGGTTCCTCGAGATCGGCCAGTTCGATCAGGGCAATCCGCCGCACGCCGGGGTCTTCATCGGTCAGGCGCGGTTGCAGGGCGAGAATGTCGTCGTTATCGGTTACATCGAATAGAGAGGTCATAGGGCAAACCGCGGCAGTTTATTTTCAGGGGGAAGTCCGAGAGGGTTCAGGCGCGGCAGCTGCCGACCGTCTTCGTGACGCAGCAACTCGAGGCAATGGCGCTTCAAACGGGAGAACGCGTGGCTCGTCACCAGTTCGGTGGTACGTGGCCGGGGGAAATCGAGGCGCAGGTCTTCGATGATTCGCCCCGGGCGCGAACTCATCACCAGCAGCCGATCGGCGAGGAACAGCGCTTCGTCGATGTCATGAGTGACGAACACCACGGTGGTGCGAATACGCGTCCAGATATCCAGCAGCAGTTCCTGCATGTTCAATCGGGTCAGGGCATCGAGGGCGCCGAACGGCTCGTCCATCAGCAACAGCCGTGGACGATTGATCAGCACCCGGGCGATTTCCACCCGCTGCTGCATGCCGCCGGACAGCTGATCGGGCCAGCGCTCGGCAAAGCCTTCGAGACCGACCAAAGCGAGGATTTCGTCGGCGGCCCGGTGCCGTTCGGCTTTGCCGATGCCACGCATTTTCAGGCCGAAGGCGACGTTGTCGCGCACCGTGCGCCACGGGAACAGCGTGTGATGCTGAAAGACCATGCCGCGCTGGGGCGATGGGCCCGAGACTGGCGCGCCGTCGACGTTCAGGGTGCCGGTATGGCTTTGCAGATGCCCGGCCAGCGCACCGAGCAAGGTCGATTTGCCGCAGCCGGACGGTCCGAGAATGCACACGAACTGCCCCGGTTCGATCTGGCAGTCCAGGCCTTGCACCGCTTCGAAGGCGTGTTTGTCTTCGCCGAGGACAATGGACAACTGGCGGATATCGATCCGCCCTTCAGGGGTTTGCATCGCGCTCATCAGGCTTTTCCTCGTGGTCGGTGCCAGGGCGTGAACAACCCGCCCAGCCGTTTGATCAGCAGACTGCTGCCCATCCCGAGAACGCCGATCAGCAACATGCCGACCACGATGTCGGCGTAGTTCTGGATGGTGTAGGACTCCCAGGTGTAATAACCGATGCCGTACTGGCCGGAGATCATTTCCGCGGTGACCAGGCAGAACCACGAAGTGCCCATGCCGATGGCCAAGCCAGTGATGATGCTCGGTGCGGCGCCCGGCAGGATCACTTCCAGCAGAATCGCCCGCCGCCCTGCCCCGAGGCTTTTCGCCGAGGCGATCAGCCGCGGGTCGACGCCTTCGACGCCGTGCACCGTATTGAGCAGAATCGGGAACAGCGCGCCGGTGAAGGTGATGAACACCATCGACAGTTCTGACGACGGGAACATCAGGATCGCCAGTGGAATCCAGGCCACCGCCGGAATCGGCCGCAGGACTTCCAGGGGTGGCAGCAGTAAATCTTCCGCCCATTTCGAGCGACCGATCGCCAGGCCCAGAGCGATACCGATGACCAGCGCCGCGAGGTAACCGGCAAACACCCGGCCGAGGCTGCTGCTCAGGTGCTGGCCGAGCTTGCCGGAATCACCGAGACCGAGGGCGGCCTCGATCACCGCCAGCGGCGTCGGGACGTTGGCGAAGGTGACCAGGCCAAGGTTCCAGTGGCCACTGGCGGCGAGTTGCCAGAACAGGAGGCAGAGCAGCAGCGAGGCGGCTCTTGGAACCCAACGCAAATATGATCGGTACACAATAATTCCTCTCAACCCTTGACCCCTGTGGGAGCGAGCTTGCTCGCGATAGCGGTGGGTCAGGCAACAATGATGTCGATTGACACTCCCTCATCGCGAGCAAGCTCGCTCCCACAGTGGGTCGTTGGTGAACTCGATATCTTCAAACGACGTCATGCCCCTGTAGGAGCCGGCTTGCTGGCGAATGCGATCTGACATTCAACCTTGATGCTGGCTGGTCAGACGCATTCGCCGGCAAGCCGGCTCCTACACAGGGTTGCGGGGTCAGCGCACGACAACGGCCTGGGCGGTGGCATCGGTGAAGTCGAACACCTTGCCGCCCTTGGCCGTGGCGAACTGCTGAGCCTCGCCTTTGAGCAGGAACGCGCTCAGTCGCCCTTGCGCATCGCTGGCAAACCACGCCTGATCCGCCAGCAACTTGATCCCGCTGTCACTCGCCTGGGCATACACCGCGCGGATGTTCTTGCCTTCCTGCTTCAGGCTCGCCAGCGCGCTGAACGCCGATTCCGCCGAGGCGTATTGACGGACTTTCGCCTCGCCGCGCACCCAGATTTCGGCCACATGGCTGAAGTCGGTGATGGCCTTGCCGCTCAACGCATCCACCGCTGTCAGCGGCGTCGGCTTGTAATTGGCAAGCTGTGCGCTGTAATCCAGGTTCGAGGCCTCGAAGGCGGCGCGGATGTATTGATCGTCGATGAAGGTATTCAGATCCAGACCGCGGTCAGCCTTCTTCAGCAGCTTGAGGGTATCGATGGCGGTGCCGACGGCCTGGCGGTACTCCGGCTTCCAGCTCAAGTCGCGGGTCTGCACCCCGAGCGGACCGTAGAACAGGTAGTTGACCTCGGCATCGACCCCGGTGACCTTGGCGATCAACTCGCTATACTTCTCGGGCTCGGCCGTCAGTAACTGGTTGGCTTCGATACTGGCGCGCAGGTAGGCGACGACAATTTCCGGGTACTTTTTCGCGTATGCCTGATCGACCAGTGCGCCATGGAACGTCGGGGCATTCGCCTGGGAACCGTCATAGATCTTGCGTGCAAAACCACGGCTCGGGAACAGTTCGGCGAAGGGCACGAAGTCGGCGTGGGCGTCGATCTTCCCGGCCTGCAACGCCGAGCCTGCGACCTCCGGCGGCTGGGCGATGATGTTCACATCTTTCAATGGATCCCAGCCTTGGGCGGCTACGGCGCGCAGCAACATGCCATGGGCGGTGGAGGCAAACGGCACGGAAATGGTCTTGCCCTTGAGCTCGGCCAATGACTGCACGCTGGAGGCGCTCGGCACCACGATGCCGTTGCCGCTGCCCTTGATGCTACCCGACAACACACTGATGAACAGGCTGTGCTTGCCTGCGGCTTCAAACGCCACACCATTGAACGAACCGGGGAAATCGGCCATGGCGCCGAAGTCGAGTTTGCCGGCAACCATCTCGTTGGTCAGGGGCGCGCCGCTGGTGAAGTTCTTCCACTGCACCTCGTATTTGGCGTCCTTGTAGGGGCCGTCGTGCGGCAGGTATTTGTCCAGCAGACCCAACTCGCGAATCAACAGGCCGCCGGCGGCGCAGTTGATGGTGGTGTCCTGGGTGCCGATGGCAATGCGGATGGTTTCGGCTGAAGCCGACAGGGTGAATGAAGCCAGTACCAGACCGGCAAATGCTGCACGCAGCAATATTGGCAAAGACATGGTGAATCCCCTCGAATCATTTATAGGATGTTCGTCTCCGCCACGATCAGGGCGTGGTGGGAAACGAGGGGTGTCGTGAAACAGGCGTCCGGTGGTTGCCGGATAGCTTTTTTGTTGTCTGGGCCGGCCTCATCGCGAGCAAGCTCGCTCCCACAGGTTTCGTGGTGTTGGCAGGGTTTGCGGCTGGCTTCGATCTACTGTAGGAGCCGGCTTGCCGGCGAAGGCGTCGGCACATTCAGCATCTCTGTGATTGACACACCGCTTTCGCTGCGATGCGGCGATCCGACAAGCCAGCTCCTACAGGTCGGTGTTTCAGCGCAACAGATACGGGATTTCGACCTTCACCGCCCCGGTCGGGCAGTCCTTTTCACAGGGCATGCAGTACCAGCATTCATCGAAGGCCATGTAGGCCTTTTGCGTCGTCGGATTGATCGCCAGCAGGTCCATCGGGCAAACATCGACGCACACGGTGCAGCCTTTATGGGCGATGCACAGGTCCTCATCGACCGTGACCGGCGCGTTGGAGCGAAAGAAGATTTCCTGGGGTTGATAGGCCATTTCACGGTCTCTCTTGTGGTGAGGCTCAAGCAGCAAAGGCACCGACTCGCAGCCGGTCGTAGGCCTGCATTTCCTCGGCATCCAGCGGGATGATGTAAGGCTCGACGGCTTTCTTGAAACTGCTCATCACACCGTTTTCATCCTTCTTCAGGTGGCAATGGCAGAACCAGTCGCTGTCATTGCGTTGCGGGTGATCGACCCGATAGTGGTAAAGCCCCCAGCGACTCTCGGCGCGGAACAGCGAAGCGCGGGCGGCCATTTCGGCGCAATCGCGGATCATGCTGACTTCCATGGCGCGCATCAGCTCGTGGGCGTTATGGGCCTTGATCTGATCGAGGTCGCGCTGGATATCGCTGAAGCGTTGCAGACCGATCTGCATCTTCCTGGTCACTTTCGGCGGCTGCAGGTAGTCGTTCACAAAACGCCGCAGCTTGTACTCGACCTGGGCCGGCGGTAGACCGTGTTCGCGATCCAGTGGCGCGTAGACCCGTGCCTTCTCCGTTTCGATCTGCCGCACATCGACCGCTGAAAACTCACGCCCGGCGACAAAATCCGCCGCGTTGGTGCCGGCAAACCAGCCATAGGTGAACGCGCCGAGCATGTAATTGTGCGGCACCGCAGCCATGTCACCCGCCGAGTACAAACCCTTGACCGACGTCTCGGCCTTCTCGTTGACCCACACCCCCGACGCCGAGTGACCGCTGCAAAAACCGATCTCCGAGATGTGCATCTCGACCATTTGCGTGCGGTAGTCAGTGCCGCGATTGGCGTGGAACTGGCCGCGACTCGGGCGTTCGTTGCTGTGCAAAATCTCTTCGATGTTCTGGATGGTTTCCTCGGCCAGGTGATCAAGCTTGAGGAACACCGGACCGTTGCCGCTTTCGAGTTCCTGGTGGAACTCCCACATCATCTGCCCGCTCCAGTAGTCGCACTCGATGAAGCGTTCGCCCTTGTTG
>Ga0213829_1001434_pt1 | contig 17022 bp, 20 predicted proteins | sample MC6MC0896MG_FD_180665 | JGI IMG/M metagenome (GOLD analysis project Ga0213829, IMG submission 180665) | Enriched soil aggregate microbial communities from Iowa State University, Ames, United States - MC6-MC0896-MG | ecosystem: Environmental > Terrestrial > Soil > Unclassified | place: USA: Iowa...
AAGAACCTCAGCAAAGTGGTTTCCAGCGCGGAAGGTGAACTGACTATCCTGCACGAACTCAGCCTGGAACTGAACAAGGGCGACAGCCTGGCCATCGTCGGCGCCTCCGGTTCCGGCAAATCCACCCTCCTCGGCCTGCTGGCCGGTCTCGACCTGCCCAGCAGCGGCGAAGTCACCCTGGCCGGGCAAGGCCTGAGCCTGCTCGATGAAGACCAGCGCGCCCGCATCCGCGCCGAACATGTCGGTTTTGTTTTTCAATCCTTTCAGTTGCTCGACAGTCTCAATGCTTTGGAAAACGTCATGCTGCCGCTGGAACTCGACGGTCGCAAAGACGCCCGTGAGCGCGCCACCGAATTGCTGCAGCGGGTCGGCCTTGGCCAACGCCTGAGCCACTCGCCACGCCAGCTCTCCGGCGGCGAACAGCAGCGCGTGGCCATCGCCCGCGCCTTTGCCGCCGAACCGGATGTGTTGTTTGCCGACGAACCCACCGGCAACCTCGACAGCCACACGGGCGAACGCATCAGCGACCTGCTGTTCGAACTCAACCAGGAAAGCGGCACGACCCTGGTGCTGGTGACCCACGACGAACGCCTGGCACATCGTTGCCGGCGCCTGATCCGCCTTGAAGCCGGCCTGCTGGTCGCCCCCCTGGAGCCTTGATGGCACGCCTGCCGCTGCTGCGCCTGTTCAGCCTCGCCCTCCGCCAACTGCTGCGCGACGCCCGCGCCGGTGAACTGCGGGTGTTGTTCTTTGCCCTGCTGGTGGCCGTGGCGTCGAGTACCGCCATCGGTTACTTCGGTGCCCGCCTGAACGGCGCCATGATGCTGCGCGCCACCGAATTCCTCGGCGCCGACCTGCTGCTCGAAGGCAGCTCGCCGGCGCGCCCCGAACAGATCAGCAGCGGTGTGGAGCTGGGGCTGGAACACGCGCAGGTGGTGGAATTTTCCAGCGTCATTGCCACCGATAACGGCATTCAGCTCTCCAGCATCAAGGCCGCCGACGACGTCTACCCGTTGCGCGGCGAACTGAAAAGCGCCCCGGCGCCTTTCGCCGCGGAAGAATCCGGTGGCGGGCCGAAACCCGGTGAAGCCTGGGTCGAAGGACGCCTCCTGACTGCCCTGGACCTGAAGATCGGCGACAGCATCGACGTCGGCATGAAAACCCTGAAACTGGCGCGCGTACTGACCTACGAACCCGACCGTGCCGGCAATTTCTACAGCCTCACGCCGCGCGTCCTGATCAACCTCGACGATCTCGCGGCGACCGGCGTGGTGCAACCCGGCAGCCGGGTCAGCTATCGCGAACTCTGGCGCGGTACAGCCGAGGCACTGGAAACCTATCGGCAACAGATCAAGCCCGGGCTGGCCCCCAACCAGCGGATACAGGATGCTCGCGACGGCAACCGGCAGATCGGCGGAGCCCTGGGCAAGGCCGAGCGCTACCTGAACATGGCCAGCCTGGTGGCGGTGCTGCTAGCCGGTGTGGCGGTGGCGTTATCGGCGACGCGCTTCGCTACACGTCGATTCGATGCCAGCGCCTTGTTGCGTTGCCTGGGGTTGTCTCGTAGGGAAACCCTGGTGTTGTTCAGTTTGCAGCTGGCGGTGCTCGGACTGCTCGCGAGTATCAGCGGCGCTTTCATCGGCTGGCTGGCGCAGCTTGGCTTGTTCGCCTTATTGCACGACCTGGTGCCGACCGATGTGCCACCGGGCGGCCTGTTTCCGGCCATCGCCGGGATCGGCACCGGACTGGTGGCGCTGGCCGGTTTTGCCTTGCCGCCGCTTGCTGCATTGGGTCGGGTGCCGCCCTTGCGGGTATTGCGTCGGGACATGCTACCGATACCCACCAGCACCTGGATGGTGTACGGCGCGGCGTTGGGCGCCCTCGGCCTGATCATGTGGCGCCTGAGCCTGGACTTGCTGCTGACCTTTGCCCTGCTGGGCGGTGGCGTGATTGCCGCGCTGGTGCTGGGCGGTTTGCTGTTGCTGCTGCTCAAAAGCCTGCGCCGCCTGCTCGCGCGCGCATCCTTGCCGTGGCGCCTCGGGTTGGGCCAGCTGCTGCGCCATCCCCTGGCGGCTGCGGGTCAAGCCCTGGCCTTCGGCCTGATTCTGCTGTCCATGGCATTGATCGCCCTGTTGCGTGGCGAGTTGCTGGACACCTGGCAGAACCAGCTGCCGAAAAACGCACCGAACTATTTCGCGCTGAACATTCTGCCGGCGGACAAGCAGGCCTTCACCGATCGGTTGATCGAACTGTCGGCACAGTCGGCGCCGTTGTACCCGGTGGTGCCGGGTCGACTGATCAGTATCAATGGTGAACCGGTGCAGGAAATCGTCAGCAAGGATTCGGCCGGTGACCGGGCCATCCAGCGCGACCTGAGCCTGACCTGGGCGGCGGACCTGCCGGCGGGCAACACGCTCACCGCCGGCAACTGGTGGCCCGGGCAGGCGCCGGATGAAATTCCCGGCGTGTCGGTGGAAGGCAAAGTGGCCGAGAGTCTGAAGCTCAAGCTCGGCGATCACATGGTGTTTACCGTCGGCGGGGTCAATCGCGAAGCGAAAGTTACCAGCCTGCGAACGATCAACTGGGACAACTTCCAGCCGAACTTCTTCATGATCTTCCAGCCCGGCACCCTCAAGGATCTGCCGGCAACCTACCTGACCAGTTTCTATCTGGCGGCCGGGCATGACCAGCAGATCGTCGACCTGTCTCGAAGCTTTCCGGCAGTGACCATTCTCCAGGTCGAAGCCTTGCTCGCACAGCTGCGCAGCATCCTCGCCCAGGTCACCCTGGCGGTAGAGTACGTGCTGTTGTTCGTGTTGGCAGCCGGCATGGCGGTGTTGTTCTCCGGCCTGCAAGCGACGCTGGACGAGCGCATTCGCCAGGGTGCCTTGTTGCGGGCGTTGGGGGCCGAGCGACAGTTGCTGGTCAAGGCCCGGCGCATTGAGTTCGGTTTGCTAGGCGCAGTCAGCGGCTTGTTGGCGGCGCTGGGTTCGGAACTGGTGAGCCTGGTGCTTTACCGCTACGCCTTCGACCTGCCCTGGCACCCGCATCCGTGGCTGCTGGTGCTGCCGCTGATCGGCGCCGTGCTGATCGGCGGCGCCGGTGTCTTCGGGACTCGCCGCGCCTTGAACGCCAGCCCCCTGACAGTCTTGCGCGAGGGTTGATAGACTCAAGCCTTCTCCACCACAAGAAGTTGCCATGAGCCGTTATCGCCCTCCTCGCACCGCTGGCACCGCGCTGATCACCCCGGAAGGTGAAGCGCGGATGCGGGCCGAGTTCCATGAGCTCTGGCATGTGCGCCGCCCGCAGGTCACCCAGTCGGTCAGCGAGGCCGCGGCCCAGGGTGATCGCTCGGAGAACGCCGAGTACACCTATGGCAAGAAAATGCTGCGCGAGATCGACAGTCGCGTGCGCTTTCTGACCAAGCGCCTGGAAGCGCTCAAGGTGGTCAGCGAGAAGCCGAGCGATCCGAACAAGGTTTATTTTGGCGCCTGGGTCACCATTGAGGACGAGAGCGGCAAGGAATCGCGTTATCGCATCGTCGGGCCGGACGAGCTGGATTTGAAGCTGGGGCTGATCAGCATCGACTCACCGCTGGCCCGCGCGTTGATCGGCAAGGCCCTGGACGCGGAAGTTCGGGTCCAGACGCCTACCGGCGAGCAGTGTGTGTATATCGTGGCGATCGACTATCCCTGAGTCGCAGTGCGCTGAGTCTCAGCGGCGGGTAATCAGCCCTTGCCGGGCAACACGGACCAGTTGCCTGATCACTTCGGGAGCGTCTTCAACGCTGGGCGATTGAATCACCGCCAGATCAAAGCTGTCGCTGGCAAATCGGGCCAGGGACTCGCCGTCTTCGACGAACTGGATCAGGAAGGCTGCAGGTCCGCCAGTGCGACGTGGCCAGCCATCGAGATAGCGCAGGAGCGTCGGTTGATGTTTGCCGCCAAGCAGGATTTTTGGATTGCGCTGGGTCAGATGGGCCGTGATCGGCGCGGGGCGTATAACGGGGCTTAGTGCATTCATCGTGTCGTGTCTCAGCCTCAAAAAGTCTGCATGGCAGGTGAGAGGCAACACCGAACCAGCGCTTTAGCGGTATTTCGAAGCGTGCTGCATGCTTCTGTCGGTAACTGGATGAGTCACCTGGCGCCCCGCAAGTAGCTGTTTAAATCGGCGCATGGGCAGCATCCTAGAGAAGCTGACCGGATAGTGTCAAGAATGACGCGCAACAAAACAACGGGCTGCGCGTTGGGGAGGTGGGCGTACATATCCGTTTCTGCGGTAACGGCCGCTGACGGTTCCGCCCTTACGGCGGGTCACTTGGAAAAGCGCCAAGTAACCAAGCGCTCTTGCCCCTTTCGTTCGGTGCCTCGCTAACGCTCGGCATGCCCTCGCTCCGGTCCTGCTCCGTGGGCCCGCCGCCATCGGCCATCCATGGCCGGGGGCGGCTAACCCGGCATCCATGCCGGGTTGCCCACTGCGCAGAACCTCCACTCGGCCTCTCGAGGGGGCGGTGCGTCAAGATCAAAAGCTGCAGGCGAGCTAACGCTCGGCCTGTTGAGTGGTGAAAAGCGAAAGCCGTACGACAATCCTCTGTAGGAGCTGGCTTGCCGGCGAAGGCGTCCGTTCAGTCAAAAATTTTGCAGCTGACCCACCGCTTTCGCTGGCAAGCCAGCTCCTACAGTTGAACTGTGCGATGCCCAGCATCGGGTTCGCTGAAGTTGCTGTTGCTGTTGCTGTTGCTTTGGCTTCAGATCTGCCGCCCCTTTCCCAGAGGCCGAACGCAGGCGTTGCGCAGGGGGCACCGCGGCAGGGATGCCGCGGTAGCCGCCCCCGGCCATGGATGGCCGATGGCGGCGGGCCCCCGGAGCAATGCTGGAGTGAGGGCATGCCGAGCCTAGGCGAGGCACCGAATGGCGGGGCAGAGCGCTTTGGTTACTTTCGCGCTTTTCGAAAGTGACTCGCTGTAAGAGCGAAACCGTCAGCGGCCGTTACCGCAGAAACGGATATGTACCCCAACCCAACCCAACCCAACCCCCAAAAATCGCCATCACCATAAACAGCATCACACCACGACGGTCAGACCATTCAACAGTGCAGCATTAGGCTCAACCCAAATGCTCCTGATCCAGGACGATCGCGTTATCCAGCGTCTCCAACAACGCCTTGCGCACTTTGAGCTTGGTGTTCTTATGCGCCGTCATATTGATCTTCTTCAACTGCCGCGCCGCTGCCAGCGCCGCACCTTGCAACTCTTCAGCCGACACCACCAGATCAAGGAAACCAGCATCCACGGCGCTCTGCGGATTGAACATCTCGCCATTGATCACTGAACGGTGAAACGCCGATTTGCGCAGACGATCACGAGCGATCTCGATGCCGGCGTGGTGCATGGTCATGCCGATCTGCACCTCGTTCAGACCAATGCTGAACGGGCCGTCGACACCAATGCGATAGTCCGCCGACAACAGCAGGAACGCCCCCTTGGCCACCGCATGCCCAGGACACGCCACGATCACCGGGAACGGGTGCGACAGCAGGCGACGGGCCAGGGTCGAACCGGCCGTCACCAGCGCCACGGCTTGTGCAGGGCCGGACGTCATCACCTTCAAGTCGTAACCGCCGGACAGAATCCCGGGCGTACCGGTAATGATCACCACCGCGCGATCGGTCACCGCCTGATCCAGCGCAGCATTAAATGCAGCAATCACGTCTGGCGAGATCGCATTCACCTTGCCATTGCTCAAGGTCAGGGTCGCGATACCGTCTTCGAGATGGTAGGAAATCAACTCACTCATGACGCTATTCCTTTCGATAAAGTAGGGCAGACGTTACCCACCGCCATAGGCCAGGTAAAGCACTATGACTGACCCGCCAGTCACCCTTTCCCCACCCGACGCGGGCAGCTCGCCATGCTGGCAGCGTATTGCCCTCTATTAAGGAAGGGGACGGCCAGCCGGAGATTGGCAGCTTTGCCATGCCCCGAAACCCGTCGCCACGACTAAATCGCTAACCGCATGAAAATTCTGCAAAAAAAGTTTGCCATCGGAAAAGCTTTCGACTACATTAGCGCGCCTCGACAGACAGAACTTGTTTGACGAGATACGGTGAAGTGTCCGAGTGGCTTAAGGAGCACGCCTGGAAAGTGTGTATACAAGAAATTGTATCGAGAGTTCGAATCTCTCCTTCACCGCCAAATTCGATGTAACCAGAACCCCTGATTTCGAGAGAAATCAGGGGTTTTGTGGTTTCTGACGTCTGAAAAAATGTTAGTTGTGCTAGAGAAAAAATTTCCCTAGCATTGACGTATGGCTACCCTTCATAGCGAACGAAACTGGAAAATAAAAATCTATGCCGACGACCATGCGCCGCCGCACTTTCACGTGCAGACGCCAGATGGGGAGTCGTTGGTGCAGATCGAAGGACTCGTTGTCCTGGGCAAAGGTGCCGAGAACAAAGCTTTGAAAGCAGCCCTGCTGTGGGCAAGAACACATATCGCCGAACTCTGGCGCGTATGGAACGAGCAAAACCGGAGGAACTGACTAATGACCAGCAAGCTTCGCATTTCTGCTGTGCAACCAGTTGCCGGCAAACATGCCCTTGACATCGAGTGGAATAACGGTAAACGAAATACCGTTGATGTCACCGAACACATCAAGACCTTTCCTGTGCTCAAGCCACTGCAAGACCTCAAGCTATTCGGCAAGGTGGCGGTAGGTGAGTGGGGGTTTGATGTGACATGGGGAGATGATCTCGAGCTGGCAGCTACGACTCTGCATCGTCTGGCGCTGGAGCAATCCGGAGAGGTCATGCCTACCAGTGATTTCAAGCGGTGGATGTTGACCAACAATCTTTCGCTTTCAGCAGCCGCTGTTGAGTTGGGGTTTACTCGCCGAACCATTACCGCTTACAGCAGTGGTAAGGCGTTGATACCCAAACATGTAGGGCTAGCGTGCAAGGGGTGGGAGTACGAGCATAAAGGACACGGTGAGAATTGCATTTAGATTCTTCGGTGTACGAACCTCCCGCCACCACACGGATTGGACGCACGCACGTTATGCAGGAATTCACCATGAAGCAGGCCGAGCTGGAAAAAGTTCATGTCGAGCTCGTCAAGCTGATGGCTGAACAGCGCAGGCTGAACGCCGAGGCCGGCAAGATGACCCGTGAGACTTTTTGGTATCCGGTGGCTGTGGCGACTGGATTGATTGGCACGGTGGCGACCGTTACTGCGGTGTTGATCAAACTTCCCTAGCGAAGGGTGCACAAAAAGGCAAATGCTTCAACGGAAAAACCCATCTGGAGATTAACGTTGAGAACTTCCAAGCCCAGCCAAATGCTGGGTTTTTTTACAGCCAATCACTCAGCGAGTGATGCTCCGAGTAAGAAAGGAACTCCATGATCACCACCACAACCCACTCCATCGAAGGCCGGCAAATCATCGCCTACCTGGACATCGTCAGCGCCGAGTCGGTGCAGGGCGTCAATGTCGTCCGTGACCTGTTCGCCGGGATGCGGGATTTTTTCGGTGGGCGCTCGCAGACACTGGAGCGAGCCTTGAAGGAAGCGCGGATTCAGGCAACCGACGAACTCAAGGAGCGGGCGCGGGCGCTGCAGGCGGATGCGGTGGTGGGGCTGGATTACGAGATCAGCATGCCGGCCGGAAAGGGCGGGATGGTGGTGGTGTTTGTGACCGGGACGGCGGTCAAACTGAGGTGAGATCGCGGGGGCCATTCGTCGGTACGGGGTGATCTGAACTACAAGTCCAGTAATGACCGGCTAGTCTAAAACGCCTTGGCGATCGATATTTTTCAGGCAAAAGGGCTTGCCGGTGTCGATCCCGCTTTTGAGAGGGGCGTAGATATGGCTGATCCGTATATCGAAGACGACGGGGCAGAGTTTCCGATCAACAACTGCGTGCAATGCGGGCAGACCGATTATGTGGCGGGTTTCGGTGAAGACCAGGCCCGGAACGACAAGATGAAATCCATGGCGCGCCCGGGACCGAAGGCGAAATTTTTACCCAAGGTATCGGCACCGTCCAGGAAGTGATGCACCCAGCCCCCGTCATCGAGCGGGGGTTTTTCAGGCGTCGAATAAATAGTTGCAGGAAAGAGTTTCCCACGAAATCTTTCACAAAGTTTTCACACCCATCGACGTAGTCTCAGCTCATCCGTTAGAAAGCAATACTCCAGCCCGTCTCCCCAGCGGGCTTTTTTTTGCCTGTCATAAAACCTTTCCCGAAAACGCTGTCAAACCGTCGCCAACGGTGTGGTTGCGTCGACTTGTCTGTGGTCGTCGTTGGATAAGAACATTTAATTAATCTCCTTTCGGTTTTCCTTTTTTTGAGGTTTCTCGTCATGCGTTTGACTCTGCCCGCTCTGTTTCTGGGACTTTTGGTTGCTCAAGGTGCAATGGCTGCCGGCGACGGCACTGCCGCGCTGGGTGGCGGCCTGGGTGGCGCGCTGGGTAATGTGGTCGGTCAGAAAATGGGCGGCAGTACCGGTGCAGCGATTGGTGCCGGTGTGGCCGGAGCAGCGGGCAGTGCGGTCGCTGCGCGCAAAGGCAGCCGTACCAAGGCCGCCATCGGTGGCGGTGTCGGCGCGGCGGGCGGTTCGGTGATCGGCAATAGCCTGGGCGGCAAGACCGGTTCCACTATCGGCGCGGGCCTGGGCGGTGCATTGGGCGGCGGCGTGGGCAGTAACCTGGCCAAAGGCCACAAGCGTCACTGATCCCTGGTGATCGCTTCTGAAGCCCGGCTTGATGCCGGGCTTTTAGTATCTGAATGTTTCTCCGGCCTCACTCTTCGAATTGACAGCGGTCCAACACTCAACGCTGGCCGGATTCAGCGGGCACAGATGCTAGACTCCTGCTCATCCGCAGCATGTTCACTTCCCCCGATGCGGAATTAGAGGTTCATATCATGCGTTTGACATTGTCCACAGTAGTTCTGGGACTTTTGGTCGCTCAAGGTGCAATGGCTGCCGGTGACGGCACTGCTGCCGTTGGCGGTGGTATTGGCGGTGCGCTGGGTAACGTGGTCGGCCAGCAAATGGGCGGCAGCACGGGGGCAGCGATTGGTGCCGGTGTCGGTGGCGCGGCAGGCAGTGCGGTGGGTGCCCAGAAGGGCAGTCGAACCGAAGCGGCCATTGGCGGTGGCTTGGGCTCGGCTGGTGGCTCGGTGATTGGCAACAGTCTCGGTGGCTCGACCGGTTCGACCATCGGCGCAGGCCTGGGCGGTGCGGCGGGAGGGGCTGTCGGTAATAACCTGGGTTCCGACAGTGGCAGTTCCCATTCCGGCAACGGCAACGGCCATAAGCACAAGCACAAAAACAAGCACAAAAACAAGAATCACTGATTCGACCCTCGAATAACGCGCAAACCCGGCCTGGTGCCGGGTTTGTCGTCTCTGTGGTCCCGTTGCGGAACGATTGGCGGGCGCACGCCTCGAACTTCATACACTCCCTGATTGTTGCGAGGACTGCCATGACACCTGAAACCGAAGGCAAGGAGGAAAAAGGCCCGAGCGGGCTCCCATTCATCAACGATCCCGGCAATGAAGACCCGGGCTCCCTGATGGATGACGCGACGGTGCCGCTCAACGATTCCGACGACGCCGGCGACGTTGGCAATACTGAATATGAAGATGAGTACGAAGACGATCAATGATCGGGCTCCGGGACCAGGCTGACCGATCGTCCGCCTGATCGAACCGTGGTCATCGTGCTGTCATCGAAATGTCAGGACCTGTATCCAGGCCCCCTGAGAGGTGTTTTATGAACGCTGATCCCAACGATTCCGATATCGACGACACCCCTGAATACCCACTGCCTTCTCCCACCGACCCGCTTCCACGCGACCAGCGCCCGCCGGATGATGACGCGGGAGTGGAGCAAGTGCCGAACGATGATGTGCGGCGCACTGACACTGATGTTGAAGCTACGCCCGACGATCCGGACATTGCCGGCAACGATGGTTCCAACGAGCCGAGCTGACACAGGTTCACGGCTTCCTCGCCGCTGGTCGATCGAGCGGCACCTTTAAAAAGCGGAGCCTGCCAGACATCAGGTAAGCAATTTTTGAAGGAGAAACACCATGATCAGGTCAAAATTGACAGCGATTACGGTGGCCGGCGTACTGTCGGTCGGCTCGATGGCGGTGTTCGCTCAGTCCGATGCGCCCGTCGATAAAGGCGGCATGCCTCCCTCCACGGAAATGAATGCGGGTTCTACCGACGGCAATGCCCTGCCACCGGGTTCCATCAAGGGAGGCAATGGCGACGATGCCAGTGGGAGCAGCACCCGCCCGGGGTCGGGAAGCGGGTCAATGAGTGGTGGCAGTTCGATGGGGAGCGGTTCTGGAAGTGGGTCTGGAGAATCCGGTAGTTCGGGCAGTACTGGCAGTGCCGGTGGGGGGACGGGTACCGCAGGCAGTGGCTCAGGAGGCTCGGGAGGCGAGTGAATCGCTGAATCGCGAACATCCTCCAGTTACAGGTTTTTGCATTCGTCGGGCGTGTTGCCGTTGCTCTATGACGGCCGCGCTCGTTATGCTGCTGAACCCTTTAATCAATCGCGGATCCGGCCTGGGCCGAGTTTTTGCGATGTCATTAAAAACGGATCAGAAGCGATGAATGCTGCGCTGAATGAGTTCGGCCCGATAAAGGCCGTGATTTTCGATATGGACGGCTTGCTGCTGGACACCGAGGGTATCTACACCGAAGTCACTTCAATCATTGCCGGGCGTTACGGGCGGACCTTCGACTGGAGCGTCAAACAGAACATCATCGGCCGGGGCGCGGGTGATCTGGCGCGGTATGTGGTCGAGGCGCTGGACCTGCCGATTACTGCCGAAGAGTTTCTGCAGATCCGTGAACCGCTGATGCGCGAGCGTTTTCCAGCGGCATTGGCGATGCCGGGCGCCCAGGAGCTGGTTCGGCACCTGAAGGCGAACAACATTCCGATCGCGGTGGGCACCAGTTCCTCACGTCACTCGTTTGGTCAGAAAACCACCTTGCACCGCGACTGGTTTGCGCTGTTCGACTTCATCGTCACCGCCGATGATCCGGAAGTCGGCGCGGCCAAACCGGCTCCGGATATTTTCCTCACCGCTGCGCGACGCCTGGGGGTATTACCCGAGAATTGTCTGGTGTTCGAAGATTCGCCGTTCGGGGTCACGGCGGCGAAAGCGGCGGGGATGACGGCGATTGCTATTCCGGATGCAGCGATGGCCGACGAGAAGTACGCGCACGCCGATGGCATTCTTCGTACGCTGAAGGCGTTCAATCCGGGTGCCTGTGGGTTGCCGCATCTCGACTGGGCTTGATGGGGAAATGTAGGAGCGAGACCGGCTTGCTGGCGAAGACGGAGTGTCAGTCGACATTGATGTCGCCTGACAGATTGCCTTCGCCGGCAAGCCGGTCTCCTGCAGAGGGCTGCGGTTGACAGGCCTGTATCAGGCGCCGAAACCGCCGTCGATGGTCAGGCTGGCGCCGGTGATGTAGCCGGCTTCGGGGCCAACCAGGTAGGCGACGAAACTGGCGATTTCTTCGACTTGACCGTAACGACCTACTGCCATCAACGGAATCAGGCTATCGGCGAAGTCGCCGCTGGCCGGGTTCATGTCGGTGTCGACCGGGCCTGGTTGCACGTTGTTGATGGTGATGCCCCGTGGGCCGAGGTCGCGAGACAGGCCTTTGGTCAGGCCCACCAGCGCCGATTTGCTCATGGCGTATGGCCCGCCGCCGGCGAAGGGCATGCGCTCGGCGTTTGTACTGCCGATGTTGATGATGCGGCCGCCTTCGGTCATGTGCCTGGCGGCGGCCTGGGTGGCGATGAATACGCTGCGCACGTTGATTGCCAGGGTCTGGTCAAAATCTTCGAGTGTGAAATCTTCAAGCGGTGCGACGGCCAATACACCCGCGTTGTTGACCAGGATGTCCAGGCGACCGAAGGCTTCGACTGTGGCGGTGACGGCGTTGCGAATAGCGTCGGCGTCGGCACTGTCAGCCTTGATGGCCAAGGCCTTGCCGCCATGGGTGGTGATGCTGTTCTGCAATTCTTCGGCCTTGGCCGTGGAGCTGACGTAGGTGAAGGCGACTGTCGCGCCTTCAGCGGCCAGGCGTTTGACGATGGCTGCGCCGATACCGCGGGAACCGCCTTGAATCAACGCCACTTTGCCGCTGAGGTTCTGAGTAGTCATATCGATCTCCAAGTCCCGAGGCGAAGTGTCTCGGTTGATGGAGCCTAGTATCGATTCATGATTACAAGCTGAGTAGACGGTAATTGCGATAGTCTGTGTAAACCAGAAGTTTATAGTAGCGCTTATGGAAACCTTCAGCAGTATCGAATGCTTCGTGCGCAGCGCCGAAGTCGGCAGCTTTGCCGAAGCTGCGCGGCGCCTGAGCCTGACCCCGGCGGCGGTGGGCAAGAGCGTCGCCAAGCTTGAGGCTCGATTGGGGGTGCGTCTGTTCCAGCGCAGCACCCGCAGCCTGACATTGACCGAAGCCGGTCATCTGTTTCTGGGCGAGGTCAGCGCCAGCCTGCTCACGATCCAGAACGCCGTGGCCAATCTGGCCAGCGCCGAAGGGCGACCGGCCGGTACATTGAAGGTCAGCATGGGCACCGTGTTCGGGCGCTTGTACATCGTGCCCTTGCTCGGAGAGTTCCTGCGACGGTTTCCGGCCATCAACCCGGACTGGCATTTCGATAACCGGCAGGTCGACTTGATCGCCCAAGGCTTCGACGCGGCCATTGGCGGGGGATTCGAACTGCCCCAGGGCGTGGTGGCGCGCAAGCTGACCCCGGCGCATCGGGTATTGGTGGCATCTGTCGACTATCTGGCGGAGCGTGAGGCTATCGTCGAGCCCGATGATCTGAAACATCATGACGGGATTCTGATTCGGTCGCCGCAAACCGGTCGGGTGCGCTCCTGGCAATTGACCAGCCGCACCCAGCAACACAGTTCGTTGACGCTCAAGGCACGGATGACGATGAGCGATTCCGAGGCAGCCTGCGCCACGGCAGTCCAGGGCTTGGGCATCGCGCTGGTGAGCATGCCGTTCGCCGTGGGTTATCTGGAGGCCGGGACGTTGCAGCGGGTGTTGCCGGAGTGGTACGTCGATGATGGCAATATTTCCATCTATTACGCCGAGCACAAACTGCTGCCGGGCAAGACCCGGGCGTTTGTCGATTTCATTATCGAGCAGTTCGCGGAGCAGGGGTTGGGGCAGCGGTTCAGTGCGGTTTGAGGCAGATCCCCAAACCGAGTCGCAACCTTCGCGAGCAAGCCCGCTGCCACAGTCTGGATGTCACAAGGCTCGAGCTTATGCCTTGGACTTGCTAATGATATTCCCCGCATGCAACCCGCATTCTTTCTGCGTCGCCTCTTCCCACCACCAGCGACCTTCGCGCTCGTGCTGGTTCGGCAGCACCGGGCGGGTGCAGGGCTCGCAGCCAATGCTGATGAAGCCGCGTTCATGCAGGCTGTTGTACGGCAGCTCGAGCATGCGGATGTAACCCCAGATCTCTTCACTGGTCATCTGTGCCAGCGGGTTGAACTTGTACAGGGTGCGTTCCGGCGTTGAAAACGCGGTGTCGATTTCCAGCACCGCGACGGCGCTGCGGGTGCCCGGGCTCTGGTCCCGACGCTGGCCGGTGGCCCAGGCGTTCACGCTCGAGAGCTTGCGGCGCAGCGGCTCGATCTTGCGGATGCCGCAGCATTCGCCATGGCCATCCTTGTAGAAGCTGAACAGGCCTTTTTCTTTAACGAAGGGTTCGAGTTTCGTGTGGTCCGGCGACACCAGTTCAATGTCGATCTTGTAGTGCTCGCGCACCTGATCGATGAAACGATAGGTCTCCGGGTGCAGGCGACCGGTGTCGAGGCTGAACACCTTGACGTTTTTGTTCAGCTTCCAGGCCATGTCTACCAGCACCACGTCTTCGGCGCCGCTGAAAGATATCCACAGGTCATCGCCGAACTCGGCGAACGCGAGTTTCAGGATGTCCTGGGCGGATTTGTTGGCATAGGTCGTGGCGAGTTCCACAACATCGAACGATGGGCTCATCAGGGCGGTTTCCTACAGGTCGGTGGCGCTGGGCGCTCTATATGGGGCTGATGGTAACAAAATCCTGCAGTGACTGGCGCGCCCTCTGCGTTGCACGGGCCGGCCCGAGTCGCTAGAGTTCGGCAGTCCTTTTGCTCGCTCGATTCAATAATCACTACAACTGGGAGTGTCTCGTGGAAATTGCCTGTCTGGATCTTGAAGGTGTGCTGGTCCCGGAAATCTGGATCGCCTTCGCCGAAAAAACCGGGATCGAATCCCTCAAGGCCACCACCCGGGACATCCCCGACTACGACGTGCTGATGAAACAGCGCCTGCGGATTCTCGACGAACACGGCTTGAAGCTGTCCGACATCCAGGAAGTGATCGCCACCCTCAAGCCGCTGGACGGCGCCGTCGAGTTCGTCAACTGGCTGCGCGAGCGGTTTCAGGTGGTGATTCTGTCGGACACCTTCTACGAATTCTCCCAGCCGCTGATGCGTCAACTGGGTTTCCCGACCTTGCTGTGCCACCGCCTGGTGACAGATGACTCCGGTCGGGTGACGAGCTATCAGTTGCGTCAGAGAGATCCCAAGCGTCAGTCGGTATTAGCGTTCAAGAGCCTCTATTATCGGGTGATTGCGGCAGGGGATTCCTACAACGACACCACGATGCTGGGCGAGGCGGATGCGGGGATTCTGTTCCATGCGCCGGACAATGTGATTCGCGAGTTTCCGCAGTTTCCGGCGGTGCACAGCTTTGAGGCGCTGAAGCAGGAGTTCATCAAGGCGTCGAATCGGGCGTTGAGTGTGTAGTCGTTCTTGAGGACGCCTTCGCCGGCAAGCCGGCTCCTACACGGTTTGTGTCGAACCACAATGATGCGGTCAACACATCCCCTGTAGGAGCCGGCTTGCCGGCGAAGCGTTTAAAGATTCTGCAAGGTATCGAGCAACACCTTCACCTTCGTAATCGATTCCTGATACTCGGCCTGCCACTCGGAATCGGCGACGATCCCGCCACCGCCCCAGCAACACACTTGCCCATCCTTCACCAGCAAACTGCGAATGGCGATGGAGCTGTCCATCTCGCCGCGCACGTCCAGGTACAGCAACGAACCGCAATACAAGCCGCGTCGGGTCGGCTCCAGTTCATCGATGATCTGCATCGCCCGAATCTTCGGCGCGCCGGTAATCGATCCGCCCGGGAAGCTGCCGGCGAGCAGGTCGAGGGCGTCGCGCTCATCCGCCAGTTCACCGATGACGCTGCTCACCAGGTGATGCACGTTCGGGTAGCTTTCGAGGCTGAACAATTCCGGCACCCGCACCGAACCGATGCGACAAGTGCGGCCGAGGTCATTGCGCAGCAAATCGACGATCATCAGGTTTTCCGCGCGGTCCTTGGGGCTGGCCAGCAGTTCGGCGGCATTCGCTGCATCTTCGGTAGCGGTCATGCCGCGAGGGCGAGTGCCCTTGATCGGGCGGGTTTCCACTTGGCGCTTGCTGACTTTGACGAAGCGCTCCGGCGACAGGCTCAGCACCGCGCCGCCATCGGGCAGGCTCTGGAAGCCGGAAAACGGTGTCGGGCACGCTGCTCGTAGCGCGCAGTACGCCGCCCACGGATCGCCCGCGCACCCGGCGCGGAAACGCTGGGCGAAGTTGACCTGGTAACAGTCGCCGGCCTGAATGTATTGCTGGATGCGTTCCAGCGCATGGCGATATTGGTCAGCGCTCAGGTCGGCGCTCATCGGCGCTTTCAGTTTGAAAGGCTCGATGGTTTCAACCGCAGGCTGGCTGAACAATGCGATCAGCCGCTGACGCTCGCTGTCGATCAACGTCGGGTGAAACACCAGCTGACTGGTCTTCATCTGATGATCGCTGACCAAAGCCCAGTCATAGAGCCCGAAACGCGCATCCGGCAGTCGCAGGTCGTCCTGGGCCAGGCTTGGCAAATGCTCCAGGTGACGGCCGAAATCATAGCTCAGGTAGCCGATCAAGCCGCCGGCGAAAGGCAAGTCAAGCGGCAGCTCGGCTTTACCCAGCCGTGTCAGGTTAACGCGCAGGCGCTGCAGGAAATCGCCACCACTTTCGTCAGGCAATACGGCCAGTTGTTCCAGCGGCCAGGCGCTGAGCAAGTCAAAGCGGCCGCGATCGGCCGTGGGCCGGCCACTGTCGAGCAATACGGCACCGGGGGCATGACGAATCGCCGCGAAGTAGTCGGCGGGATTGGCGCGATAGGGGAGCGGGTGTACGGAACAGGTCGACATGGGCAGGGCGGATCAGCCATCGAGGCGGGGTGGCGATTGTAGTCTGCTCCGGGAATTGCTCCTAGAGGGGATGTCGGGGATTGGCAGATTGGCGGCAGGGTTGGGTGGGTGTGTTGGCAGTGAGGCCGTCTTCGCTGCGGTGCGGCGATCCGACAAGCCAGCTCCCACAGGGGATGTCGGGAATTGCAGATGGGCGGCAGGGTTGAGCGGTGTGTTGGCTATCAGGCCGCTTTCGCAGGCAAGCCAGCTCCTACAAGGGGCAGCGCAATCCCTGTGGGAGCGGGCTTGCCCGCGATGGTGGCGACTCGGTCTTGGATCAGCCCTCAACTCCGGGAATATGCCCGAACATCTCCTGGACAAACTCCACCCGTTCCGCAACCGTCTCGCTGATCCCGCGAGCCTTCAATGCTTCCAGTCGCGCTTCAACGGCATGGGTACGCAACGTCAGGCCGCAATCGTTGGCAATCTGAATGTTCAACCCGGGGCGGGCGTTGAGCTCAAGGATCAGCGGGCCTTTTTCCTGGTCCAGTACCATGTCGACACCGATGTAACCCAGCCCGCACAGCTCATAACAGCCGGCCGCCAGTTTCATGAAGCCGTCCCAATAGGGCAGTTGCACGCCGTCCACCGCGTTGGTGGTGTCCGGGTGTTTGGTGATGATGTTGTTCAGCCAGGTGCCGCGCAGGGTCAGGCCGGTGGCGAGGTCGACGCCGACGCCGATGGC
>Ga0213829_1001438_pt1 | contig 17010 bp, 6 predicted proteins | sample MC6MC0896MG_FD_180665 | JGI IMG/M metagenome (GOLD analysis project Ga0213829, IMG submission 180665) | Enriched soil aggregate microbial communities from Iowa State University, Ames, United States - MC6-MC0896-MG | ecosystem: Environmental > Terrestrial > Soil > Unclassified | place: USA: Iowa...
TGCCCAGGTCGACAATATGGTGCGACTTGTAAAAGATGGCTTTGGAGCAACAGCTTCCATCCGCACCGGAGAGGAAAATTTCAATGAGAAACAATTATACCTAGCCGATTCAACGCTGTTTTCCATATTTGATTTCCAGTTTATTGAAGGCAATGTTCATGCAGCGTTTCTAAATAAAAAAAGTATTGTACTTTCTCAATCAACAAAAGAGAAATTGTTTGGTAAGAGTGAAGCACTCGGAAAACTCATTTCCATTAACCAAAGAGATACCGTACAGGTTACCGGTGTATTCAAGGATCTTCCCGTAAATAGTACACTGGACTGTAATATGGTCATGAATATTATGGATTCCTGGATGGGACAAAATGTCTACTGGAGTAATGCCAGCTATGAAACATATATATTACTAAAAAAAGGATCAGATCCAGCTGCCGTTGCGCAAGAAGCAACGAAGCTGATTGACAAATATATCGAAAAAGACAACCGATATTTTACCCAATTTTTCCTACAACCACTATTAAAGGTCCATCTATACTCCTCAACTCTTGGAGAGGGAGTCACCAAACGTATTGGGAATATTGACACTATTCGGACACTATCTGTCCTTGCTTTTCTTGTCATCGTGATTGCCTGTATCAATTATATGAACCTGGCCACGGCAAAGTCACAAAAGAATGCTAAAGAAGTGGGTATAAATAAGGTACTTGGAGCTACACGAGCCCAGCTTATTGTCCGTTTTTTTGTCGAAACCGCAACGATTAGTCTATTTGCAATGACATTAGGTGTGGTTCTGGCCATTATTTTGATCCCGATATTTAATTCCATCGGCAGTACAAATATTACCATCCGACAACTTCTCAACTGGGATATGCTAGGGATATTGGGGCTATCCTGGTTTATGATTACGTTTATTGCAGGCAGCTACCCAGCCCTATTCTTATCAAAAATCAAATCGATCGCATTGATGAATAAAGGTTATAACAAACAAGGGAAAACAGTTCTGATCAGACAAATATTGGTGATATGCCAATTTACCATTTCGATTATATTAATCATCGGCATTAGTGTGATGCTCACCCAGATGAATTATATCCGAAATAAAGACCTGGGTTATCAACCTGAACATGTGGTCTCTATCCCCATCCGTTCTTTCCGGAGCCAGGAAAAACTCAACACACTCAATCAACAGGTCCAAAGCTTATCAAATACGTTGTCCACCACGTTCGCACAGTCCATACCAGGAAGTAACGAAAGTGGAAAAACAACCTATAAACTCAGCACAGATAAACAGGGATTACCAACACTAAGTTGTGTTACTTATGGAAAGACAGTAAATACACTTGGATTAAAACTGCTTGCCGGAACAGATTTACCTGACATTTGGGGACGTCCAGATTCCACCTGTTATATGTTGATCAACGAGAAAGTCCTGAAATACTTAGGGTATAAATCCCCACAGGAAGCGATTGGAAAACATATCGTCACCGAGATGAGCCCGACCAACTCGATCATCACCGGTGTCGTCCAGGATTTTAATTATGCAAACCTTAAATCTGAAATCGGGGGTTACAGCTATTACACCATGAATGATCCCACGGAATCACCACGCAACTTATTGATCCGTTATAAAACAACAGATGTTCAAGGATATATCGAACAAATAAAGAAGATATATACGACTGTTGCTCCGGAAGCTGCATTCGATATTTCCTTTTTAGATCAACATGTGCAAGACCAATATGAAAATGAAATCCGGTCATCCAATGTCATGAGTATGTTTTCATTTCTTACTCTTTTTATTGCCTGTCTCGGTCTGTTGGGATTAGCAGCCTATACCACCGAAGCCCGAAGCAAAGAAATCGGTATCCGCAAAGTTTTAGGAGCTAGCGTTCCCAGCATTATTCATTTATTATCATCAAATTATATCAAACTGATCCTTCTTGCTTTTCTTATTGCCGGACCGATCGCTTATTATCTCTTCAGCCATTGGTTAAATGATTTTGTGTATCATATTGAGATGCCATGGTGGGCTTACCTGATTGCGATCGTATCGGTCACACTGGTGGCGTTTATCACCATAGGGTTCCAGACATTTAAAGCCGCGCTACTGAATCCGGTAAATAGTCTAAGGGACGAATAGATCAGCTGATGGTGGCGAGAATGACATAGTTAATTTTGAATCTAAAACAGATCACAATGATAAAGAATTTCATCAAAACCGCATGGCGCAGTATTTTTTCCAACAAATTCTATAGCGCTATCAATATCCTCGGGCTGACTGCAGGATTAGTTGTGGGAATCTTCCTATTACTATGGATAAAGGATGAATTGTCCTTTGATCGTTTTCACAAGAATCAAGGCTCGATCTACAAAATTGGGATTGAAGGTGGAACGGGGATCTCAAAACGAATATTTGGATCTATCATTGCCCCAGTTGGAAGTTTTGCCAAGAGAGAAATTCCCGAGGTTCAGGACGCCGTGCGTATCCTTAGGATCGGTGATGCCGCCATAAAGTATAAAGACAAACGATTTAGAGAAAAGAATTTCGCTTTTGTAGATCCCAGTTATTTTAGTGTTTTTGATTTCCCGCTCATTCAGGGCAACCAGAAACAACCTTTTCCCGACAACAATTCCGTTGTTCTTACTGAGACTACCGCCCGTCGGTATTTTGGTGATGAAAATCCAATCGGTAAAACGGTGGTATTGGGAATAGAAGATTTATGTATAGTTAGCGGAGTTATCCCTGACTATCCCGAAAACTCCTCCTTTCAATTTCAGGTGCTCCTCCCCCTTTCACGGTTTAATGAACAGGCTTACATCAAAAATAAAACCACGTATGACAATAAAACCTATCTGTCATCGATGGACGAAGATTGGTCGAGCTTCTCCTTTGGAACCTACCTGCAGTTGAGACCCGATGCAAACCCTGCTGTAGTGGCCCAGAAATTACAAAAGATACATGAACGCAATAAACCCGAAGATACTCCTGTGCCCTATGTCACGCAAGAATTAGCGAAAATGCACCTTTACCAGATGGATGGTAGCGATGCAGGAATTGGTACAGTCCATATCTTTATTGGTGTCGCATTGATGATTCTTGTCATTGCTAGTATCAATTACATCAACCTCTCTACAGCACGCTCCTTATCCAGATCCAAAGAAGTCGGTATCCGTAAAATTATCGGAGCCGGAAGAAAGGAATTATTTTTCCAATTTATTCTGGAGACGACACTACTCTTCACGATCGCTGCGACTTTAGCAGTCAGCATTGTTTTTATCTTTCTTCCCTTTTTCAACAATTTCTCGGGCAAACATATTTCTTTGCAGCTATCTAGTATTGATCTCTGGAGCTATATTTTAATCATGTTGATAGGCACATTGCTATTGACCAGCATTTATCCGGCATTATTACTTTCAAACTTTGACCCAATCAAAGTATTAAAGGGCAGGTTCGGAATGAGGAAATCAAATTTTAGAAAGATATTAGTCGTATTACAGTTTACGGTGTCTATTGTTCTCATCACAATGACGATCGTCATCGGTCGACAATTGGAATATATACGTAACAAGAACCTGGGGTACGAAAAAAGTAATATTATAGCTGTCTCCATGGCTCCAAAAATGGCGCAACATTTTGATGCCGTCAAAAGTGATCTCTTGAAAAATAAAGGCGTAAGTGATGTCATTCGACTTGGAAGGGATATGGTATATGGTGGTGGATCGACAGGAGATAACGATTGGGACGGAAAACCCAACAATTCAAATCTTTGGTTCAGCATTACGCATTCGGATCAATATGCACTTGATTTTTTCAAGATAAAACTGGCTCAGGGAAAAAATTTCACTGGCTCGATGGCAGATTCTACGCATTTTCTCATCAATGAAACTGCCGTGCGTGAGATGGGATTGAAGAACCCAATTGGTGCCCGTTTACGGATCCGAACTGTTCCGGGAACTATTATTGGTGTGGTCAAAGATTTTAATTACGCAAGTGTACGTCAAAAGATCGAACCTATGGTCTTTCAATTTAGTCCAAAAGATTGCCAGCAGCTTTATATAAAAACAAATCCTGCCGGAACCGAATCGGCGTTGCATGCGCTGCGACAGATCTGGAAAAGCTACTATGACGATATGCCGATCAGTTATAGTTTCCTAGACGAAAGCTACCAACAGCAATATATGAGCGAGCAAAAACAAGGAACATTGTTTAATTTCTTTGCCATCATCGCGATACTGATTTCATGTCTGGGACTTCTTGGACTATGTACCTATACCGCGCAACTGAAAACCAAGGAGATTGGCATCAGAAAAGTCCTCGGTGCAACTGTCTTCAATATTATGCAAATGCTGAATAAAGAATTTTTGCTGTTGATCATTATCGCTAATATTATCGCACTTCCTATCGCGCTATATTTCACTTCCAACTGGTTAGATGGATTTGCCTTTAGAACAACAGTGCCGATAACTATATTTTTAGGTGCAGGCTTCCTAACGATTATGATTGCCCTGTTTACCGTTAGTTTTCAATCGATCAAAGCAGCTATCGCCAACCCCGTCAAAAGTTTAAAAGACGAATAGCTTGTATTTATAAAAATCAACTCTTTATCTATTGGACAATTAATCAGTACACCAAAACAACAAACATAACCATCAAACACCGCCATGATTAAATTATTTTTGAAAACCGCTTTACGCAATCTTAAACGCAACCCCTTAAATACGGCAATCAATATTCTCGGATTGTCTTTGGGATTTACGGTTGCTTTGGTGAGCACCCTGTGGATCCTGAAACAGTTTTCCTTCAACCACCATTACAAGAATTATGAAACGATCCATCAGTTGATGATGACAGGTACTTTCAACAATGAAAAATCCACAGATGGAAGTGCCACGCCTATCCCACTTGCGAAGGTTATTGCATCGGATTTTAACGATGAAATCCGAGATGTCACATTGATTACAGATGCTGAAAGCAGTAATATTAAGGTCGGTGACAAGAAATTAAATGCCACAGGCTTTTATGCCATGGGTAAATTTTCGGAACTATTCTCGTTCGAACCTGTACAAGGAAATATTTCCACCCCAACCGCAGCATCTACCATGATTATCTCGGAATCATTAGCCAATCGTTTAATGGGGTCAACTGATGTGATCGGAAAAACCATTCAGCTCAATGGAAAAGAGCAATATACGATACAAGGTATTTTTAAAGACATTCCTGAAAACAACACATTTCACGAACTGGAGTATATCCTACCCTTTGTCGATTACATCCATAAAAATGAGGGTATCGAAGAAAAGTGGTCAAACTGCTTTTTTAGTACCTATGGTAAGATCGAGAACCCGCAAAATATTCCGGGACTTGAGCAAAAACTGACCAATATCTTTAGAACAAATCTTACAGATATCAACCCTGAGATTCTGTTGCACCCCATGTCCAAATGGAATCTTTATGATTCATTCAAAAATGGTAAAAATGCAGGTGGGCAGATTCAATATGTGTGGATGTTTGCCTGGATCAGTATATTTATTCTGTTGTTGGCCAGTATAAATTTTATTAATCTCAGTACAGCCCGAAGCTTAAAAAGAGGAAAGGAAATTGGTATTCTAAAATCTGTTGGTGTAAATCGTAGGCAATTGATTGCCGGATTTTTAGTTGAATCCATCCTATCTGTATCCTGTGCTTTTCTGATGGCGATTATAATAGCGACCTTGCTTCTCCCATGGATAAATACCATCACCAACACCTCATTGCACGTTCCATTTATGCGTATTCAGTTCTACCTATACTCCATTTTTGGGATTATCACTATCGGAGTTCTGGCAGGACTATATCCCGCGCTATTCTTATCCTCTTTTAATCCGATCCTTGCGCTCAAGGGAAAGATGAGCATCGGTAGAAGTGGATTCAGTGCCAGAAAAGGAATGGTAATCGTGCAGTTTGCGATTTCCATCTTTCTGATGATTGCAACCTATTTGGTCATCAAACAATTGCACTATACAAAGGATCGTCCGATTGGTTACAAAAGCTCAAACCTAGTGAATGTCACCAGTCGTAGCGAGTTAATTGTCAAAAACTTTGATGTCCTGAGAAAAGAACTGATCAATCACCGTTTGATCCAGGACGCTTCCCTTTCTTCTAGTTTCGTTAATCGCCTCTCCTTAACTGGCGGTGGTTTTAACTGGCAGGGGAATGAAACAAAGGAAGGATCCATTATGGGAATTTTCACGATAGACGAAAACTTTTCCAAAACAGTACAATGGAATTTTTTGAAGGGAAGAAATTTCTCCAAAGATTTCAAGACAGATTCCACGGGAGTAATCATCAATGAGGCAGCGGCCAAATTTATGGGAGTTACAGATCTGACGAGCAAACAGCTATCCAAAAGAGGCATCAACTATACCATTATCGGTATTATACAGAACACCTTATCCGAATCCCCATTCAAGTCCATTACACCTACTGCCTATTTTCTTGATTTTCTGCCAAAAAATAAAATAACACTCAGACTGAACGAGCAGCAAGATATCAGTCAGACGATGAAAGCAATCGCTCAACAATTCAATCGTTTTGATCCAGATCTCATCTTTGATTATGCATTCACAGATAAAGAATATGCCAAGCAATTTGAACAAATGGAAATGATCAAAAGTCTGACCAGTATTTTTACGGGGCTTGCCATATTGATTTCTTGTCTTGGGCTATATGCATTGGTCGCATTTCTAACCGAGCAACGTGAAAAAGAAATTGGTATCCGTAAGGTTCTTGGCGCATCAGAAGTTGGTTTATGGAAATTATTATGCACTGAATACCTCTGGTTGACATTGATCGGCTTCCTCGTAGCAGCTCCTCTGGCCTATCTGTTAATGGAAACATGGCTTGACGATTATGTTTACCGCATTTCAATTAGCTGGACAGTATTTGCCCTTACAGGATTAACTGCACTGGGCATCACCCTAATAACGGTCAGTTATCAAGCCATTAAAGCAGCATTGGCTAACCCCGTCATCACATTACGGAACGAGTAAATCCACATGTTCGGCGACGGACAGCAAACTGTCCGTTTCCGAACATATCATAGGTTCACAAAAACTAAATACCAACTAATAATCAACAAGTTATGCTTATGGCAAACGAATTGAATTAGCTATTTCTATTGTGCATGACCAGCAAAACCTATCTATTTGGATAAAAAACTTTGCGGGACAGAAAATTATGAAATAAGCTACAAAACTCAATACGATGATTAAGAATTACCTTAAAATTGCCTGGCGGAATATCAAAAAAAACAAGGGGTTTTCTTTGTTAAACATGTTTGGCCTAAGTTTGGGCATTACCTGCTTTCTGTTACTAGCAGCCTATATTTTTCACGAATCAAGTTATGAGCGTTTTTTTCCAAATGCTGACCGTTTAGCTTATTTCAGTCTGACCTATAAGGCACCCAATAGTACCGAAGAGGTCAATTCCAGTGTAACACCAACAGCTCTGGCGCCAACCTTACAAGCAGAGCTTGCCGAAATCGAACAGGCGACCCGATTATTTGAATATTCCAAAGCTGGAAATGTAGAATCGAAAGACGAAACGACGAAGGAAAAAAAACTGATGTATGCTGATCCTAATTTTTTTAACACTTTAGGTTACACATTTATCGAGGGCGATGCAAAACATGCATTAACTGAACCGAATCAAATCGTATTGACTAAAAAACTAGCCGAAAAATACTTCCCAAAACAATCCGCATTAGGAAAAACCTTAACGATAGATAAAGTCAATTGGAAAGTCTCCGGTGTCATACAAGATTTACCAACTAATACACAGATAAATTTCACGGCCATTCTTTCCAACAAAGATTTAGCTCGCTACAAGCAACCAGAATGGTCTTCGGCAAATGACATCACCATTGCGCTACTAAAAAACAGAGACAGTTTTGGTGCCATTCAACAGAAATTAGATCAGATCACCAAAACGAAGTTTGCCGAGGCAACCAAACAAGGTTATCAATTTAGCTTTTCAATTGAAAAACTAATAGATATTCATCTGCATTCTAAAGCTGCGGGTTCTGGCAACCTGGTATATATCTATATTTTGATGGCTCTAGGAGCTGCGCTTATTATCCTGACGAGCATTAACTTCACAAATTTAATATTGGCACATGCCATCGAACGCAAAAAGGAAATTGGAGTTAAGAAAGTTTTAGGTGCCGCTCGAAAAACGATTTTCTTGCAATTCTTCTTAGAATGTAGTTTGATGGTATTGCTCTCCCTTTCTTTAGGCTTGCTGGCTACATTTCTATTATTGCCCGTATTCAGTTCCTACATGGGAAGCGAAATGCAATTAACGGTATGGACAGATCCTAGGTTCTATGCTATCCTGTTTTTATTTTTTATCGTATTGACCCTAATTTCTGGTGGATGGCCGGCCTATTCTATTGCCAGCTCAAAACCAATGTCTATTTTCAAACGGAAATTGGCGGAGAAACAAAGCGGGATTTCATTTAGCAAGGTATTGGTCACCTTCCAATTCAGCATATCCATCTTCTTTATCATCTGCACCTTGTTTGCGGGACGTCAAATGCAATTTATACAATCCAAAAATACAGGACTAGACCGCACGGATATGTTGGTCATCGATGGGCAGGGATGGCAGGACAAGGAACGTCAATTATTAAAAGATAAATTGATGCAACTCAATAGTGTTGAGGGTGTAACTGCTTCCTATGACAATCCGGTCAATATTCAGGGCGGATATAGCATTAATGAAGTCGAGGGCCAACCAACCGATTTTGAAATGAATGTGACAGCAATTCCTATCGAAAAAGATTTTGTATCAGTCTTCCGTATTAAATCGCTCGCAGGCGAACCGCTTTCTGACACAGATATTTTGCGTGCACGGGATACCCTATCACCAGAATTCGGTTTTGTGGTCAATACACTTGCCGCATCGGCAATGGGTTTTACACCACAACAGGCAATCGGTAAGAAAATTAATTTAAACGGCCGTAAAGGCAGTATTAAACAAGTTGTTGCCAGTTTTAATTTTGCCTCACTCCACAATGAGATTAAGCCTATTGTACTTTTTCCTGAATACTATTATTTTGGTAATATTTTCATCCGACTCAACCCAAATACACCAATTCAGGACGCTATAGCGCAGGTGAAATCGGTCGTGAAAGATATTGATGCAAAGAATCAATTTGAGTATCATTTTCTAAATGATGACTATAGCAAACTCTATTTAAAAGATCAACAGACTACAAAAGTCATGCAGCTCTTTTCGATTATTACAATTGCCATTGCTTGTATGGGCTTATTCGCACTATCCGCTTATGCTGTGCAACAACGTGTAAAAGAAATCGGAATCCGCAAAGTATTGGGTGCTTCTGTATTCAAAATCGTCAAGATACTCAGCGTTGACTTTATGATACTCGTCTGTTCGGCACTTTTGATTGCGATACCATTGGGATGGTACGCCATGCATCGCTGGATGGACAATTTTGCTTATCACATTACATTGGACTGGTGGATATTTATTATCGCAGGATCAAGCGCGCTGCTGGTTTCCTTTATTACAATCAGTTTTCAGACGGTAAAAGCAGCAGTAACAAATCCCATTGACAGTTTAAGGGATGAATAATTTTATAAAAAAATAGAAATAACATGTTTAAAAACCATATTAAAATCGCCTGGCGGAATCTTTGGAAAAGTAAAAGCTATTCTATTATAAATATCATTGGACTTTCCATCGGCATGACTGCTGTATTGATTATCGGCATATGGGTGCAAAACCAATTACAGTTTGACAATTTTTATAGCGATAAAGAAAACTTATATAAGATCTGGAATAAAAGCCAGAATGATGAAGGAAAAGTAGGTATGAATGAGATTACCTCTGGACGAGCAGCGCGTGCTCTTGTGGAAGACTATCCAGAAGTCGAACATGCAGCACGTATGTATTGGAGTACCAATAGACTAATATCATTTGATGACAAAAAAATCAAATCTAAAGGAAATGAAGTCGATCCAGATTTTATCCGGATGTTTGATTTTAAACTCCTTAAAGGAAATGGTGAGCAAGCTTTACAGGAAACAAAAAATATTATTCTTACGGAAAGCTTGGCTAAAAGCATATTTGGTGACATAGATCCATTAAATAAAACCATCGTACTTGATAACAAGGAGCCTTATCAGGTTTCTGCAGTTATGCAGGATCTTCCAAATAATACAAGTTTTGATTTCACCTACCTGATCCCTTTAGCCGATGCTAGCAAATATTCACCAAATTGGAATACAATCACATTCTCAAGTTACGTGCAATTAAAGGCAGGAACTAATATTGACGCTTTTAATAAAAAGCTTGTCAACATAATTGAGAAAAAATCCAACAACGAGTTAAAAGGGTCTCTGTTCTTATATCCAATATCCAAAATGCACCTGTATTCAAAGTTTGAACAAGGTGTTCCAGTTGGCGGAAAAATTGATCAGGTTAAACTTGTTGCGGGTATTGGTTTATTAATTTTATTGATAGCCTGTATCAATTTTATCAATCTCAGTACGGCGCGCAGCCAAAAAAGGGCAAAAGAGGTTGCTATACGAAAAGTTGTGGGGGCACAGCGTTTCAACCTCATTGCACAATTTCTAATAGAATCCCTATTATTGGCGATGATCTCAGGAGCGCTTGCCATCACATTGGCAATAGTGACTCTTCCCTTATTCAATAAAATATTTGATAAACCGTTGGTACTCGCTTTGTCAGATCCAACAATCTGGTTCTCGTTGATCGGGTTTATTTTTCTAACAGGTATCCTTGCGGGACTATATCCTGCATTTGTGCTATCGGCTTTCAAACCAATAAAATCACTAAAAATATTTGGCTCATCAAAAAATATCACCTTGAATTTCCGTGAATTATTGGTCATTTTTCAATTCGGTATTGCCATCATACTTATTATTGCTACGATTGTCGTCCGGAAACAAATTGAATATGCGGGACAACGTGATGTAGGCTATAATACCGATCAACTTATCGAGATAGGGATGGAAGGTGATATGGGTAAAAATTACGAAGCGATCAAATCCGAACTAATCAACAGTAGAGTTGCTACTGCCGTCACACGTACCGGATCATCAATAACCATTAGCGGGAGCAGCGCTTGGGGTGGTTTTTCGTGGGAAGGTTCAACACCTGAACAGGAGAAAAAAATGGGATTTGATCTAGGAAGAGCAGAAAATGATCTTGTCAAAACGCTCGGATTAAAACTCATCGCCGGTCGTGATATCGATTATCCGAGATTAGCTGCCGATAGCGCTGCTGCATTACTGAACGATGCCGCTATCAAAGAAATGAAACTGGAAAATCCTATTGGAAGCTTTCTAAAATGGGGAGACAATACCTATACCATCGTTGGAGTAATCAAGGACTACATCAGCGGTTCTCCTTATAATCCCGTGAAGCCTATGTTTATTTACGCCAACAAGAAGTCCTTGTTCAATCTGGTGATCCGTACCAGCCCGACAACTTCAATGAGCAATCAGTTAAAACAAATCGAACAGATCATTAAAAAATTCAATCCAGCATATCCCTTCGAATATCAATTTGTCGATCAAAAATTTGCGGGTAAATTTAAAGATCAGCAACAGACAGCTCGACTGGCATTCATCTTTTCGGGGTTGGCGATTTTTATATCTTGCTTAGGCTTATTTGGATTAGCGTCCTATATTGCAGAACTAAGAACCAAAGAAATTGGCATCCGCAAGGTACTCGGTGCTTCGGTTAGCGGCATTACAGCCATGCTCTCCAAAGATTTTATCAAATTGGTGATTATTTCCATTGCGCTGGCCTCACCGATTGCCTGGTGGGCAATGAACAAATGGTTACAGGACTTCTCCTACCGGATCGAAATACAATGGTGGATTTTTGCTTTGGCAGGTGCTGCAGCCCTTTTGGTCGCCTTCGTGACAGTAAGTTCACAAGCCATTAGAGCAGCAAATCACAATCCGGTAAAAACATTAAGGGACGAATAAAATTATCCATTATTTCATATTTCAATAGAAACAATATGCTTAAGACATACATCAAAGTAGCCTGGCGGAATTTACTGAAGAACAAAGCTTTTTCGGCTATTAATATCTTTGGTTTAGCCATCGGTATGACTGGAGCCCTACTTATTGCCCTATGGTTGCAGAATATGTTGGGTACAGACCGCTTTCACGAAAAAAGTGACCGGCTTTATATTATCAGTAACCGCGATACCTATCAAGGCGAATTACAGGCCTGGACAAATACACCTAAGATCATGGGGCCGACACTGAAAAGTGATTTCCCCGAAATTGAAAGCTTTACGCGTATCGAGCAGGACGATAAATTTCTAACAAGCTATGGGGATAAAAATCTTGTTTCCAGCGCCACTTTTGCCGATGCCGGTTTCTTCAATATGTTCAGCTATCCATTGCTTAAAGGAGATAAAACCAATCCGCTTAAAGATGCGAACTCAGTTGTCATTACAGAAAAATATGCAAAAGCGCTGTTCGGTGATACGGATCCAATAGGAAAAACCATCAAAATAGAATCGAAGTACTTAGTCACCGTCCAGGCGATCGTAAAAGATCCCTCCAGCTACAGCAGTATACAGTTTGATTATTTGCTATCATGGGATTTGGCCAAGAAAATGGGCTTCGTAGATGAAAATTGGTCTAACAATTCAACCTACACTTATGTACTGCTACGGGAAGGGACAACATTGGAAAACTTCAATGCTAAAATTAGACTTTTCAGCCAGAACCATATCAATGTAGGTGATAACGAAATCAAGTCAACAAACGAAATCTTTGCATTTCCATATAAAGACACTTATCTCTACAACAAAAGCGAAAATGGCGCTTATACTGCAGGACGGATCCAATTAGTTCATTTATTTACCTGGATCGGTATCTTTATTTTGCTTGTTGCCTGTATCAATTTTATGAATCTCAGCACGGCCCGATCAGAGAGAAGAGCCAAAGAGGTCGGCGTACGTAAAGTAGTCGGTGCACAAAGAAAAAGTCTTATTCTACAATTTATTATTGAGAGTATCCTGATCAGTATTGCTGCAATGATACTCGCGCTCGTAGCCATCGTATTAATTCTCCCAGCCTTCAATGATCTGGTTGAAAAAAATCTTACCATCTCCATCCTCTCCGGCGATACCTGGTTGTTCTTAATTGGCTTCACGTTGTTGACTGGAGTATTAGCTGGAAGTTACCCTGCATTTTTTCTCTCATCCTTTAAACCGTTGAAAACATTAAAAGGAAAATTAAACACCTACAACAAAGGGATCAGTGTACGCTCTATCCTGGTTGTTGTCCAATTCAGCCTCGCAATTATCTTGGTCATAGCGACCGTCATCGTTTCGCAACAGATCCAGCATACCAAGGATCGGGACCGCGGTTATAACGACAATGGGCTTGCTGCGACCCGATTTACAGGCAAACTTAACGGCGGAAAGATCTACCAAACGCTTCGAAATGAATTGTTGGCCAGCAATGCCGTGCTCTCGGTAACAAAAAATATGTCCCCGGTCACAGATCGCTACAGTAATGGCTGGGGCTTTTCTTGGCAAGGAAGTACAGAAAGCGATAAAAAAATCTCCTTTGACCGTTTCAGTACCGATGCCGATGCCGTGAAAACGCTGGGTTTTAAACTTGTTGCTGGACGGGATATCGATATATACAAATATCCAACAGACAGTAATGCTATGTTACTGTCCGAAACAGCAGTCAAACAGATGCGTTTACAGCATCCCGTTGGGCAAACAATAAATGGTGACGGTCAGGACTGGATCGTCGTTGGGGTAATTAAAGATTTTATCACGGAATCTCCTTTTGCAGCAAGTTATCCAATGGTCGTCTTTGGGCCTAAATCTTTTTTTACCAATGTCCACTACCGCTTAAATCCAAACAACAGTACTGCGGCGAATTTAAAAACCATCGAAGCCATCTTTAAAAAATTCAATCCAGAATATCCATTTGAGTATAAATTCATCGACGAAAATTTTGAAGCTAAATTCAAAGAAACGCAATCTATCGGGACGATTTCAATGCTATTTTCAGGCTTGACCATCTTTATTTCCTGTCTTGGTCTACTTGCTTTGATCGCATATATGGCCGAGACACGTATGAAAGAAATCGCGGTTCGCAAGGTTCTTGGAGCAAGTTTGACACAGGTAACTTCATTGCTGTCGGTAGACTTTATTAAATTAGTGATTATTGCTATCCTGATCGCCTCACCGATCGCTTGGTGGATAATGGACAAATGGTTGCAGGATTATAGTTACCGCATCCAGATTCAATGGTATTATTTTGTTATTGCTGGACTAATGGCGATATTAATCAGTATGGCAACCATAAGTTATCAAGCCATTAAGGCCGCACTTAGCAATCCGGTGAATAGCCTGAGGAATGAATAACTAATTAGCTGTAACGAATAATTTTCAAATTTTAAACCAATAAAACAACAATGAATACATTTAAACTTACATTACGAAGCATTATTAAAAATAAGCAATATGCCTGGATAAATGTATTCGGTTTGAGCATGGGCTTAACACTTTGTCTTCTAGTGTCTGTACTCGTTGTTGAGGAAAATTCTTATGACAGAAGTTGGAAAAATACGGATCATCTCTTTCGGATTGTAACTCTTGATTCAACTGCTGGACTAGAGCGCCAGATGTCTCAAACTTTTGTGAATCTAAGTTCTGAACTAAAGCTACTATTTCCGGAGGTTCAGAATGAGAGCTATATAGAATCGACAGACATCTATCTAAAAACGGCTAAAGAGTCAACACAATCCATTGCGATACCTGCATTGGAAGCAGAACCAAACATACTGAGCCTGCTTGACATCAAGATCCTTGAAGGAAGCCCTAGTCAGCTCATTCAAGGAAAAACAAACCTGCTTGTTGACAGCGAATTCAAAGAAAAATACTTTAAAGGTGAAAATGTGATTGGAAAAGTGATTCAAAGCGCCGACCCATATTCCAATAAAACATACGATTATGTAATTACGGGTGTCATGGAAAAGCTTCCCTACAATTCCACCCTACGGACTTCGGCCATTGTGCTATTACCTAAACTGGCAATGGAACTGCAAAGGGATGGTTCAGGTTATTACAGACAACAGTTTTTGCAGTTGAAATCCGGAACATCAATACCAGACTTCGAGAAAAAAATAAACAGTTGGTATAAGGGTTTTCTCAACCCAGGGGTCAAAAACACGACATCTTTTCGTCTACAGCCCATTCACGACATCTACATGGAACCGTTGAGAAATAACAAAATCAGCGGCAACTCAAAAACAACTAAAATATTTGTCGGTGTTGCTATTTTGGTATTGATCATCTCCTGTATCAATTTCATAAATATTTATGCCGTAAGAACAATTAAGAAATTAAAAAACCTGAATATACATAAAGTACTTGGGGCCAGCAGGAACCAAATAATCTGGCGCTTATTGTTGGAAACGGTATTGATCTTTTTTACCTCAGCTTTAATTAGTGTGATGCTCTTTAAAGCCTGTCTACCGCAACTTGAGAATTTTCTAGGATACGATCTCGCTTATGTGAGATCCATTCAATCAATGTTACTCCCATGCTTTTTGCTAATAGCTGTCCTGCTGGGACTTTTGGTTGGGTTCTATCCCGCATGGTTAATCTCCAGGATTAAAAGTTCGGATGCCCTCAAAAACAAACTGTCAAAGGTTCCTAAAGGAGAAATATTGATCAAAAAGATACTTATTTCAATCCAATTTAGCATTTCAATTGTTGTCCTCATCGGACTGATCACCATTAAATCACAGCTAACCTATATTCAGTCTTCGCCTTTGGGGATACAAGTAAAGAATATCTTTAATGCGACCTATTTTAATATGGGAACACATAGTACCGCTGTGAGGGAGGAGATCAGTCGACTTTCAGGAATTGAAGCTGTCAGCATCGCAGCATGGACTCCAAGTCAGGGCTCTGGTTATATGGCAAAAACCATTACCGACAAAAATAACCCCGAAAAAAATATTCAGGTGAGTTTTATCGGTGGGGATTCAAATTTGCCCAAGACATTGGGAATACAGTTGGTCAAGGGAAGATTGCTGACTCCCGAAGATTACGCGCATGTCGAAACCCCATCCAAAGATGAAGACAATATCAACAATGCCCTTATTACCGAAAGTACTGCAGAACAACTCGGGATAGACAAACTCAATGTATTGTATAAAGATTTGCAAATTATTCCTGTGGGCATTGTCAAAGACTTCCACAGTGAGTCCTTTCACAAAAATAAGGTACCAACAGTCATCCTGGCCAAAGAATTTGACCGCGGCAATATCTTGATGAAAGTTAAAGAAGGACAGGAACAGCAAACTGTACAATCGGCCTTAAAAATTCTGCAAAAAACCTATCCAGATAAACTAATCTCATTTAACTGGGTGGACGATTTAATAGCTAAACAGTATGAGAAGGAAAACAAGCAAGTACAATTATTTGTCCTATTCAGCGCATTGACATTATTGATTTCCGCACTTGGTATCACTGGCTTAATCATGCAAAGCCTAGAACAACGCACCAAAGAAATAGGTATCCGCAAAGTTCTGGGAGCTTCGGTTACGGATATTTCACATCTTTTTTCAAAAGATTATTTGATCTTGATTATCCTTTCCGTTTTAGTTGCCAGCCCAATAGCTTGGTATTTTTCTCATAAATGGCTCGAAGACTATGCCTATAAAATAGAAGTGCAATGGTGGTTCTTTATTACCGCCGGACTCTCACTTTTATTTGTCAGTATGATTACTGTAAATATTCAAACAATCCGGGCAGCGTTAGTCAATCCTGTTGATAGTTTACGGGACGAATAACATAAATACTACCAACCAATACGATCCCATTATGATAAAGAACAATCTAAAAATAGCGTGGCGGAATCTAAGAAGAAATTCTTCCACCTCGATCATCAATATCACTGGGTTAGCCTTGGGGATTGCGATCT
>Ga0213829_1001441_pt1 | contig 16995 bp, 16 predicted proteins | sample MC6MC0896MG_FD_180665 | JGI IMG/M metagenome (GOLD analysis project Ga0213829, IMG submission 180665) | Enriched soil aggregate microbial communities from Iowa State University, Ames, United States - MC6-MC0896-MG | ecosystem: Environmental > Terrestrial > Soil > Unclassified | place: USA: Iowa...
AGCGCCTCTTCCGCCAGCTCCGCCAGATCACACGGTTCCGGGCGGAGCCGCGCGCCCTCCGCCCGGGTCAGGGCCAGGAGAGCCTCCACCGTGCCGGTGGCCCGGGTGTTGACCTCCCGCAGACGGCGCAGCAGGTGCGGGACGTCCACGGCCTTGGGATCGGACTCGGCGAGCTCCAGCATCCCGCCCATCACGGCGTGAGGGGTTCTCAGTTCGTGGGAGGCGTTGGCCGCGAACCGGCGCTGCTCCTCCAGCATGGCCGCCAGCCGGTCCAGCATGAGGTCCACGGAATCCGCCAGCTCCCGGAGCTCGTCGGTCTTCCCCTCCAGCCGGATCCGGCGGTCCACCTCGCCATGCTGCACGGCCAGGGCGACCTCGTGGATGCGTCCGATCGGTTTGAGCATCGCACCGGCCAGCAGCCAGCCACCCACCAGGCCCACCACCGCGAAGAACAGGAGCCCCAGCGCAGCCTTGGGCAGCAGCGCGTCCATGAGGTCCCGGCGGCTCGGGGCGAACCCGCCGTCGACGGTCACCAGGAGACCCGCCGGGAGATACCGCAACAGGAGCAGGACCAAGGCGAAGAAGCCTGTGCCGGACACGAACAGGAACGCCGCGTAGCTCAGCGTGAGCTTCATCCGGAGTCCCAGACCACGGCGGCGGGGCGCCTGAGGGCCGGCTCCGGTGGTCCAGGACCGCGGAGTCGCCGGGGTCATGACAGCGTCCCTTCGGCGCCCACGGCCCCAGGGCCCGCGCCCTCGGCGTCGGACTCGCCGAAGCGGTATCCCACGCCCACCAGGGTGTGGATCAGCCCCGGCTCGCCGAGTTTCTTGCGCAAGGAGGAGATCGTGATCCGCACGGTGTTCGTGAAGGGATCGGCGTTCTCGTCCCACGCCTTCTCCAGGAGTTCCTCGGCGCTGATCACACCGCCGTCGGCCTGCATCAGAAGTTCCAGGACCGCGAACTGTTTCCGGGTCAGGGCCACCGGCGAGCCGTCCCGGCTCACCTCGCGCCGGAAGGGGTCCAGGCGCACGCCGGCGCTTTCCAGGACCGGAGGACGCACCGCGCCCGGCCGCCGGAGGAGCGCCCTGAGCCGCAGCGCAAGCTCCTTGAGCATGAAGGGTTTGGGCAGGTAATCGTCCACGCCCGCCTCGAACCCGCTGACCTTGTCATCCAGACGGTCGGCCGCCGTGACCATGATGAGCCGTGCGGGGAGACCCTCCGCGACCATCCAGCGGGCGATCTCGTCACCGCTCGGGGCGGGCACATCCCGGTCCAGCACGACGGCGTCGTAATCGTTCACGGCCAGGAGGTCCATGGCCGTCCCGCCGTCGTAGGCCACATCCACCGAGAAGGCCTCCCGGCGGAGCCCCTCGGCCATGGAATCGGCCAGGTACGGCTCGTCCTCGACGATCAGGATCCGCATGCTCAGAGTCTAGTCATCACGGGCTGCGGGCCACGGCGCACGCTCAACGCTTCATCCTCGGGTCCTCGGTGGGATCCTGGTACATCAGCGGGCAGCTCCCGCTCAGGGCGGAGGCGCGGTACTCGTAGTGCCAGCGCTCGTTCGAGTAGATCTGGCACAGGCCGAAGCGGGCCCCGTTCTGGGACAACCAGCTCATGGCGTCCTCCCCCGCGATGTCCACGGCGTCACCGTTCACATGCGGCGAGGTCTCCGGGGTCGCCACCCACCGGGCGGCCTCCTCCTGCGAGTGGTACTTCCGGGTGGCGTCGGCCAGCAGCTGAGACTGGAGTTTCCGGCTGCGCCAGCCGCTGCTCACGGCCACGCTCACGCCGTCCGAACCGGCCTGGAGCGCCGCCTCCCGCAGCGCGTTGCGCAGCTCCGGACGCAGCCGGGTGATCGCCGGCTCCTCGCTGTCCAGACTGAGCGGCCGGCCGAGCGGGATCGCCCCGTCCCCGGCGTCCGGCTGTCCACCGGAACCGACCGCGACGGCGACGCCGGACCCGCCGCCGGAGCGCGGAAGGACGGGAGCGGCGGAGCAGGCCGCCAGCAGCGCGGCGCTGAAAATCGCCAGGGCGGTGGCCCGGCGTCGTCGAACAGTGAACATGTCTGCCTCCAGAAGTCAGTGGATGGATTCCACTCAACTCCTGAGGGCATATCGCCAGTGTTAAGCGCCCGAACGCCCGGCCGGCGGTCCGGGGCGGGTGCCCTGGCGCCGGCGCGGGCGCTCAGGAACGGGGGCTCAGCGGTAGTTCGCGGCGAACGGCCGGTCCGTGGGGACGATCTCCTTGCCCAGCGGCATCAGGGACACCGGGATGAGCTTCAGATTCGCGATGCCCAGCGGGATGCCGATGATGCTGACGAACATGGGGATGGCGGTCAGCACATGCCCGATCGCGAGCCACAGCCCTGCCACCAGGAACCAGATGACATTGCCGATCAACGCGAAGCCGTTGCTCCCGCCGGGCTTCTCGACCACGGTCCGGCCGAAGGGCCAGAGCGCATACGCGCCCACCCGGAAGGAGGCGATGCCCCAGGGGATGGTCACGATCAGGAGGCAGCAGAGCACCCCCGCCGCGAAGTAGCCGATCGCCAGCCACAGCCCGCCGAAGACGAGCCAGATGATGTTAAGAAGAGCCTTCATGACTTCAGTCTGCCAACAATGACTGGCAGAATCCCCCAGGGTTCCCCCTGAATGAACCCCTGATCTTCCGGCGCTCACCGCACCCGCGTTCCGGAGGCAGGGCGGGACAGGGGATTGCCCGCGCCTCGGATCGAGGCGCATAGTTCGAGGGAGGGCCCGCGTTCCGGCGCGGACCACGACCCAGGAGAAATGAGGTCTGGCATGGCAAAGACAGCGAACCCGTTCTCGGTCCTGAGGCGAAAGCCCATCGAGGACATGGATGAGGAGGTCGCCGAAGGAGGGCTCTTCCGCTCCCTCGGACTCTGGCAGCTCACCGCGATCGGCGTGGGCGGCATCATCGGCGTCGGGATCTTCTCGCTCGCGGGGCTCGTGGCCCACGGCGACGACTCGACGCCGGGGGTGGGACCCGCCGTGCTCATCTCCTTCCTCATCGCAGGCCTGGCCTCCGCGGCCGCGGCCCTCTCCTACGCCGAATTCGCGGGCATGATCCCGAAAGCCGGCTCCGCGTACACCTACGGCTATGTGGCGCTCGGTGAGCTGATCGGCTGGTTCATCGGCTGGGACCTGCTGCTGGAGTATGTGGCGATCGTGGCCGTGGTGGCCATCGGCATCTCCGGCTATCTCAACTTCTTCCTGGCCGGGCTGGGCATGCAATTGCCCGTGGAACTGACCTCCACCTTCGATGAGGGCAAGGGCGGCTGGATCAACCTCCCCGCCATCCTGGTGTGTCTGCTGGTCACCTGGATCCTGAGCCGTGGCACCAAGACCTTCGGCCGCTTCGAGCTGATCGCCGTGGGCATCAAGGTGGTCCTGATCCTCTTCATCATCGGCCTCGGGGTGTTCTTCGTGAACACGAACAACTACAACCCGTTCATGCCCAGCGGCTTCGGCCCGGTCTTCACGGGCGCGGCCACGGTGTTCTTCGCGGTGTTCGGCTACGACGCCATGAGCACCGCGGCGGAGGAGGCCAAGGACGGCAAGAAGCACATGCCCAAGGCCATCATCCTCTCCCTGGTGATCGCCATGGTGCTGTACATCCTGGCCACCCTGGTCCTGACCGGCATGCAGAACTACAAGGACATCGACCCCAAGGCCGGCTTCGGTTCGGCCTTCAGCAATGTGGGGCTGCCGGTGATCGCCACGATCATCTCCGCCTTCGCCGTGCTGTCCATCCTGACCGTGATGCTGACCTTCCTCCTGGGCGTCACCCGCGTCTGGTTCTCCATGAGCCGCGACGGCCTGCTGCCCAAGTGGTTCTCCAAGGTCGACCACGGCGGCACCCCGCAGCGCGTCACCTGGATCGCCGGCATCGGCTCAGCGGTCCTGGCCGGTGTGCTTCCGATCCGGCAGGTCGCGGACCTCACCAACATCGGCATCCTGGCCGCGTTCGTGGTGGTGTGCATCTCCGTGATCTCGTTCCGGTACACCCGGCCCGAGGCGCCGCGTGAGTTCCGGCTGCCCTTCATGCCGGTGGTGCCGCTGATCGGCGTGGCGGCTTCGCTGTTCCTCATCTCGCAGCTGCACTGGGAGACCTGGCTGCGTTTCGGGATCTGGCTCATCATCGGCCTGGTCATCTACTTCGCCTACGGCCGGAAGAACTCGATCATGAATCCGAACAGCCCACGGCACCAGCTGAGCTGATCGAGCTCTCGGGCCTGCCGTGTGTGCTCAGTTGTTGCGGGTGTTTCCGCGGAACACCCGCAACAACTGAGCACGCAACGGATGGGGGGAGGTCAGCCTGCCAGTGCGGCGGCCACGAAGGCGCGGATCTTGTCGACGTCCTTGACGCCGCGGGAGCTCTCGACGCCGGAGGAGACGTCCACTCCCCAGGCCGCGGCGGTCTCCGCGGCGGCGGCGACGTTGCCGGCGTCGAGCCCTCCGGCCAGCAGCCAGCGGCGGCTGTCCAGGCCGCGTTCGCGCACGGAGGCGTAGTCCCACGATTCGCCGGAACCCGGGACGGAGGCGTCCACCAGGAGCAGTTCCTCGCCCCAGTCGGCGAAGACGCGGTCCGGGTCATCCATCCGCACGGCGCGGATCACGGAGAAGCCCTTCTCCTGCAGCTCGTCCACCTCCTGGGGAGTCCGTTCGCCGTGCAGCTGGATCCAGCTGAGCCCGGCCTCATCGGCCAGAGCGGCGGCCTGCCCGGCGTCCTCGTGGCGGAACACGCCCACGGCGGCGACTTCGGCGGGGACCTCGGCCAGCAGCGCCCGCACCTGCTCCGGGCTCACTTCGCGGGGGCTCGGGGTGAGCACGAAACCGACGGCCTGCGCACCGGCCTCGACGGCGGCGCGCACCGATTCGGGCGTGCTCAAGCCGCACACTTTCACGAACATCTACTGGTCCTCCCCGTGGATTGTCACCTCTGACGGTACCAAGAGCACGCTGCCGGGCCCTAAGATGTCACTTCTTCCCGGCTCGCCCGACGGCCGCCTCTCCCGCGTCCTGACGGCGTACTAGGCTGGTCGGGACGAGAGGAACCCATGGAGATCATCCGCTTTTCGAGCATCCGCCCCGAGCCCTGGCGCAATGGCGGCGGTGTCACCCGGGAGATCGCCCGTCACCCGCGCGAAGCTTCCCAGGACGGTTCCTGGGACTGGCGCGTCAGCATCGCCGAAGTGGGCAAGGCCGGGGACTTCTCCGCGTTCCCCGGCATGGAACGCGTCATCTCGGTGATCGACGGCGAACTGCTGGTGCTGACCGTCGACGGCGCGGAGCACGCCATGGAGAAGTACCGGCCTTTCCGCTTCTCCGGTGATGCCGCCTCCTCATCCAAACTCCCCACCGGCGACATCCGGGACCTCAACGTGATCGCCCGGCGCGGCGCGTACAAGGGGTACCTGTCGATCCTGGAGCTGTCCAAGAAACGCGCGCATCCGGTGTTCGAGGGCCAGCTCGCCATCCTCCTCGAGGGCAAGGCGTCCGTGACCGAGGGGGCCGGCGAGGACGCGGGCACCGGCTCCGGTGACCCTGTGGAACTGGACCGGTACGACACCGTGGTCGGCTCGGACGCTTCGAGCCCCGAGCTGCTGGGCCGCGGTTTCGTGGCGATCGTGTCCCTGGACCCCGCGGATCCTGCGGACGCCTGAGCCGTCCTTTCGTGACAGCGCCAGCAGGACGCCGCTCCGCAGGCAGTTCCGTAGAGTGGGCGCATGGACTCACTCATGCACTCGCTGCAGGACCTCACCATCCGGCGCATCTCCGTGGGCGGGATGGACAACAACGTGTACCTGCTGACCTCCCGATCCTCCGGCGCCCAGGTGCTGATCGACGCGGCGGATGATCTGCCGGCCATCCAGGCGCTCCTCGCGGAGTCCGCTGCGGACACGGAGGCCACGCCTGCTCTGAAGCTGATCGCCACGACCCATCAGCACTGGGACCATGTGCGGGCGCTCCCCGGCCTGGTCGAGGCCACCGGCGCTCCCACCGCTGCCGGAGCCGACGACGCCGCGGCGCTGCCCGTTCCGGTGCAGGTGACGCTCGAGCACGGCGACGTGAGCGGATTCGACGGTTTCGCCCTCACCGCGGTGCATCTGCGCGGCCACACACCCGGCTCGATCGCCTACGTGTATCAGGACCCCGCCGGCCCGGCACACATCTTCAGCGGGGACTCCCTGTTCCCCGGCGGTGTGGGGAACACGGATCACGATCCGGCCCGTTTCGCGTCACTCCTGAACGATGTGAGCGAACGCCTCTTCGACGTCTACCCGGACGACACCGTGGTGCACCCGGGGCACGGAGCACCCACGACGCTCGGGGCCGAACGCCCGCACCTGTCCGAGTGGGAGACCCGGGGCTGGTAGCGGGCGCTTAAAAAACCATCGACTGCTCCGTAGGTGTCGTTTTGAGGGCTCAGAACGACACCTACGGAGGGCCCACACAGGCGAGGGACCCGACCCGAGCTTGCGAGGGTTGGGAGCCTGTGGGGACAGTCGATGGTTAGGGCGGGAAGAGCTCAGCGTCCTCGGGTGCTGAGCCGCAGCCAGAGCCACAACCGGGTCTCGGCGTCCTCCAGGTCCAGCCCTGTGTCCTGGGTGAAACGCCCCAGCCGGTACCGCACGGTGTTGTTGTGCACATGCAGCGCCTCAGCCATGGCCGCGATATTGCCATTGCACGCGAAATACGCCCGCAGGGTCAGCAGGTACTCGGTGCCATGCTCCACGTCATGCTTCTGGACGACGGCCAGCGCGTCCCCGTCCACCAGCCCCTCCTCCTCCAGGAACGCCCCTACCCGCGCCAGGCCCAGCGCCGTACGGTAGTCCTCCGCAAGCGCGGCCGACGACGGCGCCGGCCTCCCCTGCATGCTCCGGCGCCAGAGGTGCTGAAGCAGCCGGAGGGCCTCATCGCGGGAGGCGGGCAGCTCCTTGAGGCTGGCCGCCACATCTCCCACCGCGGCCAAAATCGGATGAGTGGTGAGGGTTCCGGCGTACTGGTGGATCTCCGCGGCCGCCTTCCGGTGCATCTCGCGCGACTCGCGGGACGGTCGTTCCCCCGCAGGCAGGAGCGCATAGACCACCGAATCCACCAGCGCCGCGTGCGCCGACGCGAAGTTGACCCGGCAGACGGTGTTCACCAGGTGGAGCAGACGCTGAAGGTCGCGGACGGAGTCGAGACTGCCGGGCTGAGGATGAACGATCGAGAACGCGGCCAGCGCGAAGCCCCGGGTGGACTCCAGGTTCAGCTGAGCCGCCGCGAACGCCGCATGCCCAGGGTCCTCGATCAGGGTCCGGATGAGGTCCGCGTTCCGGCGTTCCCCGAAGTCCGAGGCGGAGCGGGCATGGAGCATGTGCAGACCGATCAACGGCGCCATCCGATCCAGTGATTCCAGGCCACGTTCCCTCAGCCCCGGTCCGGGGTCGATGATCCAGAGACTCCCCAGCAGTTCTCCTCCCGCCCGGACCGCCAGGGCCAGACGGGCGAGCCCCTCCTCCGCAGGTTCGATCAGCACGGCCCCGGGCGCCGCGTACACCGTCTTGAAGTCCTCATCGAAAGCCGGCGGCGTCACCTCCTGCAGGGACAGCGTGGTCATGCGGCGCACCTCGTCAATGGGTTGCCCCGGCAGCGTCGAGTAGGCGAGGATCCGGCCCAGGGTGTCCACGAAGCTGGCGGCACCACCCAGCATCGACGCTGTGGCGTTCGCGAAGGCGTAGAGGTCCCCCAGGCGGACGCCCGACGCGGTGTCCACCACCGCGGACCCGGCCACGGACGCCCTGGCCAGGGAGATCAAACGCTCCCATTCGGCGTCGTTGTCCACCATGAGCAGGGCGACTCCCTGCCCGGCACCCAGCGCCCGGACCTCCTCCAGGGGCACCCCGGACGGTTTCACCAGCACGGCGGCGGCGCCCTCCTGGGTCGCACGCAGCAGAAGGCCCGCGAAGTCCGCGGTCTGCGGCGCCAGCCCGACCGCCAGCACGATGCAGTCCTCCAGAGAGGCCGGGCGGGCGGCGGGGTCGTGGATGCGGAGATCGGCCACCGGATGCCGCAGAAGCTCCTCGGAGGGATCCACCAGGGTGACCTCAGGACCCAGGAGCCGGAGGCACCCGGCCAGAGTGGCCGGACGCTCCGGCGATGGGACGGACCTCTCGACAGCCTCTGACATGGCTGGAATTTATCACATGACCAGGTCATCATCTTGGGGATTATCCACATACGAAGCACGCGTGATCCACGTCACCATGGAAGGGAAGAGTCGGAGCAGACCTCCGGACCGACCCAAAGGTGAAGGTGAATGAAAGCCAAGGACATCAAGGCGCTGGTCTCCATCCAGCCACCGGCCCGGACCAAGGCCGAACGCCTCGGCCGGCGCTGTTTCAACGTGGAGGACGTCCGGAAGCAGGCCGCCCGGCGCCTGCCCCGAAGCGTCTTCGACTACATCGAAGGCGGCGGCGAGGACGAATACTCGCTCCGCCGAAACACGGAGTCCTTCACGGACTGGTCCTTCCTGCCGCAATGGGGCAGCGTGGCGGACCTTCACCTGGACTCCACTCTCCTGGGCGGTCCCGTCGCCATGCCGCTCACGCTCTCCCCCACGGGAGGCACCCGGCTGTTCCACCCCCAGGGCGAGATCGCCGTGGCCCGCGCCGCCCGGACCGCGGGCATCCCGTACGGGCTGGCCCATCTGAGCACCACCACCATGGAGGACGTCAGCGCGGCCACCCCCGGCCTGCGCCGCTGGTTCAACATGGAACCCATCGGGGACCGGGGCCTCCTGGACGCCGTCCTGGAGCGGGCGACGAAGGCCGGCTACGAGGCACTCCTCCTGAATGTGGACTGCCGGGGCATCGGCCACCGCGAGCGCGACTACCGCAACGGCTTCACGGCCCCGCCGTCCATCAAGCCACGCACCGTGATGGAAGGCGCCCTGCACCCGGCCTGGTCCCTGGGTTTCCTGCTCAACGACGCCATCGCGTTCCCCAATCTGGACGCCGAGGCCCCCGAGGGACCCCTCGCCAGCACCCCGGACATGTGGCGGACCCTCCTGGCCGGCTCCTACGAGCCCACCGACTGGAGCGACATCGAACATCTGCGCTCCCGCTGGGACGGGCCGATCATCCTCAAGGGCAGCGTCAATCCCCACGATGTGGAACGGGCGGCCGAACTGGGCATCGACGCCATCCAGGTGAGCAACCACGGCGGCCGGCAACTGGATCACATGGCCTCACCCATGGACGTCCTGCCCGAACTGGTCCAGCGGGCGGCAGGACGTCTGGAACTGATCGTCGACGGCGGCGTGCGCCGAGGCTCCGACGTCATCAAGGCGCTGGCACTGGGCGCCGACGCCTGCTCCATCGGCAGGCCCTACCTTTACGGGCTGGCCGCCGCCGGGGAGGACGGTGTGAAACATGTCCTGAGCCTCTTCGCCCAGGAGATGGAAAGGACCATGACCCTTCTGGGGGTCTCCAGCATCGCTCAGCTGCGTGCCGACGGCCCCGGCCTCATCCGGCACCGCAGCGAAGTGTTCGAACGCAGGACAACACCGGCAGCACCCCGGCTCGCAGCGGTCCGGGACGATCTGAGGAGCAGGGCATGAGCACCACCAACACCCCGGCACGGCGGCTGCGGCCCCGGCACGGACTCACGGCGGCCGCCGCGGCCGTCCTGGTCCTCGCCACCTCGGCGTGCAGCCCGGCGGGAACCCCGGCCTCATCCGGTTCCGCGGGTGCCGTCACCACGGAGGTCCCGCCGCTGGCGGTGGACGCGCAGGCCGCGGCCCTCCTGCCGGAGTCCGTGAAAAACTCCAGGACGCTCCGTGTGGCCATCCCCACCAACGAACCACCCACGCAGTTCTACCAGGAGGGCACCCAGAACATGGTGGGCCTGAACCCGGACGTCGCCCGGCTGCTGGGCCAGGCCCTGGGAGTGAAGGTCCAGATCGAGGTGGCCAACTTCGACTCGATCATCCCGGGCATCGCGGCTGGGCGCTATGACGCCACCGTCTCCTCCATGTCCCCCACCGCCGAGCGCGGCAAAGTCCTGGACTTCGTGGACTACGCCCGGTTCGGCAGCGGTGTGGCCGTTCCGCAGGGCAATCCGCTGAGCCTGAACGAAAAGTCCCTGTGCGGCAGGAAAGTGGGGTTCCTGACGGCCTCCTACCAATTGCGCACCGATGTCCCCGAGTTCGACAAGGCCTGCGTCGCCGCAGGCAAGGAGAAGATCCAGAGCAACGAGTACCAGGACACCCGCCAGGCCATCTCGGCGCTGAGCAGTGGCCGCCTGGACGCGGTCCTGGCCGACTCCCCCATCTTGAACTACGCGGCCACGCAGAACCCGGCCATCCAGATCGGAGCCAGCTACGACGTGGCCGAGGCGGGCATCGGCGTGGCCAAGGGCGAGAGTCTGGTCAAGGCCGTCGCCAAGGCCATGGAGACCGTGCTACACAGCGAGGCTTACGGCACCGTGCTGAAGAAGTACGGGCTCTCCGACAGCGCCATCCCCACCGCACGAGTCAACTTCTTCCAGTGAGCGTGATCGACATGAACGTCAGCCCCTCCCTCACCGAGGGTCCCGGCCAGGTGCCGGGGCCCGACGGCGGCACGGTTCCCGCCGCACCGGCCGCGCACGGCACCCCGGCTCCGCAAACACACCACGGCGCGGCCTCCGATCACCTCGACGGCGCCATCCCGGTGGTCCCTCTCCGCCACCCCGGCCGGGTGGCGATGGCCGTGGTCCTGCTGGCGCTGGCCGCCCTTGCAGCGATCGACGTCGCCCTGAACCAGCGGTACCACTGGGACGTGGTGGCGTCCTACCTCTTCGCACCGCAGATCATCACCGGCGCCGGCCTGACGCTTCTCCTGACCGTGGTGTCCATGACCGCCGGCATCGTCCTAGGCACCGGGCTGGCCGTCATGCGGCTCTCCGCCAACCCGATCCTGAGCACCATCAGCCGCGCGTACATCTGGTTCTTCCGGGGCACTCCCCTGCTGGTGCAGCTCATCTTCTGGTACAACATCGCGGCCCTGTACCCGGTGATCGCCATGGGGCTGCCCTTCGGCGGACCATCCTGGGTGATCGGTTCCGCGAACGTCCTGATCAGTCCCCTGGGGGCGGCCCTCCTGGGACTCTCCCTCAACGAGGCCGCATACATGGCGGAGATCATCCGCAGTGGCATCGGCTCCGTGAACAAGGGCCAGTATGAGGCGGCCCGGGCCCTGGGCATGAAGCGGGCGCTGCTGATGCGGCGGATCATCCTCCCGCAGGCCATGCGCGTGGTGCTGCCGCCCACCGGCAACCAAGTGGTCTCCATGCTCAAGGGCACGTCCCTGGTCAGCGTCCTGGCCATCTCAGATCTGCTGTACTCCGCGCAGATCATCTACTCCGGCAATTACCAGACCATCCCCCTGCTGATCGTCGCCAGCCTCTGGTACCTGGTGCTGACCACCGTGCTCAGCTACTTCCAGGGCCGCCTGGAGAAGCGGTACGGGCGGGGCTTCGAACTATCGGCGGGAAAGCTCCGCCGGCGCAGGAACAAGAACGGGAGTGCGTCATGAGCACAGCCATGGTGGCAGCACGCGGGGTCCGGAAGAGCTTCGGTCCCGTGGAGATCCTCAAGGGCATCGACCTGACCGTGGAACGCGGTTCCGTCACCTGCCTGATCGGTCCCTCGGGTTCCGGCAAAACCACGTTCCTGCGGTGCATCAACCACCTGGAGAAGGTGGACGCCGGACGGCTCTCCGTGGACGGCTCCTTGGTGGGGTACACGGAGCGTAACGGCAAGCTGTACGAGATGAAGGAGGACCAGACCGCCCAGGCACGCCTGGACGCGGGGATGGTGTTCCAGCGTTTCAACCTCTTCCCGCACATGACGGTCCTGGAGAACATCCTGGAGGCACCGCTGCGCGTGCAGAAGCGGCCCAAGGCGGAGGTGCTGCGGGAAGCCCAGGTGCTCCTGGACCGCGTGGGCCTGGGGCACCGGGGGCACTCCTACCCCCAGGAACTCTCCGGTGGCCAGCAGCAGCGGATCGCCATCGCCCGTGCCCTGGCCATGAAGCCCAAACTGATGCTCTTCGACGAGCCCACCTCCGCTCTGGACCCTGAACTGGTGGGTGAAGTGCTGGACGTGATGAAGCAGCTGGCGGAGGCCGGCATGACCATGGTGGTGGTGACCCATGAGCTGGCATTCGCCCGGCAGGTGAGCGACCAGGTGGTCTTCATGGATCAGGGAGTGGTGGTGGAGTCCGGGCCGCCGGAGCAGGTGCTCGGCGCGCCACGGCACGAACGCACCAAGGCCTTCCTGTCCAAGGTCCTCTGAGCCTGGCGCCTGGAAAGCGGCGCCTCCGGCGGACAACGCTCCGCCCGCCCCGTCCCCGCTCCTATCCCGGGTCCGGCTCGCGCAAGGCCCCGGAACTGACCATGAAAGGCCGCGCCGCGGCCAGGAAGGAATCCTCATGAAAACGGAATTCAGCACGGAGGGCGCCCCGCCGCCCTCCGGCCCCTACTCCCAGGGCATCGAAGCCAACGGCTTCTATTTCATGGCGGGACAGACCCCGCACGATCCGGTCACGGACGCCTGCGTCGGCGAGACCATTCAGGAACAGACCGAGCAGACGTTCCGGAATCTGAGCGCCGTACTCGCGGCGCGGGGCCTGGACCTGTCCCACGTGGTCAAGGCGACCGTGCACCTGAAACACCCGGAGCGGGACTTCGACGGATTCAATGACGTGTACCAACGGCTGGTCCCGGCACCGTACCCGGTCCGGACCACGGTGGGGTCCGTGCTGGGCGACTTCCTCGTGGAGATCGACGTCGTGGCGGTCCTGGCGGACTCCCCCGGTTAAACGCGTCGACTGCTCCGTAGGTGTCGTTATGAGTCCTCATAACGACACCTACGGAGCAGTCGACGATTAAGGCGGGAAGGGCGGGAGGAGTCAGCGTCCTCGACGGGCGTTCGACGCCGGAGCGGACGCGCGGCGCGGACCACTGCGGGCCGGGCGACCGGCAGCCGAGCCGCCGCGGGCACCCGAGCGGGCGCCGGCGTCGTAGGCTCCGCCGGAGGTCCCACCCGTGGTGGACGACCACACCGGAGCGCTGCCACCGCGGGGAGCGGCGGAGCGGTCGCGGGCGGGACGGTCGCCACGGGCCGGGGTGCGATCCCCGCGGGCGCCGGACGCGCTGCGCTCGCCACGCGGCGCGGCGCCGTCACGACGGCGGCCCCGCCCGGCGTCGCCGGACTTACCCTGCGCAGCCTCGCCACCCTGGCCGGAAGCCTTGGGGCCCTGGCCCGCACCCTGACCACCGCGGCGGGCGCGCTTGCGCTGAGCGTTGGCGCCGGTGGACTTGCCGCCACCCTGCTGCGGGGCCTTGGCGGCCTGCACCGCGGCACGGGAAGCGGGGTCCACGGCCTCGGCCTGTTCGCCCACGAAGTCCAGGATCTCGCGGGAACCGGGCGCTGCGGGCGTGAACGGAGCCTTCACCCCGGCGGCGCGGAGGAGCTTCTGCACCTCGGAGCGCTCCTCCGGCAGGACGAGGGTCACCACGGTGCCCTCGGCGCCTGCGCGGGCGGTGCGGCCGGAGCGGTGCAGGTACGCCTTGTGCTCCGCGGGCGGGTCGACGTGGATGACGAGTTCGACCTCGTCCACGTGCACGCCACGGGCGGCGACGTCGGTGGCCACCAGGACACGCACCTCGCCCGAGGAGAACTCGGCCAGGTTGCGGTCACGGGCATTCTGGGACAGATTGCCGTGCAGGTCGACGGCGGGGATGCCGTTGGCGGTCAGCACCTTGGCCAGCTTCTTGGCGGCGTGCTTGGTCCGGGTGAACAGCACGCGCTTGCCCGCACCCGACGCGAGGTCGTTGATGAGGAGCTTCTTGGCGTCCTTGTCCTTCGCCAGGAACACGTGGTGCTCCATGGTCGTGACGGCGGCCTGGGGCGCGTCCACGGAGTGCGTGACCGGCTTCTGCATGTAGCGGTTGACCAGCTTGTCCACGCCGTTGTCCAGCGTGGCGGAGAACAGCAGACGCTGGCCGCCGGCCGGGGTGGTGTCCAGGATGCGGCGCACCACGGGGAGGAAGCCGAGGTCGGCCATGTGGTCGGCCTCGTCCAGGACGCTGATGGAGACCTCGTTCAGGGAGACGACGCCCTGCTTCATGAGGTCTTCCAGGCGGCCGGGGCAGGCGATGACGATGTCCACGCCGGCCGCGAGCGCCTTCTCCTGGCGGGCCTGGGACACGCCACCGTAGATCACGGTGGTGCGCAGGCCCAGGGCCTCGGCGAGGGGAGCGACCGTGCGGTCGATCTGGGTGGCCAGCTCACGCGTGGGGGCCAGCACCAGGCCGCGCGGCTTGCGGGTTCCGGACGCACGACGGCGGCCCGCGCCGTCGTTCTCCTCACCGGAAGCGGCGAGGCGGGTCACCAGCGGGATGGCGAAGGCCAGCGTCTTGCCGGAGCCGGTCTGGCCACGGCCCAGGACGTCCCGGCCGGCCAGCGTGTCCGGCAGGGTCTTGACCTGGATGGGGAAGGGTTCGGTGATGCCCAGGGAGGCCAGCGCGGAAGTGATCGCGGCTGGCACGCCAAGGGAAGAAAAAGAAGTCATAGGGAAGAAAGTCCTCAGGCAGCGTGGCTCTTGCGCTGAATCGCACAGGCCAGACGTACTAGTCTACCAGTGCCCGTGTGCGCGGTGCGATCAGCAGCATCGCCGCCCCGCAGACGGCCGCCACGGCGAACACCCCGGCATAGGCGTGGCCCGACCCGGCAAGCGCCGCGAACACCAGCCCGGAGACGGCCACGCAGAGGGCGTTCCCCAGCGAATCGGCCATCGCCAGAGCGGAGCTGTTGAACCCCTGTTCGCCCGGCCGCGAGAGCGCCAGCACCATGACACTCAGGCGCGGGAACATGAGTCCCATTCCTGCCCCGCCGAACAGCCACACCGCGATCAGCGCCCAGGCCGGGCCCTGGAGCAGGATCACCAGGAAGATCCCCACGACGACGGCGGCCACCAGGGCCGAGCCGATCCGCACGGCGCGGTGGTGGGGCAGGCGGGTGGCACCCAGCCGTCCCTGGATGCCGGAGCTGATGCCCCAGGAGACCGCACTGCAAGTCAGGGCGAGACCCGCGAACGAGGGCTCGAAATGATAGACCTCGTACAGGACCTTCGGCAGGTACACCTCGGTGCCGAAGAACGCGGCGGAACCGATGGCGCGGGTCAGGACCACGCTCGGCAGCCCGCGCTGCGCGGACAGCGTCCCGCGCGGGATCAGCGGGCGGATCGCCAGGACGCAGATCGCGGCCATGGCCAGTGCGAGCACCCACCCTACGACCGGCACCTCGCTGCTGAAGTTCAGGCCCATCACGCTCAGCGCCGCCAGCACCGCCCACAGGAGCCGTCCCCAGGGGTAAGGACCCGCGCGGTTGGGCGCGGCGTGCTCCTGGTCCCTGCTGATCCGCCGGAGCGCCGGAACCAGTCCGAGGAGGGCCGGGACCACCAGGATGAGCACCCCCAGGAAGACCCAGTGCCAGCTCGCCACCTGCGCCACCAGGCCGCCGATGTACGGGCCGAGGATGGAGGGCAGCACCCAGGCCGCGGCGAAGGCGGCGAACATGCGGGCGTGCAGATCGGCGGGGTACGCCTTGCCCACCAGGACCGTGAGGGCCACGCCATTGGCGCCGCCCGCGAAGCCCTGCACGATCCGGCCCAGGACCAGCAGCTCCATGGTGGGGGCCGTGCCCGCGATGACCAGACCGAGGGTGAAGAGGGCCACGGAGGCGTAGATGGCGCCGACCGGGCCGCGCCGGTCGGACCAGCTGCCCGCCAGGACCATGCCGATCACGCTGGCGGCCATCGGCCCCGCGAACGCCAGGGCGTACAGCTGCTGTCCGCCGAGCTCCTGGGCCGCCACCGGCATGACCGTGGTGACCGCCATCGACTCGAAGGCGTTGAACACCACCAGGGCCAGCAGACCCAGGCTGGTCAGGGCGTACGGAGGGCTGAAAACACCGTGGTGGGAGGAGGGGGCGGCAGATGGCACAGCTCCTATTTGAGCGCCTGGCCGAGCCCCCTGCCAATGTCCCGTGAACGCCGTTCAGTCAACCGAACACGAGTGCACAGGCGGGGCGGGCTGAGGGCCGACGCCGGGGCGGTTTCCCGAGTGCCAGACCGCCTTTCCCCGCCCTTCCGGACATTCCCCCGCGCTGTGGCGGCGGGGACCGTCCACACGGGAGGGGAAACACGCGGCGGCAGCGGATGAACGACGTCGGCGGCTCAGCTGAGTGCACGGCGGAGGGAGGCTCCAAGGGTTCCGGAACGGACCCTGCCCGCCTAGGCTGGGAGCACATTCCCGCATTTCAGACAGGAGAACACCCCATGGCCTGCCGCATCAGTGAACTCGTCTTCGGCTGCCGCGAACCCGAGGTCCTGGCCGACTTCTGGTGCCAGGTTCTGGACTTCGTGGTCCTGGGCCGGGAGGACGACGGGTCCGTGGAGATCGGCGCGCGGGACGGCTTCGGCGGGTCCCAGCCCACCCTGTTCTTCAGCTACCGCGAGCAGCCCGAGCCGGGCAAGTCCCGCCTGCACATCGACCTCAACGCCACGGACCAGGAACAGGAGGCCGAACTCGAACGGCTCCTCGCCCTCGGCGCACGGCCCGCGGACATCGGCCAGACGGGCGACGAGCCCTGGCACGTCCTCGCCGATCCGGAGGGCAACGAGTTCTGCCTGCTCAAGCCGCGCATCGCCCCGGTCCCGGTCCCGGCGGGCTGAGACTCACCGCCCCTCCACCCGGACTCGCCCCGCGCACGCCACGGACACCAGCGCCACGCACGCCGTCAGCGCGAAGACCCCGAGGAACGCCCCACCCGCCCCGAGCAGATGGAACACCAGGCCCGTCGCGGCCAGGGACAGCGCGGCGCCCACGGAATCCGCGACGTTCGCCGCGGAACCGTTGAAACCCTGGTCGCCCGGGG
>Ga0213829_1001442_pt1 | contig 16987 bp, 16 predicted proteins | sample MC6MC0896MG_FD_180665 | JGI IMG/M metagenome (GOLD analysis project Ga0213829, IMG submission 180665) | Enriched soil aggregate microbial communities from Iowa State University, Ames, United States - MC6-MC0896-MG | ecosystem: Environmental > Terrestrial > Soil > Unclassified | place: USA: Iowa...
GGCAGTCGGCGCTGCCGTCACTCAAACGCAGGTCTTCGGGGCGCAGCACCGCCACGCCGCGCGCCAAGGCGGGGGCGGCGGCCAGCGGCACGCGCAGGCCCTGCACGTCCAGCCGCAGCGCGTTGCTGTCTGCTGCGGTGAACGCCATGAAGTTCGCATCGCCGATGAATTCGGCGACGAAGCGGGTGGCGGGCTGACGGTAGATGTCGGTGCCTGCGCCCACCTGTTCGATACGGCCGGCATGCATGACGACGACGCGGTCGGCCATGGTCATGGCCTCTTCCTGGTCGTGGGTGACGAAGATGAATGCGATGCCCAGCTTGGCTTGCAGATGCTTGAGTTCCAGCTGCATGCGCTTGCGCAATTTCAAATCGAGCGCAGACAAGGGTTCGTCCAGCAATAGCAGCTTGGGCTGATTCACGATGGCGCGCGCCAGCGCCACGCGCTGCTGTTGGCCGCCGGACATTTCGCGAGGGTAGCGCGGGCCGAAGTCCGCCAGCCCCACCATGTCCAGCGCTGCGTGCGCGCGCTCCGCGGCCTCGGGTTTCGAGGCGCCTTGGCGACGCGGGCCGTAGGCCACGTTTTCCAGCACGGTCATGTGCGGAAACAGCGCGTAGTTCTGGAAGACCGTGTTCAGCGGGCGGTGGTGCGCGGCCAGGCGGCTGATGTCCTGGCCATCGATCAGAATGCGGCCCGATTCCGGTTGCAGAAAGCCGGCAATCGAGCGCAGCAAGGTGGTCTTGCCGCAACCGCTGGGTCCTAGCAGGGCCACGAATTCCCCCTGCTGGATGTCCAGGTCGATATGGTCCAGCGCCTGGTAGGCGCCAAAGCGCATCGACACGCCTTCAATGGTGAGCAAAGCAGACATGTTCGACCCCGGCCTAGCGCTTGCGGGCAACCTGGCGGTTCCACGCATCGGTGACTTCAGCGCGGCGGCTGTTGATGAGGTTCCAATCGAACAGGCTCAAGTTCTTGACCGAGCCTTCCGCGCCCCACGGCAGCTTGCGGGCCACGTCCTTGGACACCTGCACGTCTTTGACGGCGGGGCCCAGATACAAGCGCGTGGCCAGGCATGCGGCGGCGTCAGGCGTCAACGCCGTATTGATGAATTGCTTGGCGGCGGCCGCGTTGGGCGCACCCTTGACCAGATGCAGGCGGGCGTCGGTGGCCCACGCGCCTTCCTTGGGCACGGCAAAGCCGATGGGCAGGCCCTTGTCGATCAAGTCCCATGCGCCCACGTTGAAATGCGCGCCGATGATGGCTTCGCCGCTTTGATAGGCGTTGCTGGCCGCGCCCGAGCTATCGAAGAACAAGGCCGTGTCCAGCGAGGCCAGCTTGGTGTAGAGCGGCGCCAGATTGGAGGGGTCGATGGCGAAGACGCGGGCCAGGAAGAAGATGAACGGCACGCCGGACGAATTTGCGGGCGAGGGCACGGCGACCGCGCCGGCATACTCGGGCTTCCACAGGTCTTTCCAACTGGTCGGCGCTTGCGGCACTTCCTTGGTGTTGTAGGTGATGCCCAGCGAGTAATAGCCGGTGCTGACGGCATAGGCGGCATCGCCATTGCGGTACACGCCCTGCTCAATCACGTTTTTCAGATTCGGAATGGTGGCGGGCTCCAGCGTGTCCAGCACGCCCGCCTGCGCGGCCAATTCGCTGATGCCGCCGTCCATCCACGCGACGTCGATCGTCGGCGCGTTCTTCTGCTGTTGCAGCTTGGCCAGCGTGGTGGTCGACGTGCCCACTTCCGGCACCACGGTGACGCCCGTGGCCTTGGTGTAGGGGTCGGCGACGCAGGCGCGGAAGGCGTCGCCCCAATTGCCGCCATACCAGGCGACGGTGATCTTTTGCTGCTGCGCCATCGCTGGCGTGGCCAGCAGTAGCCCGGCGCCCAGCAAGGCGGCGCCCAGTGCGCTGCGGTTCGGTGTTGCCATGTCGGATTCCCCTTGTCGATTTATTGGCGTGTCCTGCCCGTCCGTGTGGCCGGAACGATCCAAGACGTTGCCATAACTGCATCTTGGGTGATCCCCGGGAAAACGAGCTTGAAGGCGCGGGACAAAAACTTGAATAATTGCGTCATGACTGCCGCCGCACCCCCCGCTTTTCCGACGTCTCCCTATGAAGATGGCGACGAAGACTTGCCTCGGGGGAAACCCGCACTGACCGTCGGCATCGTGCTGATGGATCAATTCACGCTGGCCGCGTTCGCCGGTTTGGTGGATGTGTTGCGGCTGGCGGGCGACCACGGCGGGCGCAGCCGGCAGATCCATACCGCGTGGCGCGTGATGAGCTGGGATGGCAAGCCGCGTTGCTCAAGCGCGGGGCTGACCATTGATGTGGCCGATAGCCTGCCCGCCGATCCCGCCGAGTTCGATTACGTCGCCGTGTGTGGCGGCAATGACTACATCAGCGGACGCATGCCCGAACCGCTGCGCGATTGGCTGCGTCTGGCGGCCGCGCAGCGCGTGCGGCTGCTGGGCATCTGCACGGGCACGTTCGCGCTCGCGCAAGCGGACGTGATCGGGCCGCGCACGGTGTGCGTGCATTGGAATGTGCTGGATGCGTTTCGCGAACGCTTCCCGCAGACGCGCGCCGTGGTCGACCGGCTGTTCGTGGATGAAGGCGACCTGATTTCGTGCGCGGGTTCCACGGCGGCGATCGACTTGGCCTTGTATCTGGTGGCGCGGCATTGCGGGCGCGACAAGGCGCAGCAGGCGATGCGGCACATGATGCTTCAGGGCGTGCGCCCGGGGCGCGTGCCGCAGGCGCATTTCCGCACCGACCTGTCGGGCATTCAAGACTTGCGCGTGCGGCAGGCGGCGCATTTCATCGAGCAGCGCATCGACAACCCGCCGCCGCTGGACGCCATTGCGCGCTATGTCGGCGTGGGCCGCCGGCAACTGGAACGCGCCTTTCGGCTGGCTACCGGCATGTCGCCCATGGCGTTTCAGCGGCAACTGCGGCTGGAATATGGCAGCTGGTTATTGTTGAATAATCCTTCCAGCATCACGCAGATTGCGCTGGACTGCGGCTTTGCCGATGGCGCGCATTTTTCACGCGACTTTCGTGCGCACTTCGGTCTATCTCCCAGGCAGTATCAACAGGCCCGTGGCCAGCAACCCGCCATCGGGCAAGAGGACGACGCCGGTATGTTTCTTGCGTAGCCCTCGGCTCACGCAAGGAGAACGGCATGACCTACGACCTTTGGTATTGGGACGGTATTCCCGGGCGCGGTGAATTTGTGCGCCTGGCATTGGAAGCGGGCGGCATTGCGTATCGCGAACGGGCGCGCGAGCCGGGCGCATCGGAAAGCTCGCTGATCGACGACATGCAATCGCCACGCGCGCATCCGCCCTTTGCGCCGCCTTATCTGGTGGCGGGGAAGATGACCTTGGGCCAGACCGCCAACATCCTGTATTTCCTGGGTGAAAAACACGGGCTGGCGCCGGATTCTTTGGAAGGCCGGCTTTGGGTGAATCAATTGCAGTTGACGATTGCCGACATGGTCACCGAGGCGCATGACACCCATCACCCCATTTCCGCCGACGATTATTACGAAGACCAGAAAGATGCGGCCGCGCAGCGCGCGCGAGGTTTCCGCGATGAACGCATTCCGAAATTCCTGGGGTATTTCGAACGCGTGTTGACTGGGCCAGACGCCTGGCTGGCGGGTGGCGAGCGCTGGACGTATGTCGACCTGTCGCTCTTTCATCTGGTTGATGGATTGCTCTACGCCTTTCCCAAACGCATGGGGACGGTCGCTTCGCATTATCCGAATGTCATGGCGCTGCATGCGCGCGTGGCGCAGTTGCCGGTGTTGCAGCCGTATTTTTCAAGCGACCGGCGCCTGGCCTTTGGGGATGGCATCTTCCGCCAGTATCGGGAGCTGGACGCGGCGTGACGGGCGCGTGATGCAGGCGTAATGATGGGGTCCTGCGATATGCCGCTGGATATGGCTCGAATTATTTTCAGCGCATTAAATAATAGGGTCATTTGCCGCGTGTAAATGTGACCACTTAATCACTTTTCTGAACATGCCGTGGCGGTCTTCGTATTAACCCTGATTAACGCAACGGCCGTGGCTTTTGGCGGAAGGCGAGTTATTTCTGAATCATTAATTTTTTGTCATGGCTATCGGGAAAATGTTGAGAAAGCCTGGTTTTTAGGATTAAATATTTTCGACTGGATACATTCAGAAGTGCTTATGTTTTTTTCCAGCCTGCCGTTACCGCAGTGGCAACGGACCAGCAGGGTGCGATGCATGCGGCGCGGCATGCACTGCCTACGCATGGGACGCGCCAGCGGTTTTGTTTTGACTATTTCGCTAGCGGTTTGTCAGCCACGTCGTCCCATCCTTGGCAGGAGATGCCACCATGCAATGGATCACTCTACGCCGGCTGTTTCGCGGAGACCGCGGAATGCCGAAGGCCGAACTCTACGGCCAGATCGAAGCGATTCACAAGGCGCAAGCCGTCATCGAATTCGATCTTCAAGGCCACGTGCTGATGGCCAACCAGAACTTTCTGGACACCATGGGTTATTCCCTGGACGAGGTCGTCGGCCAGCACCACTGCATGTTCGTCAATCCCGAAGAACGCGAATCCGCTGAGTACGCGGCGTTCTGGCACAAGCTGGGGCAGGGCGCCTATGACGCGGGGCGATATCGCCGGGTCCGCCGCGACGGCCGCGATGTTTGGCTGCAAGCCTCGTATAACCCTATTTTCGATAAGCGCGGCCGGCCGCTCAAAGTGGTCAAGTACGCCACCGACATCACTGAGCAGCAGCAGCGGCAGGCAGATACCGAAGGCCAGCTCGCCGCCATTTCAAAGGTGCAGGCGATTATCGAGTTTGAACTCGATGGCACGATCATCCGCGCCAATGACCTGTTCCTGAACGCCGTGGGGTATCAGGCCGAGGAAGTCGAAGGGCGCCATCACAGTATGTTCGTGCGGCCGGAAGAAGCGCGCGGCGCGGCCTACAAGGAATTCTGGCGCAAGCTGCGCAGCGGCGAATACGACACGGGCCAGTATCTGCGCATCGGCAAGGGCGGCAGGCAGGTCTGGATCGAAGCCAGCTACAACCCCATCTTCGACGCTGAAGGCCGGCCCTTCAAAGTTGTGAAGTACGCCACCGACATCACCAAACGCTTCACCGCGGCGCAGACCTTGCGGGTGGCCGTGCAAGGGCTGACGGAAAACGCCGAACGCGCCAGCCAGGCCAACGCGCTGGCGCTGGACGCCAGCCAGGTTGCCGAGCAGGGCGGCAAGACCGTGAAAGGCGTGGTGCAGACGATGGGCGCCATTACCGAAAGCTCGCGCCGCATTTCCGAGATCATCGGCGTCATGGACGGCATCGCCTTTCAGACGAACATCCTGGCGCTGAACGCCGCGGTCGAGGCCGCCCGCGCAGGCACGCATGGCAAGGGCTTTGCCGTGGTGGCTGCCGAGGTGCGCAGCCTGGCGCAGAACAGCGCCGCGGCCGCCAAGGAAATCAAAGGGCTGATCACAACGTCGGTTGAGCAAATCGAAAGCGGTGCGGGCCAGGTGCAGTCGGCAGGGGCGACGATGGAAGACATCGTGGCGTCGTCGCGCCGCGTAACGGAGATCATGGCGGAAGTGGTGAATGTGTCACTCGCCCAGTCCGCCAAGCTGGGCGACGTTACCGAAGACATCACACAGATGACGGCCGAGGCCGCGCAGACGTTACGAGCCACGCAAGAGGCCGCGGATGCCCAGGCGGCGCGCCAGCAGGTGGGCTTCGTCAAGCCGGTGACGGCCACCGTGCGGGCAAGGCCGGCGGCCAATACGCCGCTGCCGCCCAAGCCGGTGCTGGAGTATGTGCGGTATTGAAGACTGCGCTATAAAGACGGTGTTGTCTGAACCCCAGGCCTGGGCCGGAACCTTCCCGCCCGGGCCACGTTATTTGTGGCGCCCCGTCCATGACTGAATCCGAAGCTCTGGCTCTTGCCTCGCACCGCCATTACAAAGGCGGCCTGTACCTGTATGTGGGCACCGCCCGCCATTCCGAAACCGAAGAGTCGATGGTCGTGTATGAACATCTATGGCCGCACGAGCGCGGCTTGTGGGTGCGGCCCGCAACGCTGTTCTTCGGCAAGCTGGCGGATGGCTCGGCGCGTTTTGCGCCGCTGCACGCGGCGTCGTGACGCCGTGACGTTCTACAACCGGCGTCCGCGCACGCCCGGCGTAACGGCTACGCTCGCACCCGGCGTCTCGCGTCCGCGCGCAACCAGCAGCCGCGGCACGGGCGCCCGAACCCAAGCCTCCGTGGCTTTGGCATCCGCGTTGCAAGCCCTGCGCGGCCCGTTCATCGTGGCCGACTTGGAAACCACCGGACTGTCCACGGCCACTTGCGAAATCCTGGAGTTCGCGGCGGTGCGCGTCGAAACCTGCGGCACGCTGGCGCGCGAATACACGCAGGTGGTTCGCACCATGTCGCCCGTGCCGTCTTTCATCACGCGGCTGACGGGCATTACCCAGGCGGAAGTCGATCGCCACGGCGTGCCGGTGGTGCAGGCGTTTTCATCTTTTCTGGAATTCGTCGAAGACCTGCCGGTGTTTTTCCACAACGCGTCGTTTGACCGGCGGTTCCTGGGGGCTGCGGCCGATCGCACCGGCCTGCCGTTTGCCAACCCCACGCATTGCACGCTGGCTTTGGCGCGGCATGCCTGGCCGGAACTGCCGTCGCACAAGTTGGAAATCCTGGCGCGCCATGTGGGCGCTTCCAATCCGACTCACCGCGCGTTAGCCGACGTGCGCACCACGGTAGCGGTGGCGCTGGCGGCTCATTCGCGCCTGGCGGCGGGCGAAGGCTGATTCCCTTCGCTTTTTTTGTTTTTCGGGAAGCGTCCATGTCCGACCTGGAACAGATCAAACTTGCTTTGCGGGCCTTCACCGCCGAACGCGATTGGCAGCCCTTTCATTCGCCCAAAAACTTGGCCATGGCCTTGTCGGGCGAGGCCGGCGAACTGGTGTCGCTGTTCCAATGGCTGACCGAGGCGGAGTCGCGCAACTTGACGCCGGAACGGTTGGCCGATGCGGCCGATGAGATCGCCGACGTGCAGATGTATCTGGTGGCGTTGGCCGATCAGTTGGGTATCGACATTGCCGCGGCGGTGTCGAGCAAGATGGTGAAGAATGCGCAGAAGTATCCGGCGGACCGTTTTGCGGGCAGCGCGCGCAAGTACAACGATCCGCCCGCAGAGGCGTAGCCGTCAGATCACTTTCTGTTCGTGATGAACTTGCGGCGGTTCGACGAAGAAGCCCGCCACCAGCTTGCGCCATTCCTGGAAGTCGGTCGATTCACGGAAATCCACCATGTGGTTTTCCACGGTTTCCCAGTCGACGACCAGCGTGTAGCGCTGCGGCTGTTCAATGCTGCGGTACAGCTCCATGCCGTGGCAGCCGCGCGCGCGTAAGAACAGCGGCTTGGCCTGCGCAACGCCTGCTTCGAACAGCGCTTCCTGCCCTTCGCGGACATGGATGCTGGCAATCTCCTGGATCATGACGGTGTCTCCAATTAATTGGGGCCAGGGTGGCCCTGGCCGGCCGGAGTAGTATGGCTGAAAATTCCAAATCCAGCCTGTCCGATGACTCCTCGAGCCGTAACCTTGACTCGTCTTATTGCTGTTCGCCTGCTCTGGTACGCCGCCATCGGCGTGATTGCTTTTCTGGCCTTGTCGCTGCATACGCAGTTCAGCGTGGTGGTCGTGCTGTCCGCCATCGCCATCTACATTCCCTTGTCGATGCTGTGCCTGCCGCTGATGGCATGGCTGAGCTGGAGCCGCGGCGTTCGCGCGCCCTTGCGCGGGCTGCCGTCTGCGTGGCCGGCGGGGCTGACTGCCATATTGGGCCTCGCGCTGTTGGCCAGCTACCCCCTGCTGGCTGATCTTGATTTGGCCGAATGCGGCTTCCTGCTGCTCTTGGTGGCGGGCGACTTGTGGCTGGCGCGGCGTGAGGCCGCCCAGTTCTTTCGCGTGGCGTCCCAGCAGCAAGGCTGACAGTAAGCCTAAAAGCCATCAACGGCTTGCCCGCCGGCATGTGCGCTAGCCGCCTTGTCCGAGCGCGCGGGCCATCTCCCCATCCATAAAGTTGAACCGCGCGTTGTCGCGGCGGGCAACCTCTGCGCCTTTCATCCGCCATACGCATGGCGCCGCGAGCGCGTGCTCGTCTTTTTCGCTGCATGTTTTACATATGGCTCTCGTCCACAAAGACGCGGTCCCCCGTTTAGCCGATATCGACATGCCTAGGACGGAGCAATCATTCCGTACCAATACGAAAGTCCCACGCCCAACGTCGTTGTCAGGCGCGCAGCAAGGACGTAGCGGTCCGCGCCGGTCGGCCACCGGCACCTGTGCATCCGCTTCAAACGGATCAGGAGGAGCTCAAATGAAAAAGCTCGCAGCAGTCGCAGCGTTGTCATTGTTTGCCGCGTCGGCCTACGCCAGTGGGCCAAGCGGTCCGTCCGTGTCGGTCACCGGCCATGCCGGCACGATCAATGGCACGGCCTCGTCCATCTCCAACGGCAGTTCGGTCGTCGCCACCCAAGTCAACGGCTACGGCTCGTCCAGCCAGACTTCGTTTGGTGAAACGGGCGGCGTCGCGCAAGTGGGCGGGACGTTCAACCGGGACGGCACCACGGTCGTGACCAGCACGCGGCAGTACGCCACCAGCGAAACCTACGGCCACGTGTCGGGCAATGCGCCGATCATGGTGGGCGACAGCATCGCCAACGGCGGCGCCTCGTTCGGCCAGACGGAAACCAAGGCATCGGCCTCGGGCACGTTCGCGTCGGCCAACATTGGTGCGTTTGGGGCGATTGGCGGTGTCGGCTCGATGGGCCACATTGGTGGCTTCAATCGCTGACCCAATTATCCGGACGGCTTCGGCCGTCCGGGCGAGGGGACATCATGAAGAACATTGTGCTTGCAGTCTCTCTGTCGCTTGCGGCTTGCACGGCCATGGCGCAGACCAGCAATTCCAGTTCCACGACATCCGCGTCGTCGGGCTCGACCAATGCCGGCAACAACCAGGGCATTACGCTGAACTCCAACAACAGCGGTTCCAGCACCGTAAAGACGGTGCCGCCGGTGGGCGGGCAGAGCTTTTATGGATCGTTCTCGTCGGACAGCTGCATGGTGTCCGCCGGCGGTGGCGGTTCCGTGGTCGGGTTCGGGATGAACATCGCCATCCCGATCGAAGACCAGAAATGCAGCCTGCGGCGCAACTTCGAGCGCACGATGCAGGCGGCCGCGTCCACCAAGGACGCCGACCGTTCACGCCGTCTGGAGACGGCGGCCATCGATATCCTGTGCCAGACCGACGACCGCACCAAGGCCGCGTTGGTGGCGCAAGGGCTGTGTACGAATCCCGCCCTGACGACGGCCGATCATCGCTTTGACACCACGGCGGTTGCGCAATCCGCGCCGACGTCGACCGCCGCTGGCGTGCCCGCCGCGCCCGTGCAATTGCAGTCGCGAGCGCAGCCACAGGGGCAGCCGCAATTGCAGTCACAAGCGCAGTTGCCTGTCACGGTGGCGCCGGTGCAGGCCTACCCGGTGCAGGCGGCGCAAACCACGGCGCTGGCGTCGCCGCCCCTGCGCAATCCGCGTCTGGACCGCCAGAAGTTTGCGGACCTGTATTCGCCGGGCTAAGCCACGCCCTCGATCAGCTGGAGGCCGGCGGCGCGACCCCGCCTGGGGCAACTCCGCTCGGGGCATCCCCGCCCGGGGCAACCCCGACGGCCTGCGGCGCGGAAGCCAGCAACATGGTGGGCGGCGACGATACCTCCAGCCCAGCATCGTTCAGCCGCTTGAGCACGGTGAAGAGCAACGCGCTGCGCACGCCATAAGCGGCGCGCGGTGACGACACGTAGCCCTTCGCGTTGAAGATCAGATGGCCGTTTTCGATGCCGTCCAGGAACACGTTGGGGGCGGGGGTGTCCAGCACGTCCTCGTGGTCGCCAAACGCCTGCAAGATCAGTTCGCGCACTTGCTCGGCATCGGTCGATAGCGGTAGCGGCAGCTTGATCTGCACCAGGCCCAGCGGATTCGACCGCGTCACGTTGCGCACCGTCTTCGTCACAAATTCAGAGTTCGGCACGATCACGGTCGAGCGGTCACCCATCTGGATTTCGGTGGCGCGCACGTTGATGCGCAGAATGTCGCCTTCGACGCCGCCCAGCGACACCCAGTCGCCCACTTTGACGGGGCGTTCGGCCAGCAGGATCAGGCCCGACACAAAGTTCTGCACCACCGCTTGCAAGCCAAAACCAATACCCACCGACAGCGCGCTGGCGATCCACGCCACGCGTTCCAGGCCGATGCCGGCCGCGGACAGCGACAAGGCAAACGCGATGACAAAGCCCGCATAGCCGAACAGGGTGGCGGCCGACAACTGCATGCCCGGGTCCAGCTCGGTGGTGGGCAGATAGCGGTTCGACAACCAGCGCTTGAGCATCTTCACGCTCAGCAGCGACAAGGCGAGCACGATCAGCGCCTGCAACACCGCGCCGGGGCGGATCTGCGCTTCACCAATCGCCAGGCCTTTGCGCAACTGGTCAAACCGCTGGATCAGGTCCATCGGCCCTTCGCCGAATGGCGCCAGCAGCAGGATGATCGTCAACAGGCCCACGGCGACACGGCCCAGGCCTGACAACAGCACGGCCGCCTGATCGCGCAGGCTCGGGCCTTCGGTATCGCCTTCACGGTGTGACGTGCCCAGCAGCGTGCTGAAACCGTCTTCGATCAGCGTGGATAGCAGGTAGGCGGAGGCCAGAATGATCAGCACCCACAGCACTTGCTTGGCCAGGAAAGCGCCAAACGCCACATAGCCCGCCAGCAGGCTGGCCAGCCCCAGGATCAGCACGGTCCAGACGGCGCCCAGCAGCAGCGAAATCCAGAAGGGCACCGGCGCGTCGTTTTCTTGAATGCTCTGGCGGCGCAAGCGGCGGCTGATGGACAACACGATGCCCATCGTCGTCATGATCAGCACGGCCACGATGCCGGTCAGCGTAATCGTCGTGGTCAGGCTGGCGTTCAGCAACACGGGCAGGCGTTCCGCCAGCCAGATCATCACGACCAGCGTGCCCAGCAAATTAGGCAGCCAGCGCAGCCGCGTGGCAACTGCGTCGCTGATGGGCGGCAGGCGCCACGATGGGCGATGCGTCGACAGCAGCGCATTGCCCATTCCGGACACATACCCGCCAAAACACACGGTAGCCACCAGCGTCACGAGCAGCGCGGAGGTGTTGTCCGAAAGCTGAGAATTCCAGTCCAGGCCGGTCTGGATCAGCAGGGCGACCAGGCCCGGCGTGGCGACTGACAGCACCACTTGCGCCACCGCCAGGAACGAGCGTCGTAGCCGGCCCGGCGGCACCCGCGTGGCGGTCAGACGCAAGATAAACCGGCCGATCCAGACGCGCAGCGCAATCACGCCCGCCGCTGTGGCCAGCAGCAATAGCCAGCCCCATTTCGGCGTCTGGCCAACGGCGGTGGACAGGTCGGTGCCCAAGGCTTCCAGCCGTTCCAAGTCGCTTGGAAATTCTTCGCGGAACTCCTTCCAGAACTGTCCCGACAGGAATGAATCGCGGCGTTCGCCCAGGCGCGCCTGAAATTGCTTGCGGCGTTGCGCCGACACTTGTTCGGCGGTCTGCGCGGCATCCACGGACAGCAAGCGCGCCAATTTGATCTGTGCGTCCAGCGCGCGGCTGTTTTTCTCCAGCTGCATGCGCTGGGCGGCGACATCAGGCGCTTCCTTGGCGCCTTCGGGGGGCGAACCCAATTCACTGAGCCGGGCCGTCACGCTGGCCAGTTGCGGGGTCAGCGCTTCGCTGGCCGCGTCCGCCTTGGATTGAATATCGAGCGCGTCGCTGCGTTGCTGCATCAACGTGGCGTCGTCGGTTTCGTCCGCAACGCGCTTGCGGATGTCGTCGATTTGCTTGCGGGCGGCAGCCAGCGCGGTTTCCGTTTCGGCGGGCGTGGCGGGCGGCGCCGCAAACGCCGGCAACATACAGAGCGCCAGGAACAACGCCGCAAGCATTGCGGCGAAATGGGGTGTGCGGATGCGGCGGGCGCGTAAGAGCAAGGGGTGGCTGATCTGGGTCATTTTCTAAGGGCGAGGCACTCGCGTCGAGGCGGCAGCATAACGCGCCTGGGACCCATCCGTTGCAACAAAAACTAGTGCTTTGTCCCCTGTTTTTTTGCATCGGTATGGAGGCGTATGGCCTCGAGGCGCCGGGGGTAGAAAAAGGGCCGGATCGGCGGCTGTTACGCCATGGCATCCGAGTGGCGAGGCCGCCCGCAATCCACGTTTACGCCGCCAACGTTTGGATTCAACTGAGTTCAGGCGATAGGGCCTCGAGGCAGGGCTTTTTTAGGTTTGCCCAGCACGGAATCACAGACGTCCAACCAGGCGCGGGCGGCAAACGACAAATAGCCCGATTGCAGCCAGATATGGCCCACTTCCCACTGCATGCCTGACTTGGCCAGCTTCGCGGTGCTTAAGCCCCGCGTCTTCATGCGCTGCATCAGCGGTTCGGGCAACAGCGCCACGCCGAGCCCGGCAGATGCCATCGCCACCAAAAAGTCCCAATGCGCGCTTTGCGCTGCGATGCTGGGTTGAAACCCGGCGTCGGCAAAGGCTTGCCGCAAGCGGCGCGTGATGGCGAAGTCATCGGTGGGAATCAGCAGCCGGGTGTCGCGCAGGGCGCTCAAGGGCAGGGACGTCTTCCCGGCCCAGGGGGCGTCGGGCGGGCCGATGACCCAAATCGGATAACTGCCGAACGCCTGCGCCGTCAGGCCGCTATCGGCCGCAATTGGCAGAATCGTGGCGCCGACTTCCAGTTCGCCGCTGGCCACCAGGCCTTCGACCGCCTGGCCCGTGCCTTCGCGCAGCGTCAGGTGGATACCGGGATGCAGTTCGCGGAATCGCTTTACGACCGGCGTGAACAGCAGATTGATCATCGGCGGAATGCCGACTTCCAGCGCGCCGCGACGCAGGTCGGCGGTCTGGCGCAATTCCTCGGATAGCTGCCGCATGGTCTCCAGCACCTGCAAACCGCGCTGGTACATGACGCGCCCGGTATCGGTCGGGCGGGCGGTGTGCCCGTCACGGATCAGCAGCGGCGTGCCGGCCTCTTCTTCCAGCTGGCGAATCATCTTGCTGACAGTGGACTGCGTCACGAACAAGGCCTTCGCCGCCTGCGTAAAGCTGGCATGCCGAACTGTCTCGACGAAGTATCGCAATGCGCGCACATCCATTCCGGGCTCCTGGGCGCGTCGTGCGCAAAACCTTCAATCAATGAAAAAAACGACTGGATTGAATGATTTTAAGTCATTACGAGATTTGAGCCGGCGTTCCTATACTGCCGAAAATTCATCCCGGGGCGGGCATGCGCCAGCACCGGGATATCGGGAAACGCCGCGACAGACGGCGCCCGGGCTCGCAGGCGGCATCGCCGCGCCCGGCCGCAAGCCGTTGGCCTTTAAATTTGGAGACACCATGCATCTGGACCGTATTCGCCACCCTGGGCTGCACGCCAAGATCACATCCGCCGAGCAGGCGGCATTGCTGGTTCAGGACGGCATGACCGTCGGCATGAGCGGTTTCACTCGCGCGGGAGACTGTAAGTCCGTGCCGGCGGCCTTGGCCAGCCGCGCCGAACGCGAACCGCTGTCGATCACGCTGATCACGGGCGCGTCGCTGGGCCACGACACCGACAAGATGTTGGCGCAGGCCAATGCCCTGGCGCGCCGCATGCCGTTTCAAGTGGACACCACGCTGCGCCGCAAGATCAACCAGGGCGACATCGCCTTCATTGACCAGCACTTGTCTGAAACGGTTGAGCAATTGCGCGCGGGTCATCTGGGCCGGATCAACGTCGCCATCATCGAGGCGGCCGCCATCACCGAAACCGGCGCCATCGTGCCGACGATGTCGGTCGGCAATTCGGCATCGTTCGCGCAGCAGGCGGACAAAATCATCATCGAATTGAACGTGGGCGTACCTGCCGCGATCGAAGGCCTGCACGATATCTACGTGCCGGCCGACCGCCCGGCGCGCCAGCCAATTGGGTTGGTGTCGGTGGATCAGCGTATTGGCCAGCCGTTTATCGAAGTAGACCCCGACAAGATCGCCGCCATCGTCATCACGCATGAGCCGGATAGCCCGTCCAACGCCTTGCCGCCGGATGATGAAACCAACGCCATCGCCGGCCACATCAATACGTTCTTGCGGGGCGAAGTGGACGCGGGCCGCCTGACCAACGCGCTGCTGCCGTTGCAGGCGGGCATCGGCACGATCGCCAACGCGGTGCTGCATGGTTTTGAGTCTTCGGACTTCGATAACCTGACGATGTACTCGGAAGTGCTGCAAGACAGCGCGATCGAATTGCTGGACCAGGGCAAGCTCGCGTTCGCGTCGGCCTCGTCGATCACGGTGTCCAAACCGGTGTACGACAAGATTCTGGCCAACATGGAGCACTACCGCGAACGCATCGTGCTGCGGCCGCAGGAAATCAGCAATGCGCCCGAGCTTGTGCGCCGTCTGGGCATCATCGCCATCAACACGGCGTTGGAATTCGATATTTACGGCAACGTGAACTCCACGCACGTGGGCGGCACGCACATGATGAATGGCATCGGCGGGTCGGGCGACTTTGCGCGCAATGCGCATCTGGCGATCTTCGTGTCGAAATCCATGGCCAAAAACGGCGACATTTCCAGCGTGGTGCCAATGGTGTCCCACGTGGATCACACCGAGCACGATGTGGACGTGCTGGTCACCGAATGCGGCTTGGCCGACCTGCGTGGTTTGGCGCCGCGCGAACGCGCCCGCGCCATCATCCAGAACTGCGTGCATCCGTCTTATCGCGCTGCGCTGCAAGACTATTTCGACCGCGCCTGCCAGCGCGGCGGCCAAACGCCCCATCTGCTGGAAGAGGCATTTTCCTGGCATCAACGTTTCAACGAAACGGATTCCATGCAGCCCGCGAAGCCCACGGCACGCAAGGCGGCCTGAACCCGCACGTTTTTGCTGCCGCCGTCTCGGCGTCCGCCCGGCGCAGTCTAGGCGTCGGATTCCGGCTGCGTCGTGACAAGCGCGCAGCGGGACAATTCCAGCTCTTCGTGCAGCCATTGCTTGAGCGCCACCAGCGGCGCCCAGTCGCGCAGGCTGGGCGGGTAGACCAAGTGATAGGTTTGCGCCTGTTCGTACTGCACGCTCATCGGCGATATCCGCACCAATCGGCCTGCGCAAAGCGCGTCGGCGGCAAGGAGTTCGCGCCCCAGCGTGATGCCCAGCCCCTGTTCGGCGGCTTGCAGCATCATCCCCGCATCGTTGAAGGTCGCCACCGGCGTGACCGGCGTGCGCACACCCGCCGCATTGAACCAGTGCTGCCACATTTCGCGTTCGCCCAACAAGGGCTGACGCGCCAGGGTTTCGGGCGAATTGTCTTCCAGCGCAGCCGCAGTTTCAGGCGAGGCCAGCGCGATCAGGGGTAACGGCATATCAAATAGCGGCTCGGACTCGGTGCCCGCCCACGGGCCGCGCCCAAACCGAAGCGCCGCATGAAAACCATCGCGCACCAAGTCCACGACTTGCTGCGACGTTTCAATTTCCAGCGACACGCCAGGATTCCGCAAGCGCCACCGGCTCATTCGCGGCAAGAGCCAGCGTTGCGCAAAAGAGGGCAGGACCGACACGCGCAGGCGCTGTTCGCTGCCGGTGGCCGCCGCGGCTGCGGCCATTACCCCTTCGTCCAGCAACGATAGGGCGCTTTGCACACTGCACAGCAGCGCGGCGCCCGCGCTGTTCAGCACAATCCCGCGACCGCTGCGTTCGAACAAAGGGAAGCCCAATTGCTCTTCAAGACCTTTGATCTGCTGGCTCACGGCACTGTGTGTCAGATGCAGCCGATCGGCGGCGGCGCGCAAATTCTGCAATTCGGCGACAGCGCGGAAGGCGGGCAGGGTATTCAGAGGCAAGCGCATGACGGGCTTTTCAGGGGAAAAATCGATTCGGTTAGCTTAGCTGACCAATAGTCCAAAAACAATTCGATTTTCACCCGGGTATTGGGCGATTACGCTAACCAAAACGTCGGAAACCAAGGAGCCGATCATGTCTGCCCAACCTTGCATTGCCTCTTCCTCTCTCTTTGAGCCTGCCGCCAAGCCGTCCCAACAAGCGCTTGCGCCATCCGCTGCACCCGTCTTGGCGTCGGTGGATGCCCCGCATAAGACGCGCGCTATGGGTGGACTGCTGGGCAAGCTGATTGCTGCGGTCCGTCAATGGCGAATCAAGGCACGCATGCGTAACCAGGCCGCCGATATGGACCCGCACATCATGCAAGACATCGGGGTGCCGGACTGGCTGGTGAACGAAACCACCCTTCATCGCGAGCTTAGCCGCATGCGGGACGCAGACTACATGCGCTGGTAGGCGTCATTGTCGATGGGGAGCGGTCAAGATTCGCCCCTCTATATATAGAGAGCAGTGCGAGGTTGAGGGCCTCTCTATATATAGAGGGGCGTTGGTCTGTTTGGCGGCAGTCCCGATCAGTAGAAATATTTGCTGCACGGACATGACAGTGCAAAAACTTGTGCTATAGTCTCGCTCCTTCGCAGTTCAGACAGTTTGAGCTGCGAAGACAAGGCAAGCGCAACAGGCCGAACGAGGGTCTCCAGAAGGAGAAACAAGCTAGGTCTGCCGCAAAGCAATCAGAAATGAAAGCTCAGCGGTTATTGCAAGGATTGCAGCAAATTAGGCAAAGGCCAGTTGCACAATCTGCAAAAATCGTGCTATAGTCTAGGGCTTGGCTGGTGATAAAGATTCAGGGTTTACCCGGATCAAGTTGCTAGCCACCTGAGCAGTAACCAGCCCCTGGATTCAGGGCCAAAGCTAGCGCGAAAGCAAAAGCGGCGGGGTTGCAAGATAGGATGCAAATTAGGCAAAAGCCGGTTGCATAATCTGCA
>Ga0213829_1001444_pt1 | contig 16980 bp, 16 predicted proteins | sample MC6MC0896MG_FD_180665 | JGI IMG/M metagenome (GOLD analysis project Ga0213829, IMG submission 180665) | Enriched soil aggregate microbial communities from Iowa State University, Ames, United States - MC6-MC0896-MG | ecosystem: Environmental > Terrestrial > Soil > Unclassified | place: USA: Iowa...
GCTTCTCCATCCATACCTCATCACCGGGATCGACGAACATCATAGCCAGTAACTGTAGTGCCTGTTGTGAACTGGTCAGAATGATCACCTGTTCCGGCTGGCATGCCACGCCCCTGGAAAGCGCCAGATAATCCGCGAGTGCGCTGCGTAACGGCAGGTAGCCGCAGGGATCGCCATATCCCATTGCGGCGCTGCCCAGTGAACGCTGCACGCTGCTGCCGAGGCGTCGCCACGTGTCATGGGGAAAAGCGCGTAACTCCGGTGAACCGGCGGCGAATGCATGGGGAAAAGGGGGATCCTGACAGCCACCGGTTGTCAGTACCTGCTGGCCCCGCGCCGAGAAACGGACGGGCTGAGACCGGGCAGGTAATGATGATGAGTGGGTGGGGATGATGATGGCAACAAAAGTACCGCGACCGGTCTCGCGTCGCAGATAGCCTTCACTTTCCAGCTGTCCGTAGGCCGCTTCCACCGTCACACGTGACAGACGCAGATCCTGCGCCAGCTGCCGACTGGACGGCAACTGCTGACCAGCATGCAGATGGTGCCGGTTGATCGCCAGTCGCAGGGTAGAGCAGAGCCGCTCGCGCACGCCGCCACTGGTCTGATGCTGAAAAAGTTGTAATAACGGTGAAGACATATGGGTCTTATACCTGATGGGGAATGGGTATCAGTAAGCAGTCCACTTTGCCGTAAACTGCAGACTCACCACAACAGGAGAATCGCTATGTCATCGGTTTTACGAATTCCGGCTGCCACCCCGCAGCAAAGCCTCGACTATCTGCAGGCAAAACTCGCTTTTTACACCGACGCCTGGGATCTGGCGGAAGATCTGGGGCGGCAAATCCCGGATATCGTGGTAATCGATGCTCGCGCGCCGGAGGCTTATCGCGCCGGGCATATTTGCGGCGCGATCAACTTTCCGCATCGCGAGATGGATGCCACTACCACGGCCCGGCTCGATCGCAGCAAAGTTTATGTCACGTATTGTGACGGCATTGGCTGTAACGGCTCGACGAAAGCGGCCTGGAAACTGGCCTCGCTGGGATTTCAGGTGAAGGAGTTGATTGGCGGGCTGGATTTCTGGAAACGTGACGGTCATCCGCTGACCTGGGGTGATGCACCGGGCGAATGGCCAGTCGCCGCGCCCAAAGCATTCTGTGGCTGTTAACTCAGAGGACCAGCCAGAGTAAAAGGGTGATGACAACCAGAGCGACAAAGAAGCCCAGCAGGGGACGCTCTGCCAGAGGCTGAATCGCGGGCGGCAGCGACGCAACAAAGGGCGACCAGATCGGCTGCGGTTTAATCTCGCTGGCAGCCAGCGGCTGTTCGAGAAGTTTTTCTGCCCGGTCGGCGCGACGGCTGAACAGGAAGTTCAGCAGATCCTGGGTCTGTGTTACGGTGAGCACCGTCTGCGGCGTGGCCTGGAAACGCTGCTGGCTGTAATCCTCCAGTTGCTGCCGCTCCTGCTGATCAAGCGGCTGTTTCAGGGACGCTTCCAGCAATTGCAGCGTCGGTGCGCTGTGCTGACTCAACGTCTGGCGCACCTGCAGATACTGGGTCAGCAGCGGGAAGTGGCGCGACGGGATGGGATCACCGCTGGTCAGATTGACCAGTTTCAGCGCAGCCGTCCACAGCTTACCGGTGGATTCGCCAGTGGCAGCGGCCAGGCGTACCACCTGCTGATTCAGCGTATGGTGCTCGGCAGGCAGCAGCGTGCGATCGCTGACGCGGATCTGCTGCGGCTGAGGAATGGTCATCTGCCCGTTCTGCAGCATCGTCAGCACCTGGCGCAGCTGATCCTGGCTCAGCGCGCTCAGTACGGTCTGACCAAATTGCTGACGGATAAAGTCGCTGACGGCCTGACGGTTATTCCCTTTCGGCAGCAGAGCGGTGAGCTGGGTCATCAGCTGGCGTGTGGCATGCCCATTTTGCGTCTGCGTAAGGCGGCCATTAAGGTACTGTTCCGCTGCCGGAAAATGACGCGACTGTAATTCCGCTTCACTCTTTACGCCCACTTCATGGCGTACGCCCGCCCACAGTTCAGGCGCTTTAAGATTACTGAGCGATGAGATACGCACGATCAGGCGTTCTAACGTTGTGCGCTGCGCAGGGGAGAGGGGCTGTTCACCGGCCACTGAACCGTGACGCGTTACGCCAGTTTGCGGATTGACAGATGAACGATCGCCGACCGGCACACCGGGGCCGCTGAGTGGTTGCATGGCGGATTCCTTGGGAAAACAGAACAGCGTGGGGTGCGCCGGAAAATGAATAGGCCATGATAGCAAAAGCCCCCGGGAAATCCCACGGGGGACATGCGTTTCGGCGCGAGATTTACGCTTCAGCTGTAGCCTTTCTTCACTGCCATCCTCAACAGCACCCTCACTCGCCACAGCCGCGCTATTCAGGCCTGTGGGTGGCTCACCGGTTTACGGCGGGATAAGGGGGTACGCAGCCGCTGCGCCAGTATCACACCGCCAAGCGTCAGACCACCGCCAATCCAGTGGTAACTGTGTAGTTGCTCATGCAGGAAAATCACCGCGATCACCGCGGTAAATACCGGGATCAGATTCATAAAGATACTGGTGGTGCTGGCACCCAGACGCTGCACACCGTGGATCCACAGGAACGGCGCGATGATCGAAGCAAACAGACCGGCAAAGGCCACCAGCGGCAGGTTATGCCGGTTAAGCGCCACCTCGGGGGCCAGCAGAAAACCAGGCAACAGCAGTACGACACCAAATAAAATCTGCACATACAGGCTTTGCCAGATCGGCAGCGGCAGCGCCCAGCGGCGTGTCAGCACGCCATACAGCGCATAGGCGGCAGAGGCGGCCAGCATCAGCAGTTCACCTTTGCCCAGACCGTGATTCAGCAGCTGCATCACGTTGCCCTCACTGACCAGCCACACCAGACCGGTAAAGGAGATGATGCTGCCGAGCAGGATGCCCAGCGTCGGCGCAATCCGTAGGATCACCACGCTCAGCAGCACGGTGAGCAGGGGGATGAGGGCGCCGATAATGCCCATAAAGAGTGCGCTGACACTTTGTGCTGCGTAGTAGGCGAGACTCTGATAGAGCACCATGCCGAGCAGGCCAAGGATCGCCAGCCGCCAGAGGTGCGGTTTAATGACCTGACGCGTGCGCCACACGCCGGGCAGCACAAAAGGCGTCAGCACCAGCAGCGCCAGTAACCAGCGGTAGAATGAGATTGCCGCCGGATCGATCGCATCCGCCGAGAGTTTGCTGACAATTGAGTTGATCGACCAGATTATTACCGCAAAGAGCGGGTACAGGAAAAACATGCTGACTCTCCACACGCCATAATGAGGCGCAGTGTACGCTTGTCCGGATTTATTCAGATAGTTAATATCGGACAAAATTAGTTGTGGAGCGGACAGAATGACCCTGAAAGTGATCTACCAGCCGCCCCTTGACGCGCCGCAACTGCGCTACTTTATGCGTTATGAGCAGGCCAATGCCCGCACCGAATATCTGCCGCATGCGCATGCCTGGGGTCAGCTCATTATGGTGAAAAGCCACGTACTGGAGATGCAGGTCGAGGGTGAGCGATTGCTGACACCGGCAGATATTCCGGTCTGGATCCCACCGGGTCAGCTTCACAGTAGCTATAACCATCGTCAGGCACAGTTCCGTACCTTTAATCTGGCGGCCCCGTTATGCGCCGATCTGCCCTGGCGCGCCTGCCTGCTGCTGGTCGATCCCATTGCACATGCCATTATGGATGAGTTTGCTGAGCAGCAAATCGAGCAACCCGAAACGGATGCGCAGTGGCGGCTGTGCGAGGTGCTGCGCGATCGCCTGCAGCTGGCGCAGGTACAGGAGAGTTATCTGCCCACCTCTGACGATAAATTTCTGGCGCCGGTGTTACATGCGCTGGAAGCGCATCCGGGCGATAACACCACGCTGGCAGGCTGGGCGGCGCGGGTCTTTACCACTGAACGGACGCTGGCGCGGCACTGCCAGCAGCAGCTTCATATGACCTTTGGCGAGTGGCGGCAGCGGCTGCGGTTTCTGCGCGCCATTGTGCTGCTGGAGCAGGGGGAAAGCGTGCAGAGCATCGCCCATGAGCTGGGATACAGTTCAGCTTCGGCGCTGATTGTGATGTTCCAGCAACAGGCGGGAACCACGCCCGAACGCTACCGTGCACGGTTAGGCTAACGCGTCGCTTTGTGCCAGAATAATTGCCTGATATGTAACTGACAGGAAAGCCGTGGTGAAAATTCTGGTCGATGAAAATATGCCTTATGCCCGTGAGCTATTCAGCCGTACCGGCGACGTGGTCGCGGTGCCGGGGCGTCCGCTGCCGGTAGCTGAACTGGCCGATGCCGATGGCCTGATGGTGCGTTCAGTCACCCAGGTTAATGAGGCCCTGCTGGCAGGAAAGCCGGTGAAATTTGTCGGAACCGCCACGGCGGGCACCGACCATATCGACGAGAACTGGCTGCAGCAGGCAGGCATTGCGTTCTCTGCCGCACCCGGCTGTAACGCCATTGCGGTGGTGGAGTATGTTTTTTCTGCGCTGCTGCTGCTGGCGGAACGCGATGGTTTCCAGCTGCGTGACCGCACTGTCGGCATCGTTGGCGTCGGTAACGTCGGTGGGCGACTGCAAAAGCGTCTTGAGGCCTGGGGCATCAAAACCCTGCTGTGCGATCCGCCGCGCGCCGATAGCGGTGACGAGGGGGATTTCCTGTCGCTGGAGGCCGTGACCGAGCAGGCTGATATTCTGACGTTCCATACGCCGCTGTTTAAAGAGGGCCCGTATAAAAGCTGGCATCTGGCGGATGCGGCGCTGCTGATGGCGCTAAAGCCTAATACTATTCTGATCAACGCCTGTCGCGGCCCGGTGGTGGACAACAGCGCGCTGCTGGAGGTGCTGAAAATGCGGCACGATCTTAGCGTCGTGCTGGATGTCTGGGAGCCGGAGCCGGATCTGTCGCTGGCGCTGCTGGATAAGGTCGATATCGCCACGCCGCACATCGCGGGCTACACGCTGGAAGGCAAAGCGCGCGGCACCACCCAGGTGTTTGAAGCCTGGTGCGACTTTATTGGTCAGCCGCAGCAGGTGCCGCTCAGTACCTTACTGCCGGTGCCGGAATTCAGTGAAATCACCCTGAATGGCCCGCTGGATCAGCCAACGCTGAAACGCCTGGCGCATCTGGTGTATGATGTGCGCCGCGATGATGCCCCCCTGCGTAAAGTGGCGGCGAAACCCGGCGAGTTTGATCGCCTGCGCAAGCAGTATCAGGAGCGCCGCGAGTGGTCATCGCTGCAGGTGAACTGCGATGACGCCACAACCGCTGAGCTGCTGAACCAGCTGGGCTTTAACGCAATCATCTCCCCGGAATAGCGGGCGCTGCAGGTCAGGCGCTCTGGCGCGGTTTCCGCACTGAATTAATCAGTGAACGGAAGGCGCGCGCTGCTGGCATGTCTGCATGACGGCGGGTTCTGGGGGGATATACCCAATAGATTTCGGGTTGCATTGAGGCGGCAAGAGAACGAATCCCGATGCGCTTACTCAGGTAAGTGATTCGGGTGAGTGAACGCAGCCAACAAAGATGCAACGTGAAAGACGACGGGGATAAATCTGAATCCCTGGGCGGTGAATATCACCGCCTTCTGTTTTTATGTCATTGTCTGGAGTAAACCAACATGTCTGACGGCTGGAATATTGCGCTACTTGGCGCGACAGGCGCAGTAGGGAACGCTGTACTGGAACTGCTGGCGGAACGCCAGTTCCCGGTTGGTGAATTATATTTGCTGGCCAGCGAAAACAGCGCGGGCGAAATCAAACGTTTCGAAGGCCGCTCGGTGCGGGTCGAAAATGCGGAGACGTTCGACTGGTCACAGGCGCAGCTGGCCTTTTTCGTGGCGGGACGTGACGCCTCGGCGCGCTTTGCCGAGGAAGCGGCCAATGCCGGTTGTCTGGTGATCGACAGCAGCGAGCTGTTTGCGCTGGAACCCGATGTGCCGCTGGTGGTGCCGGATGTGAATCCGCAGGTGCTGGCAGATTATCGCAATCGCAACATCATCAGCGTGGCGGATAACCTGGTAAGCCAGCTGCTGACCGCAATTAAACCGCTGGTGGATGCGGCCGGATTGAGTCGTTTACAGGTGACTAACCTGATCTCAGTCTCCAGCTACGGCAAAGTGGCTGTCGATGCGCTGGCCGGGGAAAGTGCCCGCCTGCTGAACGGTCTTCCGGCCGATGAACACCATTTTGGTCGTCAGCTGGCGTTTAACCTGATGCCACAACAGGCCGACGCAGAAGGCAGCGTGGAGAGTGAGCGTCGCCTGATTGATCAGGTGCGTAAGGTATTGCAGGACGAAGGCTTACCGATTGCGGTCAGCAGCGTACAGGCTCCGGTGTTCTACGGTAATGCGCAGATTGTGCATATCGAAAACCTGCGCCCGCTCTCTGCGGAAGAAGCGCGTGCCGAACTGGCGCTGGCGTCAGATATTCGTCTGAGCGAAGAGGATGAAGTACCGACGCCGGTCACGGATGCCTCAGGCAACGGCGAACTGAGCATCGGCGCTGTGCGCAACGACTACGGTATCCCCGAACTGCTGCAGTTCTGGTCAGTGGCGGACAACATTCGTTTTGGCGGCGCACTGATGGCGGTGAAAACCGCTGAGAAACTGGTTCAGGAGTATCTGTAACCATGTCCGATGGTCAGACGCAAAAACTGGCGCTCGGCATCGAGTATGACGGTAGCCGTTACTACGGCTGGCAGCGTCAGAATGAAGTCCGCAGCGTGCAGGAGAAGGTAGAACGCGCGCTGTCGAAAGTCGCCGATCATCCGGTCAGCATTTTTTGTGCTGGCCGCACCGATGCAGGCGTACACGGGACGGGGCAGGTGGTCCATTTCGAGACCACCTCGCAGCGGCCTGATGGTGCCTGGACGCTGGGCGTCAACGCTAATCTGCCGCCGGATATTGCGGTGCGCTGGGTGAAAGCGGTGCCGGATGAATTTCATGCCCGCTTCAGCGCCACGGCCCGACGCTATCGCTACCTGATCTACAATCAGCGTCTGCGTCCGGCGGTGCTGGCGCAGGGCGTGACGCACTTTTACCATCCTCTGGATGCAGAGAAGATGCAGCGCGCCGGGCAGTGTTTGTTAGGCGAGAATGATTTCACCTCATTCCGAGCCGTGCAGTGCCAGTCGCGTACACCGTGGCGCAACGTGATTCACCTCAACGTGACGCGTCAGGGTCCCTACGTGATTGTGGATATCAAAGCCAATGCCTTTGTGCATCACATGGTGCGCAATATCGTGGGCAGCCTGATGGAGATAGGCTGCGGCAATAAGCCGGAGTCATGGATGGCAACGCTGCTGGCGGCGAAGGATCGGACATTAGCCGCAGCCACAGCCCGGGCAGAGGGGTTGTATCTGGTGGCGGTGGATTACCCATCCCACTTTGCGTTACCACAGCCGTCGATGGGACCGTTGTTCCTCGCGGATTAATTCACTTTCAGGACTTAAAAGGGCGCGCCATGGAGTTTCTCCATTTTCTGGTTGATTTTATTCTGCACATTGATGTGCATCTTGCCGAACTGGTTGCACAGTACGGTATCTGGATTTACGCTATTTTGTTCCTGATTTTGTTCTGCGAAACCGGTCTGGTGGTGACGCCCTTTCTGCCGGGTGACTCGTTGCTGTTTGTGGCGGGCGCACTGGCGGCGTTGCCGGGTAACGATCTTAATGTGCATGTGATGGTGGCATTATTAGTGGTGGCCGCGGTTCTGGGCGACGCAGTGAACTACACCATTGGCCGCCTGTTTGGCGAAAGGTTGTTCAGTAACCCGAACTCGAAGATTTTCCGTCGCAGCCATCTGGATAAAACCCATGCGTTTTATGCCCGTCATGGTGGAAAAACCATTATCCTGGCGCGCTTCGTGCCGATCGTGCGAACCTTTGCGCCGTTTGTTGCCGGTATGGGCCATATGTCCTATCGCCACTTCGCGCTGTTCAACGTAACGGGTGCGCTGCTCTGGGTGCTGCTGTTCTCCTATGCCGGCTACCTGTTTGGCGATCTGCCGGTGGTGCAGGAAAACCTGAAGCTGCTGATTGTGGGCATTATCCTGGTCTCGATTCTGCCAGGTGTGATTGAAGTCTGGCGTCATCGCCGTCAGGCTAAGCAGCAGAAGCAGCCGTAAGGCTGCGCTCAGGGGTAAGACCAGATTTTTATCCACAGTCTGAACAGGTTGTGGTTTAATGAGCGACATTTACCGTCTGCTGAAGCGGTTTTCAGCAGTATCAAGACGACTGGACCAGGTCAGTTTTAAACAGAAAGGTCATCAATGAGCTGGATTGAACGCATTCTTAATAAAAGCACCGGAACGCCTGTGCGCAAAGCCAGTATCCCGGAAGGGGTCTGGACCAAGTGTGACAGCTGTGGTCAGGTGCTCTACCGCGCCGAGCTGGAGCGTAATCTTGAGGTCTGCCCGAAGTGTGACCATCACATGCGGATGCACGCACGTGAGCGCCTGGGCAGTGTCCTCGATCAGGGCACGATGGTTGAGCTGGGTAGTGAACTTGAACCTAAAGATCTGCTCAAGTTCCGTGACTCCAAAAAGTACAAAGATCGTCTGATCGCGGCCCAGAAAGACACCGGTGAGAAAGATGCGCTGGTGGTCATGAAAGGTCAGCTGCACGGCATGCCGGTTGTTGCGGCGGCCTTTGAATTTGCCTTTATGGGCGGTTCAATGGGCTCTGTGGTCGGTGCGCGTTTTGTACGTGCGGTTGAGCAGGCGTTAGAAGATAACTGCCCGCTGATCTGCTTCTCCGCCAGCGGCGGGGCGCGTATGCAGGAAGCGCTGCAGTCGCTGATGCAGATGGCGAAAACCAGTGCGGCACTGGCAAAAATGCGTGAGCGCGGTCTGCCTTATATTTCCGTGCTGACTGACCCGACCATGGGTGGTGTTTCGGCCAGTTTTGCCATGCTGGGCGACCTCAATATCGCGGAACCTAAAGCACTGATCGGCTTTGCCGGCCCACGCGTTATTGAGCAGACCGTGCGTGAAAAACTGCCGCCGGGCTTCCAGCGCAGTGAGTTCCTGATTGAAAAGGGCGCGATTGATATGATCATTCGCCGTCCGGAAATGCGCTACAAACTGGCAAGCCTGCTGGCAAAAATGATGAACCTGCCGGCACCGCTGCATGATGGTGAACAGTCCGCTCCGGCGACGACTGAATCGGAAAGCAACGAGGCCTGACAGGAGATAGAGAGGTGCGTCCAAAGCACCTCTTACCAATGCACCGTATACCGCAGCAGCAGCCTGCCTGGTATAAATAAGCAAAACGGGACATATGGACAATCTTCACCTTCCCCAAGCCACGTCGCCTTTGGCCACGTGGCTTTATTATCTTGAGCACCTGCATACTCAGGCCATTGAACTGGGTCTGGACCGTATTCGTCAGGTAGCGCTTCGTCTCGACCTGCTGAAACCCGCTCCTTTTGTCTTTACCGTGGCCGGTACCAATGGCAAAGGCACCACCTGTCGCACCCTGGAAACGCTGCTGATCGCCGCGGGCTACCGCGTTGGCGTGTACAGTTCACCGCATCTGGTGCGCTATACCGAGCGCGTTCGGGTTCAGGGAGAGGAGCTGAGTGAAGCACAGCACTGCGCCAGCTTTGCGGAGATTGAAGCCGGACGTGCAGATATTTCGCTGACCTATTTTGAATTTGGCACGCTCTCCGCGTTGAATCTGTTCCGCCAGGCGCAGCTGGATGTCGTGATCCTCGAAGTCGGCCTCGGCGGACGGCTGGATGCGACAAACATCGTGGATGCCGATGTCGCGGTGGTCACCAGCATTGCGCTCGATCACACCGACTGGCTTGGCCCGGATCGCGAAAGCATCGGGCGTGAAAAAGCCGGTGTGTTCCGGGCGGGGAAACCTGCGGTAGTGGGTGAACCGGATATGCCGCAGAGTATTGCCGTGGTCGCACAGGAAAAAGGTGCGCAGCTGTTGCAGCGCAACCGTGACTGGTCGTGGCATGCGCAGGCAGAAAGCTGGTCACTGCGTGATGCGACGGGTGAGCTGAACGATCTGCCGCTGCCGCAGGTGCCGCTGCCTAACGCGGCGACCGCGCTGGTGGCGCTGCGGGTCTCCGGGCTTGAGGTCAGTGAGGCGCAGATTCGGGCCAGCCTGCCGCTGGCGATGCTGCCAGGCCGTTTTCAGACCCTCAGCGAATCACCGCGCGTTATTCTGGATGTCGCCCATAACCCGCATGCGGCAGCGTATCTGGCGTCGCGGCTGGCGGCACTGCCGAAACGCGGCAAAGTGCATGCCGTGGTGGGCATGCTGCATGATAAAGATATCGCCGGAACGCTGGCGGCGCTGGCACCGGTGGTCGATGCCTGGTACTGCGCGCCCCTTGAGGGTCCGCGCGGCGCCAGTGCTGAGCAACTGCTGAACAACCTGCCGCAGGGCGAGGCTTTTAGTTCGGTTGAGCTCGCCTGGCAGCAGGCACGCCAGCGGGCAGCGCCGCAGGACATTGTGCTGGTCTGTGGTTCATTCCACACCGTTGCACAGGTCATGGAATCGATTGAAACGGAGAAAGGACGTGGCAAGTAAGTTTCAGAACCGTTTAGTCGGCACCGTTATTCTGGTCGCCGTTGGCGTGATTGTGCTGCCAGGGCTGCTGGATGGTCAGAAAAAGCATTACAAAGAGGAGTTCGCCGCCATTCCGCTGGTGCCGAAACCTGACGATCAGCAGGACAGCGAAATGGTGCCGCCGGTAACCCAGTCGCTGCCGGCACAGCCGCCGGAAGGCGCGGGCAATGCGGTCAGCAGCAGCAATGGCAATGGCAACGGTAAAACCAACGCTACGGCAGAGCAGGGTCGGACTCAACCGGAAGACGAGAGCGATCCGGTAGTGGTCTCGCCGCCGCCGGTTCATCAGTCTGTGCCCGCACAGACGGTGACGAAGCCGAAGGTCGTTGAGCAGCAGAAACCGAAAGTAACAGAGCAGCCTAAGCAGAAGCCGGTCGAACAGCAGAAGCCAAAAGCCGTGGAGCAGCCTAAACCTAAACCGGTTGAACAGCCTAAAGTGGTCGAACAGCCGAAGCAGGAAGAGGCGCCAAAATCAGCAGAGACGACAGCGCCGGCAGGGCAGGCTTATGTGGTGCAGTTAGGTGCGCTGAAAAACGCCAGCAAAGTGAATGAGATTGTCGCGCAGCTGCGGCTGTCGGGCTATCGCGCCTTTACCGTGCCTTCAACGCCGGTACAGGGTCAGATCACCCGCATTTACGTTGGGCCGGATGCGTCGAAAGCCAAAATGCAGAGTGCGGTTGGCGAGCTGAAAAGCATCTCAGGACTGGGCGGTGTCGTGAAGCCATACAGCGCCCGCTAAAACCGGCGATTGGCGCTGCCGATAGCAGTAACAGGCAGCGTCTTTTACCCCTCAGGCAGCGCGTTTAAAGCGCGCTGCCGTGCAAAATAGTCAAGATTTTCAACGGCCTGTCCGGCTTAGAATCACCCGGGCGATAGCGTTTTTTTTCATCGCCTTTTTTATGGATGCAGAAAAAGAAAAGCGCTACGCAAACGTTTTCTTTTTCTGTTAGAATGCGCCCCGAACTGGATGCAGGGGTGCAATTGCACTGGCGCTGGAAGAGTTCATGATCTGGATTGATTACGTCATTATTGCGGTAGTTGGTTTTTCGGCTCTGGTCAGCCTGGTCCGTGGGTTTGTCCGGGAAGCCTTATCTCTTGTTACCTGGGGATGCGCGTTTTTTGTCGCCAGTCATTACTACGCCTACCTTGCAGTCTGGTTTACAGGTTTTGACGACGAACTGGTTCGTAACGGTATCGCCATCGGTGTGCTGTTTGTGGCAACCCTGATTGTGGGGGCCATTGTGAACTACGTTATCGGCACGCTGGTGGAAAAAACCGGCCTGTCGGGAACCGACCGGGTGTTGGGCGTCTGTTTCGGGGCATTGCGTGGTGTGCTGATCGTAGCCGCTTTGCTGTTCTTCCTCGATACATTCACTGGCTTTTCCAAAAGTCCGGACTGGCAACAGTCTCAACTCATTCCCGAGTTCAGTTATATAATCAGGTGGTTTTTTGATTACCTGAAAAGCACGTCGAGTTTTTTACCCCGGTGATGTGACCGGGAGTGCGGCTTAATGAGGAAATGACAACATGTGCGGTATTGTCGGTATCACCGGTTTCATGCCGGTCAACCAGTCGATCTATGACGCGTTAACGGTGCTCCAGCACCGCGGGCAGGATGCCGCAGGCATTTGTACTATCGATGCGCTGAAATGTTTTCGCCTGCGAAAGGCAAACGGCCTGGTCAGCGACGTTTTCGAAGCACGCCACATGCAGCGTCTGCAGGGCAATATGGGGATCGGTCACGCGCGTTATCCAACCGCGGGAAGCTCCAGTGCCTCTGAAGCGCAGCCATTCTATGTAAACTCCCCGTATGGCATCACCCTGGCGCACAACGGTAACCTGACCAACGCCCACGTGCTGCGTAAGCACCTGTTTGAAAAGGGCCGCCGTCACGTTAATACCACCTCAGATTCTGAAATCCTGCTGAACATCTTTGCGCAGGAGTTAGATCGTTTCCAAAACGATCCGCTGACAGCCGACAACATCTTTGCTGCGGTTGCTGCCGTGCATCAGCAGGTGCGCGGAGCCTATGCGGTAGTGTCGATGATTATCGGCCACGGCATGGTCGCCTTCCGTGATCCTAACGGTATCCGTCCGCTGGTGCTGGGCAAGCGCGTTATCGCTGATGGCCGCACCGAATATATGGTCGCCTCCGAGAGCGTGGCGCTGGATACGCTGGGCTTTGAGTTCATCCGTGACGTTGCACCGGGTGAAGCGGTTTATGTGACTGAGGCGGGCCAGCTGTCTACCCGCCAGTGCGCTGAAAATCCGAAAAGCAATCCGTGCCTGTTCGAGTATGTCTATTTTGCGCGTCCCGACTCCTTCCTTGACAAAATCTCGGTCTACAGCGCCCGTGTTCGTATGGGCACCAAGCTGGGTGAGAAAATTGCGCGCGAGTGGGAAGATCTCGATATCGACGTTGTGATTCCGATTCCTGAAACCTCCACCGATATCGCGCTGGAAATTGCACGTATTCTCGACAAACCCTATCGCCAGGGCTTCGTGAAGAACCGGTACGTTGGCCGTACTTTTATCATGCCGGGCCAGCAGTTACGCCGCAGCGCGGTGCGCCGCAAGCTCAACGCTAACCGCGCCGAATTCCGTGATAAAAACGTGCTGCTGGTGGATGACTCTATTGTTCGCGGTACCACCTCAGAGCAGATTATTGAGATGGCGCGTGAAGCGGGCGCAAAAAGGGTTTATCTGGCGTCAGCGGCGCCGGAAATTCGTTTCCCGAACGTCTACGGTATCGATATGCCCAGCGCCACGGAACTGATTGCGCATGGCCGTGAAGTGGAAGAGATTCGCCAGCTGATTAAAGCCGATGCGCTGATCTTCCAGGATCTGGACGATCTGATCGAAGCGGTTCGCGAAGAGAATCCGGACATTGCACAATTTGAGTGCTCGGTGTTCAACGGCATTTACGTGACGAAAGATGTCGATCAGCAATATCTGGAGTATCTTGAGTCGCTGCGTAATGATGATGCCAAAGCGCTTCAGCGGCAGAACGAAGTCGAAAACCTCGAGCTGCACAACGAAGGCTGATACCTTCAGCAGGCGGGCAGCATAAAACAGGGCGGGAGCAATCCCGCCCTGTTTGTTTTCAGAAACCCGCAGGCCGCGTATGATGGCCCATTGGCTGACATAAGGTTGGAATATGAAACGACTCATCATTGGCATCTCTGGCGCAAGCGGGGTGATCTATGGCGTGCGCATGCTGCAGGTGTTGCAGCAGGTGGAAGAAGTAGAAACGCATCTGGTTATGAGTCAGGCGGCGCGTCAGACGCTGGGGCTGGAGAGCGATTATTCGCTGCGTGACGTGCAGGCGCTGGCCGATGTGGTGCATGACGTGCGCGATATTGCAGCAAATATCTCATCTGGATCGTTTAAAACGCTGGGCATGGCGATTTTACCCTGCTCAATGAAAACGCTCTCTGGCATCGTCCACAGTTACAGTGACTCGTTGCTGACCCGTGCGGCTGACGTGGTGTTAAAAGAGCAGCGTAAGCTGGTGCTGTGCGTTCGCGAAACCCCGCTGCATGTTGGCCATCTGCGAATGATGACCACTGCCGCAGAGCTGGGTGCCATTATTATGCCACCCGTGCCGGCATTCTATCATCGGCCTGAAACGATCGATCAGCTGATCGATCAGACCGTTAACCGGGTGATCGACCAGTTTGATATCGAATTATCGGAAGATCTCTTCACGCGCTGGCAGGGTGCATAAAGTTCCGCTGGCGCACTTATTTAGTGCATAAGCGCGCCTCGGATCACTCTTCGTGCATTTGACGCACCAAAAGTTAACAACGTCGCTTTTTCTCTTTTACTTCACTGCTATATTCCCCTCACAAACACAGCGTTTTCGCCTGTCTGACATCACGCTAACAGCGTGGTTAACTTGCAGAACTGGCATGAAACATGCAAATTACTTTGCGCAAACACATCACGAACCACATAACAAAAAGCACTTCACTTGAGGGTAATCTATGAAAAAGCGTGTTCTGGCTCTTTCCCTGATGCTGGGCTTATCCAGTGCTGCCAGCGTCTTCGCGGCGGTTCCGGGTTCAATCCGTATCGGCACAGATCCAACTTACCCACCGTTTGAGTCGAAAAACGCGCAAGGCAAGTTAGTGGGCTTCGATATCGACCTCGCTAACGAAATCTGTAAACGTATTCATACCCAATGTACCTATGTAGAGAGCGACTTTGATGCGCTGATCCCTTCGCTGAAAGCGAAGAAAATTGATGCCATCATCTCCTCACTTTCCATCACAGCGAAACGTCAGGAAGAGATCGCCTTCTCGGAAAAACTCTACGCCGCTAACGCGCGTTTAGTCGCGCCGAAGGGATCGAAAATTGAGCCGACCATTGAGTCCCTGAAAGGCAAAAATATCGGTCTGCTGCAGGGCACCACGCAGGAAACTTACGCCAATCAGAACTGGCGGCCAAAAGGGGTAAACGTCACGCCTTATGCAAACCAGGATCTGGTCTATCAGGATCTGAATGCTGGTCGGATTGATGCTGCCTTCCAGGATGAAGTGCAGGCCAGCGAAGGGTTCCTGAAGCAGCCGGTCGGTAAAAATTACGCCTTCGCCGGTCCGGCTGTGAAAGATGACAAGATTTTTGGCGTCGGTACCGGCATGGGACTGCGTAAAGATGACAGCGAACTGAAAGCCGCCATCGACAAAGCCTTTGCTGACATGCGTAAAGATGGCACCTACGACAAGATTGCGAAGAAATACTTCGATTTCAACGTGTACGGCGACTAACCATCCTGTCGCTTTACCCTCTGTGTCCGTTTTGCCGGGTCTGAGCCGGTTCTGCCAGGTGCAGAATCGGGTTCTTTTCCGCTAATGGCGGATGGCATCTGCAACAGAGAGGTAAAGCTAAACTGCCCGTCTCGCTTGCGGGCAGCGTTTCGTTTTCACCCCACGACAGGACCCTCTCGATGCTGTATGGCTATTCTGATGTAATTCTTCGGGGCACGCTGGTGACGCTGGAGCTGGCGCTCACTTCCGTCGTGCTGGCAGTGCTGCTGGGCCTGATTGGCGCAGGCGCGAAACTGTCGCGCAGCCGGCCACTGGCGATGATTTTTGAAGGCTACACCACGCTGATTCGTGGCGTGCCAGACCTTGTACTGATGCTGCTGATCTTCTACGGTCTGCAGATTGTCCTCAACCAGATAACCGATGCGCTGGGTATGGCGCAGTTTGATATCGACCCGATGGTCGCCGGTATCATCACGCTCGGCTTTATCTATGGTGCCTACTTCACCGAAACGTTCCGCGGCGCCTTTATGGCCGTGCCTCAGGGGCAGATTGAAGCAGCAACCGCGTTTGGCTTTACCGGCGCGCAGGTGTTCCGCCGCATTCTGTTTCCGGCCATGATGCGCTACGCGCTGCCAGGCATCGGCAACAACTGGCAGGTGATTCTGAAAGCCACCGCGCTGGTCTCGCTGCTGGGGCTGGAAGATGTGGTGAAGGCGACGCAGCTGGCAGGAAAAAGTACCTGGCAGCCGTTCTACTTCGCCATTGTGGCCGGTGTGATTTATCTGGTATTCACTACGCTGTCAAACGGTGTGCTGTGGTGGCTGAACCGGCGCTATACGGTAGGTGTAAAGAGGGCGAGTTATGATTGATATTATTCAGGAATACTGGAAATCGCTGCTCTGGACTGACGGTTATCGTTTTACCGGTGTAGCTATCACCCTGTGGCTGCTGATCCTCTCGGTCACCATTGGTGGATGTCTGGCAATCCTGCTGGCGATAGCGCGGGTTTCCCCTAACCGGTTTATCAGCTTTCCGGTCTGGCTCTTCACTTATGTGTTTCGTGGCACGCCGCTCTATGTGCAGCTGCTGGTGTTCTACTCCGGCATGTACACGCTGGAGATTGTGAAAGGCACCGAACTGCTGAATGCCTTTTTCCGCAGTGGTCTGAACTGTACGCTGCTCGCCTTTACCCTCAACACCTGCGCCTACACCACGGAAATTTTTGCCGGTGCGATTCGCTCGGTGCCACATGGTGAGATTGAGGCGGCACGGGCATACGGCTTCTCCACCTTTAAACTCTATCGCTGCATTATCCTGCCATCGGCGCTGCGTACGGCACTGCCGGCCTACAGCAACGAAGTGATTCTGATGCTGCACTCCACGGCGCTGGCCTTCACCGCCACCGTGCCGGATCTGCTGAAAATCGCGCGCGATATTAACTCGGCGACCTATCAGCCGTTTACCGCCTTTGGTCTGGCGGCTGTGTTGTACCTGATTATCTCTTACGTGTTGATCAGCCTGTTCCGCCTGGCGGAACGTCGCTGGCTGGCCCACGTGAAACCCTCTTCATCG
>Ga0213829_1001447_pt1 | contig 16967 bp, 14 predicted proteins | sample MC6MC0896MG_FD_180665 | JGI IMG/M metagenome (GOLD analysis project Ga0213829, IMG submission 180665) | Enriched soil aggregate microbial communities from Iowa State University, Ames, United States - MC6-MC0896-MG | ecosystem: Environmental > Terrestrial > Soil > Unclassified | place: USA: Iowa...
GGTAGGGATAGGCTGTTCCTGAGGTAATACTAACTATTTTTTTACTGCTTCTGACGGGGACTCGGTATTTATTGTTTACTTGAACATAGTAATCACCAGCTGGAATGCCTGTACCATCATATTGGTCCGTAATAAATTGAAAACTACTGGTCTGCTGTTGTGAAACCGCGATCAATTTAAACAATTTATTTTGATCATTCACGAGGAATAGGCTATCACTGCCATCGGTAGCAAGATTACGGAATGGGATCGAGTATGTACCGCCCACTGAAAGCGTGAGCACCGTCTCTTCATCCACAAAGAAAGGCAGTACGGCTCCGTTGGAAAGCTTGATTGTATAGGCCTTGGTCGTACCATCTTGTGCTTTTACCTGATACTGAGCTCCATCTTTGAGTGCAATTGCTGCTCCTGAGGCTGGACTAATACTGGCGTTCTTTGAAATGTTAATAACAGGGCTGATCGTCTCCGGAATAGGCCATTCAGTTGATCCCGGCCAGGAAACGTGGATGTTCTCCCCATTCACTATGGCTACTATCGTATCTTTACCTGCGTTGTAAGGTATTTTAAAGGAGGTAATTTCGGCATATGGAGTAGGAGCAATTTCATATTCTTTTTTACAGGCCGAGAAGAGTATTCCTACCAATAACAACAGAGCAGGAAAGGTATATGTGGTGTATCTTGTTTTCATATGAATAATGACTTTCGGTAGTCGAATGAAATAATCTTAATTTAATTGATATGACTACGATCTATTGGTTTACTTTAAGATGGTCAGTTATTGTAAAAAATTCGGATCGGATTTTTTAATGTAACTTCCCTGCTGTAATAACGAACCTTAATAAAATAATCGCCCGCAGCGGGTACTTTGTTATATTTAATATCCCGTCCACTTCCTGTTACTCTTCCTTCTATGTCGTTTAGATTAAGCAACATATATGCTTTTTCGACCGAAGGGGAAGTTGCGGATGAAACACTTTTAAATGGATACTCCTTACCGTTTTTATCGACTAAACTTGCCTTTGCCAGTTCGAGATCACTTTCTGGTGTAGCGATATAGGGGTATGAGCTGAGGGTATTAAGCACGTAGATATCATTTCTGGTATACCAGAAGGTTTGATCATAGGCCACTGGGTTATTTACATCTGTGCTGACTTCCTGTGGATTAAGCGGGATTTGATCACTTTTTATGGTTAGTGTGTAAGTCGCGCTGCTTCCATCTGTAGCTGTCACAGGATATTGTATAATGCGACCATTGGTGAAATAATCCACCATATTGGTGATTAAAGTATCTGTCCCTTGCTTTAAAGTAGCCCCAGAAGCGACCTTGACTTCCGGTTCCAGACTTGTCATATAAAGACTGGCTGGAATAGTGACTGTAATGGTTTTAGTATTATTATCGACAGCACCGATAATTTCCTTATTGGTATTGATAATTTTGAAACTGCTGATTCGCGCCATTTCTTCTTTTTCATAAGGCTGAGTTTCAGTTTTCGTACAGGACGAGATAAATAGGCTACCTATTAAAACACCTGAAGTTAATATTGATTTTTGTAGGGTTAATAATTGAGTTTTCATTATTATCTGGGAAGTAACCGGTATCAGCGTAGCTGATACCGGGTTTAAAATTTACAATTCTTACCAAAAAGTACTTAGCTTATTAATTCAGCTTTTTGTAGTCGAAACTCATAAAAGGGAAATTGGTTGCCGCATAAGGGGCATTAGGCACCTCATCCTTATACACGCTATTTAAACGCAATTTCCATTTTGTATTTGTCGTTTTATTGACCAAGATATACGTTCTTGGACCATAGCTACTCATAATGTGATTGCTGAGGTTATAAATATACCAACCTGCGCTTGATGGATTTCCTGTTCCGTTGACACTGTTAGAGCCCGCGGTTCCTGTTGAAATCAACGTACCTGTAGTCGCTGCCGTCACAGCGTCAAAAGCTGTATTGACGTAATACAGATTGTATTTTGTTGTATTTACAGTCAGACTTGCATTGGCTGTACCACTGAATTGGAAATCGTAGCCAGCTGATGTGCCGCCATCATTATTGATCAAATCGTAATAATAAGTGCTTGCTGGATTTTTCCATTGCGTAGTGTCCACCAAATCAGGCACCGTACCTTGATGGAAGTTGCGCGCGCCATAAGTGCCAGTAGCGATGGTTTTTAAATATCCTTTTGTGCCAGTTGCAGTAAAGTTTACTGTACCACCAATGGTTGTTGAAGGGGTGGCAGCACGTTTGCTAATTGATTGCTCTTCTACACTAGGTGCAAGTGAATTGTCTTTGCTACATGATGTGGTCATGCCAATCGCGGCAAGACCTAAGGCAATTGATAAAGTTGTGAATCTGATTTTCATTTCTTTTTCGTAATTTTGCCACTTCTACAGTGGGCTAGTTAATAAATATATGTTAATTAGTCAATTTGATACCGGATGTACCTCGACCGTATATTCGGTTTTTTTGAATAAGAATTGTACTATTTAAGGTTTTATCTCAAATGTTTTGCTGCCTTTTGGCACAAGGACATAATCAAAGGAGATAAATACATGCGGGGCGTCTTTAAACCATTTATCTGATGTATAGAGATCTTTGTACATTGATATAGGTTTAATCTTGGCATAATTACCTTTGGCCGTGCGCACGATCAACGTTCTAGGTTTAATGACTTTTCCGCTTTTTAAAGTCAGACCGCTTCCTAAAGCATAGGCAACATGCTCGTTCTGAACGGCATGATCACGTACCAGCTTGCCATAAAAGTCATACAATAACCAGCCAACTCCATTTCCTTCATCCCCATTCTGATCCATGCCGATTGCATCGCCTATAAGTTTAAACTGGGAGTCAGCCGGGATTTCGGTCACTTCATCAAATGCTTTTTCGACGATAAGGATACCACCTGTTGCGTTGTTGCCATAACCGAAATTGGTGTTGTTTGAGCCATTATTGCCGGATATGTGACTATTAAAAATATTGCTGAATGCGATATCCCAGTTTCGGGTCTGACGGTGTGTTTCCGGAATGCCTTTGTTTGTCTCCAGGCTATAATAGACGGTAGGAGCGGCGTTGTTGCCATCATTTTTATCTGTACCAGCAAAATTGCGTACTTGAATCAGTTTATTATATAGGCCGGTATTGCTTTCTTCTTCTTTCGGTGGTTCGACAACAGGTTCTACTGTTGGATCTGATTTGCTGCAAGAAGTATGGATTGCTAGGCCAATGCAGAGCAATGCGATATATTTTGTTCTAGTGAGCTGTCTTGATAGATTCATTTGTAATAGCGTTGTGTTTATTTAAAATCATTCTAAATAATGGTAAAGGTAAAGAGTTTAGCCTATTACTTGTGTATGAAAAATGATATTTTATATATTAATTTTGATTTTAGCTTTGTTCATACTTACAAGATGTCATATCCCGAACTCTTCATTGACCGGAATCGGAATGCGTAAGAGAACGAGGCAGTGTCAGATTCTTAGTGGGTTTAGGACTTTATTGAGACTATTTTACAAATTTTTTGAAGTTAATTTTATAGGATGCATCCTGTTTTACAGCAGTGATTCCACCAGCTTGGATAACATAGAGCTCGTCTGTTGTAGCACTTAATTTTTCACCTTTATACATTACAATGTAGCGGTTAGGGGTAGGATATACGGCATGATTGTTATTATAATCATATATTATCCATGTTGGATCAGTCGAAGGCTTACCACCTGGAGCACTCGATGCATCAATACCTAACTTATCTGTTAATTTAATATCCGCACTCAATACAGACGAAAGTGTCAACTTTTCAATTGAAGTGTTTTCTTTGTCAAAATAACCCATTTTATAATTTGTTGTTGAGGTATTTTGTAAGGTTGAACCGTAGAAGCTTGAGAGATTGATCATACCTTTACCTTCTTCCTGCACAGCATTTGTTTTGAAATCATAGAAAACTTTTGCACCCGCAGGAATTTCAATCGTGGCAGTAGCTGTGACAGCTGTAGCATCACTAAGTTTGTTCTCTTCAACTTTATCATCATCCTTGCTACAGGAAGTAAAACCTAGACTCAATGCACACACAAGTGCTGCTGTTGTAAATAATTTGTTCATCTTTAATTTAATTGTGTAATTTTTCCTTATTATAATGTGTTTGTGTTCAAGTTTTTACTACCGTCTTCCTGCACGTAGTATTTAAAAGTGTAGTAGGGGGCCGGCCAGTTCATATTGGTCACTGCCGATGGATTTCCTTTATAGGCATTGATCAATTGTAACTTGGCATATTTACCATCGGGAAGCCGGATAGCATAGGTGCGGTTGGGCAGCCCTTGCATAATATGGGTACTCAGGCTATACTGAAACCAGCCCAGGGACTCCGAGTTGGATGCCCAGCCAATTTTGCCCGTTCCGTTCTTATTAAATTCTTCGTCTGAAGGTGCAACAGTCAGGCTTTGGTAAGATTGCTTCAAGAGCATGACAGCTGTATTGTTGGCTTCACCCTGATAGCCCGGATTGAACTCATCAACAGCGTTATTGACAAAAACCTCAGAATTGTAAGGTCCTGTAAAGGCAATATCCCAATCTTTTGTTTTTAACCATTGTGCGGAGTCGGCCTTTGTCTTAATCCATATCTGCTTTTTATCCTTAAAACGAAATAGAAATGTATAGAATGGTCGTTTTTCTTTTCCTTCGGCACCGTCACCCATGGCGGCATCGGTGTCACCTGCAAGATCTTTGATGACGACACTCTTGCCATCCTCTAGTCCAATCGTATAGTCTTTGTCTTTCCCGCAGGAAAGGAGCATAAGTGCCAGAAAACCTGAAAAAATACAACGCCCAATCTTATGAAATGAAAGCCAGATGCAGCATTCCGCTATAATGATGTTAATTGTTCTCATTGTTTTTATCTACTATTTTGTGTACTTCTCTTTAAATTTAATCTCCAATCTCTAATCCTTCATCCATCGGTAACTGACTCCGCCCATAATCACTCGACCGGGCTGGCCTAGGAGGTAGCGGCTCGTGAAGTTGAAGAGGTTGTCGCCGATCAGACGGAAGGTTAACCTCCGGTTCATCAGGCTTTTTTCGATCGTCATGTTCAGGAGCGTATGGTAGGGGATAAAGATGTCATACCTGTCAATAAATTGATTTCCGTTATTCTCCTGAAAAGGGGTGTTGCCACGGAAATTGACACGGGCATTGACATTGATCCCCCAGGGTTTGTATTCGTATTGTGCTTTGAAATTGACCATATGGCGCGAACGATCCTCAATGCCCCAATAGTCTGATTTTTTGCTCTGTCGATAGAGATCGCTTGCGGCATCGTTGATCTGATTATAAGGGTAGTTGCCCGCTGCGATACTGTCCAATACACTAAGATCTTTTGCGATAAGATATTGATAGCCCATAGATAGTTGTAGTTCTTTGGTGGCTTGGTAACTCATTGAAACTTCAAAGCCCTTATTCATCGCTTTCGGTAAATTACGGTAACTGTAGATCTGCGCGATACTGGTACCATTACCTACACTGACCGTATTGATCTGATTGTTGATGCGATGGTAGAAAAGGGAGAAATCTGCCTGAAATTTGGTTGAAGGATTCCAGGTAAGTCCAACATTGTTGGAAAGGCTGGTTTCGGCTTTTAGGTTGCCTGCGACTAAATTCAGCATATAGCTGTTCTTGTAACTCAGTTCACCGGCTTGGTCCATGGTAGCGACTACATCGGCTACCCGTTCGGTTCCTACAACCAGATAATTGGCAGAAGGATTGAAAAATACCTGATAACGCATCTTATAGTCCGGCGCTTTGAACCCGGCGCCAACACCTCCTTTGATCAATAATGTTGGACTGATATGATATTGTAAACCTAGACTTGGACTTAGATGTCCGTTATAAACATTGGTCTGGTCATAACGTAGCCCCAGTGTCGTCAGCAGGCGGTCTACCGGTTTCCACTCCGTTTGGAGATAGACAAACGCACTGTTCAGCGAGCGTTTTGCATCTAGGTCCTGATTATCCATCTGCTCTAGGCTACCGCCAATTCCACCGGTAAACTTAACCCGTTGTATCGGACTATAGGCAAACTGCTGCTCGATGCGGTGTACATTCTGGCCGAACTCTTCAGCATTTGCCAGAACTCCTTGTCGTAACCATTGTGCTGCGATCTGCGAATGGAACCTGGAAAAATAATAACGTGTCATACTGCGTAGTCCGGATTCAAAATTGTGGTCGTAACTCGCTGACAGATTGATATCCTGATCTTTTTGCTTGTCCTGCAAGGTGCGGTCCTCAGACCAGGCATTGATCATTTCAGATTCGCGGGCAGCAAACCGGCCTGTCATTCCCACTGTACCATTTTTGCTCGTGCGATAGCGTACCCGTCCCTGAAAACTGTAGTTGGTATAAGGCGGGAATGTTGTGCTTTTCGAGTTGAGATATTGTTTATCCGTATTGAATCCATCTGTACGGTAATAATTTCCGGAAACAACGGCGCTACCCCGTTGATTGGAAAATGGTGTTTCGCCTTCCAATGTTGCGTCAACAGTGTTTAAGCTGCCATAGAGCAGGGAAGCATGTACCTGTGGTGTTATGGCACCATGGCGCGTAATAATATTGATGGCCCCACCAAGTGCATCGCTGCCGTAAAGACAGGAGGATGCACCCTTGATAATTTCTATACGTTCAATATTGGTCACCGAAATACGGGAAAGATCAAAATTACCGCTATTACGACCGAGCATGGGTTGCCCATCCACCAATACCATGACATAGTTGCTGCTAAAGCCTTGAATCTGAACGCCAACAGCCCGAGAACCGCCCGCGATATCATTGACGATAGCAATACCGGTCTGTTCTTTTAACACTTCATCTAACCGGCGGCTCCCCATAAGTTCAATCTCTCTTTTTGTGATGACCTTGACCGGCATAGCGGCGTTTTCCGCTTTGATAAGATTATCAACGGCCTCCAGCTTACGGTTTACTTCGACCTCGTCGATTTGACGGTTATCCGACTGTACCGTCAGGATCAACTCCTGGTTTTTGTCCGTCAAGTCTACGAATTGACGCAGCTCTTTATAACCCAATGCCTGGGCTACAAGCTCATAGCGGCCCGCATAAAGTTTATTAAATTGAAATTTTCCAGCTGTATCTGTTTTAAAAGCATATTTATCCGGATAGAGGTAAACGGTTGCATTGGCTATCGCTTTGTTGGACTCGTTCTTTAAGGTCCCGGATAGCTTCCACTTTTCCTGTGCGTGCACTGTTAAGATCTGGCAGGCACACAGGGCAATTACTGTACTTATTCGAATAGAAGGGAGGCTTTTAGACACTATTTTTATTTTTAATCATTCTAAATAATGTTACAAAAAAAGGCAATACTATTGGATTTTTCTATATGCAAATTGTCATAAATTCTATTTAATCCGATTTTTGTTACCCATAACTAGCCTATTTTTGTGTGCTATTTTATTGTTTTATAGCATGATAACTGCTTTATGCGGTTGCATGTGTTTATTTATGTGAATTGAAAATAATTTGTATTTAGACTGATTATTGATTTGTTTTGTAATCAAATAGAATCGCCGCACAAGAATATAGGAAACAAAATCTAGTGTGGTCTTAATGAGTTTAAAGAAAGAGATGCGTAGAATTTACTTAATTATGCTCTGCTGTTTGCTACATCTTGGAGGATGGGCAAGTGCACAGCAACGGATTATTACATTGAACAGTTCACTGACGGAAACAATTTATGGGCTCGGGATCGGGGATCGTATGATTGCGACAGATGTGACCAGTATATCACCAAAGGCAGCAGCGGCCTTGCCACGGGTAAGTAAAAACCGTTCTGTTTCGGCTGAAGGTCTATTGTCGTTTAAACCTACACTTGTTCTGGCGAATGAGGGCGATGTTCCCAATCCTGTAATCCAACAGATCCGAGCTGCTGGCGTAAAGTTTATTGCAGTCAAGCCAGATTATTCTGCCGCTGGGGCTTTGCGCTATATTCAGGAGGTAGCTGATGGTGTCGGAGAGCCCGTCTTGGGAAAAGCCTTGGTATCGCGTACAAAAATAAGCCTGGATCGTACTCTGGAGCTGGTAAAAAAAGAAAATAAAGGTAAAGCGGTGCCGAAAGTGCTGTTTTTGTATGCCCGCGGGACAGGGACAATGAGTGTTGCGGGAAAAGGCAGTAGTCTGGATGCGATGATCAATCTGGCTGGTGGGAAAAACGCCGTGCAGGAATTCTCGGATTTCAAACCCTATACAACGGAGGCATTGGTACAGGCCAATCCAGATATTGTATTGCTGTTCGATTTTGGCGCAAGTAGTCTAGGGGGTGAGGAAGCTATTCTTAAATTGCCCGGGATGCGTATTACCAATGCGGGCAAAAAGGAACGCATATTGGTCATGAATGCTTCCCTGCTCGTTAACTTCAGTAATCGGCTGCCTGATGCGATCTTGGAACTGCACCGTGGATTTGGAAAAGTAATGGATTCAAAATAGATCAGGTGCAGAGGAAACAGAAAGTAATATTGCTGGCATTGAGCCTAATATTGATTGTTACATGTATTATTGCATTAGGTATGGGGGCTTATCACATACCTCCAGGAGATATCTTATCCATGTTGATGGGGAAGATAAATCATGCGGGATCTACTGATCAAAACAACATGCATGCTGATGTTTTATTTGAAATCCGTATGCCCCGTTTATTGCTAGGGCTTTTGGTGGGGGCCGCTTTGGGTATTTCCGGCGCTGCCATTCAGGGGATTTTTCGAAATCCGCTTGCAGAACCCGGATTAATCGGTATTTCTTCTGGGGCCTCCTTGTTTGCGGTAGTGATTATTGCATTTGAAACCTTCCTGTTGACATCGCTTTCTGCATGGATAGGTTATTATATTTTGGCCTTTGGTGCTTTTGTCGGTGCCGGATTGACGGCCTTTCTGGTCTATCGTATTGCTAGTAAGGATGGACGGCCCAACGTGACGACAATGTTATTGGCAGGTATCGCCATCAATGCGTTTGCTGGCGCCTTAACAGGTTTAATGACTTATATGTCCACAGAACAGCAACTTCGCACCATTACCTTTTGGATGCTGGGCAGCCTAGGAGGTGCGACCTGGGATAATTTATTGGCTGTAGGCCCATTTATAGGTATCTCCTTGCTTATTCTTCCATTTTTTGGAAAATCTTTGAATGCTTTTGCCCTAGGAGAACTACAGGCGGATCTATTGGGCATGCGCAGTGATCGTGTAAAGAGATTCGTGGTGGTCTTGTCTACATTGGCGGTGGGCGCTTCGGTGGCGGTATCCGGGATTATCGGTTTTGTAGGATTAATTGTTCCGCATACTGTACGTCTGATGGGCGGACCAGATCATCGTTTTGTACTTCCGGGCTCATTGATCCTTGGTGCATTGGTGCTGACCCTGGCTGATGTTATCGCCCGGGTTTCAGTAGCGCCGATAGAATTGCCTATCGGTGTGATTACGGCCTTACTGGGGACACCGGTGTTTTTGTATATTTTAATCAAGGATAAATAGTCTTCTTTCGGATGTCTAAATAATATTGTCTTATGTTGCGTGTAGAGAAAATCAACTATGAGCTGAAAGGCCGAAAACTGCTGAAAGACATTACCTTTCAGGTACGTAAAGGTGAGATTTTGGCTGTACTTGGTGCCAATGGGGCAGGGAAGTCCACCCTGATGGGGGTATTATGTGGGGAGAAAAAACCTGATTCTGGACAGATCCATTTTAATGGAAAACCGCTGTCTGCGTATGATGCTACAACCTTATCCAAATGCAGGGCGCTGTTAAGTCAGCAGCAACAGATGACATTGAGTTTTAAGGTGGAAGAGATTGTTTTAATGGGCAGATATCCTCATTATAGAAATACACCCACAGCGCATGACTATAAGGTGGTGGCCGAGACGATGGAACTCTGTGGTGTGACCGCTTTTGCCGATCGGGATTTTCTCAGTCTTTCGGGCGGGGAACAACAACGTGTCCACCTTGCCCGTGTGCTAGCACAGATATGGGATAACCCCGATGCGCTTTTATTATTGGATGAACCTATCTCTGCCCTAGACTTACACTATCAGCAAAAAGTGCTGGCTATAGCCAGAGCGCTGGCCCGTAAGGGGTTTATGGTCATTTTGATTGTCCATGATGTTAATTTTGCAGCAATGTATGCCGACCGGATTCTGATGCTCAAACATGGACGTAAACTCTTTCATGGTACACCCGTGGAGGTTTTGGCGCAGAAGGAAATCTATACGATTTTTTCGGTTGAATCCAATGTGATCATGAACCCACGTACATTGAAACCTTATGTTCAATTGGAGGAGATGGAGATTGATCTGGAATAGACCCAACTATCTTCAGGTTGTTTCTGTCTAACAGGGATTTATTTAGATAGATTATAAATAATTTTTATTTACCACCCTAATTCGTTAATTTTAACTGCATCAGGCTTATTTGGATTGTAATCATGTTGGTGAAAAGTAAAATAGTTGAGTTGGCTGATTGGCTTTTTGAAGAAGAAATTCCAGACGGCTATGTGCCTGACAAACCTTTGGTTGAAAATAAAATCACGATCCATACGGAGCCTGTTCATATGGAAAATTTTCAGCTCTCTACCTCGGGTTTGTTTATATTGCATTCGAAAATGCAATTTGATCGGCCTGTACAGATATTGACTGAGATTGAAGGGGAGACCATTACCAGTCAATTTATCTTTTTTAAACCCACTGATAGCAAGCTTCCTTATGCCATGAGCCGGCACAACATCAGGTATATACCCTCTGTTAAATCAATACATGAAGTGGAGCCGGGTATAGAATATACTTATTTTATAGCGGTCATATCCAAGGAGTATTATCTCAACCTCATTAAGCGGGATTCATTATTACATCAACAGTTTGTGCATGAAATCGAGAAAGGGGAGTATACTTCATTTTCGGAAGAGGATCTGATGGCAACCTATGAGATGCAGCACACGATTGCCGAACTGATTGAATCCAAGAAAAAAGGTGAGATACGAAGGCTTCATACGGAATCTCGTATTGTTGAACTGCTGATGTATCAATTTGAGCAGTACAATGAGAAAAGTGAACAGGTTGTCTCTTTATTCCACGAAGAGGATGTACAACGTCTGGAAATGGCGCGGCAGATTCTCGAACAGCGTATTGCCAATCCGCCGACACAAAAAGAACTGGCGGCAGAGGTATTGACAAGTGAAAGCAAGCTGCGAAAAGATTTTAAGGAATATTTTTCGGTGACCATCCATGATTATTTAACCAGAATCCGCATGGAAAAGGCTAAAAGCTACCTATTGGATGATAAGATGACAGTCTATGAGGTTGCTTTGTTGACCGGATATGGCCATCAGAATAACTTTAGCAGTGCATTTAAAAAATACTATGGAATTTCTCCAGGTGAACTTAAAATGTAATTAGCTATTCTTTAGTGGGAGTATCATTTCTTCGTGCAAAGCATAACAATCGTATTCCTCTGGCATTTTTCGGCTATCCAGTCCTGTAAATTTGCTAAATGCCGGTAGAATAATCTGTTGTGGAGAAACCCAAAAGCAGGGCAGACGGAGATGTTTGTTCGGTGGAAGTTTGATACTGACACCCGGATGAATATGTCCACTGATGGTGAAAACCGAACGATCTATTGGCGGTTCGTGTACAAAGTAGATTTGCTCCATCTCGAATTTGTCGTGATGATAAATGATATCAACCTGCTTAGCTAATTTTTCCACCTGTCTGTCATGGTTACCTATGACCAAATGAAAATTGAGACTGGCATGTTTTTGTTTAAATTCTTCCAGCAGAAGGACTTCCTGATTGATTCCCGCATGAATAAGATCACCGACAACCAAAATATTTTCTGCCCGGTAATAGTCAATTAAAGAAGCTAGTTTTTGCAGGTCTAGGTTAGCTATATCTGAAGGAATCGGAATTCCATTTTTACGGAAATGTGCAGCTTTACCAAGATGAAGGTCAGATAGAATAAGGGTGTTCTGCTTCGGCCAAAAGATAGTGCGTTGATTATTAAGGATAAGTTTTTGTTTATTGAATGTAATGTGCTGTTCCAGTATATTCATTTTCTTCGTCCACGTTTTAATTTATTTGCTTGCTCCATGCGTTGAATTCGCTCGATCAACGCTTCACTAGAAAGGGACTGACGTAAACTGTCCACTTTAATCGGAAAACTTAGTGGTGTATATTCCTCTACAAAGGTATAGATGATTTGGCTATTGTTTATCCTTTCAAATGCTTTTATCAGACGGTATTCTTCGAGTTGTTGATTGAACACTTCGGTGAAAGCCTGTTTTAATAATAGATTGTCAGGATCATGATCCATCAAAACACGAAATATAATTCCTGAGGAAGCTTGTAAGGATTTGTTGTTTTGTTGTGTTCCGGGATAGTTTTGTACTACCAATCCGGAAATTACAGCAATATCGCGAAATTTACGGCTCGCCATTTCCGCGGAGTTGATGCTACTGATCACGTCCTGCATAAGATTTTCCCGACTCAAGATCTCTGTTAATTGGGTTTGGTCCAATTGGATTTCCTGGTCGGAATAGAGTTCAAAACCATAGTCGTTCATGGCCATGGAGAAGCTAATGGGATAACGTTTGCTGATGCGGTAGGCGATCAAGGCGGCCATGACTTCATGGATCAATCGACCCTCCAGTGGATAGAAAAACAGATGATTCCCCTCGTCGGTCTTGATGTGTTCGACAAGAAATTCTGATTCATTAGGCACAGCCGAAAGGCTTTGCTGCTTCTGGATCAACGGTGCTAGGAAGCGTAGTTCTTTTTCGGCGTTGTCGGGGTTTATTGCTTCCGCAAGTTTTTTACGGAGAAAATGGCTCAGATTGGAAGATAGGGGCAATCTGCCTCCCAACCAGCTTGGTGTGATGGCCTTACCGGACGAGTTCTTGACAAATACGGTCATATCCTTGACCATAACAAGTTCAAGAATGCGGCCAGCGAGGTTAAATCGTTCACCTTTCTTCAATTTGCTGATAAAATATTCTTCAATCATACCGATATATCCACCGGAAAGGAATTTTACGCGCATCATGGCATCGCCAACAATGGCGCCGATATTCAGCCGATGAAGAAGGGCGATGCGTCTATTTTTTATTATCCAGTTACCATCGCTGTCTTGTACAACTTTGTGAAATTCCTCATAGCGCTTGCCGATTTTGCCACCTGCGGTGATAAAGTACATACACCACTGCCATTCCTCATCTTCCATGTAGTTGAAGGCATGGGTCCGGGCAACGATCTGATGGAGTTCTGTTGATTGGAAGCCGCCCCCGAGAGCAATAGTAACCATAAATTGCACCAACACATCAAAACTTTGGACCATGGGGTCGCGGTTTTCTATCGTTTGGGTTTTGACAGCTTCCTTTAATGCGGCCACTTCAATGAGCTCCAATGAATGTGTCGGGACAAAGTAGATGATCGATGTTTCAAAAGGGCTGTGTCCACTTCTTCCGGCACGTTGCATAAATCTGGCGACACCTTTGCTTGATCCGATTTGAATTACGGTATCGACAGGCTTAAAATCTACGCCCAGATCGAGTGATGAAGTGGATACCACTGCTTTTAGCTTTCCACTGCTCAGATTGTCTTCGATCCATTCGCGGATGTGAGCATCTACCGAGCTGTGATGCAATGCAATCTGTCCGGCAAAATCTGGATGTGCTTGCAGCAATAGCTGATACCACAGTTCACTTTGACTACGGGTATTGGTGAAAAGGATGGTGCTTTTGCTTTGCAGTATAATAGGGACGACCTGATTCACGAGATTGCCACCAAGATGGCCTGCCCAGGGAAGGAGCTCTACTTTATCTGGATAGATCGATTTGATAGCAATTTTCTTTTTCTCCTTTGCGACAATCTGCACGCTCTTTTTTTCTCCTGGCAACAGTACATCCATTGCTTGGTCCAGATTGCCTATGGTGGCGGTGATACCCCAAATCTGGAGATTTTTATGTTGGTGTTTTAAGTATGATAATGCCAGTTCTACCATGACACCACGTTTATTTCCAATAAGTTCGTGCCATTCATCTACAGTAATGCAGCGTATATTCTTGAAATATTTGTCACGTTGTTTTTGGGCGAGCAAGAGATGAAGGCTTTCAGGAGTCACCAAAAGAATATCGGGCATTGCTTTGGTCTGTTGTGCTCTGACCTTTGGGTCAGTGTCCCCATTACGCACCTGTACAACCCAATCTAATCCGATATCATCTATAGCGGTCTGCATTGCTTTGGCCAAATCCTTTGCCAGAGAGCGCAAAGGCGTGACCCAAAGCAACTTTAATCCTTTTTGGTAGCGTTCAGGATGATTCATGTAGTCGATCAAAACAGCCATAAATACCGAAAATGTCTTACCAAATCCTGTAGGAGCAATCACCATTCCGCTGTATCCCAGTATATAACGATCCCAGGTCTTAACCTGGAAGCCAAAAGGGGTATTACCCAAGGATTCAAAATAACTATTGACGATCTTGAATCCTTCACTATGTATTATCTTCTGACTCAATTTATGTTATTAATTTTTTAATGTTTTCCAACGTATCTATATCGGCTGCCTTTTTGTCCCTACGCCAACGCAAAATTCGTGGGAAACGCAAAGCTACACCAGATTTGTGGCGCTTACTGTAACCTATTCCTTCAAAGGCAATTTCAAATACAAGCTCCGGTTTGACAGTTCTTACCGGCCCGAATTTCTCCAGTGCATTTTGCCGAATATAGCGGCTAACCTCAAGTATTTCTTTATCTGTAAGGCCTGAATATGCTTTTGCAATACTTACTAAATGATCACCATCTTTAACCGCGAAGGTATAGTCGGTATAATGCGCACTTCTCCGTCCACTGCCTTTCTGCGCATATATCAACACCGCATCGATGGTCATGGGGTTGACTTTCCATTTCCACCAACCACCTTTTTTCCGGCCAACATAATAAACGGAGTCTTTCTTTTTAAGCATAATACCTTCACTGTTCAGCTCACGCGATGCAGCTTGTAAGATCCGTAGAACGGCCCAATTTTCGCAAAAAATAAGTGGAGACAATAGTATCGTAGGACCAACATTGCATTGGTACAACTGTTCCAATAATTTGCGCCTGTTTTGCAGTGGCTCAGATCTGAGGTCTCTACCATCCAATTCCAATAGGTCATAAAGGTATACAACAATGGGGACTTCTTCACGTAAAGTCTTGGAAATTAGCTTACGATTGATCCTTTTTTGTAGTTCATTAAAATTCAATATTTGACCGTCTTTTGCAGCCAAGATTTCGCCATCTAGAACAAAACTTCCTTTCCATTTTTTGAGCGCATCCGTAATCTCTGGGAACTGTATGGTGACAAGTTCCTCGCCTCTTGACCAAATAAAGATTTCGTCGCCTCGTTTGATCAGCTGTCCGCGTATACCGTCCCATTTGTATTCGCATTGCCATTCCGCGATTAGACCAAGTTCTTCCACTTCCTTTTCAATGGGGTAAGCCAGACAGAAGGGGTAAGGCTTTGAAAGGTTTGTATTGCTATATTCACCTCGGACGAGTTTGTCAAATGCGTAGTCATGAGGATTCCATTCACCCATAATACTATGGGTGACAATGCTTGGTTCGATCTGGAAATGTGTCGCAATTGTATTTATTAGCCCTTTGGAAGAAACCCCTAAGCGAAAGCTGCCGCCAAGCAATTTATTAAAAATAAAACGCTCAATGGTGTTCAACCTACTCCAGGAAGCGAGCACAAATGCTTTTTTTTCTGCCATTGAAGCATTTGCCAACTGTAGGATGTCTTCCATCCATTCACTGAGACTTTTGTTTATTTTTTCAGATGCGGGGGGCAGTAACAGCGCTAAGGTTTCGGAGAGATCACCGACAGCAGCATAACATTCTACAAACAACCATTCTGGGATATTGGTAATTTCCAGTACCCAAGTTTTAAGTTCTTTGGTGGAAATAGGACGCCTTGGCCTTTTGCCAGTCATTAAGGCCAGAAACCAAAGTTTGTCTTTCTCAGGTGCAAAGGTTAGAAAGCGTATAATAGCTTCTCTTTTTAAGCTGGCTTTATTGGTGCTATCCAGCGCATTGACCAATGTTGCAAATTCTATCATACGCTTAACTCTTCCCCGTAATTTGTATTTACCTCTCCAGCCTCAATACCTATTTCATTAAGGTATTTGCTAAATGAGGCCGTCTGTCCATGGGTTACATACACTTTTTCGGCTCCACTTTCCTTCACCGCTTGCAACAATCCGTTCCAGTCCGCATGATCACTGATGGCGAAACCGGCATCTGCGCTGCGCCATCTCCGTGCGCCGCGAATTTGCATCCAGCCGGAACAGATCGCATAGGCAACATGTGGTATTTTTTGAAGCAGCTGTGTGTCAAGTAATGCTGGCGGCAGTATTACAATCTTGCCGTCTAGGTGTTTCATATCTGTGGTAGGGTCGATAATTTGATAAGACGGTAAATTTATACCAACATCACTATAGGCTATATTTAATTTAGCGATACTGTAATGTACATATATTTCGCCCATATTCTTTACTGCGTTTAATATCCTTTGGGACTTGCCTAATGAATAACCGATAAATACGGATGTCTTTTTGTATCCCTGGTTGTGCATGATCCATGCATTCAAGCGTTGATTTTGCATTTCAACACTTTCCCAGCGATAAATCGGCAGACCAAAGGTGCTTTCAGTAATTAGCTCATGACATTTTACGGGTTCAAATGGGGTGGAGAGGCCATCATCCTGGAGCTTGTAATCTCCAGTAAAGACCGTCACTTTTCCTTTATATTCCATTCGTATTTGCGCTGATCCAATGATATGCCCAGCAGGATGTAAAGAAATTTTTACACCGTTGATGTAGATAGATTGGTTGTAAGCTAAGCCTTCCACCTGGATATCGGGGCCAATACGACTTTTCAATATACCAACTGTAAAATGG
>Ga0213829_1001453_pt1 | contig 16920 bp, 11 predicted proteins | sample MC6MC0896MG_FD_180665 | JGI IMG/M metagenome (GOLD analysis project Ga0213829, IMG submission 180665) | Enriched soil aggregate microbial communities from Iowa State University, Ames, United States - MC6-MC0896-MG | ecosystem: Environmental > Terrestrial > Soil > Unclassified | place: USA: Iowa...
GTTCTGATAGGTGGAGCCGTAATTGTCATGCCCCTCCTGACCCACAGCCGAAAGGTTGTGACGACCATATTGATGGCCGACGATCCGGTTATAGCCGCCGTTCTGGTAGGTGCGGATCCGGTTGCCGTAACCTTCCTGTGCACCACCGGCAGAGTTCGACCAGCCATATTGTTCGATGCGCACATCGTTGGCCATGGCGGGGGCCGTGGCGGTGAAGCCAACGAAAGCGGAGAGTGCAATTGCTACGAAAGACGTACGGATCATGACTGTCTCCTCAGGCGGATAAGACCGCGGTTGAACGTCTTTGTTGTAGACGGTCCCGTTGGAACGGAAGCTGAAGAGATTATTCAGTCGTGGTTCATTGGCGGGGTATGGTCCCAGCGTCGCAACAATGGTGACGAACAGGATGCCTAAAGTTTTCTTGGCAGGATGAAACCAAATTGGCTCGCCTTTCGTACATGGGTTACGCCTTCAATGTTCAGGCGAAAAGGGAGACGAATCTGGGTCCGATGGAGCTTCAAAGCCACGCTAGCCAGCCCGCAAATGCAGGGTCTGCTGCAAGAGATGATCTGACACGAGCAACCATAACCGTTGCCTGGGTCATCATCCTCAACAAGCCATTTTATCCGCTTTACGTGTGGTATCTGGTCGATGACGGGGCTGCGGCATCGCTTGTCACCCTATTGTCGGTGCCATTCTTTCTCGCGATACCACTCCTGGCGAAAAAATCCCCTTTGGCCGCGCGCCTCGCTCTCCCTTTGGTGGGAACAATCGACACGCTGTTTGAAACCAAAATATTCGGCCATGCTTCTGGCACCGAATTTTTCTTCGCAGCCTGCATCATGCTTGCAGCCATGTCGTTCCGCGCAGACGAGAAGCTCTGGCAATATGCGACGGCAATCCTCGTCTTCATCGCTTTCTTTTTCTCGCGGACGTTTCTGGGCGCGCCGCTGCAATCCTGGTCGGCAGATGATCTTGCAACGCTTCTCAATCTGAATGCGTTCTCTGCCGCCAGCCTCATGGTCTTTATCGCCCTTAGATATGCCGGCATTTCACGGCGAACCGAAATCTGAACAAGAGCCGTGCCATCGACAGGAGGAGTTTATGCTTAGACATTGTAACCGCGTGATTGGTGCCCTGACATTTTCGCTGTTTCTGTTTGCCGGTTTTGCGGTTTCCGCAGCCCCCAAACCAGTTGCCGTGGGTCTCGATCATTACCGCGGTACCTGGCTTGAAATCGGCCGTACACCCATGTTGCTGACAGACGGATGTGTTGCAGGATATTCCACCTATCGGCAGGGAGCATCGGCAGATGAAGTGCTGATAGAGGATGGCTGTCGAGCAGGAAATCCGAAGGGTCGCCTCAAGACGGTGAACGGCGTCGGCAAGATTGAGGATTTTGGATCAACCAATGCGAAGATGCGCGTTCGCTACCCTCTTTTCATCACATTCAATTATTGGGTTTTCTACAAATCGCCTGATAAGTCCTGGTTCATCAGCGCCAACCCGTCGACCGGCGATGTGTGGATCTACGCCCGCAACATCCCGTCCAAAACGAAGCTCAATAAAATGATAACGAAAGCACGTGAGCTTGGCTACGACGTCAGCAAGCTCGAGTTCCCGGTCCAGAAATAACAGCTGATGGAGCGCATGGATGATGCAGTCGCTTGAAAATGGCTACAGGGCGATCGTCTTGGGCGCATCCGGCGGCATTGGTGGAGCCCTGTTGTCGCACTTCGAGGCCGACCCTCGTTGCGCGTTCGCCTTGCCGCTCTCGCGAAGCGTCGATGGTCTCGACATAACGAACGAAACCACAGTGCGCGAAGTTGCCGCCCGTCTGGAGGCTCAGCGCGGCTCCTTCGACCTGATATTCAACGCAACCGGTGCCTTGACGGTCGATGGTGCCGGTCCCGAAAAGTCGATAAGGGCGATCGACGAAGTCCACATGGCGAGGCAGTTTGCGGTCAATGCCATAGGCCCTGCTTTGCTCTTGAAGTATCTCACCCCGCTTCTGCGCAGAGACAGGCGAAGCATTTTCGCCTCCCTGTCCGCTCGCGTTGGCTCGATTGGCGACAACAGATTGGGCGGATGGATCTCCTACAGAGCATCCAAGGCCGCTCAAAATCAGATCATCCGAACCGCAGCCATCGAAATCGCCCGCACAAACCCACAGGCCATCATCGTGGCACTTCATCCCGGAACAGTCGAAACAGAGCTGTCCCAGCAATTTTCGAAGGGCAAAGACTTGTTCACCCCGCAGCAGTCTGCCGCGCGACTGATGGAAACAATCGATGGTCTCTCAACGGCACAAACAGGGCAGTTTTTTGCCTATGACGGTTCAAGGATCGAATGGTGATTACCGGCATTCGTTGACGCCGGCGAATTTGAAGTGAGCGAATGATGGGCCATCATACCGCTGAAACTCTTTCCTCGTCGTCTTGTGATTTGCTCACTTCTATAAGGGAGTGTCCGGCTGACGAGAGTGGAATCGGAAGGGAAAACTGGCTCTTCGTCAGCTAGGAAAAATAGCGCTAAGTGCATCATCCACGTACTTGGCTCTACCTGACCAGCATAGCCCAAGGCGGATATCTACCTGAAATCGAGACATTCATGCGTTGGACACTGAAATCCAACGCATCAGCCGAACGCTTACTTTCAAGCAAATTGAATCCCGCACTTAAAACGACGAATCTAGTTTTGTGGAAGCGTCTTCTCATAGGCGGCCAAAGCGGCGTCTAATTTTTGCCTGTCACCCCAAATAGCTCTTGAGTCATATGCGCGAAGTGGGAACTTTCCCCAATCAAGCTCTATTTCGAGTGCGTGGTCTTTAACAAAACGTTGCACCATAGTCTTTAAGCTGACCGGTTCACCGCTGCAACAATTTATCACACCCACCACTTCCGTCTGAGACGACACTGCTGCAATCTGCGCGCCCAGATCTTTTACATGGATAAAGTCATAAAGAAGTTCGCCACTGTTTAGTGGGAACGATTTCTTTCCATCATCTGTGGCTTGAAGCAGTTTGGCGAATATTGAATTATTAAGCTCGTCGTCGCCGTAAATGTAAAAGCACCTCAACCATTGATATACGGCAGAGAACTCTTTGCAATACAGTTCCTGTACAAGGCGAAGATGGTTTTTTGCTATCCCATAAGCATGGAGAGGCGATGTCGCCGTGTTCTCGGAAATTGGCCCAATATGATAGCCCACCTCATGCATGGTGCCGAGACCGACGACGTGCTTCAATCCACCTTCCAGCATGTTCCGGATGAAGTTGATGTGGCCAGGCAGATTTTTAAGATGTTTGTCGCTTGCATGACTAAAACCATCCTCCCAGGCTAAGTGAATCAAGATGTCCGGGCGCCCAACGGTTTCGAAGACGGACTTGTCTGAGTTAAGAATGTCGAGGTTAATGACTTTCGCACCCGGAACCTGTGTCGTTCCCCGTCGAGTAGTCAGAACGACATCGTGCCCTTGTTCTATCAGCCAAAGCGCAACATATCTTCCAACGTAACCTTCGCCGCCTGTTACAAGATACTTCAAAATTCACCACCTTTGCGCCTCGCGACGCCTACATTTCTCTACGTGACCATCCAGTAATCGCAAGGTATCTGGCAGTAGAATCGCCTGCGCACAACCACCCGGACGCAATAATAGGCAAAACTTCAGAAATTTTGACCTGAGACCCTGAACTTCCTCTAGAATTTGGTAGACTCCGTTACGATCAGGAGACGGACGAATGAAGCGTTCACGGTTCACAGAGAACAGATCATCGGGATATTGAAGGAGCAGGAGGCGGGAGCGAAGACGGCGGAGGTCTGCCGCAAGCACGGCATCTCGGATGCAACCTTTTACAAATACAAGGCGAGGTATGGCGGCATGGATGTGTCCGACGCTCGCAAGCTGAAGGCATTGGAGGACGAGAACGCCAAGCTGAAGAAGCTCTTGGCCGAGGCCATGCTGGACAATGCGATCCTGAAGGATGTCGCTTCAAAAAAATGGTGACGCCCGATGTGAAGCGGAATGCGGTGCATGTCTGTGCGCAGCACGGGGTGAGCCAGCGTCGGGCGTGCGAGGTTCCGTCGGTGGATCGGTCGAGCATGCGATATAGCAGTGTTCGGCCGGACGATGCGTCCATTCGGGAGGCGATGAAGAAGGTGGCATCCGAACGTCGCCGCTTCGGCTATCGGCGCATCCACGTGATGCTCGACCGGCAGGGGATCGTCATGAACATGAAGGAGCTTCGGCGTCTCTACCGCGAGGAGAAGCTGACGGTGCGCAAGTGTGGCGGCCAAATGCGGGCCTTGGGCACGAGACGTCCTCTGGCTCTGCCGTCGCGTCCGGGCGAGCGCTGGAGCCTGGACTTCGTCAGCGATGCCTTCACCGACGGCCGCCGGTTCCGTATTCTGGCGGTGGTCGACGACTTCACCCGTGAATGCCTGTGCCTGGTCGCAGACACATCCTGTCGGGCGTTCGGCTTGTCCGGGAATTGGACAGCCTCATCGCCAGACGCGGTAAACCGAGGACGATCGTCTCGGACACCGGGACGGAGATGACCAGCATGGCCATCCTCAAATGGTGCCACGAGACCAAGGTCGACTGACATTACATCGCCCCCGGCAAGCCAATGCAAAACGGCTTCGTCGAAAGCTTCAACGGCAGCTTCCGCGACGAGTGCCTCAACGAGACTCTGTTTTCGTTGCTCGCTCAAGCCCGCGCCGCAATCACGGAATGGGAGGAGGATTACAACAAGAACAGGCCTCACTCGTCGCTGGGCAACATCACACCCAGCGAATTCGCAATGAAAATGGCTATGGAAAAATGGGCCACATTGAAAACCCAGGACTCTCCCGAAAGCTGGAGGGAGATTGGGTCTCAGGTCATGATCCCCCGCCACATGTCACGGGGCAATACAGGCACGGGGACATACGGCATGCTAGTTGCAACATGCAGAAGACTATATCCAGACTGAATTGGTCTCCAAGTTGGGGCATCGAAGAGGGTATCGATGCACTCAATCAATGGATTGTCACTCAGTAGCGAAAGTAGAACAGACCAGGTGAACACTGAACCGCTCCGGGCTTGCCGGAGGCTGTTTCTGTGAAATCTTGGTGACGTAAAAAATCTACTTTCAAGGCGATTGCATCATAGGCGAAAATGAAGACGAGCCCTTTTTTGGGCACACGTATTAGTTGATACCCATCTTCAGCACTGAAAGATCACACGCCTTCTCAGCCATGCATGCGACGCGGGCACGTGTTGCATCAGCTGTATTTTCTCTCAAGTTTGCATCGTCGATGAGATCGACAATGGCCTCCGTCCAAAGCACTGAATCGTATGGCAGGAGAATTTCGTCTCCATCCCGGTTCGTTCCATATGCTTCGCTTAACGAAAAGACTGCGGCGGCGCCGAAGCGTGCCACGTCAATCCGTTTTGTTGGTGAGCGGCAGGCATTGACGTGTGAAGGGCAAAGAGGCACGAGCATGATATCGATGGGTCGGTTCGTGCTTTCCGTTAGGTACTCAGCCCAGGAGACCGGATTACGCACTGTAACGCGATCCATCTTATTCCAAATCTTCCTCGCGCGCTGGTCAGCAAAGACCTCAAACCGCGCGTTCGGCCGTTTTTGCAGGACGGTAGCGATTATCGGCTGAAGAAATCGATGTTCGCTGTAATGAACCGAGGTGGCGTGATAAGCGATCAGGACCTCGCTGCCTAAGGGGCGCGATGCTCTTTTGATATCCCACAATTGCGGAGGAGGGGCTGGTGGAACGACCAGGAATTCAACGCCGCCGAGGCTTTCACCAAGGCGTTGTGTGGAGACCCAAACAGCGTCGAGATAACGGTTTAGCTGCTTCAGGGGATAGAGACCACGATAATACAGGAAGAAACGATATGCGAGAGAGGCGTCGCGTCCTGAAATGACTGCAGGTATGTCGTCGTCGAGAAAGAGAACGACACCTGCAAGTTGGTCTTGGTTGCGCCTTATCCATCTCGTAGCGGTTGAGGAAGCGTATCGGCACAGAATGACCAGGGCACCATCGGCGTTCAGATCGTCGAAATTCTTGCCTCTTATGTCGGCCAGCTGATAGTCGAGATCAGGGCGGTCGGCGAAGCGCGCAGTAAAATAATAGTCTGCAGTCGGATTGGGATGGCGGCCAAATACGATGACATTCTTTACCGGGCGCTGACGGGTTTCTCCTGCATTCTGACGTACAGCCGGTCTTGGCAGGAGTTTTTCGTGAATAGCGTGCCGGAAAATCTTGATTATCGTCATGTTTGCGGTCCGCAGGCACGGCGTAACTTAGAGGTGTCAAATCTCATGGGTTGAGCAACCTCTTCGCCTCTGGTGTTCGATGGTGCAGCTTCCGCGGTGACGCATCCAATACATAATCTCCACCAGCCAGTGAGAGATTAGGATTATAGTGGGGATCATTCGACAGCAACGGTCCCCATTGTTCATGCATGTATTTCTCTTCGGCAGCAAAGCGCCGCTTCTTTTCAGGTGTATCGTCTGCTCGTCTGGATACTGATTCAAGGTGCGTCAGGCAAGCATGCGGGGTCCAGATAATCTTCTTGCCCTGAACGGAGACTTTCAAGCAATAATCAACATCGTTGAAGGCAACTCTCAGGGCTGCTTCATTCATGCCGCCCACATCTGCCCAAAGCTGTTTGCGGGTAAGAAGACAGGCCGCGGTGACTGCGCTAACCTCTCGCCTTTGGGAAATCAGGCCAATATCCTCGCCGCCCTGCGGATGGCGGAAGTGAAAACTGTGGCGGGCAACCGAACCTGCACCAAGCGTTACCCCGCCATGTTGGATGAAACCATCCGGGAAGAGGAGGAGAGCGCCGCAAGCTCCGACGTTTTTATCTTCCAGTTCCGTTACCATCCGCTCGAGCCATTCCGGGTGCAAGGGCTCAACGTCGTTGTTCAGAAGCAGGATCAGTTCTTGCCGCGCGGCATCCACGCCGAGATTGCAAGCCTTTGCGAAGTTGAATGGTCCCCGCATCTGGATTCGGCGGATCTGCCCACTTGCTTCGTATCTTTCGAAGAGCTGGAGCGTCTTCGCATCTTGGCTGTCATTGTCAATAACGATGACGTCAAGCTCTGCATTGGATGTTTTGTTGAAGAGGCCGTCCAGACACATCGACATGAGGTCGGCGCGATCTCTTGTCGGAATAACAACGCTTACTTTGCAAAGCCTGCCTAATGGCGGCGGCGCTATCACGCGGGCGGGAGGTCTGGGCGTTGGACGATGAAGCAGCGGAGCGGGGATATGAGCGATGCTGCCGTGGCGGGCGGCTGCAATGAGAAGCTCGCCCGCCGAACTACTGGTCAGGTCTAGGTCTGTTGGCAACGCAGCCACCCGAATGGCTGCTCCATCGGGAGCGAGCCAGCCGGATTGTGCCAGAGGTGCGTTGAAAGCCGGTTTGAAAAAGGGTTTTCTGTGGCCCGATTTCGCGTCGAAGTAATCCTCGTCGCAGTAGGTCGCACTGATTTGGTCATCGTCCGCGATAGGCTTGATAAGACGGGCAATGGCGTCACTGTCGAATTCCATCCCGGCCAGCAGGCGTATCCAGATAGCATCTCTCTCATTTGCAAATGCATCTGCACTCGAAGGCGACGGAGTTTCGCAGACGTATGGATATGTCTGATTTTCGAGGGATTTTCTAGTTTTCTCGGTGAGCGGTCCATTCCCAGTGATGGAGTAGAGAACCTTTGGGGTCTTTGCTAAATCTGCCGCATCTGACCGGATTTCGGACCGGTAGTGCACATCTCGCCACTCAAGATAGGAGGGCTCGGCCATGCTATCGAGCAGCCTGACGATGCGGAATTGGAAGCCGCGAATATTACCTATCGCAAGAAGATAAAGTGCTCGCGCCACGGTTCTGGGCGAGAAAAAACTGAGGCGCGCGACAAGCTCAATGGATGAGAGTTGCCGGGCTTGGTAGGGCAATTGCTCTATCTTTGAACCCTTGCCTGTGGTGACCGAGATTGACGATAGATCGACTGGCATCCAACCGAAAAATGTCCCCCGGCCATCCATGCCGATCAACAGGGAGCGAGTGACGACTTCAGGAACGCGATCGCGCCGATGAAGATTGACCATGCAGACATAGGGCTTGCCGATCCGCCGACCCTTAATCCTGATCATTACCGGTTTGTCCGCCAGCGCAATGAACCCTTCTTGTGCGCCTCCCTTACTCGCCAGCATCCCGTCAAAAATCCATTCTCAATTTAGCGATCAACTTCAATTATGTGCGTAAGACGCCTGCCAGGAAACACCACATTATATCAGCCGTGGTTGCGGGCTTGCAATCTATTGTCGAAAAACCAACGGTAAGAAGCAACGGTACCAAGCTGCGTCAGCGCTTAAGGAAAACTCTCTCCTTTCGTTGGGAGTTTCATCCAGTTTCTGCTAGATGCAGTTATGGGTGACGATCTGAGGCAGGTTTTGACTATTTTGCACGAAGCGGGCGGTGAAGGCGTCCCTTCCTATGAGATTGGCTGGGAAGCTTGTATGACGCCGGCCATCAACGTTGCGCTGAATATGGGCTATATGCGTTATCGTGAGCATTCGGGCGAACGGTATTTCTATCTAACACCAGCTGGCTATCAGAAGATCGGAATCGTGCCATTGTCAGCCTGGACCTATTTGGCATCCCTGTTAAAGAAAATAGTGGGGCTGGGGCGAAGATAGCAGTCGTCGCCCTCTCGCCCATCATCAGTTGAAATTGTTGTAAACGCCTGCACCACCGGCAACGATACCGACCGGCTGACCTATGATCGCCAGGAATCGTGTGAAATCCACCGATGGATGACGGGACGCATAAATGACGTCGCGGGCCTTAACGTCAAAGTTCTGTCCAGTCAGCATGCTGCCGGCTTTGGTCATGTCGAAGCGATAAACAATGGGGTAGCGGCCAAGTTTGTCCGTCCGCATGCCTTTTCTTATCAGCTCGTTGAAACGCTGCTGGCCTAACAGATCCATAACGATATCGGGCTCTTCATATCGGAACACAAAGTAACCCTTCATGTCGCTGGTCTCGGCCGAGCCGCCGCCTCCAAGTGCGACAGCTTCCAAGAGATTGAGATCATTTGCCCCAAACTCCAGTCGGTTGTTGGACCTGACAGAACCCAGGACTGTAAATGTTCGTGGCTCTCGGGTTACGAAAACTTGATCTCCTGGCTGAACGTAGATGTTCTCCCTCGGGTTTTGCACCAGCGTCTTGAGCAACACGGTACCCGTCTTCGATTGGCGAGTAAGCGTGACGTAGCTTTCGTATGGCTGAGCTGTTGGCCCTCCCGCCTTTGCGAGAACTTCCATGATCGTTTCAGGAACCAGATTAAGTGGTACGACAGCCGGGCTCTTCACCGCGCCGGAGACGGTCACATTGCGAGATGCCGTTCCAGCGCTGTTGATGATGACGTCCGGCTCAACCGCCTTGCTCACTAGAGCTGCCAATATTGTTTGACGTGCCTGTTCGAGTGTCTTGCCGGCGAAAGTGACAAGTCCAACGTATGGAATAGCCGCCTTGCCGTCCGGTTGAACGACAATATCGAGCGTTGTCTGTTTAGAATCGCCTGTTGAAAAGAGACCGTCAGAGCCAGCCTCGAAGATTGTGATCTTGAGCTGATCACCAATTCCGATGACAGGACGCTTCACGCCTCCACCGATACCGAAACGGCTTTGCAACAGTTTTCCGTCAAATTTTGAGATGAGGGTCGCAGAATTAACGTCGATGTCCACAATGTCGAACACTACGTTTTGTCCCATCGACGCCTGCGTCGTAGATTGCTTCGATTGCTCAAGCACATCCGACGCTAAGGGGCCATCACCGGGAAGATTGTTGCACGACGTCAGGCTCAGCCCTACCAAAAACAAGCCAGCTTTCTTCACAATTTCCCCAATATCTAAAACCCACAAGCCGATCCCCAATAGCAAGAAAGTGTTAATGATGGCTAGCCCGCATAGCGAGCATAGAAAAAAACCTTTCGTGGAACTTGAAAATTTGACATCACGGCATCATTGCAGCAGTTGTATCCGCATTGCAGCAATTGTATCTGATCGTAGTAATTTTTGCGGCTTGTTGCTTGGTTGGTTTGTTTGAGCCACGCTAGGTTGTAAATGTTTGAATTGTTGGGCTAAGTTGAGCACGGCCACGCGCTTAAGCGGGTGGTGCCCTAAAGTGGATTAAGTATGGCAGTCGAAATTCTTGGGCGTGCGTGTGTCGCTCCCTCTGCGGGAAATGTGCTGGAACTGCTGACTCTTCTGCGGGAAGAGGTATGCGCAGTCACTTCGATACCAGGCGATCGCTGGAACAAGGCGCGCTTCTGGCATCCTGCCAGAAGCGTTCCGGGCAAAGCCTACACATTCTCTGCCGGCGTGGTCGATGATGTCTTTGAGTTCGATCCTGCATTGTTCGGCCTTTCCGCTCGCGAAGCAGCATATATGGATCCGCAGCAGCGCATTCTCCTTCAGACGGTTTGGCGGGCGATCGAAGACGCAAGGATCGATCTTGTACAGCTGAAACAAGAACGCGTCGGCGTTTATATCGGTGCGTCGTCGTTGGACAGCGGAAATCTCCAGGTGGAGGATCCCGCATCCGGCAGTCCGCATTTTATGACCGGCAACACACTTTCGATCATTTCCAACAGAATTTCGCATATCTTCGGTCTGAATGGACCGAGCATGACGATCGATACGGCATGCTCCTCGTCTCTCGTTGCGCTTCATCAGGCAAGATTGGCGCTTGAAGGCGACGAGATCGACACCGCTATCGTTGGCGGCGTCAATCTTCTTTTGCATCCCTTTTCATTCATTGGTTTTTCGCAGGCCAGAATGCTGTCGCCAGAAGGGCTTTGCCGGGCCTATGGGGAGAACGGTGAGGGATATGTCCGCGCCGAAGGCGCTGGCGCAATTGTTTTGCGGCGTGCTGATCGCGTCGCTTCGGAAGGTAGCCGAAGCCGTGCGACCCTGGTTGCCACGGGCGCGAATTCGTCCGGTCGAACCAACGGAATTTCGTTGCCGTCCAGAGAGGCGCAGGCACAGCTGTTGAGTTCGGTGTACGATGACAACGGCCTTGATCGGAATGACCTTGTCTTCGTTGAGGGGCACGGCACCGGAACGAAGGTAGGCGATCCAGCGGAGCTGTGGGCAATTGGATCCGTCCTCGCGCAGGGCAGATCAGAGCCGCTGCCAATCGGTTCGATCAAGTCCAACATCGGACATGCCGAACCTGCATCGGGAATTCTTGGTCTTATCAAAGCAATGTTGGCGCTGGAAAATGACTTTGTGCCAGCTTCCTTGCATGCTGAGGAACTCAATCGAGCGGTAGACTTCGAGGATTTGAATATCGAAGTGAACCGTGTCGCACGACCGCTTCGACGGGGTGCGAGACGGCGGCTTGCGGGCGTCAACTCATTTGGTTTCGGCGGTACCAACGTTCATGTGGTCATCTCCGACCCCCCGAATTCAACATCTGCTCAAGCGGCACAATTTAGCGGCCTTTTCGTTTTATCTGCACACACACAGTCGGCGCTTCAGTCGTTATTGCGAGACTACGATTCACGACTCTCGTCGTCTACGCGCGATCAAGTCGAGCAGCTTATTTCCGCCAGCCAAAATCACATGGCGCTCAAACATCGTTTTGCAGCTTCCGGCTCGAATGCAACGGAGATTGCCACAGCGATATCGTCTTACCTGGACGATGGGAAAGGCCATCGCGCTCAAGTTGGCGAAATACCAAGCAAGTCGATCAAGACCGCGTTTGTCTATGCGGGGAACGGGTCCCAATGGGCTGGAATGGGCTTGGATGCCTATAGAAAAAATGCGGACTTCCGGGCTCGTTTCGATGTCTACAGCGATTTATTCGTTGCGCGCGCAGGTCTTGATCTATCTGTGCTTCTTCAGTCGCCTGAATTGGAGAAGACCCTGCGTGACACGCGCGTTGCGCAGCCAATACTGTTTGCCATTCAGGCCGCTTTGACGGACTGCCTGGTTGATAACGGGGTGAAACCGGACGTGGTTCTGGGGCATTCTGTCGGCGAGGTTGCAGCCGCCTATGCGGCGGGAATTCTGTCGGCCGAGGATGCCGTAACAATCGTTACAATCCGATCCAAGCACCAACATTCCCTGGCAGGCAAAGGCACGATGGCCGCTGCTGTGATGTCAGAGGCATTTGCCGTTGCGTTCGCGCAGGAGCATGGTCTTGATAACATCACCGTCGCGGGGGTGAATGCCCACAATTCGGTGACGATTTCTGGCCCGACCGAAGAGGTCAAGCAGTTCAAGGCATTGTCCCAGGTGTCGCGTCACGCGGTACATGTTCTTGATATTGATTACCCTTTCCATCATCCGGTCATTGATGGAGAGAAGGCGGAGTTTCTTGATGAGATCCCTGCGCTTACGCCAAAGTCCGGACATACTACTTTCATATCGACGGTGACCGGATCGTTTGTGGACGGTGTGGAGCTCGACGCCGAGTATTGGTGGAGAAACGTCCGTGAACCCATTGCTTTCGAAGCGGCGGTCAGTCTCGCCATTGAAAGTGGGTGCAATGTCTTTCTTGAGCTTTCGCCACGACCCATTCTATCGAACTACGTAGTAGAAACGGCAAAGCAGGCGTCTGCATCCGTCGTGGTTTTGCCGACCCTAAAACGGCCGGGTGCCGATGTCGGCGAAGACCCGATCATTTCGACGATCCTGCGTGTCGTCGCTCATGGCGTGGACGCGCAGCCAGCTGCGACGAATCGCTATGTCGCGCCCTTCGATCTGCCAACGATTCCGTTTGAGAATGTTAGTTGCCGGCCTAACTCCACAACTGACGCGATCAATGTTTTTGGTCGGGATGGCGCTGATGGGCCATACACCTTGTTGGGTTGGCGCAGCGACCCCAATTCTTCCGTATGGAAGAACCACGTGGATGCCCAACTGTTTCCGGATCTTGCCGGGCACGTTGTTGATGGCAAGTCTATTTTGCCGGGCAGCGCCTTTATCGAAATTGCCGTTCAGGCCGCACGGAAATATTACGATGTTGCGGAAGTCGAGATCACGAACCTCGAGATATTCCGCCCACTCGAATTGCGGGAAAGCAAGCTCGTCGAGCTCTCGACCAAGCTTTCTCCCGAAACAGGTCTCGTCGAAATCGCATCACGCGAGTATCTGAGTGATGACGGCTGGACGATCCACGCCACCGCACGCAGTCGCAAGCCAACGGACCGCTTTGGCGGGGTAAGGCTCCCGCTTCCCGGATGTGAGAAGATCCGTACGATCGGCGCTGTCGAGGCCTATCAGACGGCACGGAGTTTCGGTCTCGACTACGCCGCCGGTTTTCAACTTCTCACGCAGGCGGAAGTCTACGACACAAAGCACGTCGTGGTTCAGTTGCGACCTGCTGCGGCTCCCGTCCATCCCTATTTGAGTTACGGCCTCGATCCGGTATCGACAGACGCTGCGTTCCACGGGCTTGTCGCGCTCTTTGGTCTGTTGACGGGTGAGGGTGACGGTGCACCGTATATACCGGTTCGGTTTGGTTCTGTTCGCACCGCTTCATCAGCAAAAGCGATATCGAGCGCTATCATCGAGATACAGCGTTTCAGCCCCCACAGCCTCAAAGCGAGAATTGATCTCATTGCAGAGGATGGAACACTGGTTGCTTCCCTTGATGACTGCCGGTTCCGCCGGACGTGGCTCAGGCAGCATACAACGCTGGAAACGGTTACGTTTCATTACGAAGCGGTTTCTGGAACAGGCGGTGGTTTCGGCCCGTTAAAAGCGGCGAATGCGGACCGGCGCGGTCGGCTGCCAGTCTTCGATTCTGTACCTGTCGGAGAAGCCACGCTCATCCTCAATGCGGCTGTTCAGCGGGCTTCTTTTGACATCGCTCGACTGCTTGCTGACGATGAAGGCGCAGTTGCACTCGCCATGCTCCCGGGAAGCCAAGATTTCCAGTGCTATTTGTCAAGTTGCCTCTATGCGCTTGAGGACGCAGGAATGGCGCAGTCCAGTGAAGAGGGATGGCTGTTACAGCCTTCCTGTGACCTGCCGCCTGTCGAAGAGCTTCTCAGGCAAATCAACGCTCGTTTTCCTGACCGCGTTGCCGAGGCAGTGCTCGTTAACAACGCCTATAGAGAGACGCTGGAGCGGCTATCTCTTCAGCCTTCCCAGTTGCAGTCTGGTGGCAGCACTTCGTTCTTGAGCGAAGCGACGCTGGATCATGTTCGCCACCATACAGCCTTGGCACGTGAGCGCGAATCGCTCGTGCTGGCGGCGGTCGAGAATGCGCTTTCCGATGTATTGCCCGGTGATGACTTTACTATCATTGAGACTTGCGCGGTGTCCCCTGCGTTCAGTCAACGACTGTCTGAAATGGCGGTGCTCAAAGGGGCACAGCTCATCGTTGTTGAACCTTCTGATCATCTGCGTCGGACGCTCGAAATCAACTTCGAACGCAATCCCTCCGTTTCCTGCCTGGACCTAGATGATGCAATTTCGCTTGCTCGCGCGGACCTGATCGTGAGTGCTAGCGGATATCTCTATGGAAAACTGGGCCGCAACAAGGGACTGCAAGCGGTTCTGAGGACGGCAGCTTCGACCGGTGGCCGCGTTGCTGTTGTTGAGCTCGCATCATCCGGATTTGCCGATTTTGTCTTCGGCCTGACGGACGGCTGGTTCGCAGCTAGCGTTACGCCTGAGTTTCCGATTGGGCAGTTGTCCACTGAGACACAATGGGGCGACTTGCTCGCCGAGTGCGGTTTTTCTCAACCAGAGTTCAGGCAGCACGATAATGCCGACGGCACGCTGCTGCTCGTAGAGGCTGTGGCTTCAGGCCACGTGACAGCAAACCCCGATAAGGTGATGTCCTTTGAAAACGTTGTGGAAATCACGCAACGGCAAAAGGATTGCTCGCTCGTATCTGACGACACCTTCAAGCGCCTGTACTGCACGGCAGAGAAAGCCGATGCGGTATTTGCTGAGTACTTTGCGAGCGCGCAGGGTCCCTTTGCATTCGTATTCGATACGGCGGGCCAAGGCGACGGATCTGACTGTTTGCAGGATGCGATTCAGATACTCAGCGCTTTTGCCGAAGCCGCACGCAATCATCTTCGCTCAGCGAGCTCACCTTCACCAATTAGACTGCTCGTCCTCGCTACCGGTGGCTCACCAGCCGGTTCGGTTGGGCTCGATCCGGCAGCAAGTGGGGTCTGGACTTTCGCTCGCGTCCTGCAAAACGAATATGACGAGTTGGACGTCTTCCTGCTCGACGCAGCCGATGATGGCGAGTTGCGGTCGAACGCTGTCTCCGTGTTGTTGTTTTACAAGGAGCGAGAGAGGGAGTGGGTGCAAGATCGAAGAACCGGTCTGCTCTCCGTCGTACGCGCGGTACCCGGCCACGCATCCCAAGCAATGCTGAAGACGACAGGTTTCGCAAGTGCGACGATCCGCCAACTCTCGGCGGGACGCATCGATTCCATCTCATGGGAGCAAACTGACGTTCTGGCTCCAGCTCCTGGGGAGGTCAGCATCAAGGTTGCTGCAACCGGGCTGAATTTTCGTGACGTCATGTGGTCTATGGGGTTGTTGCCGGAGGAAGCCCTCGAGGATGGCTTCGCCGGTGCTACAATCGGTATGGAAATGTCGGGCACCGTTGTTGCAGTGGGTACGGGTGTTACCGACCTTGTTCCCGGAGACGAAGTTATGGGCATAGCGTCGCAGGCGCTGTCCACCCACGTCACTGTCGCTCGAGACGGGGTCACAAAAACTCCCCCTGGTATCGACCCCGCTGCCGCCGCGACCGTTCCTGTGGCATTTTTGACCGCCTATTATGCGATGGTCGAACTCGGTCGCATTCGGAAGGGCGATACGATCCTTATCCACGGCGCAGCCGGCGGGGTCGGGCTAGCCGCCCTTCAGATTGCCAAGCTTCATGGAGCAAAGGTTATTGCGACGGCGGGTACGGTCGAGAAGAGACGATTCTTGTCGCTCCTTGGTGTCGACCACGTCTTCGATTCCCGATCCCTTACCTTTGTTGGCGATGTCTTGCGCGTGACCGACGGGCAGGGCGTGGAGCTTGTACTCAATTCCCTATTCGCAGAGGCAATGGAGCGTAGTTTCGAACTCCTCAAGCCGTTCGGTCGTTTTCTGGAGCTCGGGAAAAGAGACTATTATTCCGATCGCAAGCTTGCTCTTAGACCTTTCCGTCGGAACATTTCGTATTTCGGCATCGATGCCGACCAGCTTCTCGTGAACGCACCTGATCTTACGCGGCGTATTTTTGCGGAGGTTGGATCGCTGTTTGAACAGGGCAAGCTTGCTCCTTTGCCGTACCGATCGTTCAATTACGATGAAACCGCATCCGCGTTTCGGTTGATGCAGAATGCGGGTCATATCGGCAAAATCATCATCCGCCCCCCTGTAACTGATAGGGACGCGGTGCAGAAAGCGAGTGCTGGCCAACTCGCACTGAGCCGAGGTGTCTATCTTGTCGTCGGTGGGATTGGTGGATTTGGATTGGCCGCAGCCGACTGGCTGTCGAGCAGAGGAGCGACGCATGTTGCTCTTTGCAGCAGGCGCGGAATTCCAGACGAGGAAACACTTGCCGCCATTGTGAAATGGAATGCTGCTGGCATCGCCTCAAGTGTGCATGCCTGCGATGTCACGGACGACGCCTCACTTGGTATTCTGCTTGAAAAATTGCGCGCTCTTGGTCCGATCAAGGGTATCGTCCACGCCGCCATGGTTCTCGATGACGCGCTCATTTCCCATCTGGATCGTCAGCGCAATCGGGCGGTCATCGAGGTGAAGGCAAATGGCGCGAGTAACCTTGATCGCCTCACGCGAGAAGACGAACTGGAGCTATTTCTGCTCTTCTCGTCCGCGACGACGATGATCGGAAACCCGGGTCAGGCTAACTACG
>Ga0213829_1001454_pt1 | contig 16919 bp, 17 predicted proteins | sample MC6MC0896MG_FD_180665 | JGI IMG/M metagenome (GOLD analysis project Ga0213829, IMG submission 180665) | Enriched soil aggregate microbial communities from Iowa State University, Ames, United States - MC6-MC0896-MG | ecosystem: Environmental > Terrestrial > Soil > Unclassified | place: USA: Iowa...
CGGTCATCGCTTGCCCGTGCCGTTGGAAGTGGACTACGCCCACGAAGGCACGGTCACGGTGGGCAATGCGCCATCAGACAAGGACGCCACCGACAGCGGCGTGTATCAGGTGAAAACGCCCTACGACCCGATCGACGCGGCAATCGTCCTCGCCAATGGCGGCTGGGAACCGAAGAACCGCGCATTCTCCCAAGAGGAGCTGCTGGACGAGCAGCAGGCGTATCGCTACGGAAGTGGTTTGGCGCAGATCACGGAGTCACGCAACGTTGGCCGGGAGGCGGCGGACAAGGCAGAGGTGTTCTCGGCGCAGAAGCTAGGTAATGGTCAGGTGCTGATCGTGCGCGGGGAAACGCCTTACGAGGCCCGCATCCGATTGCAGAACCAGGAATTGCACCAGCAAGTGCCGCTGTCGTTCCACTCGGGGATACCGGCAAACCCGGAGCACAGCCGGCGTGTGCTGGCGTTTGATGTGGCGGTGGGTGCGGGAAGGAGCGTGGATGACTTGGAGTTTTATGCGTATCTGTGCCGGGTGGCGGATTGGCGGTTGGAGTGGAAGAAGAAAGATATCGACTGGCGTAAACAGGATCACGCGATTGCAGATCAACCTAGCGAAATTGAGTGGAAATTCTACGTTGATGAGGAACCGGATCATCGCCAGCTGATTGCCGAAACGTCGTTATATCGGAGCAGCGAAATTCCAGAATATGACAGGAAAGGAAAAGCGACGACGGGTGGCGGAGGGGTACTTCCGTCTTCTGTTCAGTCGGCGAAATATCCCACGCTAGTGACGAGCCAGACTTTGGGGCAAAGCCAGCTTGGGGTGTCGTCCAAATCTTCGAGGGAACCATGACGTTCTGCAAATGCCTGGTATTCGGAATAGCCGCTGCGGGAGTCTCAACGGCCTTGTGTGCGGCGCCGGCAGAAGATACCCATACTGTGCAAAGCCTTCAATGCGCTTCCACATCGCTGGGGAATCCGGATTATTTTTCGGCGTTGAACAATGGAGAAAAAAACATGTCCGAGAAGGCGAAGTACAGCGCTCCTACCTCTTCTGGACAGCTAGACACGCTTGATGTGCTCAGCGTGGGCCTGAGTCTTGATGTTTTTCGGCAGGGGCAAGCGTGGCAAGCGCTAGAGCAGAGCAATAGTGAGAGCGCCAATTCGCTACACGCTAAATCGATATTGCCTATGGATTCCTCGAACTATCCGATAAAGGCCGATGATAAGGACATCGCCTACGACAAACGAAAATCTGATGCGTTGGAGTTGGGCCTAAAGAACTTTATGGAGAAATGGCCGATCCCAACGGTAACGGTCGTTCGGGATTGGAACGCAAACTATCCCAATCCCCGGGTATCTGCGGAGGATGTGAGCAGCATGCTGAATGGCATGGTCAATCGAATGCGGGGCGATGCGGGCCTCCATTGGCACGGCATACGCGACTTGGAGAACGGTATTGTCTGCAACAGCAACCCCGAAGGGGTAGTGGAGAGCCTGTTTCAACTCTTTGAACGCCACCCCGACCTGCCTGCCGTGCTTGTCTACAGCGTCGAGAGTTACAACATGGCGATGACGTTATCTGACCGTAGCGAGAAACCTATCGGGGTGGGAACGGGCCCCCGCCAACCCGGCGAACTCACCGACGCCATGGTCGCCCTGGTCGTCGGCCGCCCTGAACGCGTCGACTGGCTGCGCTACTACGCGCCATTCACCAAAGTGAATAAGAACCCCATCAACCCGCAATTCACCGGCTGGGGTTGGCGCAAACCCAAGGTGCCGTTTCAACCGACGAAGTTCATCCCCGAACCATGGACCGAACGCGCCTTCCAGCAATGGGACGCCGTGCCTGTGCTGGCCAAGCTGCATCGGCCGGTCACGGTGGCGTTGAACAATGATGCGGGTAAGCGCTTGAAGAATGACGCGCTATACGCGGCGCTGGCAAAGGGCTGGAGCGATGCGACACAAGGCTTGCCAACGCCGCCCGCCCGCGCGTTCTTCGATACGGGAAAGCCCGAGAACACCGCTCTGGCCGAATGGGTACCGGCGTTGAGGCAGGCACGCAGTTCCCTGGACCTGCTCGCTTCCGAGCAGAGCTACAACCTTACGCAGCGCTTGGGCGATACCGGGTCTTCGTCGCCCTTCGTCGGCATTGCGCTTGCGACGATGGCAAGTTTCATGAATGGGGACAGCAGCGTGGTGATGCCGTTGCGTCGCGCCGATCGGGCGACGCTGATTCCGATCTCGTCCCCAACGCCCGGTGAAAAGCCCCCGTTCAATCCCTTTGGCATCCGCCTGATGCCGCAGCATTCAAGCAGTAACGGACCTGATCCTATCTTTGTTGCCCGCATGCACGAAGCTCAAATGGCGCAGCAGCCGACGATGCCGACGCGATTCATTGATCCGGAACAGGTGGCGCGCGACAAGCAGACCTTGGATGACTTTCTGGCCAGCGGGCCGGGCGTGGATTTGGCAGACCCCTCTGAACGCTAGCGGCTGCTATCGCCCCGCCAGCGCATCCACCACGCGGCTCATTGCGCCCAGGCCGGACTCAAATAGCGTCTCCAGAAACGGCCCGGCGTGCGGCAACACCACGGTCAGCACCGTCACGCCAATAATGAGCGTGACCGGAAAGCCCACCGAGAACACGGACAGCTGCTGCGCCGCGCGGTTCAGGATGCCCATGGCCAGGTTGATGGTGAGCAGCGCGCAGATCAGCGGCAACGCCAGCAGCAGGCCCGATACGAACACGGTCTTGCCCCATTCCACCACCACGCCCCAGCCGTTCTGATGCAACTGGATCATGGCGACGGGCAAGGTGTCGAATGAGCGCACCAGCGCGGCCAGCACCAGCAGGTGGCCGTCCAGCGCCAGGAAGGTCAGCATCGCGATCATGTTGAACAAGCGCGACAGCACGGCCGTGTTGGCGCCGGAGCTGGGGTCGAAGAATGACGCGAACGACAAGCCCATTTGCAGGCCGACGAATTCGCCCGCGGTCTGGACTGCGGCGAACACGATGCGCATCGTGAAGCCCATGGCGATGCCGATCAGCACCTGTTGCATGACCATCCACAAGCCGGCGAACGAGCCCGGCGAGATAGGAGGCATGGGGTCCAGCGCGGGGCTGATGGCAACCGCCAGCACGAAGGCCAGGCCCACTTTGACCTTGACCGGAATGATGGATTCAGAGAACAGCGGCGCGGTGCCGACCAACGCAAGAATACGCACGAACGGCCAGAGGAACTGGCCGATCCAGCCGTTGAGCTGTTCGAGCGTGAAGGCGATCATGGCGGCGGGGACCGGGCGGCGGGCAGGCGGAAAACCCGGCCGCTCAGGACACCAGCATCGGGATCTGGCCGATCAGTTGCCGGATGTAGTCGACCATGACGCCGATCAGCCACGGGCCCAGCAGCACCAGTACGCCGCACATGGCCAGCAGCTTCGGAATGAACGACAGCGTCATTTCGTTGATCTGCGTGGCGGCCTGGAAGATGCTGATGATGAGACCCACCACCAGCACCACCAGCAGCAGCGGACCCGCCATCGCCAGGACGATCTTCATCGCCTGGTAGGCCATGGTCATGACGGTTTCGGCGGTCATGGCAAGTCTCCGGGCGTTATTGGTAGAAGCTCTGGGCGAGCGAGCCCATCAGCAGGTTCCAGCCGTCGGCCAGCACGAACAGCATCAGCTTGAACGGCAGCGCCACGGTCACGGGCGGCACCATCATCATGCCCAGCGCCATCAGCACGCTGGCGACAACCAGATCGATGATCAGGAAGGGGATGAAGATGGTGAAGCCGATCTGGAACGCCGTCTTCAGTTCGCTGGTGATGAACGCCGGCACCAGGATGCGCAGCGGCACTTGCGACGGATCTTCCAGCGCGGGCAGCTTGGCCAGGTTGGCGAACAACGACAGATCGTTCTCGCGCGTCTGGTGCAGCATGAAGGTGCGCAAGGGGCCGGCGGCCCGTTCAACGGCGGTCTCGAATTGGATGGAGCCTTCGGACAGCGGCTTGTAGGCGTCGGCGTAGATTTTGTCGAACACCGGCGACATCGTATAGAAGGTCAGGAACAGAGCCAGCCCGATCAGCACGTGGTTGGGCGGCGACATCGCCGTGCCCATCGCGCTGCGCAGCAGGCCCAGCACGATGATGATGCGCGTGAAGCCCGTCATCATCAGCAGGGCGGCGGGCAGGAACGACAGCGACGTCATCAGCAGCAGCGTCTGCATGCTGAGCGAATACGTTTCGGAGCCGTTTGCGCCCGGCGTGGTGGTCAGCGCGGGCAGGGTGGCCTGGGCGACGACACCGGCCGGAAAGAAGGCCAGGCCCAGCACGGCGGCGGCGGCCAGCATGGGCAGCGCGCGCGAGCGGAGAGTGGGGGATGTCGTGCTGTTGAGCAAACTCATGGGTATCGCTTGGATCGCGCGCAGGGCGCTAGCGGCGCTTGAGCGCCTGGCCCAGCTTGGCCGCGAACGCTGCGGCGGGCAAGGGCGAACCCTCCGGCAACTGGCCGGCGGGCAGGGTATGCAGGGTGTTGAGCTGGTTCGGGCCAACGCCCACCACCAGCCAGGTGTTTTCAATTTCGACGACAACAATGCTCTGACGCGGGCCGACCGGCATGCTGGCGACCTGCTTCAACACGTTGCCGCCACCACGCTGAGTCAGGCCGGCGCGCCGCGCCAGCCAGGCCGAAACCAGGATGGCGGCCACCACCAGCACCAGGCCGATGATGACGCGCAGCAGGGCGGACTCAGTCATGGCGCCAGACGTCAACGACGGTTGTTCAAGCGGTTGATCCGCTCGGACGGGGTGATGATGTCGGTCAGGCGGATGCCGTACTTGTCTTCAACGACGACGACTTCGCCTTGGGCGATCAGGTAGCCGTTGACGAAGATGTCCATCGGCTCGCCGGCCAGACCGTCCAGCTCCACTACCGAGCCCTGGCCCAGCTGGAGCAGGTTCTTGATGGTGAGGCGGGTGCGGCCCAATTCAACCGTCAGCTGGACGGGCACGTCCATGATCAGGTCGATGTCGGTGCCCGCGCCTGCGGTGGCGCCAGCCAGCGGCTTGAACACCGATTGCGACGCCGATTGCGCGGCGGGCTTGGCGGGTGCGGGCGCAGCCGGAGCGGCCGGCGCGGCGGCTGCCGGGGCGGGCGTTTCAGCGGGCGGCGTGGCGGCGGTCTGTTCAGCCATCGCGGCTGCCCAGTCGTCCTGCGGCTTCAGGCCATCGGCCTGGGTGGGCGGATTGGCGCGGGATTGTTCGGCGAGCGCGTCGGCCCAGTCGTCGGCCGGGGACGAGCCGGTGCCAGGCTCGTTCTTGTCAGTCATGGTCGGGGGCCTCGTGTGAATCGGTATCGTAGGTAAACATGTTCTGCACGCGCAGGGCGTACTGGCCGTTGAAGACGCCGTAGCCGCATTCCATCAGCGGCACGCCATCGACGTTGGCAATGATTGTGTCGGGCACGTCCACGGGAAGGACGTCGCCCACCTTCAGGCTCATGAGCTCGCGGATCGACGACGGGATGCGCGCAAATTCCGCGACCACGTCGATGTCGGCGCTGCGCACCTGACGCGACAGCTGCTGCGACCAGCGCTGGTCCACTTCTTCCAGCGTGGTTTCCTGCAACGGCCGCGTCAGCAGATCGCGCACCGGCTCGATCATGGAGTAGGGCAGGCAGATGTTCAGGTCGCCGCCGGTCGCGCCGAATTCGATGTGGAACGAGGTGACGACCACCACTTCATTGTTGCCAGTGATGCTGGCGAACTTGGTGTGCATCTCCGAGCGCACATACTCGAATTCGATCGGATAGACAGGGTCCCAGGACTTGCCGTAGCTTTCCAGGGTCAGGTTGAGCAGGCGCCGGATGATGCGCTGTTCGGTCGTGGTGAAGTCCCGGCCTTCGACGCGCGTGTGGTAGCGGCCATCGCCGCCGAACAGGCTGTCGATGACCAGGAACACCAGGTTCGGGTCATACGTGAACAGCGCCGTGCCGCGCAGGGGCTTCATCTGAATCATGTTCAGATTGCTCGGCACCGGCAGGTTGCGTTCGAAGTCTGCGTACTTCTGGATCTTGATCGAGCCGACCGTGATGTCTGCGCTGCGGCGCATGAAGTTCAACAGCACATTGCGCATGTGGCGCGCAAAACGCTCGTTGATCAACTCCAGCGTCTGCATGCGGCGGCGCACGACGCGCTCGGGCGAGCTCAGGTCATAGGCGCGCGCGCCATCCGTGGAGCCTGCCGCCTCTGACTTGCTATCGCTCTCGCCGGTGACGCCAGCGAGCAGCGCATCGACTTCGTCCTGCGAAAGAAATGCCTCGTAGGCCATCTTTATTGCACCACGAACGCCGTGAACAGTACGTCGGTGACATACTGGCCGTCCGGCAGGGGCGAGAACGGGCGGTTGACTGCCTGCTTGATCGCGTTGGCCATGTCGGTCTTGCCTTGCTGGGTCTGCACGCCGGTGGGGGATTGCGACGACAGCACCATCAGGATGCGGCTGCGCACTTCAGGCATGTACTTTTCCAGACGGGTGCGCGTTTGCTCATCGCTTACGCGCAGCGTCAGGCCGACGTGCATGATGCGTTCGGTGTCGGCATTTTGCAGCGTGACGGTGAAGGCTTCGATCGGCACGAAAATCGGTGCGGGCACGGCGATAGGGCCGGCAGGCGGGGCGACGAACGTCGTCGGCGTGGCTTGCGGACCTGGGCCGGCCTGGCCGGGTTGACCCGCTTGGCCGGGCTGGCCAGGCTGGCCGCCAGGAACCTGGCCTACGCCCAATTGCACTGCAGCGCCGGCGGGCGGCTGCTGCATGCGTTGGGTGATGAACCACGTCGCGCCCGCGCTTGCGGCGGCGACGATGAGCAGGACCAGAAGGGCCAGCAGCAGGCGAACAATGCCGATGCCACCGGATTTCTTAGCGCCTGTCGGCGCGGTTATGGGTTTGGAAGTCGCCATCTCGGTTTCGATGCGTATTGGGCCGCTGGTGAAAACGGATTCTTAGTGGATGAAAGCATTCTGCCCGAAAAGACGCCTCGGCTTGGAGGCGAAAAACAGGGCGAAAGCCGCGTATCTCAAGCTATTGCTGCACCGCCCGCGTCCATTGCTGGGCGCGGGCCGCTCGTTTATTACGCGAAGGTGTCTACCAGGGCGTTGGCATTGCGCGACGCGGTCACGACAGGCGCTGCGTTGTCGGCTGCGCCATCGGCAACCACCGATGCGCCGCCCGACTGGCGCTGCGAGCCGCCGTTGCCGTTCTGTTGTGCGAATTCCTGCTGCGCGGCTTGTTCACCGACGCTGGTCTGGCCCAGCGAGATGCCGGCTTGCGCCAGCGCCTGTTGCAGCTGCGGAATGGCGGTTTCGATAGCCTGACGCACAGACGCGTGCGCCGACACGAACGAGGCGCTGGCCACGCCGTCGGCCAGGTTCAGGCTGACGCGCAGCGGACCCAGATCCGGCGGGTCAAGGCGCAGCTCGGCGGTCTGCATGCCTTGGCGTGCGTTGGTGCTCATCATCACCACTTGCTGGCCGAGTTCCGTGCCCCAATGCGTGCCGCCAACCGGGGTGGCGATCTGCATCACGACGGGCACCGCAGGCGCGGCGATGGCGGCCTGGTTCGCAACCGGGGCGGCCTGACGCTGCGTGGCGGCGGCAAGCGCTTGCGCCAAATGGTCTTGCGCCGACGCGCCATGCTGCGGCGCCTGGAATTGCTGGGCCGTGCTGTTCAGCGCGGCGGTCAGTTCTTCTTCGGTATGCGCGGGCAAGGTGGTGGTGTGCTTGGCGTCGGCGTCCGCTGTGGTTGCGCGCGGGACGCGGGGCAGTGCGATCTCGGGTGCGAGGCGCGGCGTGTCGGCCTTGGCGGCCGGCTTCGCCACGGCAGGCGCGACGTCGGCAACAGCAGTCGCCGTGGCGGCAGTAGCGGCCACGGCGCTGCCCGGCTTGACGGCTTCGGTCAGCACGGGCTGTGCGGCTTGTGCGTTACGCGCGGCAATTGCGGCGGCGGCTTCGGCTTGCTGTGCCGTCGCCACCACCGGCGTTTGCGGCGTGGCGGGGCTATCGGCGGCGGTAAGCGCAGCGGTCAGCACGGCGGCGCCGGTATTCATGGCGGTGGCGGCGGCCTGCGCGTTGCCACGGGCAAGCTGCACCTGTTCGGCGGCTTGCGCGGCGATGTCCAGCGCTTGTTGCGGCAGCACGGGCGCGGCCGGTTGTTGCGCGGCAACGGCCAGCGCGCCCGCTTCGGCAGCGGTGGCCGTTGCGACGGCGTCGTTGATTGCACCAGCAGCAGCGCCTTCCGCGTTGCTGGCGGCGTCGCCGGCGGTGTTCGTGCTTTTGCCGGGCGTCTTGGCGCCGTTGTTCGCCGGGCGCGAATCGGCCGACGGCTTCGGACGTTGCTGAGCCAGCACGTCCGAGAAGCTGGGTCCTTTCTTGTTCGCGGGCGTCTTGTTGGCGCCCAACGCATCAGCGATGGACGTCGGCGCGACCGGAGCGATCGTCGGCAAGGGCAGGGGAGCGGTCATCTTGGGCTTCCTGTTAGGTATTGCTTAATGCATGCCGGCCTGGCGCTGGACCAGGCGGGCGGAGTATTCGTCGTTGGCGCGTTGTTCGCGGCGGGATTCCACCACGGCCTGGGCGCGCATTTCGCGCTGCGCCAAGGCGTCGTAGGAACTGAGCTTGCGCTTTTCCTGCTGCCAGTATTGGCGGCCCTTGGCCAGGTTTTCATCCGCCTGGCGCAGCACGGTTTGCTGCTGGCCGATCGCGTCGTCCAGGGTGCCGATGAAGCGCTGATAGTTATGGCAGTCGCTGGCCGACATGCCCGTCGTCATTGCGTGCTGCAAGCGCTCCAGGTAATCCTGGCGGTAATCGTTCAGCATGCCGAGCTGGCGTTCGGCATTGGTGCGCTCTGCGCTGAGCCGGCCCAAGAGTCGCGCGGCTTCATCCGTGCTCTCCTTGGCCAGGTTGATCAGCATGTCCAATGGCAATTGGCTAGGCATAGGTGTCCCTTAACTCGAAACTGGCGCGCAACTGGTTGACGGCGTCTTCATAGCCGATGTTTTCACCGATGTCCTGCTGCAAGAAAGCTTCAAGACGGGGATAACGGGCAATGGCTTCGTCCAACTGCGGATCGTTGCCGGCGGCGTAGGCGCCCACGGCGATCAGGTCGCGGTTGCGCTGGTAGCGCGACAGGTTTTGTTTGAAGCGGCGCACCACGGCGAACTGCTGCGGCGTGATCAGCGAGGTCATGGCGCGCGAGATCGACGCTTCGATATCGATGGCGGGGTAGTGCCCGGCTTCGGCCAGATGGCGCGACAGCACGACGTGGCCGTCCAGAATCGCGCGCGCCGAATCGGCGATCGGATCTTGCTGGTCATCGCCTTCGGCGAGCACGGTATAGAACGCCGTGATGGAGCCGGCCTTGCCCGAGGGGCCAGGCGCGCCCATCCCGGCGCGTTCGACCAGCATCGGCAGCTTGGCGAACACCGACGGCGGATAGCCCTTGGTGGCCGGCGGTTCGCCGATGGCCAGCGCGATTTCCCGTTGCGCCATGGCATAGCGGGTCAGCGAATCCATGATCAGCAACACGTCCAGGCCCTGGTCGCGGAAGTGTTCAGCCAGGCGCGTGGCGTAGGCGGCGCCTTGCAGGCGCAACAGCGCCGACACGTCGGCGGGCGCGGCCACCACGACCGAGCGCGCCAGGCCTTCGGGGCCCAGGTTGTGCTCGATGAATTCTTTTACTTCGCGGCCGCGTTCGCCGATCAGGCCCACGACGATCACGTCGGCCTTGGTGTAGCGGGCCATCATGCCCAGCAGCACGGACTTACCCACGCCGGAGCCTGCGAACAGGCCCATGCGCTGGCCGCGGCCCACCGTCAGCAGGCCGTTGATGGCGCGCACGCCCGTGTCCAGCACAGTGTCAATCGGCGCGCGCGACAAGGGGTTGATCGGCTGGGCGGACAGCGGCGCCAGTTCGGCGCCGGTCAAGGGGCCCAAGCCGTCCAGCGGGCGGCCGGCGCCATCGAGCACGCGGCCCAACAGCGCGTTGCCCACGGGCAAATGGCGGCCCAGTTGCGGTTTGGCGTTGCCGTTCAATTCGGCCTTGCGCGGCAGCGGAATCGCGCGTTGCACGGGCGGTTCGCCCGGCACGACGCGCGCGCCGGGGGGCAGGCCGGAAATATCGGCCTGCGGCATCAAATACAGGGTATGGCCGTCAAAGCCTACGACTTCGGCGTCGGCCCAGTGATCATGGCCGCGCGCAATTTCGATGCGGGCGGCGGCGCCCACGGGCAGGCGCAGGCCGGTGGCATGCAGCACCAGGCCGGTGGCGCGCGTGATCTTGCCGCTGACGAGCCAGGGGTCGGTAGAGGCGGCGCGGATCGAGCCGATCTCCAGCTGGGTTTTCCAGCGGTCCAGCACGGGAACGGGGGTGGCGGCCGGTGCAAGCGCGGCGGGCGCCGGTGCGGACGCCGCAGGCGCGGCCGTCTGGCCGGGCTGAGCCGGAGCCGGATTGCCGTTCACGCCGGGTCCTCCCACGACACGTTGCGGCCCAAGGACGCCGCGACTCGGCGCCAGCGGGTTTGCAGCGTGGCGTCGATATCGCCGTAAGGCGTCTCGGCGCGGCAGCCGCCGCGTGCGATGGATTCATCGGCCAGCACGCGCCAATGGCCTTCTTTCAATTCGTCGGCCAGGTGCAGGCGGATCAGCTCGATGTCTTCGGGGTTGGCCCACAAGCGCATCTGGCCGCCCGCGGACGGGTTGATGTGCAGCACGTCGCGCACGGCGGCGGCCACCGTCTCGGGTTGTTCCGACAGGGTGGTGCGCACGACCTGCTGCGCAATGTCCAGCGCCAGCGTCAGCAGGCTCTGGCCCATCTTTTCTTCCAGCGAGCCCAGCGACACGGCGCAGGCTTGCACCAGCGCATGCAAACGCTGCGCTTCCGCCGCGCCTTGTTCGCGCGCCTGGGCCAGGCCCTCGGCGTAACCCGCTTCGCGGCCAGCGGCAAAACCCGCGTCGTAACCGGTTTGCTGGCCCGCTTCGACACCCGCCGCATGGCCTTGCGCGTAGCCTTCTTCGCGTCCTTCGGCCATGGCCTGGGCGCGCAGTTGCGCCATCACCACCGCGGGGTCCGGACCCGGATCGGGTTCCGGTTCGGGCTCGACTTCGACGGTCGCCGGCTCGTCGAACGACAGCATCTGCCAGCGCCGCCAGGCGGCGCTGCGCGAGATGAGCGTCGTCGCGCCGTTGTCCGCTTCAGACATACGCGTCGTCTCCGGAATTGCCCAGCACGATCTGGCCGCTTTCGGCCAGGCGGCGAGCGATCTGCAGAATCTTCTTCTGTTCGGCTTCGACCTTCGACATGCGGATCGGGCCTTGCGCTTCCAGGTCCTCGCGCAGCATTTCGGCGGCGCGGCTGGACATGTTGCGCAGGAACTTCGCGCGCAGCTCTTCCTGGGCGCCCTTGAGCGCAACCATGAGCGTGTCGTTGTCGATTTCCTTGAGGATGAGCTGGATGGCGCGGTCTTCGACGTCGAGCAGGTTGTCGAACACGAACATCTCGTCGATGATCTTCTGCGCCAGGTCGTTGTCGCGTTCGCGCAGGCTGGCCACAACGGTTTCCTCGTCCGAGGAATTCATCATGTTCAGGATCTCGGCCGCGGTACGCACGCCGCCCATCTTGCTGCGCTTGGCGCCCTGGCCGGCCAGCACGGAATTCAGCACTTCGGTCAGTTCGGACAAGGCCGCCGGCTGCACGCCGCCGAAGGTGGCGATACGCAGCATGACGTCGTTGCGCAGGCGGTCGGTCAGCAGCGCCAGCACGCCGGCCGCGCGGTCGCGCTCCAGGTGCACCAGGATCGTTGCAATGATCTGCGGGTGTTCGTCGCCGATGAGCTCGGCGACGGTGTTGGGGTCCAGCCAGTTCAGCGCATCGATGCCGCTGCCGCTGTCGCCGGCTTCCAGAATGTCTTCGATCAGGCCGGCCGCGCGGTCGCTGCCCAGCGCCTTGGTCAGCACGCTGCGGATGTAGTCGTCCGAACCCAGCGTGACGGCCATGAACTGGTCGGCTTCCTGGCGGAATTCTTCCAGCACCACGGCCACGTCGTTGCGGGTGACCTGCTTCAAGCTGGCCATGGCCGCGCCGACCTGCTGAACTTCACGGGCGCTGAGGTACTTGAAGACCTCGGCTGCCGCGTCCTCGCCCAGCGACATCATCAGGACGGCGCTGCGCGTCATGCCGTCCATCGGAGTGGAATCATTTGTCATCTTTGCTCATCCAGGTGCGCAGAACCATCGCGACGGCGCGCGGATCTTTATTAGCCATCGTGCGGGCACGTTCCAGGTTGTCTTCGTAGCGGTTCGTTTCCTTGGCGCGGGCGGCGTCTTGCGCTTCGCGGGCAGCTTCGATGCGCTCGGCTTCGGCCACTTCCGGATCAACCACCGGGTACAGGTACTCGGTGACCGAGCGGCGGACCTTGCGGTACAGCCACAGTGCAATCACCAGACCCACCAGCCAAGCCAGAATCGTCTTGAACAGGGCGATCATTTCCGGATCACGCCACATCGGCACCGGCGGCGGGCCATCGTTGAACTGGCTGTTGACCAGATTCAGCGAGTCGCCACGCGTTTCCGAATAGCCCATGGCTTCGCGCACCAGATTGGTCAGCTTGCTCAGTTCTTCGGGCGGCAGGGCTTGCGGCTCGCCGTCCTTGTCGCGGATGTAATTCACCACCACGGCCACCGACAGGCGCTTCAGGTTGCCCACCGGCTGCTTGATGTGGCTGATCGTGCGGTCCACTTCGTAGTTCGTCGTGGCGTCGCGGCGTTCGTTCAGGCTGCCACCGGCGTTCTGCGTGCCGGTCTGCTGCTGTTGTTGTTGCTGTTGCTGCTGGGCATTGGCCGGCTGCGGCGGCTGGCCCGGGCGGGGCGGCTGCTGCGCGGGCGGGTTGGCCAGCGGCGCTTGCGCATTGGGAGGCGCCTGGTTCGACAGCGCGCCCGGCACGCCTTGAGCGGGGTTGATGCCGCGTTGGGTAGAGTCGCTGGTTTGCTGGCTGCGCACGGCAGCCTGACCCGGCTCTTGATTCGGACGATAGACTTCGGACGTTTCTTCGCGGCGGGCAAAGTCAACGTCGGCGCTGGCTTGGGCGTGGACGTTGCCCGGGCCAACCAGCGGATTCAAGATCGTCAGGATGCGTTCAACGGTGCGCTGTTCCATCTCGCGCACGAAGCGCATCTGGTCAGCATCCATGCCGCGGCCTTCGCCCAACGGCGCCGACAGCAGGCGGCCGTTCTGGTCAACGATCGACACGCTTTCGGCGGTCAGTTCGGGCACGCTGGAGGCCACCAGCCAGGAAATGGCGGACACCTGGGCGTCGCTCAGGCTGCGGCCCGGGTATACGTTCAGCAGCACCGATGCGGTAGGCGCCTGGCGTTCACGCACGAACAGCGACTGGCGCGGCATGGCCAGGTGGACGCGGGCGTGTTGCACGGTGTGCATGGCTTCGATCGAACGCGCCAGCTCGCCTTCCAGGCCGCGCTGATAGTTGATCTGTTCCGCGAACTGGCTGGCGCCGAAGCGGGCGTTGTCCATCAGCTCGAAGCCGACCGAACCGCCGCGCGGCAACCCTTGCGAAGCCAGTTGCAGCCGGGCGTCATAGACGCGGTCGGCCGGAACGAGCAGCGCAGTGCCGGTTTCGTTGTAGCGGTAGGGGACGTTCATCGTACCCAGGGCCGTCACGATGGCGCCGCCATCGCGGTCGTCCAGGTTCGAGAACAACACCTTGTACTTGGGTTCGCTGCTCCACATCACTGCGGCGGCAATCAGCGCGATGACGGCGGCGGCCGCGCCCAACAAGATGGGCTTGGGCAGCGCACGAACCTTTTCCAGCACGGGGAACTTCGCGAGCAGCGACGAGCTCAGAGTGGCTTGCTGATTCATCGACGGCTCCCGCTGGCTACGCGGAGCAGGGAATATGACTTCATGTCTGGGTGGGGCAGATTACACATGCAACGTGCTTCTGGTCTGGGGAGAGCCTGGATTATTGCCGTTGGTACGACAATCCCAATCGATGAAAACAGCGGGTTTTTGGCGTTACTTATCTTCTATGTCGACGCCAAAGCGGGCTTGGCCGCCATGCCGTTCTGCAGGGGCGGCGGCATTCGTGGAAATGTCGGGGTTTTTGGCGGTTTTTATCGGCTATGGACGCGCGCGAACGGCGTTACGCTTGGCGCAACATTGGCGTCATGCCCCACCAGCAAGGAATCAGTAATGGCTGTATCAGGCTTGTCCGGCATCGAAAGCATGCTCCAGCAGATGCGCACCGTCGTGAGCAAGGCGGAAACCGGCAATCTCGCCGCGGGAGAAATGGTCGGTCAGCCCGACGGTTTCGCCGCCGAGTTGCAGCGCTCGATCCGCCGCGTGACGGCGGCGCAGAACGCGTCGTCGGCGCAGGCTCGCGCCTTTGAAATGGGCGCTCCCGACATTTCGTTGAACGACGTCATCGTCGATATGCAGAAAGCCAGCTTGGGCTTTCAGACGGCGGTGCAGGTGCGCAACAAGCTGGTTGCGGCCTACAAGGAAATCTCGTCGATGGCCGTTTAAGGCATCGATCCTGGTCCGCTACGCGGGCCATTGAAAAAGGGCCTTTCCAGTGGAAAGGCCCTTTGCACATCAATCGCGCTGCGCGCCTTTTTCCAGGCGCCACACCACTTTCTGCAGCCAGTTTTCCTGGCGCGCATCCAGATTCAGAAACACGGCGCCCACGTGGCTCATCGGCGGTTCGCCGGTCAGCGATACGTGTTTGGGTGCGGGTTCGTCCGGGCTGTCAGGCTGGATCATCGGCTGGCCCGAAATCGGATAGACATTGCGCACTTCAAGGTTGGCGCTGAATTTGCCCAGGTCGCCGAAATCCAGCTGCACGTCTTCCATCACCGTGCCGCGTTCCGGCAGGATAGGCACCGCAAGTTCCACGCGCAGGCCCACGCCGTCGACGGAGATGTCGCGCACGGTGAAGCGGTAGGGCTTTTGCTTCGCGTCCGGCTGCCAGGTTGCCTGGCACAGGCCCGGGCCGGTCGCAAGCGAGGCGCGGAACATCTTGCGGCGCTGGATGCGGGCCAGGCGGTCAGGGAAGGGCGACATCAGCGCCGCGCTGCCATCATCGAAATGAATGACTTCGGGACGCTGCACGCGAAAGCGGATCTGCACGCCGCCGTAGGCCGTGGCATGGAAATGGAACGTGGTGCCGCTTAGCAGCCCCATGTTGTCCGACTGTTCGAAGTCGGCGCCGGCATAGTCGCGCGGACGCCAGAAGAACTGGCGGGTCTGCTTGTCCGCACCCAGCACCAGCACGGCCATTTCGCGGTCGGCGGCGTCGCGTACGAGGATGTGACTGTCGGGGTGCGTCAGTTCAAACAGGGCTGAGCGCATGTCTTCCGGCCGGGTCAGCAGGAATTCCGGGTCGCTGGCATCCAACACGATGGTGGTCCTTAGAGAGTGAGATCAGGCAGGTGGCGGCGCTTCAGGAAGCTCGCGAGATTCCAGGCGATACAGCCAGGCCAGCAATTCTGCCACTGCTACGTACAGTTGGGGGGGAATATGTGCATCCAGGTCGACTTGCATGAGCAAGCCGACCAATTCGCGGGATTCGTGCACATAAAGGCCATTTTCTTCGGCGGCGCGGACGATGGTGTCCGCCAGCTGGCCGTAGCCCTTGGCGACCACGCGCGGCGCGCCGTCCTTGTCGTCATAGGAAATGGCGACCGCAGCGTTGCGGTTGGCGTTGGGATTCGCGTTGGGGTTCACGTCCAGGCCGTCGTCCGGGGAAGGGCTGCGGGGGTTCATCAGAAATCGGTCGGGATGACGGGGCGCGGGTCAGTCACGCTGACCGCCAGATTGCTCAAGGTCAGGCCGGCCGCCAAGAGGCGCGAGCGCAACTGATCTGACGAATCGTTGATTTCGGTGGCGCTCAGCGGCGCAACCAATTGCAGCACGATCTGATCGCCCGCCAGGTTCAGCCGGGCGTCGACCAGACCCAGGCGGGGCAGGTCCAGCTTCAGACGCGTGGCCCAGGTGGGCGTGGCGGAATCGGGGTCGCCGCCGTAAGGGTCGCGTTCCACTTCCCATTCCATCGGCGTGCCGGGCCAGGCTTCGCCTTGCCAGGTCAGAGACTGGTTGGCCAGCACGTCGAGTTGTTGGCGCACCATCACCGTCAGGTCTTGATGAATGCCGGAAACGGGCGTGCCGGGCGCGGGCGTGGCAGAGGAGCCTGTACCCGACGGCGCATCGGCGCCGCCACCCGCGCGGCTGGCGGGGGCTTCGGCGCGGGCGCGCGAGGTCGCGGCGTTTTGGGTGGCGGTGTCCTTGGTCAGGTTCGCCTGCGGCTCATTTCGCAAGGTCGACGGATTGGTCCGGCCGAACACCATGTCGGTCAGATGCGATTCGTAAAAGAGGCCACTGGTTTGCAGGGCCTGGCGCAGGGCTTGGCCGAGCGCACGGGCGGACGGGCCGGCGCCTGCCAGCGAGGCGTGCGTGGCGGCATCCGCGGCGCGGGCCGCGTGGGCAGCGGCCTGGCCTGCCGATTGCGCAGGCTTGGCGGCCGTCGCGGGGTCGCCCGCGGCAAGGCTTGCAGCGGTGGCGGGCGTGGCGGGGTTAGCGGCAGTCTGCCCGGCACCGGTTTGCGCGGCAGCGCCCGGCTGTCCGGCGGCCGGATTTCCGGCGCCTGCTTGGCCCGCGCCCGCTGCCGGCTGGCCAGCAGCCTGGCCCGCGGGTTGCCCCGGGGCCTGGCCGTCTGCGCCGTTGCCGCTCCAGAGCGGCGCGCGGCCTTGCACGGCGGGTGCGGCTTCGGGAAACTGGGCCAGCAAGGCAAGAATGGTGCGGGCCGTGGTGCCCAGCGTCGTGGGCGCCGATGCCGTGGTGTCGCTGCTGGTGAC
>Ga0213829_1001456_pt1 | contig 16918 bp, 16 predicted proteins | sample MC6MC0896MG_FD_180665 | JGI IMG/M metagenome (GOLD analysis project Ga0213829, IMG submission 180665) | Enriched soil aggregate microbial communities from Iowa State University, Ames, United States - MC6-MC0896-MG | ecosystem: Environmental > Terrestrial > Soil > Unclassified | place: USA: Iowa...
GCTGACGCCGTTTTTCACGTATCACTACTGGACGGGCGATGAGGGCGATTCGGTCTGGCGCGCGGTGGCGTTGTCGATCGCGGCCTACCTGGCCTGCAACCTGTTGAGCTTCGGCGTCGCCGTGGCGTGCAAGTGGGGCATTCTGGGCCGCCTCAAACCGGGCCGCTATCCGCTGTATGGCTGGCTGTTTTATCGGTGGTGGCTGGTGGACCGGGTGCTGGATATTCCGCCGGCGCATCTGCTGGCAGGCTCGCCGCTTCAGGTCTGGTACTTGCGCGCGCTGGGCGCACGCATCGGCCGCGACGCCGCGATCAGCCGCATCTCTGTGCGTGCGCCGGATCTCTTGACGGCAGGCGATGGTGTGAGCATCGGCGCTGCCGTCAATCTGGAGAATTTCTCGGTGCAGGGCGGCGTATGGGAAGTGGCGCCCATCACGCTGGCCGACAACGCCTATGTGGGTTCGTATGCGGTGCTGCAAGGCGACGTCGCGATGGGCGAGGGCGCGCGGCTGGAAGGCTTGTCATCGTTGGCGGCGGGGGCGCGCGTGCCCGCCGGGCAGATCTGGACGGGCGCGCCCGCCCGGCACGACCCGGACGCGCGGGCGACCGATCTGCCGCCGCGCCCCGAGCGTGCGAGCCGCTGGCGCCGGCTGGATGTGCTGGCCTACGCCACGGGCGGCACGCTGATCGCCGCCTTGTTCTTCATGCCGGTGTTCCCGAGCTTTGTGCTGATCGATTGGATTGACGCGCGCTGGCTCGACCTGATGAGCGCGCGCACGCCCTGGCCTTACGCCTTTCTTTGCTATCTGCTGCTGGCGTTGCCCGCCAGCGCATTGCTGCTGTTTTTGACGGTGCTGGTTTCCGCCCTGCTGCGCTGGGCGCTGTTGCCCCGGCTGTCGAGCGGGCGCTGGCCGGTATACGGGCAGATTTACCTGCGCCGCTGGCTGACCAACCAGATCCAGGAATCCAGCCTGAGCGTGCTGCACGGCCTGTACGCGTCCATCTACGCGGGCACCTGGTATCGGCTGCTGGGGGCGAAGGTGGGGCGCGGCACTGAAATTTCCACTGCGATGGGCATCGTGCCCGACATGCTGACCCTTGGCCGCGACAGCTTCATCGCCGATGGCGTCATGCTGGGCGACGAAGAAATCGATCGCGGCTGGATGACGATGCGGCCCACCATCATCGGCAACCGCAGCTTCGTCGGTAACGGCGCGTATGTGCCCGATGGTTCGGTGCTGCCCGACGATGTGCTGATCGGTGTGCAGAGCCGCGCGCCGTCAAACGCCCGCATGGCCAGCGGGCAGACGTGGCTGGGCAATCCGCCGCTGGCCTTGCCCGCGCGCGAGCAGACGGCGGGCTTCCCGGCGCACCTGACGTTCCGGCCCAGCCTTCCCCGCAAGATCGCCCGTGGCGCGGTGGAAGGCATGCGCATGATCCTGCCGCTGGCCGTGGTGATCGCAGTGGGCTATCTGACCGTGCTGAAGGTGATTCCGATTGCCGTGGCCCAAGGTTTTCTGGCGGCGTTCGATGAGCTGATGCTGGCGGGCGTGCTCTACGGCATCGGCACCTTCCTGTTCCTGGTGCTCTTGAAGTGGGCGCTGATGGGCCGCTACCAGCCGCGCGCCGAACCGATGTGGACGCCGTTTGTCTGGAAAAGCGAAGCCGTCACCAGCCTGTATGAGTCCATCGCCGTGCCGAATTTCTTCAACTTCCTGCGGGCGACCCCCTGGCTGCCGCTGGCGCTGCGCTGCATGGGGGCGCGGATCGGCAAGCGCGTTTTCATGGATACCACTGACATCACCGAGTACGACTGCGTGTCGATAGGCGACGACGCGGTGCTGCACGCAGGCTCTGGCCCGCAGACCCATCTGTTCGAGGATCGCGTCATGAAGATCGGGCCGGTGCGCATCGGCAATGGCGTCAATGTCGGGCCGCGCAGCACGATCCTGTACGACACCCACGTCGAGGCTGGGGCGCGGCTGGGGCCGCTGACGCTGGTGCTCAAGGGCGAGAGCATCCCAGCCGGGCAGGCCTGGATGGGCAGCCCGGCCACTCCGTGGACACCGTGAGCGCCTGCGCGGACGTTGCGTCCCCATGCAGGCGGCCCCATCAAGACGGTTGATCGCGGGCCGCCTGCGCTATACTTTGAAGGTTTTGTTGCCGCGCACCATGCGCAGGCCATTTTCGCCCCGCAGGCCCCCAGCATGCCCTTGCCACCGCCGGATTACCCTCGCCAACCTCTGCACACGCGTTCCATACGCGTGCAGTCGTATGCGCGCGAAGACGGCAACTGGGATCTGGAAGCCGAGCTGATCGACGTCAAGGCGTACGATTTTCCCAAGAGCGACGGCGAGATGTTCAAGGCCGGGCAGCCCATTCACCATATGCATCTGCGCATCACCATCGACGAGAACTACTCGATCGTGGCGGCGCAGGCTGTCTATGATGCGGCCCCTTACGGCCGTCATTGCATGGCCATCGAGCCGGCTTACACTGATCTGATCGGCATGAATCTGCTTAAGGGATTCCGCCGCCAGGTCAAGGAGCGGTTCGGGCATGTAGCGGGCTGTACGCACATGACCGAGCTGTCGCAGGTGCTTCCCACCGCGGCGGTCCAGACCATGGCTAACCGCCGGCGGCAGGAAACCAACCCGAACCGGCGTCCATTCCAATTGGATGGCTGTCATGCGCTAAGCACCGACGGCCCGGTGGTGGCTGAGCACTATCCCAAGTGGTACACGGGGGGTAGCGCTGAGGCATCGGCCGATTCGTCCTCCGATTCACCTTCTCTTTCTCATACGTCCTGACAGGTAACACATGAAAATCCACGAGTATCAAGGCAAGGAACTGCTGAAGCAATTTGGCATCCCGGTGCCGCGCGGGATTCCCGCTCTTTCCGTCGACGAGGCCGTGGCTGCCGCTGAAAAGCTGGGTGGACCGGTGTGGGTCGTCAAGGCACAAATCCACGCGGGTGGCCGCGGCAAGGGCGGTGGCGTCAAGCTGGCGCGCTCGCTGGACGACGTCCGCAAGCTGGCCTCGGAAATCCTGGGCATGCAGCTGATCACGCACCAGACCGGCCCGGAAGGCCAGAAGGTTCGCCGCCTGTACATCGAAGACGGCGCCGACATCCAGAAGGAATACTACGTGTCGCTGGTCACTGACCGCGCCACGCAAAAGGTTGCCTTCATCGCTTCCAGCGAAGGCGGCATGGACATCGAGGAAGTGGCTCACTCCACTCCCGAAAAGATCATCACCGAATACATCGACCCGCTGACCGGCCTGTCCGCTGAGCAAGCCACCAAGATCGCCAACGCGATCGGCCTGCCCGCCGACTCCACCGCCCAAGCCGTGGACGTTTTCCAGAAGCTGTATCAGTGCTACATGGAAACCGACGCGTCGCTGGTTGAAATCAACCCGCTGAACCGCGACGGCAAGGGCAACATCATCGCCCTGGACGCCAAGTTCAACTTCGACTCCAACGCGCTGTTCCGTCATCCGGAAATCGTTGCCTACCGTGACCTGGACGAAGAAGATCCGGCTGAAATCGAAGCCAGCAAGTTCGACCTGGCCTACATCCAGCTCGACGGCAACATCGGCTGCCTGGTGAACGGCGCCGGTCTGGCCATGGCCACGATGGACACCATCAAGCTGTTCGGCGGCGAGCCGGCCAACTTCCTGGACGTCGGCGGCGGCGCTACGGCCGAGAAGGTCACCGAAGCGTTCAAGATCATGCTCGCGAACAAGAGCGTGAAGGCCATTCTGGTCAACATCTTCGGCGGCATCATGCGCTGCGACGTCATCGCCGAAGGCGTGATCGCGGCTTGCAAGGCCGTCAACCTGAACGTGCCGCTGGTCGTCCGCATGAAGGGCACCAACGAAGAACTCGGCAAGAAGATGCTGGCCGACTCCGGTCTGCCGATCATCAGCGCTGACACGATGGCCGAAGCGGCCACCCGCGTCGTAGCCGCCGTCAAGTAAATATGCCCCCTCGCCGCGCCCCTTCGTGGCTAGCTGCTCCCCAAGGGGGCGCTTTCCACCTCGGGACGGCCCGGCGGTAAAAGAAATTGCCAAGGATTCACAAATGTCGATTCTGATCAACAAGGACACCAAAGTCATCACCCAGGGCATCACGGGCAAGACGGGCCAGTTCCACACCCGTATGTGCCGTGAGTATGCCAATGGCAAAGCCGCCTTCGTGGCCGGCGTGAACCCCAAGAAGGCGGGTGAAGACTTCGAAGGCGTGCCGATTTTCGCTACGGTGAAAGACGCCAAGGCTGACACCGGCGCGACCGTGTCCGTCATTTACGTGCCGCCGGCTGGCGCCGCTGCTGCGATCTGGGAAGCTGTTGAAGCCGAACTGGATCTGGTGATCTGCATCACCGAAGGCATCCCGGTCCGCGACATGCTGGAAGTGAAGAACCGCATGAAGGCCAAGGGCAGCAAGACGCTGCTGCTGGGCCCGAACTGCCCGGGTCTGATCACGCCGGACGAAATCAAGATCGGCATCATGCCCGGTCACATCCACCGCAAGGGCCGCATCGGCATCGTCAGCCGTTCGGGCACCCTGACGTACGAAGCCGTGGCGCAAGTCACCGAGCTGGGCCTGGGTCAATCCAGCGCCGTCGGCATCGGTGGTGACCCCATCAACGGCCTGAAGCACGTCGACGTCCTGAAGATGTTCAATGACGATCCCGACACCGACGCCGTCATCATGATTGGCGAAATCGGCGGTCCGGACGAAGTCAACGCCGCTGAGTGGGCGAAGGACAACATGAAGAAGCCGGTCGTCGGCTTCATCGCTGGTGTCACCGCTCCTCCTGGAAAGCGCATGGGCCACGCTGGCGCCCTGATCTCCGGTGGCGCCGACACGGCCGACGCCAAGCTGGAAGTCATGGAAGCTTGCGGCATCCGCACCACGCGCAACCCCTCCGAAATGGGCAAGCTGCTCAAGTCGGTGCTGTAAGTCTTTCAGCATTGCGCAAAAAAGCCCGCTTCGGCGGGCTTTTTTTTGCGTGCTTGCGGCAGGGCAGGCAGAAATTTCTGCGGCTTTCCTAGGGAAATCCCGTGTCCATAACGCGGTCGCCAAAACATACGGAAAGCTGAACGAAACTATAATGAAAGAAATTTCGCACGTACCCAGCAAGAATGCCGTCGGGCTCGCACCAAGACGGTCAGTACGATTTTCGTTTTCACCATCCATTCATTTGGTTTGTCCTAGGGGGATCATCACCTGGGAAAGAGAGGCATGGAACTTAGTTCAGCGGCATTCTGGATAGCGTTGCTCCAGATCATTTGGGTCAACATTCTGCTATCAGGCGACAACGCCGTAGTTATTGCGCTGGCAGCGCGTTCGTTGCCGCCGGCGCAACAGAAGAAAGCGATCACGATCGGCTCCGCCGCCGCGATCATCATGCGTATCGTGCTGACCTTGGTGGCGGCCAAGCTGTTGCTGTTGCCGTATCTGAAGCTGATCGGCGCGCTGCTCCTGGTCTACATCGGCGTGACGCTGCTGTTGCCGGAAGGCGAAGACGACGGCGCGGGCAAGACGCAAGGTAATCTGCTGACCGCTATTCGCACTATCATGATCGCTGACTTGGTCATGAGCCTGGATAACGTGGTGGCGGTTGCCGCTGCGGCGATGGGCGACACGACCTTGCTGGTTTTGGGCCTGGCCATCAGCATCCCCTTGGTCATCTTCGGCAGCACGCTGTTGTTGAAGGTCATCGAGCGCTTCCCGATCATCGTCTGGGTGGGTGCTGCGTTGTTGGGCTTTATTGCAGGTGAATTGCTGGTGGGAGATCCCGCCTTGCAGGAACCGGTGGCGCGTATTGACTCGGCATTGGGCGTGACGCACCACACGTTTGAGCTCATGACGGGCGTGCTTGGCGCAGTGCTGGTGCTGGCAATTGGTAAAGTTTTGCTGATGCGCCAGAAAGCTGACTGAAAGCTGAATTACAATAATTAGTTGTTTGAATGATCTTGCCGCGCATGGCGCGGCAAGATGGCCGGCTCGGGACCGGCCTTTCTTTTCATAAATGCCTTCGGGGGTTCATAGTGCTTGAGTTTTTCCAGACGCTGAGTTGGGCAGCGGTATTCCAGATCATCCTCATCGATATCCTGCTCGGCGGTGACAACGCTGTGGTCATCGCGCTGGCTTGTCGCAACCTGGCGCCCAAGCAGCGCATGCAGGGCATCCTGTGGGGAACCGCGGGCGCCATCATTCTGCGTGTCGTGCTGATCGCTTTCGCACTGACGCTCCTGTCGATTCCGTTCCTGAAGGTCGTTGGCGGCCTGCTGCTGGTCTGGATCGGCGTCAAGCTTCTTGTTCCAGAAGACGATGCGCATGGCAACGTGAAGGGGGGAACCTCCATCGCCGCGGCCATCAAGACCATCATCATCGCTGACTTCGTGATGAGCCTGGACAACGTGATCGCCATTGCTGGCGCGGCCCAGAACGCCCACGCCGACCACCAGATCGGCCTGGTCGCCTTCGGCCTGATCGTCAGTGTGCCGATCATCATCTGGGGCAGCACGCTGGTTCTGAAGCTGATCGACAAGTACCCGCTGGTGGTGACCTTTGGCGCCGCGCTGCTGGGCTGGATCGCTGGCGGCATGCTGATTACCGATGTGGTTGTCGAACGTCAATTCGGTGTTCAGCCCACTACGGTTAAAATCGCTGCAGAAATTATTGGCGCCTTGCTCGTTGTTGTCCTTGGACGGTGGCTGGCAAGCCGCAAAACCGCTTCCAAGGAATCAGCACATGAGTCTGCGTAGATCCGTCGATCCCCAGCAATCCGAATCGGGCCTGAGCCTCCTTCAGGGCCTTTTCGTCCTGGCCATCCTCGGGATAGTCGCGACGGTCATCGTCTCTAATTTCGTTTGATGACCGCTCGTGCCTCTACCGCAACGCCTGGTCATTGCGACCCGCGCCAGCCGGCTTGCCCTGTGGCAAGCCGAGCATGTGCGCGACCGGCTGCGCACGCTGTACCCAGCGTGCGCGGTTGAGCTCCTTACCCTGACGACCCGAGGCGACCAGATCCTCGACCGCACCTTGTCCAAGGTCGGCGGCAAAGGACTGTTCGTCAAGGAACTCGAAAACGCGCTGCTCGACGGGCGTGCCGATCTGGCCGTGCACTCTTTGAAAGACGTGCCGGTGGATCTGCAAGCCCCGTTCGAGCTTTGCGCCGTCCTGGATCGCGCGGACCCGCGCGATGCCTTCGTGTCCAACCGCTATGCAACGCTGGCAGAATTGCCGGCGGGCGCGGTGGTGGGCACGTCCAGCCTGCGCCGGGAATCCCAGATTCGCGCGCGCTACCCGGAACTGGTGGTCAAGCCGCTGCGCGGCAACCTGGACACCCGCCTGGGCAAGCTGGACAAAGGGGAATACGACGCCATTGTGCTTGCCGCCGCCGGTCTGGACCGGCTGGGCCTGGGCGCGCGTATCCGCAGCCTGCTGGACCCCGCCGATAGTCTGCCGGCAGCCGGGCAGGGCGCGTTGGGCATCGAGATCCGCGACGACCGCGACGACATGCGCGCCTGGCTCGCGCCGTTGATCAGCAGCGCCACGACGGCTTGCGTGCAAGCCGAACGCGCCGTGTCCCGCACGCTGGGCGGTTCCTGTCAGGTGCCGCTGGCGGCCTTCGCCGAACTCTCTGGCGACACCTTGTCGTTGCGCGCCCTGGTGGCGTCAACGGACGGTGTCCGCATCGTCCGCACGACACGCACCGGCCCCGCGGCCGATGCCGACGCGTTGGGTGTGGCGGCCGCGCAGGAATTGCTGGACGGTGGCGCTGCCGCCATCCTCCAGGAACTGCTGCAAGCCGACCCGCGGCCGGACTGATGTCCACCGCGCCGCGAGTCGCCATCCTGACGCGGCCCGCGGGCCGCAACGAGGCGCTGGCCGGCCGTCTGACCGACGCCGGCTGGTCCGCCTGCATCCTGCCTGCGCTCGAAATCCATCCGCTGCAAGTGGCCGCTGCGGACTTGCCTCGGCCGGCCGACTTCGACATGGTCGTGTTCGTCAGTGGCAACGCGGCCAAACAGTATCTGGATCAGCTCGCGCGCGCCGATGGCCACGCCGCCTGGCCGGCGGGCGTCATCGCCGCAACCGTCGGCCCCGCCAGCGCACAGGCGCTGCGTGAGTCGACCGCTTTTGGCGCGAATACAACAGTCTTGCATCCGGGCGATGATGCGCCCAGCCACGACTCCGAAGCCTTGTGGAACGTGCTTTGCGGCTTGCCGCAATTGCCGGCCCGCGTGCTGCTGGTGCGCGGCACGCAGGGCAGGGATTGGCTGGGCGACACGCTTGAAGCTCAGGGCGTGGCCGTCATGCGCCACGCGGCGTATCTGCGGCGTCCGGCCCTGTGGGACGATGCCGCGCTTGCCGCCTTGCGGCAGTGGGCAGATGCGGGCGTGCCCGCCACCTGGCTCATCACCAGCGGCGAAGGCGCCGACGCCGTGCGGGCCTGTGTGGATGCGGCCGGTCTGTCTGCCTGGTGGGCGCGCTGCCGCTTCGTGCTGACGCATCCCTCGCTCGCGCGCCGCGTGCCGCCAGGCTGTCATGACAGTGGCGCGACAGAAATGGTAAAAATCTGCTTGCCCAACGACGAGTCGATATTCCAGGCTTTTGTTGCTGCTTGATTCGTTGCATCGGACTGACACCGAATACAATCGCGTCATGACAGACAAGACTCCCGCTACCGATCCGGTCGTTAACACGGCCGCCCCGGGCGCAAGCGCGCCCGCATCGGCCCCGGCCGATCCCGTCAAGGCCCGTCCGGCCAAGCGCGGCAATGGCCCGTTGGTCACCGCCCTGATAATCGTCATCCTGCTCGCCGTGGGCTTAGGTTATGCCCTGTGGAAGCAGCGCACGCAATTCGTGTCCGCCGGGCGCGAGGTCGCGTCGCGTATCGACACGCTGACCGCCGACGTGGCGCAGGCCCGCAAGGACACGCGTGAAGCGCTGGCCCTGGCGCAAGCGCAGGCCGGCCGCGTAGGCGAGCTTGAAGACACCGTGCGCGAAACCCAAAGCCAATACAACGCGCTGCAACAGGCGTGGCAGAACTTCAACGACAGCGCCAGCGACGAACTGCTGGCCAACGACGTCGAACGTCTCTTGACCATCGCCAATCAACAGCTGCGTCTGGCGGGCAACGTCTCGAACGCCATCGTCGCGCTGGAAACCGCGCAATCGCGTTTGGCGCGTGCCGACCGCCCGCGCTTCTCCAGCTTGCAGCAAGCCATCAACGGCGACCTGGATCGTCTGCGCGCCGTGTCCACCGTCGACATCCCCGCGCAATCCGCCCGTATCGAACGCCTGGTGGCTATGGTGGGCAAGGCGCCCTTGCTGGTGCCTGACGCCGCCGCGCCGGGTGTTGTTGCCGCCGGTGAGCCGCGCCCCGCCGTGGCCCCTGCGCCCGCCGTGGACCCGCAGGCCGGCTTGCCCGCCGACGCGCCCTGGTGGCAGCGCTGGCGCGCCGAGGTGGTCTCGTGGCCTGGCCGCGCCGGTTCGGCGCTGGCGCAGGAGCTCGGTGGCTTGATCACCATCCAGCGCGTGGATGAACCCGCCGCGTTGCTGCTGTCGCCCGAACAGGCCGATCAGGTGCGCGCCACGCTGCGTCAACGCCTGCTGACCGTTCAACTGGCCATGCTGATGCGTCAGCCCGCCGTGTGGAAGAGCGAGCTCGACAACGTTGGCGTCACGCTCGCCAAGTATTTCGATAACCGTTCCCCCGATACCGTCGCCGCCCAGACGCTGGCGCGCGAACTGGCGCAGACCGACATCGCCGTGCGCATGCCGGACGTGTCCGACAGCCTGAACGCTGTCGCCGCTTTGCGGGCTGCGGGTTTCAAGACTAGCGGGCAGGACTGAGCCTTATGCGTACCTGGTTCTGGACACTGCTGCTCGCCGTCATCGCCGTCGCTCTGGCGGTGGTGCTGCGCTCGCATTCCGGCAACGTGCTGTTGCTGGTCTGGCCGTGGCGCATCGGAATGTCGCTCACGCTCGCCGTCTTGCTGATCGTTGCGGCCTTCATCGTGCTGTACGTGGGCTTGCGCGTGCTGGCGTGGCTGTTGGCCATTCCCGACCGCGTCCGCGTCTGGCGTGGCAAGCGTGCGCAAGCGCGCGACCACGAATTGCTCGAGCGCGGCTGGATCGGCTTGCTGGAAGGCCGCTACACCCACGCCGAAAAAGATCTGACCAAGCTGCTTGAGCAGACCAAAGTGCAGACCCGCCGTGTGCTGGCCGCGCTGTCGGCGGCGCGCGCTGCCCATGGCTTGGGCGAGTTCGACCGCCGCGACCGTCTGCTGGCAACCGCGCAGGAACACGCCGGCACCGACCCGGGTCTGGTGGAAGCCACGGCCACTGTTTCGGCCGACATGCTGCTGGACCAAGGCCGTGCCGAACGCGCACTGGCCGTGCTGGCGCCGCTGGCTGACGGCGGCGCCCGCCACCTGCACACGATGCGCCTGCTGCTGCGCGCCCACACCGCGCTGCATCACCACGAGCAAGTCTTCACGCTGGCGCGCGGGCTGGTCCGCCGCAATGCGCTGGCCCGCAGCGAAGCCGATCTGCTGATCGACGCCTCGGGCGCGGCGCGCTTGCGTGCGGCGGCCAGCTCGGCCAACAGCGATGCCTGGCGCGCCATCTGGAAAGACCTGAAGGCCGAAGAGCGCCTGCTGCCTGATGTGGCGCTGGCGGGCGCGGCGGCCTTTGATGCTGCCGGCGAAGCCAATGAAGCGGCTCGCGTGCTGGAAGCCGCGATTGCCGTGAAGTTCAACCCGACGCTGGTGGCGGCCTATGCCCGCTGCGAAGCCGAACAGGTGTCGCGCCGTCTGGCCAAGGCCGAGACGTGGCTGCAACAGCGCCCCACTGATCCCGATCTGCTGACCGCGCTGGGCATGCTGTGCCTGAACGGCCAGTTGTGGGGGCAGGCCGAGCGCTATCTGCTGCGCAGTCTCAGCCGCCGCAGCGATGCCCAAACGCATGCGTTGTTGGGCAGCCTGTATGACCGCCTGGATCGCCCCGCCGACGCGGTGCGCCACTGGCGTCTGGCCACGGCGGCCAGCATGGCCTTGCCGGTGCTGGCGGTGGATGCGGCGTTGCCCGCGGCCGACACCGGTTCCGATCCTTACCGCGTGGACGCCGAAGGCGGCTATGCGGTGGGCCTGTCGGACACGGACGGCGACGCCGATGTAGGCGGCGATTATCCGGCGCTGCCGCCTTCGGTGGCGGCATCGGCTTCCGACTATGTGCTGGACCCGGATGCGCGCGTCAGCAAGGATCAGCATGCGCGCGCGCTGGCGCCGGAAGACGCGCCGCTTGCCGGCGGCACGTCCGATATCGACGAGTACTTCGACAGCGCCCCGATCCCGGCGGCGGCTTTCGATGAGCCCGTGCCCACGTATTCGCCGGCCCCTCCCGCCAGCCCCAAGCCCGCGCCTGCCGCGGCGCCGGCGCCGGTGCCCGCGACCAAGCCGCCGTTCAAGGACGACGGCTCGCTTTGAACATTTCTTCAGACAAACAACAAGGTTGAATCATGAGTCTTGATCGCGTCTCCCCTGGCAAGAAGCTGCCGGAAGACTTCAACGTCATCATCGAAATCCCCATGAACGCCGACCCGGTGAAGTACGAGGTCGACAAGGACACGGGCGCGATTTTCGTTGACCGCTTCATGCTGACCGCCATGCACTACCCGTGCAACTACGGCTACATCCCGCAAACCCTGTCGGAAGACGGTGACCCCGCCGACGTGCTGGTCCTGACCCCGTTCCCGATCCAGATCGGCGCCGTCGTGCGCTGCCGCGCCATCGGCGTGCTGGAAATGGACGACGAGTCGGGCGGCGACGCCAAGCTGTTGGCCGTGCCGATCGAAAAGCTGTACCCCCCGTACCGCAACATCAAGTCCTACGAAGATCTGCCGACCGAAGACGTCGCGCGTATCCAGCACTTCTTCGAGCACTACAAGGACCTGGAAAAGGGCAAGTGGGTCAAGGTCAAGGGCTGGAAGGGCGTTGATGCCGCTCACGAAGAAATCGTGAACAGCGTCGAACGCTACAACAAGGCCTGATCAGGCTTTGGGCCGCGCCGGTGTTGCACCGGCCGGCGCCTTGATGCGGCGCGGCCGCGACGGCATGATGCCGATCGCCGCTGCGCCGTTGCTTTGTGGGGCCTGCAAGTTTTGCGAGACTTGGGCGGCGGCGACCTGGATGCGGGCTTGCAGCACGTCCAGCCGTTCGGGTGACGTGTGCGCTTCTGCTGCAATGAACACCAAACTGCCGACCACCTTTTGTTCGGGGCTGAAAATCGCCGCCCCGATGCCCATCAAGCCGCGGTCGACCTCGCCATGCGAGACGCATACACCCGCTGTGCGCAGCCGCTTCAGGTTGGCGCGAAACGCATCCCAGTCATCGCCCAGCCCGGCTTCGCGGATTTCGGCCGCGTGCCACAGCATCAGGTTGCGCAGCTGATAGGGCGGCAGATTGGCCAGAATGGGCTTGGCCGTGGCGCCGCGGAACATCGGGAACGGGCGGCCGCGCGCGTAGCTGGATTCAATCGAGTGGTCGGTCCAGTAGCGGTCCACGCACATGACCTTGTCGCCGTAATAGCTGCACAGCATCAGGTTGGCGTGGAGTTCGTCGCCGGTTGCGCGCATGACGTCGCGCGCGGCGCGCATCAAAGGATCGTGCTGGCGCAGGTGGCGGTCCAGCTCGATGATGCGGGAACCCAGCACATAGGCGCCGCCGGCGGTGGGCGCCAGCAGGCCGCTTTCGGTCAGCGACTTCAGATAACGGTAGGCCGTGGCGCGCGAGCACTCCAGATGCGCCATGACGTCCTCCTGGAACGCGGCGGTGGTGTCGTCGCGAAAGAGGTCGAGTATGGACAGCATGCGATCGGGAGTGCTCATTGCTTCTGGATGTGCCTAGTGAATGTGGAAGCCGCCGTTGACGTCGACCACGATGCCGGTTGAATAAGAGGACAGGTCCGAGGCCAGGAAAACGATGGCCTGGGCAACTTCAGCGGGCGAGCCGAAACGTTGCAGCGGAATGCCCTGTTTGAGTTCTTGTTCCCAATTTTCGCCGAATTTGCCCAGCGTCATGTCCGTTTCGATAATGCCGGGGGCCACGCAGTTGGCGCGGATGCCTCGGGGGCCCAATTCTCGCGCCAGGGCTTTGGTGAAACTGATGACGCCGCCCTTGGAGGCCGCGTAATGCGAGCCGCCCAGCAGCCCGCCGCCGCGCAACGCCGCGGTGGAACCCAGGTTTACGATGGCCGGGCGCCGCGTGCTTTCCAGCAGGGCAGGCAGCGCCGCGTGCGTGACGTTGTAGGTGCCGGTCAGGTTGACGTCGATCATGCGGCGGAACTCGTCTTCGGGCAGGTCCCAGATGCGCGTGGCGGCAACGATGCCCGCGTTATTGACCAGCACATCGATGCCGCCCAGCGCCATGCGGGCCTGCTCGATTGCGGCTTCGCACGAGACACCGCGCGAGACGTCGCAGTGCAGGTCCACGCGGCCGTTGGCGAGCACGCCCGCGCCGCCCTCGGGGTAGGCGTAGTCCAGCACCGCCACCGTGGCGCCGTGCGCCAAAAACAAGTCCACCACGGCCGCGCCGATGCCCCGGGGGTTCGCACCCCCGGTGACAACGGCGCGCTTGCCGGCCAGCAGTGCAAGCGCGCCGCCCATCACGACTTCACCAGCGAGCAGCCGCCGTCCTTCAGCGGGCGGAACGCCTGTTCGGCGGGAATCTTGCGCACCAGGTTGTAGTAGTCCCAGTCGCGCTTGGATTCCGATGGCTTCTTGACCTGGAACAGGTACAGGTCACGCATGACGCGGCCATCTTCGCGGATGCGGCCGTTCTCGGTCATGAAATCATTGATGGGCGTGTCGTGCATCTTCTTCAGCACGGGTTCGGACGCGTCCGTGCCGGCGGCCTTGACCGCGTTCAGGTAATGCATCGTGGCGCTGTAGTTGCTGGCCTGCACCATCGATGGCATGCGCCCCGTGCGCTTGAAGTAGCGCTCGGACCATTGGCGAGACTTGTCGTCCTGGTCCCAATAGAACGGCTCGACCAGATTCAGCCCCTGCGCGTATTCCAGCCCCACGCTGCGCACGTCCACGATGCTCATGAAGAGGGCGGCCACGCGCTGCTTGCTGCCCATGATGCCGAATTCAAATGCCTGTTTGATGCTGTTGATGGTGTCGCCGCTGCCATTGGCCAGGCCGATCACCTGCGCCTTGGAGGCTTGCGCCTGCAACAGGAACGACGAGAAGTCCGAGCTGGCGATGGGGTGGCGCACGCTGCCTACCACTTGCCCGCCCTTGGCTTTCACCACCGCCATCGCGTCGCGTTCCAGCGAGTGGCCGAACGCGTAATCGGACGTGATGAAGTACCAGCTCTTGCCGCCGTCTTCCATCACGCCGTTGGCCACGCCGGTGGCGTACGCATAGGTGTCGTACGTCCAGTGCATGCCGTTGGGCGAACACGCCTTGCCCGTCAGGTCGGCCGACCCGGCGCTGGTGAAGATGACGACGCGCTTCATCTGGCGGGTCAGGTCTTGCACGGCCAGGGCGATAGCCGAATTGGGCACGTCCAGGATCAGGTCCACCTTGTCGTTCTCGTACCAGCGGCGCGCAATTGACACCCCGATGTCCACCTTGTTCTGGTGGTCGGCCGAGATCACTTCAATGGGCTTGCCCAGTACGGTGCCGCCGAAATCCTCAACGGCCATCTTCACGGCTTCCACGCCGAACTTGCCGGACAGGTCCGCCATCATGCCGGACTGATCGCCCAGCACGCCGATCTTCACGACATCATCGGACACCTGCGCCATGGCGGGCAGGGATACGGCGCCCAACACGCAGGCAGCAAGGCTGTTCTTGAAACGGGTCTTCATGGGGGTGTCTCCTTGGGGGTCTTGGTTCTTTTGCGCGCCGCCCTGTGCCGGGCGGTCATGCGGTCTTGCGGATTCGCGCTGAATCCTGCCGGGGCAGGCGGACTTACTCCAGCGTCTGGCCGGCGTAAGCGTCGATAAACAGATTGGGTTTCAGGAAAAAGCTGAGCACCAGCGCGCCGTTGGGCGCACGCGCCACGTGCTGATTGCCGCGGGGGCGCCAAACATAGTCGCCCGCGCAGACCTCGCCTTCGGCGTCCACGATGGAGCCTTCCAGGACGTAGGTCTGTTCGACTTCAACGTGTTCATGCAAAGGCAGCTCGGTGCCGGGCTGCCAGCGAAACAGCGCGGTGAGCAGGCCGGATTCCTTGTCTTGCATCAGCACCTTCATGTCGATGCCTTCCACCTGCGTGGGTTTCCAGGGCAGATCCGCCACTTTCAGGAAGCGCGAGGCCAGTGGCGGCAGCGCGTTGGCCGCAGGGCAGCCGGGGGTTTCGAGGGCCATGATTGTCTCCTAGCCAGAACTCGTTATGGAAGAAAAAGCAAAAATCTTGTTATTGAGTGTTTAAAAATAGTCGCGTATATTGAGATTGATGTCAACTTTGTTTTTGCATCTGGAAAGCAGGGGCGACACAGGCCGGGCCTAGAGATCCGGTGCATATAAGACAAGGAGACAAGCTTGAAACACGACTATCTGGACCAGACATTTGGTCTGGCGGGACGCGTCGCGCTGGTGACGGGCGCGGCCAGGGGATTGGGTTACGCCATTGCGCAGGCCCTGGGCCGCGCGGGGGCGCAGGTGGTGGTCAACGACCTGTCGCAGGACGCTTGCGACGCCGCCTGCGCGCGGTTGGCGGCTGACGGCATCACAGCGCATGCGTCGCCCTTTGATGTGGCCGATGCCGCCGCAGTGGCATCGGCCGTGAGCCAGTTGGAAGACGCCGGCCTGCCCATCGACGTGCTGGTCAGCAACGCCGGCAATCAGAATCGCAAAGCGGTGGTTGATATGACGCCCGCCGAATGGCAGACGCTGCAAAACGTGCACGTGAACGGCGCGTTCCATTGCGCGCGCGCCGTATTGCCGGGCATGGGCAAGCGGGGCTTTGGCCGCATTGTGCTGATGTCGTCCGTGGCGGGTCAGGCCACCATGCCGAACATCGCCGCTTACGCGACCGCCAAGGGCGCGATTGCCGCGTTCACGCGCGCGCTGGCCGTGGAATACGGCGCCAGCGGCGTCACGTGCAATGCCCTGGCGCCGGGATTCGTGCGCACGGACTTCACGCAGGGCTTGCAGGACAATCCGCAGTTCCAAGCATTCCTGTCGACGTCGGTGCCTGTGGGCCGCTGGGCTACCCCCGAAGACATCGCTCCCGCCGTGGTCTACCTGGCGTCGCCGGGCGCGTCGTTCGTCAATGGGCATGTCCTGGCGATCGACGGCGGCCTGCTGGCCCGCATGTAAGGAACGCCGCCATGACCCCAAGCACCCAAGCGGTTCTTTCCGCACAGGGGCTGGTCAAGCGGTTCGGCGGCTTCAATGCCGTCGACGGCGTGACCCTTGCCCTGCAGGAAGGCTCTATCCATGCGCTGATTGGCCCCAATGGCGCGGGCAAAACCACCTGCTTCAATCTGCTGACCAAATTTCTGACGCCGGATGCGGGCGTCATTCACTACCGCGGACGCGATATCACGGCGTTGGCGCCGGAAGAGATCGCGCGGCTGGGCATCGTCCGTTCGTTTCAGATCTCGGCGGTGTTCCTGGGCCTGACCGTGCTGCAGAACATGCGCGTGGCGCTGATGCGCCAGCATGGCGACGGGCTGCGCTTCTGGCGCAGTCGGCGCAGCGTGGATCGCCTGAACGATCGCGCCATGGAACTGCTGGATGCGGTGGGCCTGGCGAACTTGGCCAGCACCACGGCGGCGTTGTTGCCATATGGGCGCAAGCGCGCGCTGGAAATTGCGATGACGCTGGCGCTGGAACCCGAAATCATGCTGCTGGACGAACCCATGGCGGGCCTGGGGCAGGAAG